>Ga0080064_1003935_pt1 | contig 20144 bp, 19 predicted proteins | sample Subgrocontami54m_FD_69260 | JGI IMG/M metagenome (GOLD analysis project Ga0080064, IMG submission 69260) | Subsurface groundwater microbial communities from S. Glens Falls, New York, USA - GMW46 contaminated, 5.4 m (SPADES assembly) (version 2) ...
GAAGGAGTTGAAATTAGCGGAGGAGGCCTTCGTACTGGTTGGCGACCATATGGGGTTCGCGTTGAAGACTATTTCGGATTTCGGATTTAGGATTTCGGATTTAAAAAAAATTACCATTGTGGGGCAGTTCGGCAAATTCAGCAAACTTGCTGCCGGACATTTTGAGACACATTGCTCTGATTCAAGTGTAGAACTTGAGTTTATCGCCGGTCTTGTAAAAGATGCAGGGGCAAAAAAGTATATCATTGAAACAATAAAGGGCGCGAATACAGCGCGGCATGTCTTTTTTATTTTGAAGGAACAAGGTTTGGAAAATGTTTATAAGATGGTTTGTGAAAAGACGCAATGTAATGCCAAGAAAATTGTTGATAGCACAGTGGAGATAGGGTGTATGTTGATAGGGTACGATGATGAAGTGGTGGAGAGGACATGGTCTATATAATAGGAATCGGCATAGAAGCTAAATCCAGCCTTTCACAAAGGGCGTTAAAACTGATTGAAGGCGCAGGTATGCTTGCCGGCGGCAGGCGGCACCTTGCGTGCTTTCCTGAGTTTCAAGGAGAAAAGGTAATTATAGGCTCTAACCTGGAGGAAGTTGCAAAGATTTTAAATCCGAAATCCAAAATCCGAAATCCAAAATCCGCTGTCGTTCTCGCATCCGGCGATCCGAACTTTTTTGGCATAGCTGATTTTCTCATAAAAAGGCTCGGCAAAGATGCGGTTGAAATAATCCCCAATGTAAGCACGATGCAGTATGCTTTTGCGAAGATAAAAGAGAACTGGAATGATGCCAGGTTTTTCAGCCTGCATGGGAGGGGAAAAGTCAGGAGTCAAAAAGATATAATTGATGAGATAGCATGCCACAATAAAGTGGGGATATTTACAGACCCCGACAATACCCCTTCAAAGATTGCGAGGGCTCTGATTGATAAAGGCATAAAGGATTATAAAGTCTATGTATGTGAGGATTTGGGAACTGATAACGAAAAGATTACACAAGGAACTTTGGCCATGATTGCAAAAAAAAGTTTTTCGCCGTTGAATGTAATGATACTGCTAATGGGTCAGGTGTCAGGGGTCAGGAGTCAAAATCTTTCTTGCCCCTGTAGTTTCGGCATTCCCGATACTGAATTTTCCCACTCAAAAGGCATGATAACAAAAGAGGAGATTAGGGTAATCAGTCTGGCAAAATTAAAATTGAAGGCCGATAGTATCTTATGGGACATCGGCGCAGGCTCCGGCTCTTTATCTATAGAGGCTGCAATGCTGGCCAAAGATGGAAAGGTTTTTGCCGTTGAAAAAGAAAAGGAACGGGTAATCCACATTGAGAAGAATAAGAACAAATTTAAAACCGCCAATCTTGAGATCATCCGCAAAAAGGCGCCTGACGGTTTAAGGAATCTGCCGGCCCCTGATGCTGTATTTATTGGCGGCGGTGGAAAAGATATCGGTAAAATTCTTGAGGTTTGCTCTAAACGGGTAAAGAGATACGGAAGGATAGTGGTCAATGCAATAACCATTGAGACGCTGGCAGCAGCCGCAGGTTTTTTTAAAAAAAGCGGATGGGATACAGAAACCATTTCTGTAAACATTGCAAAGACAAAAGGTGTTGCGGTAGGGGCGTATGGCCATACGCCCTTACACATTTTCAACGCCCATAATCCAGTTTTCATTATTACCGGAGAAAAGAAATGAACCACGCATCACGCATCACGCATCACGGTATTCTCTACGGTATAGGCGTAGGCCCCGGCGATCCTGAACTGCTGACGCTCAAAGCTGTCAGGGTTTTGAGCGGGGCAAAGGTGATTGCGATTCCAAAATCGAAGGGAGATGCCGACAGCATGGCGTTGTCTGTGATTGAAAAGGCAGTTGATTTGAAGGATAAAGAGATTCTGGAACTTCTTCTGCCCATGACAAAGGATAAAGGGATTCTGGCAAAGGCCAGAAAAGATGCCGCATTTTTAGTGTGTGAAAGACTGAAGCAGGGACAGGATATTGCCTGTATCACCATCGGCGATCCTCTCTTTTACAGCACCTTTAGTTATCTGATTCCATTGGTTGCGGATCTTCTACCTGATATTGCAATTAAAATCATTCCCGGCGTTTCTTCCATCAATGCCGCAGCAGGCAGTGCGCTTTTACCCATAGCAGAGGCGGATGAAAGGGTTGCGGTTATTCCGGCTACTTATGAAGGAGACGGATTAAAGGAGATGATAAAAAACTTTGATACTGTTATTCTGATGAAGGTGAACAAGGTTATGGAAAAGGTGTTGAAGATTCTTGAAGAGCTTCATTTAAAAAACAGGGCGGTTTTTGTCTCAAGGGCAGGGTGGGAAGATGAGATGGTAATAAAGAATCTGGATGAACTGCAAGGCAAGGAACTTGATTATTTTTCTCTGGTGATTATAAAAAAATGAGCAAGAAAAATTTAGCAACTATTCATTTTATAGGCTCAGGCCCCGGCGACCCCGAACTCATCACAGTCAAAGGAAAGAGGCTTCTGGAAGAGGCTGATGTAGTGATTTATGCCGGTTCTCTCGTCAATGAGAAGGTTTTGCAATATGCAAAAAAAGAGGCGGCCGTATATAACAGCGCCTCCATGACACTGGAACAAATTATGAAAATTATGAAGGAAGCGGCAAACAATGGCAAAAAGGTGACAAGGCTTCACACAGGAGATCCCACGTTATACAGCGCCCTTCGCGAACAGGCCGACATTCTGGAACGTGCGGAGATTCCCTATGAGGTTATCCCGGGAGTAAGCTCTGCCTTTGCCTCGGCGGCTGCTCTGAAACAGGAGCTTACCATGCCGGAGGTTACCCAGACAGTTATATTTACAAGGCTTGAGGGCAATACGCCTGTGCCAGAAAGAGAGAGGCTTGCGGAACTTGCTGGACATCAGGCAACCATGTGCATATTTTTGAGTGTCGGCATGATTGAAAAGGTTGTTCTGGAACTGATGCAGGGTTATTCAGAGGACACGCCTATTGCCGTTGTTTACCGGGCAACATGGGAAGATGAAAAGATTGTAAGAGGGACTCTGAAAGATATTGCCGTAAAAGTAAAAAAGGCAAAAATTGCAAGACAGGCAATGATCATTGTGGGAAAAACATTGGGACAGCGGACTGCCCCTGTGGGCAGTAAGCAGGGGGTAAGGGGTAAGGGGCGAAGGTCAAAACTCTATGATAAAAATTTCGAACATGGTTACAGAAAGAAAAAGGGCTTAAAATGATCCTTGCAATATTTGCGCTCACAAAAAACGGCATCTGGCTTGCCAAAGGCCTTTCCGGAAAAATGGATGGGGCCTATCTTTTCATCAATCGTAAAGATTTTAAGGCCGATGTTCAATTTGCCTTTCAAAAATATGACGGCCTGATTTTTATCATGGCCGCAGGCATTGTTGTCCGCACTATTGCCCCGCTTTTAAAAAGCAAGGCGGAAGACCCTGCGGTTGTTGTGATAGATGAGAAAGGCAAATATGCTATAAGCCTGCTCTCAGGGCATTTGGGCGGGGCAAATAAACTTGCCGAAGATATTGCAAAAACAATTGGAGCTAAACCTGTTATCACAACTGCAACTGATGTGAATAATTTGCCGTGCATAGAGGATATTGCAGAGAAATTTCATCTGGCGATTGAAGATGTAAAAAAGATTAAGGTTATAAATTCGGCTATTGTGAATGGCAGAAGAATAGCATTTGTTGATGAAAATGCAAAAAGACTGAGCGCGATAAAGAAGTTTGCGGAAAAGGGTTTTAGATATCACAAATATGTTTCTCAAGCCAAAAAGAATAAGATAGATGCTTTAGTGTTGATAACAAATAAAGAGCAAGGCGCCTCCTCCACCCCACTCCCTCGAGAGAAGGAGGGGAGGGGGATGGTGATATTAAGGCCAAAAGACCTTGTTGTCGGCATTGGCTGTGACAGAGGCATAAAACTGAAGGAAGTAGAGGGCGCATATTTTAGTGTGCTGAAAAAATGGGATGTATCTCCCCTGTGCGTAAGAAATCTTGCGTCCATTGATGTAAAGAAAGATGAGAAAGGGCTGTTGAGATTTGCCAAAAAACATAATTTGAAAATAGATTTTTATTCAAAGGATGAACTGGCAGAAATGCCGCTTCCTTCAGGCTTTTCCCCTTTCGTGATGGGGAAGGTCGGCGTTGGAGGTGTGTGCGAGCCGGCAGCGCTTAAGTCAGCAGGGACAAAAAGAATATGGGTGAAAAAACACAAGATAGGAAGGGTAACAATAGCCATAGCGCAGGCTCCATTTACATTGTAGGCATTGGGCCCGGCAGTTTAGAACATCTTACCCTTAAAGCAAAAGAGGCGCTGGAAAGCTGCGATGCGGTTGTTGGCTACAAAACATATATTGATTTAATTAAGAACCTCATCAGCGGCAAAGAGATTTTTTCTACAGGTATGACCAAAGAGGTTGACAGATGTCAAAAGGCAATTGAATTAGCTTTACAAGGCAAGAAAGTGGCAGTCGTATCAAGCGGTGATGCCGGAATATACGGAATGGCAGGGTTGGTATTTGAACTCTTGCGAGTTCAGAATTCGGAAGTTAAAGACCAAAGAAAAACTGACCACTTAACTATTCAGGTTATTCCCGGCGTTCCTGCCTTCTGTGCGGCTGCATCGCTTCTTGGCGCGCCACTCATGCATGATTTTGCATCTATATCTCTGAGCGATCTTTTGACGCCGTGGGAAATAATAAAGAAGCGGCTTAAAATGGCGTCAGAAGGGGATTTTGTCATAATCCTGTATAATCCAAAAAGCAAAACAAGGGTTTCTCAGATTGAAGAGGCAATTGACATCATATCAATGCACAGGGATGGGAATACCCCTGTCGGTATAGTAAAAAATGCGTTAAGGGAGGGGGAAGAAATAAAAATAACCACTTTGAGAGAAATGCCGTCCCACTATGATTTTATAGATATGTCAACAATTCTGGTTGTAGGAAACAGCGCCACCTTTATTTCCAATAACAGGATGATTACGCCGAGGGGATATGATGTCTGACAAAGCTCGCCCCATAATGCTTCAGGGAACTTCATCCCATGTGGGCAAAAGCATTATTACCGCCGCACTCTGCCGGATATTCAGGGGACATGGCTTGCGTGTTGCGCCATTTAAGGCGCAAAACATGGCCCTTAATTCATTTGTTACTATGGACGGAGGCGAGATCGGAAGGGCGCAGGCGTTTCAGGCGGAGGCGGCAGGGATAGAGCCGACTGTCGACATGAATCCGATACTCTTAAAACCTACATCCGATATGGGTTCGCAGGTTATTATTCACGGCAAGGTTTATGGAAATATGAAGGCCGCCGAATATCACAGATTTAAAAAAGAGGCGGCGCGATATGTGATGGAGAGCTACCGGAGGTTGGAAGAGGAGAATGACCTGATTGTCATTGAAGGCGCCGGAAGCCCTGCTGAAATAAATCTGAGGGAAAATGATATTGCAAATATGGGTCTTGCCGAGATGGTTGATGCGCCTGTAATCCTGATAGGAGATATTGACAGAGGCGGCGTATTTGCTTCGCTTGTCGGAACAATGGAACTTTTGACCGCTTCCGAGAAAAAGAGGGTTAAGGGTTTTATCATAAACAAATTCAGAGGCGATTTTGAACTTTTAAAACCAGGGCTTGACTTTCTGGAAAATAAAACAGGGCTGCCTGTCCTTGCCGTTGTGCCGTATCTGAAAGATATAATTCTGCCGGATGAGGATGGGGTGGTGTTAGAAAGAAGTCAGGAGCCAGGAGCCAGAAGCCGGAAGGTAGGGTGGGCAGCGCCCACCAACAGAATAAACATATCAATCATCCAACTTCCCCGCATCTCCAATTTTACGGACTTTGATCCGTTTAGATTTGAGCCGGATGTCTCCATTCATTATATTACAGAACCTGCGGAACTGGATGGGGCTGATGTGGTCATAATTCCTGGCAGTAAGAATACATTGGAAGACATGGACTGGCTGTGGAAGACCGGCATTGCAGATAAGCTAATCCATTATGCTGAAAACGGTGGAAAGGTTATCGGCATCTGCGGCGGTTTTCAGATGATGGGCAAATTGGTAAAAGATTCGCATGGTGTGGAATCTCATGTTAAAGAAATGAAAGGACTCGGGCTATTGCATGGAGAGACAATTCTGGAGAAGGAGAAGAAGACATATCAGGTGAAGGCTATTATTCAGGTAGCAGACAACAGGCAACAGGCAACAGTGAAAGGCTATGAGATACACATGGGAGAGACAGACGGCAAAGAAAACTATTTTGCAATAATAACGGACAGGAATAATACTCCGGTTAAGATAAAAGATGGCGCAGTCTCAGCTAACGGCAAAATCTGGGGCACGTACATACACGGAATTTTTGACAACGATGAGTTCAGGACAGAGTTTTTAAATGAGATGAGAATTACGAAAGGATTGCCTTTTCAAGGTGTTATACGTTTTAAGGATAAGAAAGACGAAAATATAAAAACCCTGGCAAGGGTAATAAATGAAAGCATTGATTTGCCAGGGCTTTATGAGATTATAAAATTAGATTTTAGGCCCGATCCACCCTTCGGGTGGGTACCCCGATAGGCCTGAAGACCTGTTTCTACGATTTGCTTGCCTCATCTTTCTTAGCAGCCTCGATAAGCTCGTTTACAAACATATTAAGGTCTGCAGAGTGCATTGCGCAAGCCATTGAAATAGGCTCACTGCCGAATGCAGGACATGTGAAGCATCCTCCGCCAAAGCGTCTTGTAAATACCTCTTTGGTTGACGGCCATCTCGTTGTTACCTCGCCTGTGGTCATATCACCCGAGATATTGATAGTATTAACTGACATATTTTCCTCCTATTATCATTTGTACTTCAAGTATACTCAACCTGCTTTTCATAGTATATGATTTTAGTCATAAAAAAAGCAAGGGGTTTGAAAGTACACACGATAGAAAGCGCTTGACTAAAGACCGAAAACCTTTTAAAAGTATAATACATTATTTGTGGAAGATTTATAAGAGAGTTAATATACGGTCGGAAACTGACAGGAGGTATTTTATGCCGGAAAAAGTTCTAATCTTTGGTAAGGATACCTGCCCCTACACAACGGCAGCCCGTGAGGATTATGCCAAAAAGGGTTACGATGTGCAGTATGTAAATGTGAACCAGGATGCCGGCAGCATGGAAGAGATGCTGAAATACTCAAGAGGCAGGAAGGATGTGCCTGTTATTGTGGACGGGCCAAAGGTAATCATAGGCTTCGGCGGCGCCTGAAGGGTTTAATAAGGCTGGCAGGCTGCCAGCGTGAGAGGTAATGGAGTAAACGATAGGAGCCGATACTGTCGGCGGTTTTAGCACACCGTCAGGAAACGGCTTTTTTCTATTTGGGGAATGTCAATAATGATAGAGACTGCGGCAGATATTATAAAAAATGCCATAGATAACTTAAGGAAGAACGGCGGCATAAAAACAGAAGATACCCCGGATATCATCATAGAAAGGCCGAAGAGGGTGGGATTCGGCGATTATGCAACCAATGTGGCCATGCTCCTTGCATCTAAAGAGGCCAGACCGCCCAGACAGATTGCTGAAGAGATAATAAAGGAGATAAAACCGTCTGCCTATGTAAAGAAGGCTGAGATAGCAGGGCCCGGATTTATAAATATATTCATGCAGGATGATTACTGGCTTAACCTTCTTAAAGAAGTCTATAGTCTTAAAGAGAGATACGGCACAAGCAATATCGGCGCAGGAAAAAAGGTTCAGGTGGAGTTTGTAAGCGCAAATCCCACAGGCCCCCTGCATATCGGCCACGGAAGGGGAGCGGCAGTTGGCGATGCGCTTGTAAATATATTAAAGGCAGCGGGATATGATGTTACAAAAGAATATTATATAAACGACAAAGGGCGGCAGATAGAAACACTGGGCAGGTCTGTATATCTCCGTTATCTGGAACTCTTTGGTAAAGGGATGGAACTTCCGGAAGATATATATAAAGGCGGCTATATAAAGGATTTGGCGGGTGATTACAAACAGAAGTTTGGCGATAGTTATGCTGTTATGGGATACAAGGAGGATACTGTCAGCAAGTTTGCTGAATTTGCCAAGGGTGTGCTTCTGGAACATATTAAAAAAGACCTGCGGGATTTTGGCATAGAATTTGATAAATGGTTCAGTGAAAACGACGACCTCTATAATAAAAATTTTGTTACGAAGGCCATAGAAGAGCTTGAAAAGAAAGGCGTTATATTTGAGGAAGAAGGGGCCAAATGGTTTAGAACAACTATGTTCGGAGACGATAAAGACAGGGTTTTGAGAAAGGCAGACGGGGAGTTTACATATTTTGCTTCGGATATTGCCTATCACAAGAATAAAATGGAACGAGGCTTACATAGCATAGTAAATATTTGGGGCGCAGATCACCACGGTTATGAGGCGCGCGTACGGGCTGCATTAAAGGCATTTGGCTATGATGACAGCGCCCTTAAAATAATCTTTATTCAGCTTGTATCTCTTCTGAGAAATGGCGCGCCGGTGCCGATGGGCAAAAGGGAAGGGGAGTTTGTTACATTAAGACAGGTTATAGATGAGGTTGGAAAAGACGCATGCAGGTTCTTCTTCCTTATGAGAAAATCAGATGCGCATCTTGACTTTGACCTTGAGCTTGCAAAAAAACAGGCGCCTGAAAACCCTGTTTTCTATGTGCAGTATGCCCATGCAAGGATATGCAGTGTTATAAAGCATGCAAAGGAAAAAGGTATTACAATCCCTAAGACAGAAGATGTAAATATTAAACTGTTGAGTATTAAAGAAGAATTGGATATTATAAAAAAACTCGCCTTTTTTCCTGATATTGTAAAAGGAAGCGCCATTGCCATGGAGCCGCACAGGATAACATTCTATCTTCAGGAACTGGCGGCTATGTTTCACCCCTATTACAACAAAAACAGGGTTGTAACAGAGGACGCAAAGCTGACAGACGCAAGACTATATTTATGCGAGGCTGTGAGGATAGTCCTGCAAAACGGTTTAAAGCTTTTAGGAATTTCAGCGCCGGAGGAGATGTAATGGAAAAAGTCAGGAGTCAGAAATCAGAAGTGGTAGCCGCAGGCTTTAGCCTGCGGTATCTCCGCAACCTAAAGGTTGCGACTACCTGCCTGCTGTCTGCTATATTTTTTTTATTATTTACCAATGTTGGGATTAGCAGTGCGGAAGAAAAGCCAATTCAGCCTAACAGGGCTAAGGTCGCCATTATTCCGTGGAAGGTAAATGCAGAAGAAGGTCTGGGGTATCTCAAAGATGCGGTTAATGACATGCTTGCATCAAGGATTGGCTCTGAACCAGCAATAGAGATTATAAAAGAGTCTTCCATTAAATCAGTTGTGTCTAAATATGGCAAGGAAGTGATAACAGAGGATATTGCAAAAAACATAGGCAGGGAAGTTAATGCAGATTATGTTATTTTTGGAAGCATTACAGTAATTGCAGACAGCGTAAGCATTGATGCCAGGACAATAGCTTTAAAAAAGGCTATATCGCCTGCCTCTTTTGCCTCTCAAAGCAAAGGGCTGGGGAATCTCATATCACTGGTTGATGAAACGGCTAAAGATGCAAGGTTCAAGATATTAAATGCAGAAGGGATAAGCGCTTCTGCAGGCAGTCCTGCTCCATTCTCTCCTGCATATACAGGTAAATTTATTGCAAAGGAAAAGCCTGCTGAAACACTAAAAGAGGGAGATTTTATAATCGCAGAAAAATCTAATACAAAGGGCGTCTGGAAGAGTTCTCAATTGGCCGCAGCAATGATATCTATAGATATCGCAGATGTTGATAATGACGGGAAAAATGAAATTGTTATGATTGATAGCCACAATCTCTTTATCTACCGGCTTAAAGGGCAAACGTTGGAGCTTGTAAAGGAATTCAAGGGAGATGTCTTTATTAAAAATTATAGTGTGGTAATTGCCGATATAAATAATAACGGCATCCCGGAAATTTATGTCACAAGAATGGTGAATGACAGATTGGATTCCTATGTGCTGGAATATAAAGATAATGGGTTTAAAACCATTGCGTCTGATTTGAAATGGTTTATAAGGGTAGTGAAAGATCCCAAGACAGGTCCGATACTCATTGGCCAGAAATATAGCGATACGCAGGGATATTTTGGCGCGGTGCAAAAACTTGAATGGAAAGATGGAAAACCGCAGGAAGTTAAGATTATGGACATACCAAAGGGCTTAAATTTATATAACTTTGAAATGGTGGATCTGGACAGAGACGGGACAGTGGATGTTATTGCGCTGGATGAAAGAGATTATCTGCGCATTTACAATAAAGATAAAGATGGATTATGGAAAGAATTATGGAAGAGCGGAGAATTTTACGGCGGGAGCCTGAATCGTCTGGAGCTTGGGGCGTCTTCAATCGGTCATGAGGCGGGTGATTTTATAGATATAAAGGCAAGGATTGTTTATGCCGACCTTGATGGGGATGGATTGGGCGAGATAATAATCAGCAGAAATAACCCCGGCGTTTTAGGCCGTTACTTCAGACGGACCAGGTCTTATGATAATGGCGAGATTATAAACCTCACATGGGAAGAAAATAGTCTTGAAGAAAACTGGAAGACAAAGAAGATTGACGGTTATATTGCGGATTATGTTGTAAATGATATAGATAATGACGGCCAGAAGGAGTTGGTGATATTGGTTGTTCTGGATGGAGGAACAGGAAAGAGTTATGTTATGGCCTATAAGACAAAGAGAATGCCTTCGGAATAGAGGAAGGATGGATTGCGGCAGGCCAAACTATCTTGGAATGACTGTCTTTAATATGTCTTCCATAAACCTCTTTATTTCTGTCAGCCCTTTTTCAGTGGTTGCCTCAAACCTGAGAACCAGAACAGGTTGTGTATTGCTGGCCCGAATTAGCGCCCATCCGTAGTCAAATACAAGTCTTAAGCCGTCTATCCTGATTACATCCCTTACCGCCGGGAGATCCCTTTGTTTTCGGCCTATCGTTTCTGACAATTTGTCTATTATACCAAACTTCTTATCATCAGGACAGTCAATCCGTATTTCAGGGGTTGTGCAGGTCTTTGGCAGACCGGAAAGGAGGCTGGAAAATCGGACAGCCGGTTCTTTTAATCTGTGTTTTGAAAATATTTCCGCCAGTCTGCATGATGCATAAATTGCGTCATCATAGCCAAAATATCTGTCTGCAAAAAATATATGTCCGCTCATTTCGCCTGCCAAAATTGCCCCTGTTTCTTTCATCTTTGATTTTATCAGAGAATGGCCTGTCTTCCACATAATTGCATTGCCGCCAAGCCTCTCTATCTCATCGTACATAATTTGTGAACATTTCACCTCTCCTACAAATGTAAGTTTTGACTTTTGACTTTTGACTTTTGACTTTTCTAATAACATATCTCTTACAAATATTATCATCAACTGGTCTCCCCATATGATTGCGCCATTTTCATCAACAACACCAATTCTATCTGCATCGCCATCATAGGCAATGCCAAAATCCGCCTTTTGGGTTTTAACAGCCTCTATCAAATCTTTTAAATTCTCTGGGATAGTAGGATCAGGATGATGATTAGGGAAATTGCCGTCCGGTTCGCAAAAAAGCTCTATAACATCGCAACCCAATTCTCTTAAGAGTTTAGGCGCAACAGGGCCTGCTGTGCCGTTGCCTGCGTCAACAACGAGTTTAACAGGGGTCTTAATAGATCCCTTAAATTGCCTTTTAAGATACTCTATATAGTGTGGTATTATATCGCAATATTCTACCTCACCGTTTTCACCCTTTACCCTCCGCTCTCCGCTCTCCACTATCTTCCTTATCTCCTGGATCTCTTGCCCATATATAGTCTCTTTGCCAACGGTTATCTTGAAGCCGTTGAACTCAGGAGGGTTATGGCTGCCTGTTATCATAATACCGCCGTCAAGGATTAGATGAAATATGGAGAAATATTGCAAGGGCGTTGGACATTCGCCAATATCCACGACATCAATGCCGGTTGAAATTATCCCTTCAATCAATGCGTCTCTTAATATGTTTGAACTGAGTCTAACATCCCTGCCAACGCTGACTTTAAGTTTTGAGTCTTGAGTCTTAAGTTTTGAGTTGAGATATATCCCGTATGCCGCGCCAACTGCTCTGGCCGCTTCAGCGGTCAGGTCTTTGTTAAATATCCCCCGTATATCATATTGCCGGAATATTTCAGGATTAACGTTTATAATCATCAGATAGCCTCTCTATGTCGTCCTCGCCAAGGTATTCGCCGTTCTGCACTTCTATAATCTGCAGCGGAACCTTGCCCATATTTTCAAGCCTGTGTTTTGTTGACATGGGGATGTATGTGCTCTCATTGGGATGCACATCATAAACCTCTCTGCCCTTTGTAACGCGGGCTGTGCCAGAGACAACAACCCAGTGTTCGCTTCTGTGGCGGTGAATCTGAAGGCTCAGACTTGCACCCGGCTTTATGAACAGCCTTTTTATCTTATACCTGTCGCCAACCTCAAGCACAGTGTATGCCCCCCACGGCCTCTCAACTGTCCTGTGAATAAGATATTCTTCTCTGCCATGTTTTTTTAATTCATCAACAATCTTTTTGACATCCTGCGCCTTTTCCTTTCGGCATACAAGGGTGGCGTCAGCCGTGTCAACAACAACCATATTCTTTAAACCAATAGTTGCAACAAGCCTGCCGCCGCTGAATATAATAGAATCCCTGCTCTCAACATCAACAACATTGCCTTTAATTATATTGCCGTTTGCATCATGGGGAAGCGCCTCATCAAGGGCTGCCCAACTGCCGACATCCGACCATCCGATGTCAGCAGGCACAACCATCACTTTTTTACTCTTTTCAAGCACGGCGTAGTCAATGGATACAGTGTCAAGTTCTGAATACACCCCTTCTATAACCTTTCTTTCGCCTTTTGTGCCTATAGCCTTTTCTATCTTTAAAAGCCCGTTGTAGAGCGCCGGCATATATTTTTTTATCTCTTCAAGGATTGAAGATGTCTTCCATACGAATATTCCGCTGTTCCAGAGATAATTACCGTCTTTCAAGTATTTTTGCGCTGTTTTTGCATCCGGTTTTTCAGTAAACTTTTCTACCCGATACATCTGTAACTTTGAGCTTTGAGCTTTGAGCTTTGAGCTTTTTTTAATATATCCATATCCTGTCTCCGGCCTTGATGGTTTTATGCCGAGGGTTACAATCCAGTTGCCTTCCGCGCATTTTATTGCTGTTTTTAATGTTTCAATAAATATGTCTTCGCTGCGAATGTTGTGGTCAGCAGGCAGCACAATCATAATCGGATCGGTTTTTGTCTTCTTAAGATAAACTGCTGCAAGGCCTATTGCAGGCGCTGTGTTTCTGCCAAACGGCTCAGTAATTATTTTTAGATGGCCTTTGTCCTTTTTTAGCCCCTCAAGATGGATGCTTAAATCAAACGCCAGCTTTTCACTTGTTACAATAGAGATATTCTCATCCGGCAGAAAGCCGCTCAGCCTTTTTATTGTCTGCCTGATCATTGTGTCTTCGCCAACTATCTTTAACATCTGCTTTGGAGAACTCTCTCTGGACAGCGGCCAGAACCTTGTGCCTGCGCCGCCTGCCATAACCACGGCATGGATATTTTTATTTGCAGGTTTCATATCACAGTGTCTCCTTCTTATTTTTTTACCTAATTAGTTTACGCTCAAAAATGACCCAGATGCAAGGCGGAGCAAGGCTTCAAGCGAGACTACTTTGCGGTATGTTGAGCGCAGAAGCCGCAGCGACAACGCCACAGATGGGCATTTTTCAGCGTAAACTAACCCTCTCCAAGATATGCAGCCTTAAGCTGAGGATTTTTCAAAAGGGCATCTGCATCGCCTTGCATAACAACCCTTCCTGTCTCCAGAACATAGCCTTTATTTGCAAGCCGCAGCGCTGCATTGGCATTCTGCTCCACAAGAAGGATTGTCATACCTTCCTGATTTATCCTTTTTATTATTTCAAAGATTCTATCAACCATCATAGGCGCCAGCCCCAAAGACGGCTCGTCTAATAAAATGAGTTTTGGCCTTGCCATTAATGCCCTTGCTATCGCAAGCATCTGCTGTTCGCCGCCGCTTAATGTCCCGCCGTATTGTTTAAGCCTCTCTTTCAATATCGGAAAATATGCGAAACCTTTTTCCATATCCTCTTTAATGGCTTTTCTGTCCCCTCTTCTTATATACGCCCCCATCTCCATATTTTCCATGACAGTCAATTGCGGAAATATTCTTCTTCCCTCAGGGACATGAGATATGCCCATTGCAACAACAGCATGCGCTGGAAGGCCGTCTATCCTTTTCCCCAAAAACTCTATCTTCCCCTTCTTGGGACAAAGGACGGCTGAAATGGTGTTTAGCATTGTTGACTTGCCTGCGCCGTTTGCGCCGATAATTGCAGCAATCCCGCCCTGGCTTATATCAATGGAAACGTCTTTTAAGGCTTCAATATTTCCATAGGCAGTATAAATATGAGAAAGTTTAAGCATACTCTCTTCCAAGATACGCTTCAATAACCTTTTTATCCCTCCTTATCTCATCAGGCAGGCCTTCGGCTATTTTTACGCCGTGGTCAAGGACAAAAACCCTGTCTGATATGCCCATTACAACCTTCATATCATGCTCTATCAGGAGTATTGTGACGCCTTTATCCAGTATAAGCCGTATAAGCCCTTTAAGGGATTCGGTCTCTTTCGGATTCATGCCTGCCGCAGGCTCATCCAGAAGCAAAAGAACAGGCCCGCTTGCAAGCGCCCTTGCAATTTCCAGCCTTTTCTGCTCGCCGTAAGAAAGATTTCTCGCCCAAATGCTCGCCTTTTTCCTCAAGCCGACAAACTCCAAAAGATTGAGACTCTGTTTGGACAAATCCCTTTCTTCGCCAATAGCCCTGCGGGTTTTAAGGATTGCGCCGACAACGGCTGCCTTGCCTTTTACATAACCGCCTGCCATTACATTCTCCATGGCCGTCATCTCAGGGAAAAGCCTTATATTCTGGAATGTGCGCGCTATGCCCTTTGCAGTTACCTCATGGGGTTTCAAGCCGTGTATCCTGCTGTTATTGAAAATAATCTCGCCTTTTGAAGGAGGACACAGACCTGTTACACAGTTAAAAAATGTGGTCTTTCCAGCGCCATTAGGCCCGATTAGACTTACAATTTCTCCCTTCTTTACCGCAAGGTCAATATTGTCAATGGCAGTAAGCCCGCCGAAAGTTTTGGTAAGATTTTTGGTTTGAAGGAGCATATTCAACATATCCTTGGCAATGGGTCGTCAACAGGCATATCCAGAATCCTTGTGCCGCCGTAGGAGGTTTTGAGATATACGCCGCTCTTCTCTCCTTTGCCTGTTACCTCTCCGATTATAGACGCCTTCTGTCCAAGGGGGTTATCCTGCATTGTCTTTAAAACTTTATCTGCATCATCCCGCGCAACAATTGCAATCAGCTTTCCTTCATTGGCGATATACAAAGGGTCAAGGCCAAGTATGCTGCAAATGCCTTTTATCTCATCTGCTACAGGGATAGAGTCCTCGGCTATCTCAATCCTGAATCCGCCGTCTTCTGCTATCTCATTTAGAACAGCCGCCAGCCCTCCCCTCGTTGGGTCGCGCATGAATCTTATGCGGCCTGATTTAAGTATAGCCTGCGCAATATTGTTCAGCGGCGCGCAGTCGCTTTCTATTGAAGACTCAAAATCAAAACCCTCTCTTTTAGAAAGCACTGCTATCCCGTGGTCGCCAATATTGCCGCTCAGGATTATTTTATCCCCAACACTTATCTTATCTATGCCAAGTTCTATGCTGTTTTCAACAATCCCAAGGCCTGCCGTATTTATATAGATGTTATTCCCTTTAGTTTTCTCTATCACCTTTGTATCGCCTGTTACAACCTCAACCCCTGCCTTGCGCGCAGCGTCTTTAATAGATAATGTTATGATTTCAAGGTCTTTAAGCGAAAACCCTTCTTCTATAATCATTCCGCAGGAAATATACAAAGGCCTTGCCCCGGCAACGGCAAGGTCATTTACTGTGCCGCATACGGCAAGTTTGCCTATGTCGCCGCCCGGGAAAAAGATGGGCTTTACAACATAGGAGTCTGTAGTCAGGGCAAGCCTTGAGCCGTTTATTTCAAATACTGCGGAATCTCCAAGTAGAGCGAGTTTAGGATTATCCAGATGCTTCAGGAAGAGGTTTTTTATCAAATCCCTTGCAAGCCTTCCCCCCCCGCCATGTGCCATTGAAATAGTGTCTTTCATAGGTATTCGAATCCAGTTTTTTCTATCATTTCCTCTATCTATTGTAGTATAATAGCCCCGTGAAAAAGAAGTCATTAAAAGAAACAAACCCATATTTGAAAGACCCTAAAAAATACGAGGCTTCATTAGCTACAAATGTCATAACCTCTTCTGCAGTTGAAGGCATCCGCATAACGCCATCTCAACTTCTCAAAAAAAGCCTTAAAACTAAACGGACTTAGATTTGATGGACCGCTCAACTATTTTCTCAAAAAGTCTTTCCATTGGTTTATAGTCCCTGCTCAATCCTCTGTTGATTGCGGCAAAATATTCTTTTCTTTTTCTGCCGATAATGTCTTTGAAGTTCAGCATCGGCAAGTCTCCCTGAAATGCCATAACGGTGGAGAATATCCTTGCAACCCGTCCGTTGCCCTCACGGAATGGATGAATAAGAACAAGTTCAACATGAACCTCTGCCAGCGCCTGAATAACCCGCTCTGACGATTTGAAATTGCATGGCGTATGTTTATGGAGTTGGACTTTCTCAAATTCAGCCATCAAAAAGGGAATCTGCCTTGCCGCAGCAAAAGGAAAATCGCCTTTGCTTACATTAACCTGCCTGTATTCACCAGCCCACTCGTAAATTTCACCAAGCCATATTTTATGCATCCTTTTAATATCTTCTGCTATAAAACAATGGTCTGCATCATACGTGCGGAGAAGATTATCAATCGCTACTGCAAGAGCCACAGATTCTGCCTCATCTATTTCTCTTTTCCGTTTTATACCAAGTTTGTTTTTAAGCACACGACCACGGGAGCCAGGTTCAAAGTGGGCTTCGGGTAAAGCTGAAGTATTATAGCGAGGAGATTTTTTCATTGTTTTATTTCCACAAACCTCTCCCCATCCCCCACCCTTATCTCCCCCGACAACAGATTAGGCAGCAACGCATCACGGATGGTGGCGAGGGTACTATAAAGCACTCCTTTTAAACGATAAGCTAATCAAACACACGCTCATGGAAAAAACCATCTGGCTCCCTCTTATGTAACCATGGAAGCCTTTTAGTGTTACCGTATATTAACATTTCTATCTTCTGAACAAGCGAGATGACATTATCTACTACTTGCTCAACTTCTTCGAATTTTAAACTGTAAATTATACGCTCTTTATCAGGTTCAAGAGTATGCAAATTTGGCAAAGGCGAAGCATGAACAATTGCGTCACGTATAATTTTGGCTCTGCTTACTACAAATTCTATTTCGTCGCAATTGCTTTCTTGTAAAGGAGGATGCTCAACCCCACGGATTATACGAGGATAATGTAGAATCTTATCCCGTAGAGAAATGTATTTAGGTTTATTTTTAGTGTAATCCCACTCTGTTAGGAATGTTCTTGTTTTATCGTCTAAGTCAGTCTTTTTTACGCAATAATTAAAAGAAAGTCCATTAAGATATGCTTCAATAAAGTTAAAAGCTTGGGTTACTGTTGCTTGAGAAAGCGCACTTGTTGTTTTAACGGATTTCTTAGAATCAGTTTGTAGGATAGTCTTTACATGGCGTTCTTTTGTAAGATTAAATAGGGCACACATATTTTCAAAAAGAACGGCTTCAAGTAAATATATTTCTACAGACCCTTGAAACTCACGGTATATCCCGACGTCAATGCCAATTCGAGTATGCTCAGGATAAGCATTAAAATCTGGAAGAGCTTTTTCGTAATGTGAAAAAAAAATTCTTAAGATGTTCTTGGGAATTAAAAGCAATGACCCTGAACTTCTTTCGGCGCTTTCAAGAAGTTCTACTATTTCAGTATTTGGACGTTTTACACCGTAAAGGTGACGCAATTTGGAAACCTCTTTTTGAGTATCTTGAATAAAATTTCTTAATTTTGTTCTGTCTAATTTTTCAATAACTGCATAAGTTCGACACATTTTTTCTTTTATGCTAACCGTCATCGCGTTGATTAAAGTGTAAATCGCTTCATATTCTCGATATAATTTCTTAGCCTTATCCTTAAGTGATCTCGTATTAGTATTCATACAGTGAAATTCAAATATTGTATTAAATCCTTTACCCTCATCTCCCCCGACAACAGATTAGGCAGCAAGGCATTACGGATAGAGGCAAGGGTGCGGGTTGGTTTTAAAAACGATTGAAAATTTATATTTTCTCATATAAGCTATCTAAAAGGTTACAGGTTGTCAATAAACTTGTCCTTGCAAGTCGTAAGCAGGGAGATGGGGGGTTCACCGAGATGCAAGGTTTTGAAAAAATATTTCAGCAGGCAGAGAAAAAACGGGCAGCCTCTAAATTCAACGAGGCCGCTGTCCTATATCTTAAGGCAAAAGGGATGTGTCCCGGCAATGATGAAGACATGTTGTCCTGCCTCTTAAGCCTTGGAGATTGCTGGAGGATGATTGGAAGATATGAACTGTCAAAAACCAATTATGAGAAGGCTTATTCTATTGCCGGGCAAATAAGAGACGAGTCATCTGCCGCAGATGCGCTTATCGGCATCGGGCTTGTTTTAAGGGCAATGGGCAGGCACAGGGAGGCGCTTAAGATATTTTCAAAGAGTGAAAGGTTTTATAAAAAACTTAAAGACAAGACAGGGCTTGCCTTTCTGCTCTGGGCAAAGGGAGGGGCGTATAGAATAAAAGGGGATTTGAACAAGGCCATGCAAACATTTAAGCAGGCGATAAGCAGATTTACCGCCATGAAGGACACTTCAGGCATTGGCTACTGCCTGTGCGGTCTTGGGGGCGCTTCAAGAATATTGGGCAGGACAGATGATTCTTACAGATACTACTCAAAGGCGAATGAAATTTTCAGAGGGCTTAAAGATACCTTTGGCACAGCCTATTCATACTGCGGGCTTGCAAATGCAACAAGGATGAAAGGCGACTTTAAAGGTTCTTTAGGATATTTTAAAAAGGCAAAGGCGTATTATAAAAAGATTGGCGATAAGGTGAGTTTTGCATACACATTGTGGGGCGAGGGGACTGCCTTGAAGATGATGGGCGATTTTAAAAATGCCAAAGGTGATTTTATAAAGGCGCGGAAATTATTTACTGAGACAAAAGATGAAAGAGGCCTTTCATACTGCGAGCTTTCCATTGGCGAGCTTGAGTTTTTAAACGGCAGATCTAAAAATGCCTCTGTGTTATTTGAAAAGGCATTAAAGAGGGCAAAGGGGTTTTCTTTTGGGGTGGAGATTAAACATGCCAATCGCCTTATAAAGGCGGCAAAGAGCGGAAAAGGGTTTCCGTTTAATCTGCCGTAGAGACAAGGATCATCTGTGTTCCGCCTCATATAACGACTCCATCTCCTGAACATAAATCCTCTCATCTTCCGGATGGAGTTCAACCTTTCGTCTTGGGCTGCCGATAAGACCCTGCGGCCTGAAGAGCATCATGGCAACAAGGGCTGCGCCAAAGATGAGCATCCTGTAGCTTGCAAGTCCCCTCAGAACTTCCGGCAGGATAATCAGGATTACTGCGCCGATTATTGCGCCGGGGATGCTTCCCATGCCTCCAAGCACAACCATTGCAAGGACAAAGACAGACTCAAAGAATGTAAAACTCTCCGGCGAGACAAAGGCGAATTTTCCCGCAAAAAAAACCCCGGCAAGACCTGCCCAGAATGCGCCGAGGGAAAACGCAAGGCATTTTATCCTTGTTGTGTCAATGCCCATGGCCTCTGCCGCAATCTCGTCTTCCCGCATTGCAATCCATGCCCTGCCAAGCCTGGAGTTGTTCAGGCGGTTTATTACAATGGCGGTTAAGACTGCAATGCAAAGGATAAGATAATAAAAATGGATTGGCTGATTTAATTTAAAAGATGCAATGGAAGG
>Ga0080064_1003937_pt1 | contig 20130 bp, 20 predicted proteins | sample Subgrocontami54m_FD_69260 | JGI IMG/M metagenome (GOLD analysis project Ga0080064, IMG submission 69260) | Subsurface groundwater microbial communities from S. Glens Falls, New York, USA - GMW46 contaminated, 5.4 m (SPADES assembly) (version 2) ...
AAAAATATGGAATGCCAAAATCAGCATTTGGGTTACAAGATATTCCTACTCTTTGGCAGTCCGGCAACATTTCAGCAATGTTGTACTATTATAGCTTTAGAATGAAACAATTAGCAAGTTTAGTGCGTAATGCAGGTTTTGAAATTATCGAATCCCGCTATATAAAAAATGGCACACCGGCACACTGGTGGAATGGTACCAATAGTATTATTGTTGCAAAGAAAATTTGAGCGGTACCCCAGTTTGTGCTTTTTAGTGTGAGTGATAATCTAATAGTATATGAAGCAGAATATAAAACTGTCCCCCGTGCATGGGGAAAAGCGGGCACTATTGCAAAAAAAACGAAAAAGCGCACCCACCGGGGCTGGTTTTGGGGCAGCTGCCGCACGTGCACGTGTGAATCGTAATTATCAGGGTATCCCAAAAGAGGAGCTACCAAAAATTAGAATCAAACCATGAACTTCAAACTTGTTTCGAATTATCAGCCAGCGGGCGACCAGCCATCAGCCATCCAACACCTCACGGATGGCTTTTCTCGCCATGCATTCCAAACGCTTCTTGGTGTTACGGGATCGGGCAAAACATATACCGTTGCTAACGTAATTGAAAAACTTCAAATTCCAACGCTTGTGTTGGCACATAACAAAACCCTTGCAGCACAACTCTATAATGAATTTAAAGAATTTTTTCCCAAAAACAAGGTTTGTTATTTTGTATCTTATTATGACTACTATCAGCCGGAAAGTTATCTGCCGCAAACAGATACGTATATAGAAAAAGAAACACAAATCAATGAAAAGCTTGACCAGCTTCGCTTGGAAGCAGCTGCCTCGCTTCTTTCTCGTTCGGATGTTATCGTGGTTTCATCAATTTCTTGTATTTACAGTTTGGGTAGTCCGCATGATTTTCTTGCAAGTATTATTGTGTACAAAAAAGGACAACAAGTTTTAAGAAAAGAATTACTCCACACCCTTATCGAGTTATTGTACGAGCGAAATGATACACAACTTTCTGCCGGTACATTCCGCGTACGCGGGGATACGGTTGATATTATTCAAGGGTTCGGCGGTGATGTGATACGCATCGAACTTTTAGGGGACCATATCCATGCTATTTCAATGTTGCACCCTGTTTCGTATGATAAAATTTCAGACAATGAGACATGCACACTTTATCCTGCAAAACCTTTTGTCGCGCCGGAATCAAAACGCAAAAAAGCAATTATTACCATTCAAGAAGAGTTGCGTGAGCATTTGCCAAAATTAGGACTTATCGAATCTCATCGGCTAGAGCAGCGCACAAACTATGACCTTGAAATGATGGAAACACTCGGATACTGCAAGGGTATTGAAAATTATTCGCGGCATTTTGATGGAAGAAAACCCGGAGAGCCGCCTTTTTGTCTTTTGGATTTTTTTAAGCACAATCCTTTTTCAAAAGAATTTTTATTATGCATTGATGAAAGCCATGTCACGATTCCACAGGCGCGGGGGATGTATTTTGGGGATTATACGCGCAAAAAGAATTTGATTGATTACGGGTTTCGCCTGCCAAGTGCATTTGATAACCGACCCTTAAAATTTCATGAGTTTGAAAAATACCTTACACATGTTATTTGTACCAGTGCAACGCCAGCTGATTATGAACGCGAAAAGAGCGGACAGATCGTTGATCAGATCGTGCGGCCAACGGGGCTTGTTGACCCCATGATCGAAGTTCGCCCGATCAAGGGTTGTATTGCTGATCTTAGAAAAGAAATTAAAAATGTAGTGAAGAAAAAAAATCGAGTATTGGTAACCGCATTAACGAAAAAATCTGCAGAAGAATTATCAGAATATTTAATACAGCATGATGTAAAAGCGCGGTATCTCCACAGCGAAATTGAAACATTGGAGCGCACGAGTATTTTGAAAGATTTGCGCATAGGCACTTTTGATGTGCTGGTTGGCATTAACTTACTGCGTGAAGGACTCGATATTCCTGAAGTTGCGTTAGTAGCTATCTTAGATGCAGATAAAGAAGGGTTTTTACGAAATAGTACGAGCCTTATTCAAACGATTGGCCGCGCCGCGCGCAATCTTGAGGGTAGAGTTATTTTGTATGCAGACGTGATGACAGATTCCATAAAATTTGCTTTATCAGAAACTGATCGTAGGCGATCTATTCAAGAAGAATATAATCACACGCACAACATTACGCCGAAAAGCATTATAAAGGCAGTTACAGAAAGTTTAAGCGGCATTGGCAAAGAAGTTTCGTTTAAAAAGGGCGCAGAACTTGCTGAAAAAATAATACAGCTCGAGGAAGAATTACAAGTTTGTATTGAACGGCTTGATTTTGAACGAGCTATTATTTTACGTGATGCATTGCGTGAGTTGCGTGGAGAGAAAAAAATTTCACACACCATTCCACGAAAAAAGGGGAAGCGGAAGATTCTTTCGCGTCGCGGTATCGCAAAGTAAGTGCGAGACTTGTCTCTCTTCTGCCATGCGCGCGCGCATGCTTGCTCCCAACACTACCATGTCATTCCCGTACCGCGATTGTATTGCATCAACTGTTTTATATACCTTCGTTAATTTTTCTATCTGGAGATGGGTGCCAAATAAATCAAGCTGCGCGGACGGGTGGTCGGTAAATTTTGATAAGACAACCCCTGTTGCACGGTACTGCACACCGGGGCGAAAAAGATCAGAAAACACTTTTTCGCATGAATGAATGATTTTATTTGGAAAGGCAGTTGCCTGGGAAAAGGTAACGCGCAATGCCATTTCTTGTAGTTGCTGGGTGCGAAGAATAAATGCTGCCTGTTGTGCTGCAAGGCCAAATTTTCGTGCTCGTGAACATGCCTCTTCAATGCGGTATGAAAGCTCGCTGAATACCAAGTCTTTATTTGCACTTGCGGGTGTAAACGTATGGGTTTTTTGTATTGAGGTGGTATTAGGTCGCTTCATTGTTTGTAAGGAAAGAATAGAAATGCCTTGCAGTTCTTTCCAAATTTCCACATAGGGTTTTGCGTAATGTGATGTTATCCAAGATTCATCTTTACTAACAAATTTTTGAGCGGTTGTGATGCCATGTTTTTCCAGTGAAGCAGTTGTCTGTGCGCCAATGCCCCATACTTTTTTTATGGGAAGGATGCTGAGAAATGAAGATATATTTTCCGACGAAATAACGGTAAGGCCATTTGGTTTGCGCCAGTTTGATGCGATTTTTGCCAATACTTTTGTGGGAGCTAATCCAATGGAAAAGGTGCATCCAAGTTCTCGCGCAAGTGTTTGCTGAATATTTTTTGCAATTGTTTCATATGGCATATTCATCATGTGCGCATATCCGGTAATATCAGCAAAACACTCATCAATACTATATTCCTCAACATCAGGAGTAATTTTTTTTACGAGTGAAATAAAGCGACGGGAAAACAGTTGGTAGGTTTCATAATCAGAAGGCACAATAATTGCTTGGGGGCATATCCGTTGTATTTCAAACATGCGCATGCCACGTGTAACACCGCACTGCTTTGCTTCAGGACTATAGGCAAGTGCAATGCCGCGCTCTCTGCCAACGACAACTGGCTTACCTTTCAGTTCCGGCCGCAATGCCTGTTCACACGAAGCAAAAAACGAGTCCCCGTCGATATGAAGAATTGTTTTCATAGTGGTAATACGTTAGGTATTTCTAAGTATATTTTCTAATAACTGCGCGGACAACAGCTGCCACCTTTAATTCGCTTTGGGGCACAATAGTCGGGTAGTTTTTATTTGCGGGTTGGAGTACGAGATGCGTTCCTTTTTTTACTAAATATTTCATCGTCCACCCGCTGTCTACATTTGCAATCACGATATCGCCGATGCGCGGTTCACATCCGCGTTCCACAAGCACCAAATCGCCCTGCATAATTCCTGCATCAATCATAGAATCACCCTGCACTTTTAGTAAAAACGTCGCTTCTTTCTTTTTGATCAAGAATTCATCAAGACTAATCGTGTCAAGTTCTTCTTGTTCGGCTGTTGTGGGAAACCCGGCTTCTACCACGCCGAGTAGGGGAATTTCTCTAAATAATTTTCCGGGAAGAAGTTTGCCTTGGTCGTCTTTTGAAACGAGTCCCGCTTCTAGTAACTTATCCACAAGCTTTGATGCCGCATTTTTTGACTTGAATCCGAAGAGGGAAGCAAGTTCACTATAGCTTGGCATCCGCTTTTTTTCCCTATAAAACCTTTGTATTTTATGTAATGTATTTTTCATAATGTATGTTTTATGTTCTAGGTTTTATGTTTCATGATTTCAGTATAGTGAACGATCGTACACTTGTCAAATGAAATACAAAAAAATATTCATTAATATAGAAATATGCGTTAAATATATATAATTGCGATGTCTGTTATTATATGATAGTGTACGAGTGATATTTTTTAAGTTTTAAAGAATATCTCATATTGTATTGTTCTTTGACAATTAACCAAAAAAGGGAGATCAGTCTGATGCAAGTACAAATAGATCGCCGGTATATTACTACCCGTCAAGAGCTTGGAGATGAGCGTACTCATATGCTTACAAAACTTTTTGAACAGTGTAAAACTATGAATACTTTTGGTAATCTTGTTGGCTTTGCTTCTCTTTATGTAACGGGGCGTTGTCATTTGGCGTGTCCACATTGTTACGCCGAGGAAGAGTTTGACGGATTAGTCAAAGATGCTTCAACTGAACAGATAATCACAATCATTAATTTTTTAAGCATGTTTACTGAGCGTATACAATTGACTGGTGGAGAAATTTTTACGCGTGTTGATCCAGAATCACGGCGTAATGACACATTGCTATTAGTAGATGAAATTTCTCAACGTGGATGTGAAATAATCATGCAGACAACTGGAATGCATCTCACGGATCCTATGCTTGATTTTTGCGCAGTACGAAATGTTAAATGGTTTTCTTTATCTTTGGATGGGCCTGATATCGAATCAAATAATAGGATTCGTGGTAGAAATGCGGCGTTCACAAAGGTTATAGAACTTATACCAAAACTTAAAAGCAGAGGATTTAATGTTAAAGTTGGCACTACTATTACGGCGGTAACGGCAAATTATGAAGAACTTTTTCGTCTCGGAACAATAATGGTTGAACTTGGCGTTGATAACTGGAAACTTACGCAATTTTTTGGTCGTGAAGCAGGAAGAGCTTCGGGTAAAAATGCGGATTGGTTGAGTATTTCTGATCATGAATATAATGAACTTGTTGATAAGATGATAGCTGAGTTCGGCAAAAAAATACGAGTAACAACACATAGTATTTCAGATTTTTCTACAAGTCCTGCACTTCTTGTACAGCCAACCGGCATTATTACAATTACTCAAGGGACCCAAGATATATGTGTTGGTAATATTTTGCGCGATACCCCAGAAAAGATTTTAGAGAATTTGAAATTGATGAATGGACTTTCCACAATTAATATTAATTCAAAAAAAACTTACTAGGAGGGACGAAATGAACATACTATTTACAGATGCAGAGCTGAAAGATGCAATTGAAAATCCAAAAAGTGGAACTGGTGCCGGTATTGGGTTATATAGAAATGGATATAGACTCTATGGACAAAATTTTTGGGGAATGAAGCCTGGAAGTGAGGTATTGTATTTTCTGAATATGATTCAAGATATAGAATGGAATACATGCTCAGTACTCGAAATAGGCGCTGGTACAGGAAAAAATATTATTGAATTTGTACGGCGCGGAATTAAGCGGGCAGTTGCAGTGGAAATTGATTCTTTTGCTGTAGGAGCACTTGTAAATATGCTTACCTTGATTGAAGAGGCAGAACTTATATCTGAAGGAAAACTTGCAGTTATTAAAGATGATGTGTTTCATTTCTTAGAATATAGCACTGAACAATTTGATATCGTAATCTGTTACGGACTTCTTCATGTATTTAAAGAAAGAGTCCTTTTGCAGAAAATTACTGATCTTATTTCTAAATCAGTTAAAGCTAATGGATATCTCATTTTACAGAGCTTAACTGATAAGTATCCCGCACCGACTACTCAGGGTGAACTTGAAGGCGTGATTGTTACCCCGGAGTTTGTTAGGCAATCATTCAAACAAGAAGATTGGGAGTTAGTCCATTGGAATGAGGATGATATTTTTCACAGCCATATTGGATCTGAAGTAGATCATCACCATGGTTCTGTACGAGCTATTATTCAAAAACTCAGCGCATCATAAAAGGGAGAAAGTATGCAAAGAATTTTTGATGAGCAAACTGCATATAAATTACGTGCGTATATTGTTCGAAATACCCCAGAAGTAAAACAGATGCCAGATCCTGGGATTTCTATGGCAGTAGTAAATGCATCAGATTCATGCGCGCTTACATGTCCAAATTGTTTATTTTCCGCAGCGCTTGTAAAAAAAATGTTTAAAGGAGCGCCACCATCTCTTAATTCCGGACAAATAAAAAAATTTGTAGAATTAATGAACGAAGGTGGTTTAGAGCTCTTAGTTTTTTCTGGTGGAGGCGAATCATATGAAAATTTGGACGCTATGTGTTATGCGGTAGAATATTTGCGCCATATTCGCGAAGTAGTAACGATTACAAGCGGGTATTTTGCGAAAGATCAAGAAACAACGAAATATGTACTTGATCGATTGACGAATGCGATGCGCCGAGGAAATGCTTTACGTTCACGTAGCGAACTTGATTTTACCCTTCGAATAAGCTTTGACACATTTCATAATGTTCCAATCGAGCAGATTGTTCATTTAATTGAATACGCAGAAAATAGAAGTGGAGACGGAGTGCGTATTCGACCAATTATTCGAACACTTCTCGATCCTCAACAAAATCTCGATGTAAAATTAGCGGATATTCTTGGAAGGAAACTTTTTCCAGAAAAAGATCAAAATGACCCTGTTATGAATTTGCCTATCATTGATGGATTTCCTACACGATGGCTTATTGGAAATGGGAGTGAAATACCGGTTATATATAAACCAACATATTTTCTTGGTTTTGCGAAAAAACAAACACATTGTTATATTCCCGGAACTTCATGGCGCGATGTAAAGACCGCAGAAGAAGCACATGATGGATTTTTTAACTTATCACTGCGAGGTATACAGGGAGAAGGTCATAATTTTTATGAAACGGTATTGCGGGGGCATGCGTTTTGGTTAACTGAGTTGGGTGGAAGAAAAAATGTCATTACACCAAAAAATCAAAAAGCAAAGCGACTCGCCATATATGTGCCGGCTGATGGAAGAATGATTATAAACGCCTCATCACCTGATTCATGGAGACAAGTGGAAACCGTAGTTTCGTGGAAAGATTATTGGAAAGAAGTTTCAAGTGATGTATTGCAGCAAGTAGTAGTTTTAGAACCGACAGACGTTCTTCTTACATATGCAAGGGAAGTTGAGCCTGAAATTGACAGCGTTCTCGACGCAAGGAATTTCGTTTTTCAGATACCTTACTCAGTGATGGAAACATCTGCTCTTCGTCTTTATCTCTCAATTCGTATTCTCAAAAAACATGTTCTACAGGGAATGCAATTGAGCGATCCCATTGTGTCTGCTATTGTGAATACCCCACTAGATGATTTAAAGAAGGCGTATGAAGCTGCTCGGAAAGTAAAAAAACTCGATAATGGAGAGCAAGTACACAAGTTGAATGTGATAGATTCAATAGTTGGCAATCAAGAGAGTATTTGGACGATGGGCAATGTCTCCTTAGAAAAAGATTTTTTTGATTTTATAAAAAATTTAAAATCTTTTACTCATTGATCTTATATTTTGGTTAATTATATCGTACCTTTTCCGGGAAGCAATTTGCTTCTCGGTTTTGTTTATTATATGATTTGTTGAATTTTTTTTATTTTTTCTGATGTGATAAAAAATCAAAATAGGCGTTAAGAAGTACGCCTTCTTTTTTATATTCTGTTAGAATTTTTTTTATTTCTTTCTGTAAACATTCAAGAGGGTCAGTTGAATGTATTCTAAAAGCTTCACAGACAAGAGTTGAAAGAATGTCAGCCCATACAGCCGGATATTTTTCCCAGAGCGAATAGATATAGGTAAACGTGTTATGCGTTGAATAGGGATACATATTTTTTATGTATAATTCCTCTTGTAGTATTTGAAGTCGTGTTGTTTCTGAAAATTCTTTAATTTTTTGCATGCCACAAGATGTAGTAGTTTCTTGTATAAGTTTTGGCGCAAGAGTTATATGTTCTCCTCGAATATGCATTGATACGGCAGTGTGCCAATAAGTTCCAAGATCCATTCCAGTACGAACTGCCATGCATTCTTGCAGTAAAGAAAATTCAAATATGTTATAAGGTAATAATTTTATTGCATCATTGGCACGCATTGAAACTGTCATATGAAGCACGTTATTTCGTGGCATAAAAACAATATTTGCTGCGCATGGAATATCTTTTGAATGTTGAGATCGTCCTAAATCGTCCGCATTATAGATTGTTATGAGTGCACGTTTTGTATCTTGCCGATTCATGATTGTCTGTGCCGCAATTTCGAACTGATTTTTTTCTAAAGAAGTTGAAAAAATACGTGCGCCATAGGAAGATCCAGGAATCGTTTTTCCATCATCAGAAAAAGAGCGAACAGACTTTGCATAAAATTCAATCGGTTCAAGAAGATCTGATCCCGAAAGGAGATAAAGAAAGCGCGCCACGGCATGCCCTGGATTAAAAATTTCAAGAGCACTTTTAAATATTCGATTTCTTGGTTCGGAAAGACACAAAGTAGTATTCCAAATCTCTTGAATTTTTTTTCCATGATTCATGGAGCACTTACTTGATTCATATATAATACCGTTTTTTTTAATTTCATAGATAAGATTTCTAATTACGATATTAATATCATTACCAATGATATTTTTAGGTATAGTGGGAAATAGCATAGTGTTTAAATGAATACGATATAAGCTAATAATATCTTGAATTAATTCATTTCCTTGAAAAGAAATCATTTTTTGGTACTATTGTATACGTTATATAAAAAATATGGATTTTACAAGGAAATATAAAACAGCTTGGCTTATTGGATCTCGGAGCGGGATAGGTTTACAAATGATAGAAATAATACGAGAAAGGTCAGATAAGCTCTGTTATCAATAAGTCACAACAAGAGTTAAGGCTTCACGAGAAGTACTGGACTGTTGATTTTTCTAATCAAGACGACGTAGAAAAATTTCCAAAAGAAGCAATTCATGAATTTGGTAATCCTGAATTAATGGTTGTATGTGTCGGTTTCATATTGTCTAAAAAATTAAAGTGAAACTACATAAGAATATCTTACATATATATTTCATGATATGCTTGACAAGGAGTATGTATTTGAGAAATTAACGGCACAGTATTGGGGGGATGTAATTCAAAAAGAAAAAAATTATTTTTAATAACTAAAGTCGCATTGTATGAGTATCTCTCTCGATAAATTTTTAACAGTACCGCATGAAGAAGGGTATGAAATATCTCAATTTAATTTCAATACGACTCCTTCACCGGAAAAGAGTGTAGAAGAAGAAGCGGAAAAAATCGGTTGGATAAAAAAAATCGGAAACGGTCAGTATGTTTTAAAAAAAGAAATGGCGGCATTGTTTATTGCATTTCAGGAATTACTCAGGAACGTTAGTAAAGAAATGGATTTCGAGGAATGGATTTTTCCAAGACTGCAAACAAAAGAAGTGATTCAAAATTTCGGTTGGCTTGACATTGAAAATCTCAGACCGGAACTTTTTACCGTTCAACAATTTGAAGATGACGGTCAAAGGATGAGCAATGAGTGGTTTTTGGATCCGCTTCAGTGTCCGTCATTTTATCGATATCTCAAGGAATCCTCCCCGTTGATGTTGGAAAAACTCCCGCTAAAAGTTCATGAGTGGAGAGGCGGTTGGACATATAGAAATGAAAAAACAACACGACTGCAGTCAGGATTTGGAACATCGTTGGAATTTTCGGGTCTTGAGTTGGTATTTGCGGGGACTTTGGAGCAGGTCAAGGAAATACGATTTGAGACAATGATGGCGATTCTTCATGTTTTAGAATCTATGCAATTGAATTTCAGACTTGTTGTGGGATCGTCATGCTCACACAAAAAGAATGATGGAGTTCCGGGGGGAGAGCCAATTTCACTTTATGATATTTCAACTCTTGATATAGAGGTTAGGGTCCCGCAAGAGAATACGTATATTGAAATAGGCGGAGCTGACTTTATTGGCGAAAGGCTTATTCGAAATTTTGGAATTACTTCACAAGATGGAACACAACTTTATAGTGGTTGTCAGGGTGTCGGATGGCAGAGATTGGCAAAAGCATTTTTATCGCAAAAGGGTTTTGACCCAAAGAATTGGCCGTTATGCATTAAAGATATATTTAGTTGTTGATGGTATGCATACACACAAAAGAGATATAAAAGGAAGCGGAACAGAAAGATTTGTTGACGGCATTCCTGTGTGGCGGGATGCTGATTTTGGAATTATTTTTGAGAAAAATTATCACTTGCAACTGGCAAAAGATTTTCTTGATTTGCAAGGAAAAGATTGTGATTTTTATCCCACATGGGATCGAGATGTTGCGTATTACGCGCTTCCTCAAGGAGGTATTGTTGCCATGACGCACGCGCAGGGCTCAAGTTTTGCAGCTTGCGCCGTTGAGCGCATGGTTCGTACTGGCGTTTCTCATGTGGTACGAATAGGAACATGCGGTTCACTTTCAAAAGATATTGATAGTTGGTCGCTTGTGATCGTTGATCAGTCACTATCGGATGAAAAAACATCTGAAAAATACAGAGAAGGAAATCATGGTTATCTGCAAGCCTTGATGCGAGAAACATTAAATCCGCTCGGTTCGTTGTATAAACAATCCAGCAGATTTCCGTCGTCAATTATTTCTTTTGCAAAAAGAATTTTTGGTAAGCAGTATGAGTATTATATGGCGCAAGCGGACGTACATCTGTGCGATAGTATCCATGAAGAGATAGATAAAATGGGAGAAAAAATATATCGGGGTACGAATATCACAAATTGCGCGCGGTATTTGGAAGATGAAAAAGTATTACAGGTAATACAGTCGGATATTGATCTGTCAACCATTGATATGGAAACTTCCGCAATTCTTTCCGTAGCAAAATTTCATGGTCTGGGAGCAACCGCCGTGCAGGTTGTTACCGATAATCCAATTTCTGATTCCGAAAAAGAACAAACTCATGATAGGGGTGGCATAAAATCAAAATTTATCGGGGCAACACATCATGGGCAATATCGCGAGAAGGTTGATCATCTTGCACTTTCCGCATTACGAGCGATATTAGATACGTATGATAAAATATCTCAGTCAAAAAATTATATCTTAGCGAAAGATAGATATGAAAGAGAATAATCCTTCATATTGGAAAGAAAGGGGATCATCGGCAGTTTTTACAAGTCCAATGCCAAGTAATGAATTACTTAAGAGACTTTCGCCAAAAAGTAAGATATTGGATTTTGGGTGCGGGTACGGAAGAATAGAGGAGTTTTTAATTTCAAAAAAATTTGAATATATTGTGGGAATAGATCCTTCAGTTGTGCTTATCGAACGAGCAAAAAAAAATTTAATTTTCAAAAAGAAAAAAAATATTTTGTTTCGTGTTGGGGGCATGAAGGGTATGAAGCTTTTCGGAGTTCAAAAAAATAAAAAATTTGACGCGGTTATTATGTGCGGGGTGATAGAATATATCTATGACTCAAAACAGCGTACAGAAATGATTCGATGTATAGCAGATAAAATAGTGCGAGGCGGATTATTCTATCTCGAAACATTTTTGCGCGATCTTACTCATAAGAAACAGTATGATACTGCGCGAAATGATGGATTTGAATATGGAACATTAGTACTTAATAATTCAGAACTGATTTTATATCACGATACGATAATCGGAATACAAAATTTATTCAAACCCTATTTTAAGAAGGTATACGGAAAGAGAAAATCATTTTTAACATGGACAGGAAAGAAACAGCTTGGTTACGAGATTCTTTTTGAAAAGAGGTGATTCAAAGTGATCTATAAGAAAGATTGTATTTATTGGATGGTTGACCATTGACAAGATGGTCTTTTTTTGTTAGGTTAGCAACAAGGCGTTTCTTGAAAAAAGGGACTTTACATAAGGGTACGCACCCGTTGGAACCAGAAAAGGAGAAGTCATGGAAAGGACACTTGTTTGCGATCTGCGAAAGCAGGTCGGAAACCAAGTTCTGGTTACCGGATGGGTGCAGGCCGTCCGGAACCAGAAAAAGATGCAATTCGTAGTCCTTCGGGACCATACAGGTTCGGTTCAAGTTCTTCATGCGCGCGTGGAGGGCGATGACCCGATCGGTACTATCCTGCAAACGGTTTCGGTCGAGTCGGTGGTTCGACTCACAGGTATGGTCATCGAGAACGCTCAGGTCAAACTGGGCGGGATCGAGATCGAAATCTCGGAGGTCGAGGTGGTTAGTGCGGCAGAAGTGCCGCTGCCGATCACTGAAGAGACCCAGTCCGACATCAAGTTGGACTGGAGGTTTCTCGATCTCCGGACTCCGGCGAACAGACTCATTTTCGAGACCCAGACCGTGTTAGAGCAAGGGATGCGGGAGTTCTGGGCGCAGAACAACTTCCTCGAAGTTCACTCGCCAAAGCTCATGGCGGGTGCGAGCGAGTCTGGTGCGGAATTGTTCCGCTTGGACTACTTCGGTGGCAACGCCTACTTGGCGCAGTCGCCGCAGTTCTACAAGCAGATGGCAATGGCCGCCGGGTTTGACCGGATCTTCGAAATCGGTCCGGTATTCCGAGCCGATCCATCGTTCACGTCGCGTCACAACACGGAGTTCACCTCCGTGGATGTCGAGGTGAGCTGGGTCGACTCTCACGAGGACGTCATGGTGTGGGAGGAGCGATTGCTCCAGTTCGCCATTGGCGTAGTGGCGGACAAGTTCGGGGATCGTATCAAGGAGACGTTCGGTTTGGACGTGGTCGTCCCGACCGTGCCATTCCCGCGAATCCCCATGGCGGAAGTCTACGAAATACTCCGTTGCGAGATGGGGTATGAAGTGACCCACGCCCAAAAGGGAGACCTCGATCCGGAAGGAGAGAGGAAAATCGGGGAGTATGTCAAGAAGGAGTTCGGGCACGAGTTCGTCTTCGTGACAGACTACCCGGTCAGTGCCCGCCCATTTTACCACATGCGCCATGAAGGCGACCCTACTCTAACCATGAGCTTCGACCTTCTGTGGAAGGGGCTCGAGGTCACGAGCGGGGCACAGCGCGAGCACCGCCATGATCAGCTTCGGGCACAGGCCATTGAAAAGGGCCTGACTCCGGAGTCGATTCAGTACTATCTCGATTTTTTCCGTTTCGGCTGTCCGCCGCACGGAGGATTCGGGTTCGGACTGGCTCGCGGGCTGATGTTGCTTTTGGGGAGGAGCAATATCAGGGGAGGGGAATACCTGCCACGGGGGCCCAAACGTCTTACCCCGTAGTAGTTCACATAGCACCTTTTCAGGAGCGGACTTCTAGTCCGCTCCTTGTGTTTATAAAAATATTAATGTTAAATATTTTATTTTTACAATTACATATCCATACATATATTTGATGTTTTTCACGATAAAAAGAAAAAAATTATGGTATACTTACTATACTATGAAATACGAACGGATCTATTTAGTCACCTGGATTCAGCGAACAACCATTCACCTGCAAGAAATGTTTTATTTTTTGAAAGGGGATTTTTCCCGTTTCAATCATCTTGATAAAACTGTTTTGAAAAAATGTCATACGGCCCTTATGCTTGATCATGTGGCGCTTCATGAAGAAAATGATTTTGCAACGCTTGTTGCGCGCCATGGAGATATTGAATTTAAGGCGGTTGAAGACGGGGTGCTTATCCTTTCATTGCCGGCAACAGACTTGCTTGAAACGCGAAATACGCTTGAAAACTATTATTCGAACATATTGGCACCTGCACTTAGTTATCTTTTTAGTAAAGGCGCGCCATTGCCAAAAGAGCTTTCCAATATTAAGGAAGTGTATCCATCTTATTTAGTGGTACGCAATGCAAAAAAGAATGAAGTGGATGCGCTTTTTATGAAAGCAGGGGATGAAGTTGAATTACAACTCACATCTCCTGACATGAAAATAGCTATTGGGGGAGTTCTTTCGGTTGTGAATATTATCTCACCATCCATGCGGTGCAATGGATTGTTTGAAAGCGTGCTTTCTAATATTGTTTTTTTGCGCGAATATGAAAAACAGCTTCAGACGTACTTGAATATGCATCGGCTTATATGGGATGAAGTTTCGCACATTCGAGAGACGCGCAGTATTCGATATAAAAATTTCCCTCGGGTTCGCAAAGATATTCTTGATTTTTTAAAGACGCTTTATTTTGTGAAAGCCCGCCTGAATCAAATGGGTGATATTTCCGATGCGCGTTTTGCATTATTACGCGGGGATGTAGTACAGAAATTAAAAGCATTGCATATGTTGCGGTTTGAAAATATCCGGGCGGACCAAAAATATTTATTGGATATGTGGAATATGACCATTGAATATGTGAATGGCACGCTTGCGCTTTTGGAATCGCTGTATCAAGAAAATACTCAACGCGAATTGAATGCATTAAAATTTATCACTATTCTCACGTTTCTTACCGGCTATTTCGGTATGAATATTCCTTTTCCGTGGGACCAGTCATGGGAAAGCGGAGCGTTTAGTTCACTATCTGTTACGCTCCTTATCGCATCATTATGTATTTTTATTTATCTTGTTTTGCGTATGAGAATTTACAATCGTACGTTTGACATTACCAAAGGTTCGTGATAGTATCAAAAAACTATGGAAAAACAACGTCTTACAATGCAAGGCAATACATGTACCCCAACGATTCAGGTCTGGGCATTTTATGTTATGCGCGAAATAAGCAGAGACGTTTCATTTATTACTTAATAGAACCTTTCATTAAGAAGTTAGACGCCTCGGCTTATTTCCGGGGCGTTTTTATGTTCATTGAAAATTTAAAAAAGAAAGGCAGTTTGCAATGGTCAAAAAAACTATCGCGGAGTACCTTGTCATGTTGTTTTTATCAAGGCTTGGCATTGGTTTTTGTGTTGCAACATATGCAACCTTTTTACTGGATCATCACCTTACATTATTTCAAATGCATTTGGTAAACGCGGTATTTTTTGGCGTCATGATGCTTTCTGAAATTCCCACAGGTATGTTTGCAGATATGTATGGAAGAAAGCGCTCGGTTATGTGTTCATTTTTTTTCTTTACGCTTGGCCTTTTTTGGTATGGCATGTCTGACACCATGTCTGAATTTATGATTGCCGAAAGTTTTATTGCACTTGGCGTAACATTTTCAAATGGTGCGTTGCAAGCATGGTTTGTTGATACGATGAAAGAATTGGGATTTAGAAATGATGATGATACCCCCAATATGCCTACCTGGCTTTTTGGCGTGGAGTATACCGTGATGAATATAAGCGGAATTGCCGCAGGGTATATCGGTGGAATGCTTGCCGATCAACATAACGCGTACCCCTGGTTTGCAGGTGCTGGCACGATGTTTCTGAGTGCACTTACCGTATTTTTCATGATGAAAGAAAAGCGTCATGGCAATGCTCGGCATAGTGTACGCGAAAGTTATTACCTCGTGAAAGAGCGGTTTGTATCCGGATGGCATCATGTGCGAACAAATTCCATATTGAAATTTTTGTTTATTGTTGGCATGGTAAATATGTTTGTTTTGCAAGTGCCTAACATGCAATGGCAGCCATTTTTTACACCGCTGTTTAGTACAAATACTTCCCGGGGTTTGTTATTCACATACATGATGATATTTTTGGTAGCAGGATCGGTCGTATCAATGTTCGTGAGTAAAAAAATTGTGAATCATCGCACAGTGATACTTTATTCGCAATTATCGTACGGGGTATGTATTGCATGTGTGCCGATAAGCGCAATAATGTTTGGCGGGTATGGAATGATTATTGCAGTCGGAGTATTTTTACTTCATGAAATAGGCAGAGGTTTTTGGATTCCGGTTCGTGATTGCTATATGCACCATGCAATTCCTTCGTCCCAACGCGCAACGCTTGTTTCGGTAACATCAGTATTTCAGCATGCGGGCGGATTGTGTGGTTTAGTACTGTTCGGTTTCTTTTCTGATATTTTTTCAATGCATATCGTATGGATGTGTGTTGGTAGTATTCTTGCCATGAATAGTATTGTTCTTTTGTTGCGGCCCCGCATGTAAGCGGGGTCGTTTTATTTATTGCGGGATTGACAAAATAGTTGTGTCAACGTAGTGTCTTAGTAGTTTTTTTGCTCTTTAAAAAATAAAAAAGAGGAGAGCATTGATGAATCCACTACTTTTGTATCGTCCAGTCAATGATTTTGTTGGTGTGGATTTTTCACTTTTAGAACTTCCCATTTCGCAAGAAGAAGCATTGAGTCTTCTTGCGCAAGACGGATATGAAGACGTAACGATTCAAAATAAACTTCTCTTTCTTGCACGTAGTCGCAAGGAGGGAGTTTCACAGTATCAAAGAAGTGTTGGTATTAATCAAGCTCCTCAAATTGTTCATTGTGCCACGTTCATTCGATGGCTCTATGGAAACCTTGGCATCTGGCTTCCCAAAACAGCATTCTTGTTAAGAGAATATGGATCGTTGGTTCAAGATGACGACTATAAGATAGGTGATCTTATTTTCTCAAGCGGTTCGGATGGCATTGGATACTATTGGAACGATGAACATGATGGTGTTGGACATGTTGGCATGATTACTGACACTAACACAGTTATTCATGCGGCAAATTCGCAACTGAATGTAGTCGAAGAATCATTCGAAGATTTTTGTACTGACTATCATAAGTTCCGTGGTATTCGAAGAATTGTTCCAAATCTTGAACGCCTTGTCGTATTAAAAATTCCTGAAAGAAGGCGAGAAAAAATAGAGCTTATGCTTGAAATCCGTAAGGAGATATTGAAACATTTGAAATGAATACCTAACGTTTGTTTATTTATCAGTGTTCTTTTGTTGCGGCCCCGTTAAAAATGCGGGGTCGTTTTGCATAGTGCGGGATTGACATTTTTTCATTTAAGATATAGTTTTGTAGTAGTTTTTTTGTTCATTGACAATGTAAAATTAAAAAAGAAGGACGCGAAATCATGAGACTCACAAAGGCTCAACGCGATGCTGCGTGGTGCTGGCATTATTCTTCAAAGGTAAAGGGAAGTGTGTTTGATGGTACACTTGTAGGAAGTATTACGGGAAAGATAGATGCATTTATGGGAGGATCAAAAATTGATCCGCGCGTTACGAGGGAAGATGTTATAAAAAAATGCGATGAACTATTACTGACCGATGATCCATCGGTTCAGGTAATGGTATTGAAAGCACTTTTTCTTATGGATGCCCGCACGCGTCATGTTGGTTTTGTAGCGGCTCTTCTTGCATCACAGGAAGTAGGAATGGATTTTAGCTATCCATCTATTACAATATGCCGTTCCATTGAAGGGCCATTAGATAAAGTCAATGTGAGTCGTGAAGCACAAATGTATTTATATACTCTTTTAGATTTGAGAGAAACAAATTTAAGTGAAACACTGCAAGAAAAAAATAGACATTGGACTGGTTGTCTCGAGATGCATAGGATTAATGATGATGGATCAGAGCTCCAAGATGGTTCTCTAGAACTTGAAGAACGAGATAGAGAAACACTAATGTGGGCGTGTAATGATATTAATTCATATCTTGAATCGGTAGTGTATGGCGGATATTGTCAAAGAAAAGAACAAGAAGTATATGAAGATATCAAAGCAATTGTGCGCTATGTGTTTGTGGAGGATATCCCATTTCGAAATCCTACGCAGGTACTTGGGACTGTATTGTATTATCTTTCATGGCTTGCGGCGCGTGGGCATTTTTCCGAACAGCGCTTGGTAGAAATTGTAAATGATGTTGCACAACATAATACATTTTATTATGAGCGAACCAGCAAATCAGTTCCATTTGTGATATAGAAAGAGGAGAAAAATAATGACGAAAGTGCAAGAAAATCGTACGTATGAACTCGAACAAGTATTTTTTCCGTTATTGGCACTTTTTGCGAGTCACTCGCCCGGAACGGGGATTAAACTTTCAGTTCCATGGCTATTTGATCTTTTGGGCGATCTTCGTCGGCGCTATGTCCATCTTTTTAATGACCCTTTTAGTTGGGACGATGAATTTAAATTGATGGAAAAGCTTGAACAAAATAACGGCCCATTTACGTGTTTTTTACGTATGGGGCCGCCCGCTGCTCATATGCATCTCCCTGAATACTTGAAATACAGATTTGAATCAGTGGGTGCTAAAAAGTGGATGGCGAGGTTTGATGTTGAGAATCGACATAATTTTACTCTTAGTTTTGACAAGGGATTAGGAAAAGTTTTTCTTTCAAGTGTTGATGATCAAGAACTTTTAGAATTGCTTCAACCCTTTGTTGATGCGTATATGCCAACTTCCACTGAGTTTCAAGAACCTTCTGCTCTTGCACTTATCTAAAAAAGAAGGAGTCAACCATGAGCTCACTTCAGCAGGCTAAATACAGCCATGAGATGATTCGTAAAATGAAACCGACTCGTGTGCGTGCGTTTGCGCCACCGACGATTGCGAATGTTGGGCCTGGGTATGATATGTTTGGGGTGTGTCTTGATACTAATGGAATAGTAGGGGATTTTGTGGATGCGGAAAGAACAGATGATTTTTCCGGCGTACAGCTTGATGCAATTATAAATGACCCAGGGCTTGATGAGCCCAATGTTTGTGTGATAACTGCAAATGAAATTTTGAGAGCTTCAGGTCAACATATTGGCATACGATTGAAGCTCACAAAAGGCATGCGCAAAGGTACTGGTATGGGTTCTTCTGCTGCTAGTTCTGTTGCAACTGCAATCGCTGTGAATGCACTTTTAAAAAATCCGTTTCCAAAAGATCATCCTGTTATGATTAATGCGGTGATCGCTGGTGAGGCTACTGCAATCAGAAAACTGCGCGGTCATGCGGATAATGTATTACCATGTTTGTTGGGTGGATTTGTTTTCATTCATAATCAACAAACATTTGAGTATGTGAGATTTGATGTTCCTGGCACGATCGGATTTGTCCTTGCTTCGCCGCACTATGAATTAAGTACTGCGGACATGCGAGATGCATTAAATGGCACGCCTTATGATATTAATAAACTTGTGGAGCATGCTTCGCGTATGGTTATGGCTTGTCATAAAAACCCCACACTAACTATTAGTAGTAGGTCTGGTGTTAAAGCTGGCTTAAATCTTTACGAATGTTTTGATGGAGGAGTCATTGAAAAAGATGGCGGCTCTCGAGATTATGTGTTGGATTATATTCTTGGATCTATTGCTGTATATCGCGGTTTAACTGAGGGTAAGTCAAGTCTTCTTGGAGCTTCTGTAATGTCTGATGATATTGTAACATCTGTTCGATTGCCATTTATTCCAGGAGGAGCGAATATGTGCCAGAATGCTCTTGTTGCTGGTGCGTTTGGTTCGTGCATTTCCGGTTCTGGTCCCTCAATGTTTTCTGTATTTGAGTGGCTCGGGGTTTCCGAAGGTCATGCTCTTGATAGTCGTCTTGCTATTAGCAATGCGATGCACGATACTTTTTTGACTGCTGGTTTGGAAAGTGATATCTTGGTTGCCCAAGTATGTAATGAAGGCGCACGAATCGTTTTTGCAGAATAGCTTATATTTTTTTAGATCTTTTTTAGCCTCGCCTCGATGTTCATCGGGACGGGGTTTTTCGTTTACATTATTTTGTTAATTATGTATTATTCGTAAATCATGAATCATGAATCATGAATCATGAATCGTAAATCCTGCATTGTATGTCCACAGAATTCATCAAAATCCGCGGGGCGCGCCAACACAACCTGAAAAATATCGACGTTGATATTCCACTCAATACGCTTACCGTTATTACCGGTCTTTCGGGCAGCGGAAAATCTTCCTTGGCATTTGATACGATTTATGCCGAAGGCCAACGTCGGTACGTAGAAAGCCTGTCCGCCTACGCCAGGCAATTTTTAGGCGTGATGA
>Ga0080064_1003938_pt1 | contig 20126 bp, 11 predicted proteins | sample Subgrocontami54m_FD_69260 | JGI IMG/M metagenome (GOLD analysis project Ga0080064, IMG submission 69260) | Subsurface groundwater microbial communities from S. Glens Falls, New York, USA - GMW46 contaminated, 5.4 m (SPADES assembly) (version 2) ...
GCCTGAGTTTCATGGTGCAATTCACGCTGAAACCCAGGCCCGCTCGGAGAGCGAGCCCCACCTGAATGGTCCAAAACTGTCAAGCCGCTGGTATCACCCGCCACCCTGGCACCGAGTCGTTCGCTCGAGGGGCCTCGACTACGGCAGGTCGTAAACCTCGACGAGCGCGACCCCGCCTGCGTTGCCAACCCCGGAAACCCGCACGGTATAGGCACCGGGCGCAAGATTGACAATCAGGGCGGCGTCTTTGCTCCCCGCGACCAGCGCGAAGGCCCCGCTGACCGCGGTCGCCGCATTCAGTTGCGCGACGTTGTTGCCGGTTTCCCAATCATCGTTGGTCGCCATGAGTTCTCCGGAGTAGAGGTTGATTTGCGGGTCAATCAGGACGCCGGTGACGCCGAATTGGGTCAGGCCCGGGCCAATCCCGCGGACCAGCACGCGCTTCGGGGCGTTGCCGCTCACCACAAAGCCCGCAATGAGACTGCCTTCACCCGGCTCCACAAATCCGCGGGTCGAAATATTGACGAGATGCTGCGCGGTGAGCTGGGCGTCGGACGCTGCGTCGTAGACTTCGATCAGCGCGACACCGCCGCCGCCATCCGACGTAGCGACTGCCGTGTAGGCACCCGGCGCGAGGTTCGCGACGAGCGCGGAGTCGCGACTGCCCGCATTGAGCTTGAACGCGCCAACGAGATCGCCGGTGGTGCTCACGTCGGCGTTGTTGCTCCAATCGTCATTTTCGGCGACGAGCGCGCTGCCGCTATAGAGCTGCAAGCGTGGATTCGTCAGAGCGTCGCCCACTCCGAAGCCGCTGAGGCCGGGGCCGACGGCGCGGACAAGGAACCGTCTGGTTGCGCGGCCGGTGACGACAAAGCCCGTGATGACCGAGCGACTGCTGTCGCCGCTCACGACGCGAAGCCGCGACGAAATATTGACCAAGCGATCGGTGCGGCTGGTGGCTTCACTCAAGCCGACGAAGGCCGCCGTGGTGGCACCGGCGGAAACGGTGCCAGTGATGCCGCCCGTGCTTGCATCGACGCTGCCCAGAATCGTCCCGCTCGAAGTCGTGATATTTACGACGCCACCCGGCGAGATGGATCCGAGACCCGAACTTACCGAGGTGGGCGTGACGGAGACCGCAAAGGCCTCGCCGGCGGGACCGGCGACAACGAGGGTTTCGCCTGAGGCGGAACCGGGCACGATCGCGTTGTAGACGCCCGCCAGCGCGGCGGTCGAGCCGATGGGCGCCGCCACGTTTGCGCTGAAATTCGTGCCAAGTTCGCCGATTGAACCGACGACCCTGCCGTCCATCACGGTTCCGCTGATGGTGCGGAGCGGAGCCACGGTCGCGATGGGCAGCGGGTTGGCGGGACTCCCTCCGAGGGAGACCGGGAGCGAACTCGTGCCCATGCCGCGGAACGTGCCGTCCGCATTCAGCTTGAATCTGGCCACAATGGCTTCGCCGGTCGCGGCGAAGCGGATGAGGAAGATGCCGCTGAGGTTATCCGCAGAGGCAATGACCGCGAACGTATCAGAGCCAACCTTACCGAGATAGACCTGCTGCCCGACGCTGCGGACCGCGAACGTCAGCAGCGTGTCCCCCCCCGCGTCGAATGCGCCGTTGCCCGCCTGGCTGACGCGCACCGTGACGATCCCCGCGGCGCCGTTCAGGGTAAGCGCATTGCCGCTGAGGGAGGCGGGGCCGCTGACGAGCGTATAAGAGACGGGGAGGCCCGAATTCGCTGTCGCCGAGAGCGTGACCGTTCGGTCGGTCGTGAGCTTTTCCCCCATCGAGGGAATACTAATGGACTGCGAGGCCTTCTGCGCCGTGAACGTCACATCGCTACTGGTTGGCGCGGTCGAATCGTCACCCGCCTGCGATGCACGCACGACGACGGGCGCGGTGCTGTTGATCGTAAGCATATTGCCGTCAATCGTGGCATTGCCGCTGACCACCGAATAGATGATCGGGAGACTCGAAGAGGCCGTCGCACCGAGTGGGAACGGCTGGTTGACGATAATCGAGCTGACGGGCGTGGAGAACGTGATCGTCTGGCTGATTTTCACGGACGCGACCGGCGTCGTGGCGGCGGGAGGTGCGATGACAAAAGTGGTCGGTGGAGGCAGGGTGACTACCGGTGGAGGTGCGATGACCACCGGAGGGGGCGCGGGGGGCGGAGTGATTGCGAGCGTGGCGTCGGCTGAACCCTGATAGTTGGGCAGGTCGACGGTGGCGTGGACCGCATAGGCGCCCGCGGCGGAGGGCGCGGTGGGGCTGCCGTTGTAGGTGAGATTGACCGTGAGCCCGGCTGGCGTGGTCACGGCCGTCACGCTCTTGGGCGCGCCGTCGAAGGCTTGCGCGAGATTGCTCAACGTGATCGGCACGACGGCCCTGGCGACAGCGAAGTTCTGCGTGAGGGATGCGTACATGTACGTCGCGATGTTGCCGGCCTGGCTGACCTCGAGCGTGACGTTGCCGGCTCCGGTCATCGTGACCGTGTTGCCCGAGACCGTGGCGGGGCCGCTGATGACCACGAGCGTGGTCGGCATGCCCGAACTCGCCGTGGGATTGAGTGTAAACGGAGCGTCGCCAAAAACGTGATTGGTGATCGGCGGGACGCCGAAGCTGACGGTTTGCGGCAGGCGCGGGTCGGGGGTCAGGACAAACGTGGCCGTGATCGTGCCGGCATACACCGGACTGTCGATCGTGGCCACCACGGAGTATGAACCCACGGCCGCCGGGAGCGTGCTGGTGCCGTTATAGGTTATGATCACCGTCAGCCCTGCCGGGGTGGTGGTGGCGATCACGCAATTCAGGGCGTTGTACGGCGTGCCGTAGAAAGGCTTGGTCAAGTGGTCCAGCAGGATGGTGGCCGGCTGCTTCGTGACGGTGAAACTCTGCGAAACCGGAAGGGCGCCCGCGTAGATGCCGTTGCCAGCTTGCGTGGCTTGCAACATGACGGTGCCAACCCCGGTCAGCGTCACGAGGTTGCCGGAGACCGTCGCCGGACCGCTTATGACTACCACTGTAACGGGAAGACCCGAACTTGCCGTCGGGCTTACCGCAAATGGGGCGTCGAGCACACCATGGTCAGGCACGGGGTTGAACGTAATCGATTGCGGGATCGGTGCCGGCGCGCACGCGGCAATGGCAAAACTCTGCACCACATTCGGAGCCGCTGCGAACGTCGTGTTGCCGGCTTGAGACGCCGTCACCACCACCGTGCCCACCGCACCCGTGAGCGTAACACTGTTACCCGAGACCGTTGCCGGGCCGCTCACCGCGATAGTCACAGGCAAACCCGAACTGGCCAGCGGATAGACAAAAGTGAAGGGCGCATCGCACGCGACATGACTCGGGATCGGCGCGAACGTGATCGTCTGCGGCGTCGGCGCGGGGACGCAGGCTGCAACCACGAAGCTCTGCGCGACATTGGACGCAGGGGCGAACGTACCGTTTCCGGCTTGGGACGCCGTCAGGACGACGGTGCCCACGGCACCCGTAAGCGTGACGCTGTTGCCCGAAACCGTCGCCGGACCGCTGACCGCCAGCGTCACGGGCAAACCAGAACTGGCCAGCGGAAAGACAAACGTGAACGGCGCATCGCAGGCGGTATGACCTGGGATCAGCGGAAACGTGATCGTCTGCGAGGTGAGCGGCGTGGCGCAGGCGGTGACGGCAAAACTCTGCGCGACATTCAGGGCCGGTGCGATGGTCGTGGTGCCGGCTTGGGACGCCGTGACGACAACCGTGCCGAGCGCGCCCGTGAGCGTAAGGGTGTTCCCAGAAATCGTCGCCGGGCCGCTCACGGCCAGCGTTACCGGCAAACCTGAACTGGCCAGCGGAAGCACAAACGTGAACGGCGCATCGCACGTGGTATGCGCCGGAATCGGCGCGAACGTGATGGTCTGCGCCAGTCGGCCGATGCTGTAGAAATTATTTGCGCCATACCCCACGTTCGTCGGGGTGAAGACCAGCGTCCGGTAGACGCCGCCGAGATCCTGGATGTCCGTCGCGACTCCCGTCAGCGGATCGAGCCGGCCAAAAAACGTCGTTTGCGTGAGGGGATCCAGCCGGAGATAGTAGAACTGGCTGGGCCCAAAACCAAAGCCCACGTTGGTGCTCGTGTAAGCGAGGTCGGTGAAGCCGCGGCCCGCGCCGAGATTCCATCGATCCGTGGGGCCGGAAAGCAGCGCCGGAATCAGGCTGCCAAAAACCGTTTCGCCGAGACCATTGGTCCGAAGGTAGTAGAACAGTTGGGCTCCCCACCCGCCGGCGTTGTCCGCCGCGTAGGAGAGGGCAAAGTAACCGGAGGCCCCCAACGTCAGCGGTCCACCGGGGGCGGACATGGGCTTTTGATCCGACACCGTGGGGACGCTGGGCTGAATGAGCGTGAGGTAGTCGCCGGTCGCGCGATGGTGGATGGCGTAAAAACTGAGAGGCCCAATCAAGCTGAGATTCTCGGCCACGTAGGTGAGACCCGAATACGAGTCGGGCGTGAGCGCGTTGCCCACGGACGTCTGCGCAGTCGCCGCCCCGGTCGGCAGGTAGCTCGTGAATCCGGTGGAACTGCCCAGCGCGGGAACGCCCGCTCCGGTGATCGTGAAAAAATTGGTGGCGGTCGCTCCGGCGAACCCGGAGTTTCCATCGATATAGGACAGGCCGGACAGGTCGCTGCCGATCACCCAGCGGTTGGCCACCGCCGCGGCCGTGGAGCCCGTCGGGGTAATCGTGACGAAGTTGTCGGCGCGAGCTGGCAGCGCCGTGAAGGCCGCGAGCGCCGATAGAACCAATGTTGTATATTTCATGCGTGTCTTCTTTCCGTGATCCCGTGATTACCCGGTGCGACTGGGAACGAAGACGAAGGGGCGCGGACGATGCCGCCCACCTGCTCGACCGACGTTGGCCGGACCGGTTCTAACTCGATCTACCGGTCCCCGAAACGGGGCCCTCCGAGCTGACGGTCACCGCGGGCGGCTCTCGCGCACCCGCTGGAGCGGTGGGCGATTCGAACCGAACGGGATGGGCGGATGACCGGCATGCCTAAGAGGGTAGATTCGGAATCAACCTTTGGCTATGGGCTTCAATGCCCGTACGCCATGGGGTGCGCCTGATGGGACATTCTCGTTCAACCGTTCCGGGCCGCTCTCGCCACTTGACTTCAGTTTTTCAGAGAAGGTCGAGCGATGTTCGCATCGGCGCGCACGTCGTTCGAGGGGGCGCATCTCAATTTCCTGCCATGGCGCCATGCCGCTCCCCCTTCGCATTGCTCCGCCTGTAGGTGGCGCGCTGGTCGCGCCAACGTTGCGCGGCACTCGCGCCAACTACACCGCGATGCAAGAAACTGAGATGCGCACGCTCGAGATCGCGAACGTCGATCGGCTTGACCCCGTGGAGCCGCCCGCCCGTGGAGCCGCGGCCCACCAATCAAGGTTCCGCCTGGAGCGAGGCGCAGATCAGTTCGCTGTCGTTGCGGGCAAAGACGTGACGGTTGGCGAACGCGGGCGGTGCCCAGACGAGTTTGCGGCCCGCGAAAGGGTAAGTGGGATCAATCAGATGGACGCGGCTGAGTTCCGCGTAGCCTTGCGACGTCAGGCGCGCGCGGATCAGATTTCCCTGGTCGGTGAAGAGCAGCACGGAATCGCCGTTGAGCGTGAGATGAATCGTCGCGCCATGGGCCAGAGTGGTCGCTTTTTCGGTCTCCCAGACCTGTCTTCCGGTGTGCGCATCCAGGCAGACCAGGCGGCCGCCCATTTTCCCGGCGAAGACATGGCCGTTGAGAATCATTGGCATGGAGGTGTGGCTCAGGATGCGGCCGGCCATCGGCTTCTTCTCCGGCCATAGTATCGACGCGGCGGGCTTGTCGCGGTCGAGCCGGAACATCAGCCCGCTGATCAGCATCAAGTCATCGCGGACCACCGGAGTCGCCACCGCATAGTCTTCGCGCGTGACCAACTCCTCCCGCCACCAGGTGTCACCCGTGGCGGGATTCAATGAAGTCACCGCGCTGGGTGTCCACACGATCAGTTGTCGTTTCCCGCCGGTATTGATGACAAGGGGCGAGCTGAAACTGCGCGGTGGATCATCGAGCACCCGCCAGATCTCCCTGCCGGTGCGCTTGTCGAATGCGACAACGCACGCGCCCGGTTTGCCGCCGAGGAGAACGATGAGGAAATCGCCTTCGATCAACGGACTCGACGTGAGGTTCGCCTGCTCCACGAGGTTGTAGTCCTTGGCGAGATCCCTCTTCCATGCCAGCATGCCCTTGAGCACGTCGAGACACAGCAGATGGCCCGTCACTCCAAGAGTGAACACAAGACCGGCACTGACGACGGGGGTCGCCACAGGCTTCGGCGGGTTCTCCGGATTGATGGGGTCCCGGCTGCCGCTGTCGATTTCATCCGCATAGGTCCAGAGCGCCTGCCCGGTCTCCTCATCAAAGCAGTGAACGCGTTCCGAGCATTTTGGCATCTCCGTCTTCGAGTCAGTCACATAGACCCGCCCGTCGGCCACGACGGGCGAAGAGTGTCCACCGCCAATGGGCGCGCGCCAGCGGACCTTCAATCCCTCCGGCGGAAAGTTCTGCATGATGCCGGTTTCATTCCACACGGCATCACGGTTCGGTCCGCGAAACTGCGGCCAGTCGTCGGCGCGCGTCATGACGGCCGCGGCGATGAAGATGAAAAGACCCGCTGCCCGCATTGAGGGGATCGCTCGTTGCATCGTCGGATGTTTCGTCATGGCGGCGGTGCCAGATTCGTCGTCCCTGATGGCGCTACTGCAAATACAGAATGCACGAATCATTCGTTTCCGAATAAAGCCGAAGGGGTCAACCTGCTGATCGCTGCTGAAACCGCGAGTTGAACTCTAGCCGTGCCATGCCCTGCCGCGTTGAGCAGCGATCAGCGGGTTGACCCCGTTAGGCTGCGCCGCCGTTAGGCTGCGCCGCGCGAAACGATTGCCAGCGGCCAATGCGCTCGGGATCACGCGACGGAATCATCGTGGGGAACCAGCGGCGCATCGCAGCGTTGGCGTGGACAATTCGACCGCTCGTGTCGATCAGTCCAATGCCAAATGGCATTTGGTCCATGATCGCAACCATGCGTGCCTCGTTGTCGCGCAACGAATCCTCGGCTTGCCTACGGTTACTGAAGCCGGCGTAAGCCGCGATGACCTTCCGGACCCGACCGTGTTCGTCGAACAGAGGGACAACGCTGCCCAACACCGACTTGATCGTGCCGTCCGGGAACACGATATCGTGCTCGAAGTCATGCCAGGGCCGGCCCGTCCGCGCGACTGTCTGGAGCGGCAGATCCTGCGGACTGACTTCCTTCCCGTTCACGCGAATGCGAATGCCGGCGGGCAACTCCGGTTTCGCTGCCGTCACCGAACCGTTAATACCGGGAGACAGGCCAAAAATCGCGTAGGCCGCCGGATTACCGCGAATGTCGCGACAATCGGGACCGCTCGTCCAGACGCCGACGGGCAGCAGTTTCAGCAGCGTTTCCTGCTCCTCGAGCCGTTGCTTCACCTCGGCCACGCTCAAGCCCACGATGCTGCTCACGATGTTCGACGCCCCCGCCGCCGCCGCCACGCCGCAGGAGGTCGAGGACACGATGGTGCGGATCATGGACGAGGCCTGCCGCGGATAAACGCCGACACCAGCGAGCGGTTTCGGTGGCGCCTCAGATCCGCAGGAAAATCTTCCGCCGATACATCCCCCAGCACACGAGCCAGAACATGAGGCCGACCATCGTGGCCTGGACGGCCGGCGCATTGGCGGGACCGAGAATCTTGAACACGTTTTCGCCGAGGTGCGTCTGGAGCGTCTTGGCCGTCCACGATCGCAGCAGCATCCCCATCGCGTAAATCGCGATCGAGTTCATCCCCACCACGACGAGCGGAAAACTCCAGCCGCGCCACTGCCGCAGGTCGATCACCGCGTAGAGCGCCGCGAGGAGGAGCAGGCACCAGCCGGTGGAATAGAGCGCCCAGGACGGCGTCCAGATGCGCTTCACCAGCGGCACGCCGAGCCAGCTCAAGACCAGGCCGGCGCCGAGCCCGGCCACGCCAGTGGACACGAGCAGGAAGAGCTTGCGCCGCGCCTCGCGGTTGGAGCGCAACATCTCGCCGCACATCAGCCCGAAGAGCATCGTCGCGAGTGACGGAATGAAATTGATCGTCTGGTAGCCGCCGGTGTTGAACGCGAACGGCTCGCGGCGCGGAAAGAGGTTGAGGAACCAGAGGTCCACCGCGTGCCCGACGTTGGCGTTCTTGTGCCACGCGGGGCCCACGGCGACGAGGTGCTCCTGCGCCCACGCCGCCGTCACGCCGGCGGCCGGCGCGCCTTTCGCGGGATCGATGCCCGCACCTGGATACGCCGCGTAGAGCGCCCAAGTGCCGAGCAGCAGCGCGGCCGCCGTGATTGCGTGCGTGCGCAGCGACCGACCCCACAACAGAAACAGGCACGCGTAGCCGAGCCCAATCTGCGACAGCACGTTCATGAACTGCCAGCCCGTCGAGCGGGAGCCGTTTGACGTCAGGAAAATTCCCAGCGCGATCAGCACGACGGCGCGCGAGCATGCGTGGCCGAACATCCGGCCCCACGAGTCGCCCTGCCGCTGGCGGTTCACGTAGGAATACGCCATCGAGACGCCGACCATGAACATGAACGACGGCTGGATCAGATCCCAATAGCCGCCGCCCGCCCACTCGGCGTGCTCGAACTGGTGACAAACCGCGCGCCAGAAACCCGACTGCGGATCGGCCTGGAGATGGTTGCGCGCCGTGGCGGCGAGGCCGAAGCCGTTGAAGGCGAGCGTGACCATGATCAGGCCGCGGTAAGCGTCGAGCGACTGCAGGCGGCTGGAGCCAGCAGACGCAGCCGCATCACGCGCAGGCGCGGCCGAGGAAGGCGCGGAAGAACTCATCGTCGCAGGGTCAGGTTTTAACTATTAATATTGCGACCATATCAAACTTGGCGAACGGCGGATATTAAACATCAAAACCTGACCCTTTCGGATCGTCCCCACCAAACCGACGGTCGCAATTTTGACCACCGCACGCCGCGACAGGCTGTGCGATCCAGATGAAAAAGCTTGAGAGGTTTTCATTCAAACGCGCGTGGTGAGCAGATTGCCAAGCGCGAAGCGATTTCTTTGGCACGCGAGCCCGTGTCCCTTTGTGTCCCATGCGGGATTGAGACTTTTCGCGGGATCGAGCGCGCCACCGATTGTCCTATTTCGCATTGGGAGCCTTGGTCGTCCAGCGTGCTCGCCCGCCCGTTTCGAGCAGGAACTTCATCGCCTCTTGGTGGCAAACAAGCTGGGCGTCGAGAATCGTGTCCGGTGTCTGTCGCGCCGGTTCGCCGTTCCGGTTCTTCCCAGAATGGCCGTGCGAAGGAGACTCGACCGTGATGCTCAGCGCTCCGCAGTGAAAATTGAGGGCGCTATCGAGATTGTAGGTAGCGCGCGGCGCCCGATCGAGATTGGCCTCGACCGAGGGATCGCGAGTGCTCTGCAGTCCGGCCAGCGCCAGCCCGGTGTGCACGCGCTTGAAGAACATCTCGAAGGTCGGTCCCAGCGCAGGCTCGCCCAACGGGCGGTGAGTCCGCATGAAATAGTCGTTCATGCCCACGCCAGTGTGCAGGTTCAGGATGAGATCCGGACGCTCGCGTGCCGCCAAGTTGAACAGGGCCTGGGTCTCGGGCTGGCGTTGGCCCAGGAAGTCGTCGTGCTGAATATTGACGCCCGCGTCGTTGGGATAGCCGCCGGGAAACGCGGTGCGCGAGAAATCGAGCGGGATATGCTCTTTGACTTGGGGCCAGCCGAGCAACGTTCCGTCGGCGTTCGCGCCGGTGTTGAGGAACTCGTGAATGGTGTAACCCGCGGCACCCTCGCGATGCGCTTCCATGCGCAACGGAATGCGCGCGCGACCGTCCGGGTTCACAATCGGGATCAGAATGAGACGGTCGAGCTTGGCCGCCGTAGTGGTGATATTAGGCCACTCCCTCCCGCGCAGATCCTTTCCTGTCTCCAGCACCGACAGCAGATTCACGATGCCGACGATGCCATCGAACTCGCCGCCATGGACCGCCGCCATCGCCAGATAAACCGTCTTCTCGTGATCGGGTCCACGATAAGCACGCACGTTACCGTAGCCGAGCGATCCGGAAAACGTGCTCGTCCCTTTGCCCTGGCGCGGTTGACCATAGGCCACTGCCCGAATCGGTCGCCCTCCGGCCGACGTGCCGATGATCTCGACCTTCCCGGTGCGCACGCGGCCTTCGAGGTAGGCAGTCACCTCGTCGACGGTGCTGACCCAGAATGCAGGAATCGCCTTTGGCTCGCGCAAATAATCCGCGGGAATGCGGAAGGCACGCGTTTCCGGCGCGGTCTGGGCCGGAGACGAAACAACAAGCAAGCTGAGCACGAGCAGAAACAGGCCGGTGGTAGTGCGGGTGTTCATGTTGGAGTGACGCGGATTACCGATCGAGAGTCCGCGCATCGAAATGCCGGTCGCGGTCCGACTTGCGCGAGGGCGACGGCCTGGATCACGGTGAAGCCCTTTCTGGCGCGGTCCTCGAGCAGCAGCGCGGCCTCCTCGCGATCACAGCGGTGAAACAGCTCCCACACTGTGTCGCCCAGCCAGAAAAACGGCCGGCCGTCCTCGTAAACGAGGAAGCGACCATTGGCACTCACGTTCAGCCGAGGATGGTCGTCGGCGCCCCGTCCCGCCGAGACGACGGTGACCAACAGCACGGCAACCAAGGAGGCAGAAAACGCACGGCGGGAGAAAGTCATTGAACTACTCCTGGCCGCGCCTGATGGGCGCAGGCCGGGTTGCATCCTCCAACACAAGAACCCAGTCGTCTTCCGATCCGCTGGACGGCGGCGCAAAATTGCGCGCGCCGGTTGAAGGAAACTCGCCGACCAGCACTTCGGTTCCGTCGCGAGGATTAAACCAGCTGGCACGGACTGTGTTCCCGGAGAGCTTGTTCAACGCGACCGTGACCGGCTCGCCCAAAGGAAGATACACGAAGGCATGACTGCCGTCCGCGGCGCGCGTCGGTTGTGGCTGGTAGGGCGAATTCAGATCCGTAATCGAGACAATCAGGGATGAGTCCGGAATCCGGGTGAGCATCGGTCGCGACTCGATCAATTTGCGGAGATGCCGCATTTGGGCACCGCCTTCGAAGTTCAAGGCGGTTTGCCAAGGTTGGTATCCAGGCCCGCCTTTGGAGAACTGCCAGAGGCCGCTGGCTCCATAAGTGTGCCCGAAACCGCCGGCAAAAACGCTGACGTAGGCTTGGAACCGCGCGAAGTGCGGAGTGGCCCAGGGCGGTCTGTTCTCGTGATTGCTATTCTCGTATCCGCCCTCAGCCAAAAGCGTAGGCTTGGTGGGCTGAAGACTGTAATCTTTCTTCAAGGCGCGAACGGTGCTCCGCGGGTTTTCTCCCGTTTGCACCATATTGAAGTCGAGCCACGCATCCTCTTGGAACCAAGCGGAGGAAACCATGCTGGCGTGATAGGTCATCAGGGTTGTCGAGTAATCCGCCTTTCCATCGAACGCCGGCGCGCCGTTCACGCCATCGGCGACGCCTTCGGCCATCGCGCGGATGAGCGGCCGGTCGTCCACGTCCTTGAGCACGGCGTGCCAATCGTGGCCGACGTTCCAAATGAGGTTATGCCTGTGGCGTAGACGATGCCCAACGACCCAGCCGCAGGTGTAGGCTTTTTCGGGAACCGTCACCCGCCATTTCGAATCCGGCCTCACGACCTCTCCCACCCCCAGACAAATATAAAGCCCGAGATCCTCGGCCAGCCCAAGGACTTTATCCACGTGGTCAAAGAACTTCGGGTTGAGCCGCGTCGGATCATCGTCAAGAAAAGGGGCTTCGCCAGCGACGTTGGCGGGCATCCACTTGGTAGCCGTAAGAAAGACCTGAATGACGTTGAACTGCCTGTCCTTGCGATCGCGTAGGTAGAATCCTGCCTGTTCGAGGTTCACCTTGTTCAGCAGTCCCCAGCCGGTATCGCCCAGCCAGAAGAAGGGCGAGCCGTCTGACCTCACAAGGAATCGACGGTTGGGGCTCACCTGCAAGCCGCTGATTTCAGCCCGTCCGGCAATGTTCATCACGCAGCCGCCGGAGAGCAGGGCGAGCAAGGCTGTGAGTATGCTCCGGGTGTTCGTCATCGGCGCTAGAAGCTGAAGGTGTTGGTCAGGATGAACTGCCGCGGCTTAGGGAGGTTGAACTGACGCACGTCGCCATTCGAGTAGACCTGCTGGACGATGCGCGAACGATCGCCGAGCAGGTTCCGGATATTCAACTGCACGCGCCAGTCGATCCGGTCGCGGAAGATTTTCCGGGAATAGCCAGCAAAGGCGTCGAGGGTGATGATCGGATCGCCGGACATCGGCTGCTCGATATCGGAGGCGATGACGGTCCCGCCGAGCCCCGGAAATGGAAACCCGTTCGGAATTCCGTGCGTGCGGTAACCGACGACGTTGGCACTGCGCCATTGGCCGGTGCCGCCGACAAAGACATTCTTGAGCCAGCCTCCGCGGAACGAATAACGCGTGACGACGTTGACGCGCCACTCGCGCGCGCTTTCCACTCTCCGCCCGTCGGTCGCCTGCATGAGCGTGAGGGTGTTCGACAGGCTGCTGTATAAATCGCGCACGGTCCGCGTCGGGTCGTTGTAAGCCGGGGCGTCCGCATACTTGGCCCAGACCGCCGTGTGCTCGCGGATGAAACTGAGCCAGTCCCGGCCAATCTCCCAAGACACGGCGGAGGATTTGGCCGCGTTGACCGACACACGCCAGTCGGGTGTCGGGTTGGCAATCAGCTCCATCTCCATCCCGGTCGAGCGGGAGTAACCGACGAGGTTATACGGGAGGTCGGGATTATAGGTCGGGTGCGGTGGGGCGCCAGCGGCCAGCACCGAATACTCGATAGTGCGCGCCGCATTATAAACCGGCCCATCGTAGGCCTCGTTTGTTCGCGGACCGTCGGTGTTCTCGTAGAAGTTGACGCGAAAATAGACCCGCTCGCCAAAGGGCGAGAGCGTGAACCCGTAGTCCTGGCCCTTCCCGTGTGCGCCGGGGAAGACCTGGCCATAGGGGTTTGTTCCAGTGGTGCCCGTCGCAAAGGTGCCGGAGCGGTTGAAATGCAGCGAAAGCCACTTGAACGGATGCACGACCACGCCGGAGGTCGTCGTGTTGCCGCTTTGGTCCAGCTTGTAGGCGGGAAACGGCATCGCGGCGAGGTCCTTGATGGACGCCTGGGGGCCGGCCGGCAGCGAGTAGCCCACGGAGCGGTTGTGGTCGCGGCGCCAGCCAAACGTTGTGACGATGCGGTCGCTCCACCAGGTGCTCTGCGCGGCGAGCTGCATGCCCGTCACGAATTGGTTGCTCATGTTCGTGCCGGTGGGCCCGTCTGGATAATCGAACGAGCCCACGGAGGTGCCGTCGGGCAGGATGTAGTTTTGCACGGAATCGAACGGCAGATTGACCCAATAGACCCCCCGGCTGTTGGGATCGCGCGGGTTGTCTACGTAAACGCGGGATGCGATGCCGGCGCCGGCGGCGACACCGGCGGCGGCCGCCGCCGCGCTGGGTTTGATGACTCGGAGATTAAACGTCTGATTGCCCGAGACGACTTCGTTGCGTGTGAGCACGCCCATGAGCCGATGGCGACCGAGCCACCTGAGGCGTTTTTCCAGATTGAACTCGGTCGTGGCGGAGAGTCGCGCGTCTTCTCGTTGGTTGATATTACGCTGGGGGGCTCCCGATCCAGTGTTTTGGAAGTAATACCGGCCGACATTCGGGTTAGGGGTGACGCCATCGGGCAGATAAAGATTCGCATCGGCGCCCAACAGTGCCAGCCCACCGAGGAAGTTCCGGATTGTGCGAAGCCTTTTCTCCCGGTTGTAGGCCGCCTGGAGGTAGATGCTGCCGAGGAGTGTTTGCTCCAGTGTAGCCCGGACGACCGAGGTATCGGTCGAGGAGCCGGTGGTCTTGCCGTTGTAGGCCACGTCGAAGGGGAAGACGGTCGAGTCGTTGAGCGTCGCCGACACGTTGTCGGGCGCGGGGCGCGTGGGGCCGCGGGTGACGACCGTGCCGGACCATCGCTGCAGGTTAGCCACCGATGCGCCGTTCATCTGCCCTGCCGGTATGAGGAACGTGGTCGTCCCAAAACGGGTGAACAGGTTCTGTTGTCCGGCGGCATTAATCCGGTTGTTGGTGTCTGCCGCGGTGGACGACGGCGTGAGGCCGCGATTGTCGAACAGGGGTTTGCCGGCTGCAAGCCACGGCGTGATCTGGTCCTGAATCACGGTAGGAAGGGGCGGGAACGAATCGCTGGTGACGTCCTCATACGACAGCCGCAGTTCGGTGTTCTTAAAGGGCCGAAACGTCACCGTTCCGAAAATCCGCTCGTCAAGCTTCCCGGCTGGCTCGCGATGGGAATTCTCGTCGTCCCGCAACAGGACGAGGCGACCGGCAAGCCGGTTCTTCAACACGGGCACGTTCACATCGAACGTGGTCCGAGCGGATTTTTCGCTGTCCAGCCGCAGGCTCACGCTGCCCGAGGTCCGATCCAACCGCGCCCGCTTGACCGAAGTGTCGGTCACCCCAGCGGGAGAGCCGAGGCTGAAGAGGATCGCGTTCGGGCCGCTCGCCAAGGTCACACGCTCTGAATTGTAGGTATCCTGCTTGAGGTTGGTTTGGAAGAAATCCTGCGACATCGTGCTCGGGCCAATGCCCCGGACGCGGGAACGGTTATCCTCCGTCCGGATGAACGAGTTGAACGAACTCGAGTCCAGGACCGTGGTGAACTCGTCGGAGTTTTCGACGTTCAGTGAATACCGGAACGCGTCCTCGATCGTGGTGGCCGCGATGTCCTCGAGAAACTCCGGCGTCATCACCGACACCTGGGACGCGACGTCGCGCAGGGAAGTGTCGAGCCGCGTGCCGCCGAGCGTGTTGCGCGCGAGGTAGCCCACATCGCGACTGGAGGAAACCTCGAACGGCGAAAGCTCGACCAGCTCGGACTCAGTTCTGCTGTCGGCTCGTAAGTTGCCGCTCGTTTTTTCCGACGGTTGTTCCGGGCGGCCGCTGGAGACTGTCGGCGCCGCCCTTCCTCCGTTTTTTTCGACTTCGCTTTCCTTGCGCACCGCAAACGATCCGGTCTTCGCATCGAAATCGGCCACCAGGCCGGTGTTGGCCAGGAGCGCATCGAGGGCCTCGCGGGCCGTCATCCGGCCCTTCACCGCGTTGGTTTTCGCGCCGTTCACCGCGTCGACGGAGAAGAGCAGTTGTTCGCTGATCTGCGTGGAAAACTGCTTCAGCGTGGCGTTCGCGTGACCGGCCGGGACATCGAAGTTCTGCGTTTTTTCCTTCGATTGGGCCGAAACGGTCAGAGGAATGAAGCCTGAGGACAGAAGACAAAAGACGAGCAACCGTGCGAGGGTATGCACACGGCGAACGGGGTGAGCCAGGGCGATGCGGAACACCCGCAGGCCCGGTGCCGCGATGCCGCAGCGGGCAGATTTGGAGGCAAGGTCGGTAGTCATAGTCGGGCCCCGTTGACAGGGGGCTGACAGACAAAACGAACGAAGCGGGGTGAGCAGTTATCGAAATCTGCAATCGCTCAAATCGCGGTCCTCGCGAATCGAGCCATTCCAGGCTTTGTCCGTGCGTGCGTAAGACGCGCCCACGCCGGCGCCCGTCGTCAGCGAGTCGCGTCGGTCGCCTCCGCCGGCAAACGCAGCAGCGTCTCGCCATCCCGCCGCTCAACCTGAACCCCAAAGCTCGACTCCAGCATACGAACGAGGCCCTCATAACCATCCGGCCGGAACTTGCCACCGAAGCGCTGTTGCATGAGCCGCGGGTCTGCAATCACGAGCTTGTGTGCATTGTAGCGATTGAATTCGGCGATGACTTCCGCCAACGGCGAATCGGCAAACTCCAAGCGTTGCTCTCGCCAAGCGAGCGCGCGCGCAATCTCGGCCGGCGCCATTGACGCAATGGCAGGAGGCGAGGCGGATGCCGGTGCGACCATTGCCTCGACCGGAATCACCACCCGGTTCCCGGCAACGAGGACCGACTCCGTCGCGAGCACGGGTGCCGCGGCGGTGGGCGCCGTCGATGGCAACAGGGTGCTGCCGCTCACAGCGACATCCACGCGGACCTTGCCTTGCGTTACGAACACTTCAACGGCGTTCGACTCAATCCGGACGTTGAAGGCAGTGCCAATAGCGCGGACGGCGACCGAACCCACGTTCACTACGAACGGACGCGCCCGATCCTTGGCGACGGTGAAGTGAGCTTCGCCGCGCAAAAGCCGCACGCGGCGCTCGGTCGCACCAAAGTGCACTTCGACCGCAGTGGCTGTGTTCATCTGCAGCGTCGAGCCGTCGGGCAGCTTCAATGTATTCTGACCACCGACGTGCGTTACGACGGTTTCGGTCAAGAGTGCGGGCCCACGCGTGTGCCACCAGGCCAGACAGCCGATCGTGATCGCGGCGGCCGCCGCCAGCGACGTCGGCACGAACTTCCAAACGCGATTTGAAAGGCGTGGCGTCGCCGTCATTTGTGCCGCAACGAGAAGATCGGGGTCAGCGTCGCCGATCGCCGGTTTCAGGCTCTTCAACGTATCGAAATCGGCCCACGTTTCCTCAATCGCGACAAATGCGGCATGGTGGCGTTCATCGGCCTCGAGCCAGGCAGCAAACTCCGCCTCTTGCGCCGAGGTCATATTACCCGCGTCGCGCAGTCCAAGCCACCGCACCGCGGCAGCCTCTATTTGCGGCGGCAGAGCCGGGCTGAAGTTGGATTCGTCGCGTTTCATTTCCGGTTCCCGGAGTTGACGCCACGGGCGCGCAAGTAATCCCGCAATCGCGCCATGCCGAGAGTGATTTGAACGTTCACCGTGTTTTCTGCGATGCCGAGTTTCAACGCGATCTCCTTGTGGGTGAGGTCGAAGATTTTGCGCAAGGTGACCACCTGGCGACACCGCTCGGGCAGCGCCTGAATGGCTTCGATGAGGATTGCGACGTCTTGTTCACGACTGGCGGCCTCGGCGGCGTCAGGCCTACTATCTAAAACGAACCGACGCTCGATATCAGCTATGTTCTCGAAGGAGATCACCTGCTTCCGGCGACAGAGATCGAACGCCGCATTTCGGGCCACGGCGAAAATGTAGCCCTTATTGAGATCAACTCGTCCCGACACTCGCGCGCGCATCAGCCGCAGGTAGGTCTCTTGCACGAGATCGTCTGGATCGGTGAGGCCCGGGAACCGGCCACGGAGATAAGCGCGTAGCGAAGACTCGTGCGGCTGCACTTCCTCGAGAAACCACCGGGTCTGATCCGTGGCGGCGGCACATGGGGGCGGCAGTGCGGCGGAAAGCGGGTTCACATTGAAGACGGAGTCGGCAGTAGCAAGTTGGGGCGACGATACGTCGGCCGCGACCTTAGGCTCATTCCGGGCAGCACTCTGGGCGAAACCTGCGAGTTGCTGCGCATTCCTTGTCAACGAGCCCAATTCCACCATTCATGCCATCGTCGAATCCGCCAGTAGAGCAGGGTCTGTTGTCGCGAACAAAACAGAAAACCCGTCTTCCCTTCGGCGGAGCAACGTTATCCTATCACCGTGTCCTACGATTCGCTTCCTATTGGTCTTCGCCGCTGTGACCGGCGCGTTGTTGATGGACGGCGACGACGGGGACGCTGCGCGACAATCCGTCCGGTTTGAAATCGACGAGATCCTCTAACGGTTGGAACTGATCCCAGCTCGATGGAGTGATCGTGATCGAGCCAGACGTGATGGGACGCAACGCTTGCTTGATCGTGTCGATCTCCGCGGGCCAAAATCGATCGTTTCGAAATGGAAGGTATTGGAAACGCGGACTTACGTGAAATCTTCGAAAGTATTCAAACCTGAGTCTTAGCCATGCCACGGGCTGGCGCGACGCATGCGTCAGCATGCGGCGTGACAGCCCAGGACGTTGGCGGCGCCTTGTTAGCCCTTTGGCAGCAAACGTTCTACTTCTGCAGCGAGTGAGTCGTAGACTACTTCCTGATCACCTGGCGGCAGAAGCACCAAAGGCCCTTCAAGATCGTTCAACGCTTGGAAGTGGCGGAGATTGCGGTCACGCGTGAAACGGCACGACTTAACAATCAGAGGAATGATTCGCGTGCCCTTTGATTCCGCGTCACGCAGCAAAGGCGGTAGCTCATTCTCGGTAATAAAATCTGATGCCAGAAAGTCCGCACTTACCAAGAGTATCGCTACCGTGGCGCGTTCCAGCGCCTTTTTTATTTCACTCTTCCATCTGTCACCCGCACGAAGACGCGTATCAACCCACAGATCGATTAGATTATCGCGTTCAAGCGGCTTCAGGTGAACGAGGAGCCGGCTCAGATACTCACGGTCTTTGTGGCTGTAGCTGATGAAAACATTAGGGCGCTTTTCAGCTTCCTGCCTCGCCCCTTCGGGCGTAAACGGATAGGGCGTCTCCAACGCCTCAACCAATGCGCTCTTCAGGCGATCAACGAAGTCATCTGGCTCCGTGAGATCGTAGACAAGAACTCGAGCAGACGCCAAATTGAACGGGATCGGACGGGCGCTCGACGTGAGAAAGATGATAGGCTTCTGCTGAGCCTGAGCCAATCCCACTTCGTACATCACGTTGGGATTTGCGTCCGAAATATCCGCAATCAATAGCGGCGCTTTTTCGATCGCGTGCTTGAGTGCCGTTGCAAAAGAAGTGCCAGCGGCTACTTCATCAAGTCGGAAAATCGCGACGCCCGCTGCTTCCGCGGCTTCCGCAATTAATCGGAATACGACGTCGCCGACTCTGGTGAGTGACTGAATGACGAAGACTTCCTTTCTCGATGCACTCATGTTTTTCTTTTGGCTAACGTCCTAGCGCGGCTGCCGCCGCAACCGTGGGGGAAAGTGGAGGCGCCGCGGCCGTGGTGATAGCGTTATGGTGTGAAAACAAAAACGACTTCTCATCATGGCCACGGCGTTGAGCGATTTTTGGCGCAGCATGGTTCCGATGTCACGGGTGTAATCGCAGGCTTCGACCGGCTGCGTCTCCGCGGCAGCCTGCGTTACCTTTATCAGCCCACCTTCATGTTTCGGCACCTTTGCCGCGTGGGCGTGCAGCTGAAGAACTTCGGGGCGTATGCCACCGCACTCAGCGACCGCGTTCGTGAGGCCGCCCATGCCTTCGCCCAGCGCTGTGGGCGACCGGTGCGTTATCTCTACTCGACCGCCGAGAGCAAGGAATCGCTCGCCCGCCAGCTCATGGAGCGCGACCGGGTCAACGAGGGGCTCATCGGCGTGTTCGACTGCGTGGAGCCGTGTTTGACCTATTTCGTCCGCGGCGACCGGCAGGCCCATCGACTCGAGCTCAAACTCGAATCCGGCAAATGCCTGCACCACTACTTCTATTTCCAGCACCCCGAGTTCGGGCTCATGCACGTGCGGCTCCAGACTTGGTTTCCGTTTCAGGTGATGGTTTGCGTCAACGGGCGGCTCTGGCTCGCCCGCCAGCTCGACCGGGCCGGTCTCGGCTACGTGCAACGCGACAACAGTTTTATCTGGATGGAAAATCTCCGGCGCGCTCAGGCCCTGGCCCATGCCCAACTCCGCGTGCACTGGCCGACGAAGCTCCAGGAACTGCTCACCCACTGCCATCCGCTCGCCGGGGAGATCTGCCGTCCGCTCGCCCAGAGTTACTATTGGAGCATCGACCAATCCGAGTACGCGACCGACGTGATGTTCAAGTCGCCCGGTGCGCTCGCCGCAATTTATCCCGCCCTGGTGCATCACGGTATCCGCCACTTCGGCACGCCAGAAGTGCTGCGCTTCCTCGGCCGCACGCTCCCCGCGCACGGTCGCGTGCACCGCCTTTATCAAGGCGAAGTGGAAACCGGGCTCACCCACCGACCCGAGGGCATGCGGCTCAAACACTACGTGAGCGGCAACTCGATCAAGATCTATGACAAGCACGGCCAGGTGCTGCGGGTCGAAACCACTCTGACCCAGCCGCAGGACTTCCGGGTGTTCCGCGCGCCGGAGGATCGCCCGAAAGGCAAGAAGCGCTGGCGGC
>Ga0080064_1003942_pt1 | contig 20109 bp, 20 predicted proteins | sample Subgrocontami54m_FD_69260 | JGI IMG/M metagenome (GOLD analysis project Ga0080064, IMG submission 69260) | Subsurface groundwater microbial communities from S. Glens Falls, New York, USA - GMW46 contaminated, 5.4 m (SPADES assembly) (version 2) ...
CGCGGGCCGCCCTGGACGCTTAGCCCGCCGTGGCGGGCGCGGGCCCGTCCGAAGGCAAGACGCGGGCCAGCCCGACGATGGCGCCTCCGAAGGCGACGGCGCCGGCAAGCACGACAAGCCCCGCGATCGGTGTGATACGCACGATGAGGTATCGGCAGGGGCGCGCCGGGACGTAAGGGGATCACCTAGGGGCAGGCGCTGACGGACTCCAAGTAGACTTCTGCGATGCTCGTGAGATCGAGGATGCTGATGACACTGTCTGCGTCCTGGGCGTATCGCTCCGGTGCCGGCGGAATCGTCGTCGTGAACCAGGACGATACGTTCGACAGGTCCAGCACCGACACCACGGCGTCGCCGTCGACGTCGGCGCGCATGATCGTGCAATAGACGGCGGGATTCTTGCTGAGCGCGATGTGCTGTGCGTTCGTGTAGCCGTCGCCGGAGATGTTGTCATCGCAGGCATCGCCGAGACCGTCAGCACCGGGGCGGTTCAAGGGTGTGTTACCCGCGTCTGTGTTCGTCTGGCTGGGGTTTGGCGCGAACGGGCAATTGTCGTAGAAGTTCACCACTCCGTCGCCGTCGTAGTCCAAAGTGCAGTCGTAGAGGCACGCCGAGCCAAGTGGCGTGTTAACGCCGATATTCCCGCTCCCGCCCGGACAGCATGCGGTCGGCGCCCATTCGCCCGGCGGCCAAGATGCACTCGCGACGATCGGCACCCACGGGTAGTTGTGAAGAGCCTGCGTTTGGGTGTCGGTTTGCAAGTTCGAACCGAAGCTCAAATACATATCGTTTGCATTTGCGCTACCGTAAGGTGCCCATCCTTTCGTCACGGTCTCATCTGTTGCCTTTGCTGAATTGACACCTCCCGTGCCTTCGATGAACACCATTCGTGAACTTCGCATGTCATACGAGTATGGCGCGACTCCGGAGCAGAACGGAACGCCCGTGTCATTGTGATTGTGGAAGTACCAGTAGTCCTGTCGGATTACTGAGGCCCCGGCTCGAAGGGCGTCCGGGCTCCAGATGTCGAACCACTCGTTTGGCAGGGTCTGCTTGACTAGATCTTCTATGCCATACGTCCAGCGCACCCCTGTAACACATAGGCCATTCCACTGTGCAACCGTGACGTTCGGGCCGAATGCCGAAGCTCGATCAGCGTGCGAGAACCACACCAGCGCGAGTGACACGACTGCGAAAATGCCAGACGCAATCAGGCGCGCCGTTGTCATCGAAGCATCCCTCTATCGCGTGTCCAGTGTTGCTACCCACAAACTGAACGGATTCGTTGGGCTCGGACTCCGTGAGAAAATCAACTTGCGGCCACCTCCTGAGAGCCTGAAGCCGAGGCCGTTCTTCACGAGGCTCGTGCTGATGCCGGTGGTCACGTTGACTGCCTGGTACTCGGCGAGCTCCTCCGCCACCGTTCCGGACGGATAGAACACGAAGATGAGCCAGTCCGCCATGCTCCAACTTGCGCCTGCAAACACACCGCTCTCTCGCCCTTGCACCAGGAGGCGCTCCGCGCCAGTTGTCGGGTTGAATAGATGCAGGGCCGGGATTCGAATCGGGTTCACGTCGGCATATGCAAGCGCGCCACCGGGCGACCATCCGTAGCCCGACCAGCGCCGCCCGTCCATGGAGGTGGTCACCTGCTTGCTTTCGCCAGAGACCAGGCTCTGTACCGACAGCACAGTTCCTACCACCCCGGCCACGAAGGAACCATCATCCGACACAAGAAATGGCACGTTCAGGGCGGGGTCGTCGTTAACGATTGGGCTCGCTTTAGTCTGGGTCGTGTCAACCCCGGTCGTCGGATCCAGAAGATGCAAGCGTGTGTCGCGCACGTACGCCAAGCGGCCATCAGCCAGAAATTGCACGTACGTTGGAAAGTCGCTCTTCCCCACATCGACCCGGGAAGAACCGTCAGCGTTCATGACGACAAGATCCGCGGATTTGACGCTACTCGTGAGGCCGCCGTGCACGACGGTGACGGCTATCTTCTTCGAGTCAGGCGACCATGAAAATGATGTGGCATCTGGCTCGATCGCCCGAAGGTTGCTTCCGTCAGCGGCAACCTCCTCCAACCCGTTCTTGCCTCCGCCGAGAATCATTGAACCGTCGGGAGAGAACTGGGGAGAGACAAGATCCGGACTCAATCGCTTTAGCTCGCTGACGAAGATCGAGCCGACCGCTGGCGTCGCGCTGGCGGCGCTGGTCGGCGTGGCGGTGGCCGCGACAATCGCCTGCTTCGACGAATCGTCGCCACGCGTGTTGGCGACGATGTACACGCCACCCGCGCCTGCGGCAATGAGGCCTCCGACGGCGACGAACCTTGCAATGCTGGCGAGGACGGTTTGAGATATCATACCGGAGCGTATTCTACGCCCCCCCTCGGAAGCTCGTCAAGCCCTTTTCAAACTATTCTGCCTCCAATACGCTGCGCCGGTACTGCTCTTTCGTTGCACTTGCCCATACCAATCGTCCCTTTCCTTGAGCCGGTTGCGATGGCCAGTCGCCGGCGAGGCGCTGCGTGCGAAGCTTAGTCGCCCCACCCGCCGCCATTCGCCATACTGCCCCGCATGGAGATCTCTGCTGACGATGCGATGACGCCGAGCGATGGAGGCGCGCCACGCGCGTTCGGCGATGTGCCGTGGACGCCGCGGGACGTGCTGTTCGGCGCGTTCTGGTTTGTCGGGCTGTTCGTCGGTGCGCAGGTGGCGATCCTGCCGCTGGCGTATATCTTCGGCGCGAAGTCGGGGCAGTTCTTTACGGCGGCGTTCGTGTCGGGCGCGATGGTCGAAGTGGGCATCGCGCTCGTCGCGGTGCACTTCACGCTAACAGCACGACGGGCAAGCCGGCCAGCGCGAGAAGGGCGATGCCGAACCATGGAAGGCGCATCGGGAATCCTTGATGGAGTGTGCGGAGTATGCCTATCCTACGCGCTTCCATCGATGCGTACAAGAGCCAAACGGGCCGCTCCGGCCGTTACGGGCAGGCGGAGGCATGCTGGATGAATACCTGCGCCATGATCTTGAGATCGAAGTGGTGGTTGATGCCGGATTGGTATGCTGGCCGCGCGATGGTCATTCGAAAGCCGTCCAAGAGGGTGTCCGCACGAACGCCGGCGCGGCCGGCGAAGAAGCGCGCGCCCAATCTCATTGAGCGCATCGCTGCGTTGGCGGAGAAGATCCCGGCTGAGGAGTTGGAGCGCGTGCCGTCCGACAGTGCGAGAAACCTGGATCACTACCTCTACGGCTCGCCAAAGCGAGGCTGATGGCCGCCAGCGTTTGTGGACTCCGCGTACTACATCGCCATTCTTCTGAAGACCGATGACCTGCACGAGCGGGCGCTCCAGTTATCGCCGATCACGGACGGCCCGACGGTCACAACCGACGGCGTGTGCATGGAAGTGCTCGCGCACGTGTCGGATCGCGGCCCGCATCTTCGGGCTCTCGGACTTCGCCTCTTTGATGGACTCCGCGCGGATGCGAACGTAACGATCGTGCGGCAGACGCCGGAGCTCTTCGACGCGGGCATCGAGCTGTATCGAGAGCGGCCGGACAAGGGCTACAGCCTGACGGACTGCATATCGATGCTGGTGTGCCGCGAGCGCGGCATCGTGGATGTGCTGACGCACGACCGACACTTCGAGCAAGAGGGCTTCTCGATCCTCCTTTGATACGCAGGTGAACGGCGCAAGATTGGGCCAGGCCGAGTCGGGGCCCATGGTTGCCCAGGGTGGGACGTAGTTGTGAGGCGTAGTCGCCCCAACAGCCGCCATTCGCCATACTGCCCCGCATGGAGATCTCTGCCGACAACCCGATGACGCCGCCGGGCGGCGGTGCGCCGGCTGCGGGCGCGTTCGGCGATGTGCCGTGGACGCCGCGCGACGTGCTGTTCGGCGCGTTCTGGTTTGTCGGGCTGTTCGTCGGCGCGCAGGTGGCGATCCTGCCGCTGGCGTATATCTTCGGCGCGAAGTCGGGGCAGTTCTTTACGGCGGCGTTCGTCTCGGGCGCGATGGTCGAAGTGGGCATCGCGCTCGTCGCGGTGCACTTCACGCTGCGGCGCTACGGCGGCGGGCTGGAGCGCCTGGGCATCGCGATGCCGGGGCGCAGCGCGATCTTCTGGGCGCTGGTGGCGTTCGCCGGCGCGCTCGTCGTGTCGCTCGCGTACGGCGCGGTGGTGCAGGCGTTCGATATCGGCTGGCTGAAGTCGGGCTGCGCGGAGCAGGTGCCGAAGGGGGTGCGCGATACGCGCGCGCTGCTCGCGCTGGCGAGCCTGACCGTGATCGCTTTCGCGCCGGTGTGCGAGGAGATCTTTTTCCGCGGCTTCCTGTTTCCCGGGCTGTCGAAGCGCTGGGGGCTCGTGGCGGGCATCGTCGCGAGCGGGTTGATCTTCTCGTCGGCGCACTTGCTCTACAAGTCGTTCTTGCCGATCGCGGGGGTCGGGATGGTGTTCGCGTACAGCTACTACCGCAGCAAGAACCTGGTCACGCCGATCCTGGCGCACCTCGCCTTCAACAGCGTGTCAATCGCGGTGATCGCCGGCGGCTCGTGCGACACCACCTCGTCGATCGCCCTGCTGCGCGGGTGGCCGCTGTGAGCCGCCTCGCCGAGACCTTCGCGCGGGCGAGGGCGGCGGGCCGCGTCGCGGTGTTCCCGTTCGCCACGGTCGGATATCCGGACCTCGAGACCAGCATCGAGCTGGTGAAGGCGATGGTGGCTGCCGGCGGCGAGGGCATCGAGCTGGGGATCCCGTTCAGCGACCCGCTGGCCGATGGGCCGACGGTGCAGAAGGCCTCGTACCAGGCGCTGCAGGGCGGCACCCATCCCCGCCACGCGCTTGACGTCGTGCGGCGGCTGCGGGCGGACGGGGTTGCCGTGCCGCTGATCCTTATGGGATACTTGAACACGTTCCTCGCCTGTGGCGAGGAATCGTTCATCTCGGACGCCGCCGCTGCCGGCGCCGACGCGCTGATCATCGTCGATCTGCCGCCGGAGGAGTCGGACGCAACGAAGGCGCTGTGCGAGAAGAACGGGCTCGACCTGATCTACCTGCTCGCGCCGACATCGGATGATGGGCGCATCGCAGAGGTCGCGTCGAGGGCGTCGGGCTTCATCTACTGCGTCGGCGTGGTAGGCGTGACCGGTGCGAGGGATCAGATTTCGGCGGAGCTGCCGGACTTCCTTCGCCGGCTGCGCGCGAAGACCGATGTGCCGCTGGTCGTCGGATTCGGCATCTCGAAGCGCGAGCACGTGCAAGCGCTGGAGGGGCTGGCCGACGGGGCGATCGTCGCCAGCGTGCTGATCGATATCGTCGAGTCATCGCCTCGTGAGGAACGAGTCGAGAAAGTTCGGGACTATGTTGAGGTGCTCACCGGCCGTTCGGAGGCCAGCACGTAGAGCCAGCGAAGGCTCTGCTACCTGTTCGGGTGCGACCCGTCTGGGCATGCGGATCTCCGTCGGCTGCGCGTGGTACTCCGCGGCCGGCGCATTTGGACCGTATAGGTAGCGGCCGCCCGCGCGTGACGGGCGGACGTGGCCCCGGCGGGGCGTACGGTCGAAGGCGGAGCATCTAGTGAGTACGAACGAGGCGATCCGGCTGCGCGGGATCCGCGGTGCGACGACGGTTGCGTCGGACACCAAGGACGCGATCCTCGAAGCCACACACGAACTGCTCTCCGCCATCATCGAAGCGAACGGCCTGCGGGAAGACGACGTCGCGAGCGTATTCTTCTCGACGACGCCCGACCTGAACGCCGAGTTCCCCGCCGTGGCCGCACGCCAGATGGGCTGGTCGCACGTCGCGCTGATGTGCGCGCACGAGATGCCCGTCCCCGGCAGCCTGTCGATGTGTCTGCGCATCCTGGTGCACGCGAACACATCGAAAGCGCAGTCGGAGATGCAGTTCGTGTACCTGCGGGGCGCGCGCGTCCTGCGGCCCGATCTGGCAAACGAATCGTGACTTCCTGGGAACGATCCACGAAGAGCACGAAGGACACGAAGAAGTTAGGGGAAAGAGAGAAGCGCGTTCTATCATCGTAGCGTGGGCTTTCCAGCCCGCGCGGGCGTCGGTAGGGAGATAAGGGTCGCGGGCTGAAAAGCCCGCGCCACGGATGCCATGGACGAGGTAGGGGCGCACGGCTGTGCGCCCGGTGCGGGCACAAGACCCCGCATAGAAGCGAGTCGTGATCCTACGGGCCGTGGGCGTTGTAGAACGATCCACGAAGGCCACGAAGGCCACGAAGAGCACGAAGGGGTGTAGGGGCGCAACCCGTTGCGCCCACTGCGGGCACGAACCTCGCAGGATGATGTAGGGGCGGCCCCGTGTGGCCGCCCGGTGCGGGCACAAAGCCCCCGCATAGAAGGAACCGAGTCGTGATCCCTACGAGCCGTAGGCTCCGGGGAACGATCCACGAAGCGCACGAAGGGCACGAAGGGGAAGGGTTAGGGAGGAATCGTAGCGCGGACTTCAGTCCGCGCTACGAGCTGGAACAGGCGCGATGAGCGCCAACGAATCAGGTATCACTTCCTTCGCTACGAGGCGGGGGATGGAGGAGAGAGAACTATGATGGTGATCATGAAACCGGGACATACCCGGGAAGAATTCGAGGCGGTGATGAGCCGCATCAAGGAAGTCGGCCTGGACGGGCACGCGATCCACGGCGTCGAGCGCACCGTGATCGGCGTCGTCGGGCTGGACCGCGAGCATCCGGAGCTGGCCGATGACGTCGAGGTGATGCCGGGCGTCGAGAGCACGGTGCCGATCAGCAGCCCGTTCAAGCTCTGCAGCCGCGAGTTCCGCAAGGACGACACGATCGTGCAGGTCGGCGGCGTGCGCATCGGCGAGGGAACGGTGACCGTGATGGCGGGCCCGTGCGCCGTCGAGAGCGAAGAGCAGCTGATGGCTACCGCGAAGGCGATGAAGGAACGCGGCGCGTCGATCCTGCGCGGCGGCGCCTTCAAGCCGCGCACCTCGCCCTACAGCTTCCGTGGCCTCGAGGAGGACGGGCTGAAGCTGCTGGCGCAGGCGCGTCAGGAGACCGGCCTGCCCGTCGTTACGGAAGTGATGTCCGAGACGACCGTGCAGCTCATCGCGAAGTACGCCGACATTCTGCAGATCGGCACGCGCAACGCGCAGAACTTCTTCCTGCTGGAAGAGGTGGCGAAGGCGCACAAGCCGGTGCTGCTAAAGCGCGGCATGTCGTCATCGATCCAGGAGTGGCTGCTGGCGGCGGAGTACATCCTCGCGAAGGGCAACCGCGACGTCATCCTGTGCGAGCGCGGCATCCGCACGTTCGAGACGGCGGCGCGCAACACGATGGACATCAACGCCATCCCGCTGGTGAAGGAGATGAGTCACCTGCCCGTCGTGGCCGACCCGAGCCACGGCACCGGCAAGCGCAAGCTCGTCGAGCCGGTAGCGCTCGGCATGATCGCCGCCGGCGCCGACGGCCTGATCCTGGAAGTGCACCCCAGCCCCGAGCACGCGCTTAGCGACGGTGCGCAGTCGCTGACGTTCGAGTTGTTCTCGAGCCTGATGAAGAACGTCGCGCGCGTGGCCGCGGCCGTCGACAAGCGCATGGAGCGTGAGGCGGTGGCTGTTTAGGTAGATGTTGGATGTTGGATGTTGGAGGTTAGAGGTTGGAGGGCACCTCACCCCGGCCTTCGGCCACCCCTCTCCGCCCGGCGGAGAGGGGGATTGGATCGATCATTGGTGCCCGCTGCGGGCACGATGTCTTAGCTACGGACATATATAAAAGAGGGGCAGTGGTGTGAGCCATCTGCCCCTCCGGTTGACTCCGCTCTTTACGAACACCGTGCAAGAACGCGCACCTCACCCCCGGCCCCTCTCCACGTCGTGGAGAGGGGTGGCCGAAGGCCGGGGTGAGGTGCGCGTTTCAGCGTTCCCGGCGTCGGCGGCACGCGCGAGGGATCCGCGTGCACCGTGCATGTTGGGGCGCACGGCTGTGCGCCCGTGTGGGCACGAAGGCTCGAACGAAACACGGCACGCGCGAATGACGATTGGTCATCGGCATTGATCGTTCGCGAATCATCGCCGCACCTCAGACGTCGTCGCGGCGTAGAACGTCGCGGACATGTGCGCGATCGTCGTGCTGGCGAGCGGGCGCTTCGGCAGGCCCAGCGCGCGCAGTTCGTCGGCGATGGGGTGCGTGCCGAGCTGTAGCGTCGCGCCGCCGAGGCGGGCGCCCATGCTCGTGCCGCGCATCACCGCGCGCGTGCGGTACAACGTCCCGTCGCGCAGTGCGTACGATATCTGGTCGCGTGCGGGCATCGTGCGTGCGCCGCCGGTGCGGACGGTCTGCGTCAGCACGTGCTGGCCGTCGACGCTGAGCGCCGAGGTCTCGGCGCCGCCGTCGCGCGTGATGGCGATCTCGCTCATGAACTTCGGGAAGCCCCAGATGGTCTGCCCGGCCTCGCAGGTGAATGCGCCATCGACGGGCAGGTGGTGGATGTACGTCGCCAGCGTGCCTCGGGCGAGACCGAGCAGCGTGCCCGCGAACGGCAGCGATCGCGCGCCGCGTTCCCTCACGAAGAAGGTGATCGCCATCTCGTGGTATGTACCGAGATCGTTGTCGCGATAGTCGACGCTGCCGATCGTGCAGAGCGTGCGTCCCGGCAGGATCGTGGCGACGCGCAGCCCCGTGGGTTCGACGAGGCGCTGGGCGGCCCGTGCCGAGACCAGGTAGAAGGCGACGGCCGTGCTCGCGTCGCGAACCTCGACGGGGAAGCGCACTTCGCGCCCCTGGATCTGGTACGACGTTTGAGGCACGGCTGCGGCCGGAGAACTCACGTGCAGCCTCCCGCGGATACGGGCAGGATCATAGCACGCGTGTCCGCGGCAAAGACCGCGGGCGCCCGCTACGGCGTTGCCGTGCAGGTGCCCGGCGGCGTCATGCAGATGTTCGCCAGCGGATTGGTGGCGCTGCCAGCGGCGACTAAGGCCGGCACGTCGTTTCCCGTGTAGCCGGTAAACGTCGCCACGGTCATGTTGTAGAACGAGTTGCGCGTGGCCGTTACTCCGCTGTTTTGGACGAGGCACATGCCATTCGGGCTGTTCGTGACGCGGTTGCCGTCAATCGCGGTGCCACTCCCGACGGAGTAGATGCCGCATGAATTCGCGTCTATCGCAAATGTCATGTCGATCTGGTTCCCGAGAACGGCGTGCTGCCCTGAAAAAGTTACCCTGATGCCATAGACGGTGGCGGAGATCCTGCACGATTCGACCGTCGAGCCGACTGCGCGTACCCCGGTGCCGCCAGCCACGTTGCAGCGGGCTACCGTGCTCTGCGAGCCTACGTATATCCCTTCTCCGAAGCCCCGAGTTGAGCACGACTCTACGCTCGACCCGCCGCCGGTCTCGATTCCCCTGAACGGCGCACCACTGCCCTCGACCGAACAGTCGCTCACGCGTGCTCCGGCGCCCAGCCAGAGGCCGGTCGTCCTGATCCCTGATGCGCTGACGTGATCGACCTGGCCATTAGTGACGAGCAATCCATAGAGGGCGTAACTCCAGCCTACGATCGAGCCGTTATACACGCGCCAGTTCCGGAGCGGCGGCGATGCGCCTTGCGTGATTCCGTTGGCACCCACGCCGTTGCCGTTGAGGTCGAAGCCGTTGAGGTCGATCGTGACGTCGTTCGCCTGCACGGTGATCCCATCGATGGCGCTGCTCACGCTCAGGTTGCCGGTGAGGTAGTACGAGCCGGGCTGCGCGATGGTGTACGGCAACGACGAGATCGGCGTGCGCGGCTCGACTTCGCTGAGCGACTTCATCGTGACGCCGGGCGCGCCCGGCGGGTCGAGCGGGCCTCCCGCATGTACCCAGCCCGCCAGCGTGGCGGCGAGCACGAGCGACACGGCGATGGCGATAGACCACCCTGCCTTGTTTGAGATCCCTGCCACAAGTCACCTCCGTACGGCATCCGCCGTGGTGTGCAGGCGCGCGCGCCCGCGATGGCGCGAACCGGTAGCCTGCGGATGAGATGGCGGGTTTTCCATATGGTACAGGAGTAGCCAACGATTTGGTACTTGACGCGGCGGCGTTCGCGCCGCGTTCCGGCGCGGGTGGCGCCTGCCTGGGTGCGTGATTGGCCCTCGTGGGCGCGGATGGGCGTCCGCTACACTGAGATCAATTCCACGCACGTCCCGGAGCAGAGGAGTACGCACATGGTTGCCACAAACGAACGTCCCCAGAGCGCGAACGGCGCCGCCGCGACCGGGACATGGACCGTCAAGAGCGGCCTCGCGCAGATGCTGAAAGGCGGCGTCATCATGGACGTCGTCACGCCCGAGCACGCGAAGATCGCCGAGGAAGCGGGCGCCTGCGCCGTCATGGCGCTCGAGCGCGTGCCGTCGGACATCCGCAAGGACGGCGGCGTCGCCCGCATGTCGGACCCGGAGATGATCGCAGGCATCATCGATGCCGTCACGATTCCCGTGATGGCGAAGGCGCGCATCGGCCACTTCGTCGAGGCGCAGGTGCTGGAGTCGCTCGGCGTCGACTACATCGACGAGTCGGAGGTGCTGACGCCCGCCGACGAGGCGCACCACATCGACAAGCATCAGTTCAAGGTGCCGTTCGTCTGCGGCTGCCGCGACCTGGGCGAAGCGCTCCGCCGGATCAGCGAAGGCGCGGCGATGATCCGCACGAAGGGCGAGGCCGGCACCGGCAACATCGTCGAGGCGGTGCGGCACATGCGCGCGCTGTGGGACGGCATCCGCCGCTTGCAGAACATGCCCGAGGACGAACTGTTCGCCGCGGCGAAGGAGCTATCGGCGCCCCACGAGCTGGTGAAGTACGTGCACGACCACGGCAAGCTGCCCGTCGTCAACTTCTCGGCGGGCGGCATCGCCACGCCGGCTGATGCCGCGCTGATGATGCAGCTCGGCGCCGAAGGAAACTTCGTCGGCTCGGGCATCTTCAAGTCGGAGAACCCGGAGAAGATGGCGCGGGCGATCGTCAAGGCGACGACGCACTTCCGCGACGCCGCGATCATCGCCGACGTCTCGCGCGGCACCGGCACGGCGATGAAGGGGCTGGAGATCGGCGCCATCCCCGCGAACGAGATCCTCTCGACGCGGGGGTGGTGAGGGGGAGTTTGTAGTTTGTAGTTCGTGGTTTGTAGTTAGCCGTCAGCATTTCAGCTGGTCAGCATGTCAGGAGCCTCGTGATCCGCGAGGCTCTTTCGTGCGTCATGGACCGGCCGCGGTTAGCGCGAACTACCGCCGGCGCGCCGAAACGAAGGCGCGGCGGCGGTACGGCTGGAGCTGCAGCGTCAGCGACATCTCGCCGAGCAGTGCGGCGCACGCTGCCTCGCCCATCTCGGTCGTGAGCGCGGGCTTCGCGTCGACCACCGCCTGGTACGTCGTGTTCACTCGTTCGCGCCAACCGGGAGTTTCGTTGTACGCCAGCACGTCGAATCCGGCGCGTTCAAGCAGCGGGTGGTAGTCGTCGACGGGATCGGTGCCGAACACCGGCAACCCCGCCACGCGTCCCGGCTCGAATTCGAAGCAGACGAACGCAAGCACCGCACCCGGACGCAGCACGCGCGCGATCTCGTGCAGCGCCGCCTGCTTGTCCGGCGCATACTGCAGCGCGTCGACGCTCATCGCTCCATCGGCTGACGCCGGATCGAGCCCGGTCTCGGCGAAGGTACCCGCAGAGAATCGCGCGACATCGCCCAGGCCGAGCGTCGCGGCCCGCGTGCGCGCAGCGGCCAACGCCACGGCCGAGATGTCGATCCCTGTCAGTCGCGCATTCGCCTCACGCGCGATCCACAGCCCCGGCCCGCCCATGCCGCACGCAAGATCGATCAGCAGCGCACCCGGCGCTAGCTTGAGCGCCGCTGCCATCGCCGTCATCTCGGACAGCGTCAGAAAGCTGATGTGCTCGAAGCCGTCGGGATAGCCGGGGCCGAGCGCGTGTTCACGCCAAAGGCGTGCGAACGTCGGACTCGCGGGGATTGCCGCGTACACCGCGTCGTACGCGGCGGCGATCTGGGGTACGTCGCTGTCCGACATATCAGTATCGTACGACATCCCGGCCGACGTAGGCCGCCGTCTCGTGATGCGCGAATATCTCGCCGAGATGCGAGGCGATAGCCGTGCGCCCGTCAACGGCGCTTCCGTCGAAGCCGACGATGCTGCCGTCGTCCGCGAACAGCTCCGCGATGGCGTCGGCGTCGCGGACGTTCCAGCGCAGGTGAAACTCGGCGAACAGCGCGCAGATGTCTCCATCGTTGACGTTCATCTCGTGCGAAACCTCCCTGGTAGTTGACACGTGACCGTATAGTCACGTATCATAGCTCACGTGGAAGCTGTCTTCAAGGCCCTCAGCGACCCCGCCCGGCGGCTGCTTCTCGATCGGCTCTTCGAGCGTGATGGCCAGACGCTCACCGAGCTCGAGGCGCAGCTGCCCGGCATGACCCGGTTCGGTGTCATGAAGCACCTCCGGGTGCTCGAAGCCGCGGGCCTGGTCACGACGCATCGGGCCGGGAGGACCAAGCTCCACTACCTCAACCCTGTCCCGATTCGCCTCGTACTCGATCGCTGGATCAGCAAGTACGCCGAACCGTGGGTCGAAGCGATGACGGGACTCAAGACCACATTGGAGGGAACACCCATGACGAATCCCAGGCACCTGTACGAACTCTACATCCGCACGACGCCGGAGCAGCTCTGGAAGGCGATCACCAGTTCCGAGTTTACGAAACGCTACTTCGGCGGCGCCGTCGAGTCGGACTGGCAGGCGGGCTCGCCGTACCGCTACACGAACGCGGAGGGCGGCCCGATGCACTTCGGCACGATCGTGGAGTCCGATCCGCCGCGCCGTCTCGTGCAGACGTTCGAGCACGGCTATTCGGAAGAACATGGCGGCGGGCCCGACGACGTATCGCGGGTCGTGTGGGAGATCGAGCAGCAGGGCAAGGTCTGCAAGCTCACGCTGACGCACGAGTATCCGGCGGGAGAAACGCTGTCGTTCCGGTCGTCCGGCATCGGCTGGCCGATGATCCTCAGCGGGCTGAAGACGCTGCTTGAGACGGGCGAAGCGCTGCCGTTGATGGCGTGACGAGCGCCCCGGTGGCGGTCTGAAGGCTATCATGCACGCATGACGACACCGACGATCGGCGTGCTGGCGCTGCAGGGCGATTTCGCCGAGCACATCGCGATGCTGCGCTCGATCGGCGCCGACGCCGTCGAGATCCGGCTGCCGGCACAGCTGGCGCTGATCGACGCGCTGATCATCCCCGGCGGCGAGAGCACGACGATCACCCGGCTGCTCGACATCTACGAGCTGCGCGAGCCGATCCGCCGCCTCGGCGAGGAAGGGCTGCCGATCTGGGGCACCTGCGCCGGCGCGATCGTGCTGGCGCAGCAGGCCACCGACCTCGACCGGCCGAACCTGGCGCTGATGGACATCGACGTGCGCCGCAACGCCTTCGGCCGCCAGGTCGACAGCTTCGAGGAGGATCTGCGCATCCCGGCGCTGGGCGAGGCGCCGTTCCACGCCGTCTTCATCCGCGCGCCCATCATCGAGCGCGCCGGCGCCGGCGTCGACGTGCTGGCGACGCTGCCCGGCGGCACGATCGTCGCCGCGCGCGAAGGCGCGTTGCTCGCGACGTCGTTCCACCCCGAGCTGACCGGCGATGCGCGCTTCCACGCCCTGCTGGCGAAGCTGGCCGAGGCGTACCGCGCTGCCCGGCGGCAGGCGTCAAAGTAGCGACGTCCGCTACCTTCGCTTACGCGCGCCCAACACCGAGCCGCTGACGAGGAGCGCAACGCCCACCCATGCGACGAATACGATCCCGTCCGCGAGGTTAGCGGCACCGCGTGCGCCGGCCCCGGAGTTCGGCAGCCGGGCGGGTCGCACGTTGACGCCAGCTCGGTCGCCCTCGTTGCCGGCGTTCGAGGAAGGAGCCAGCGGGGGTTGTCCATTCGGCGCTATGGAGCCGGGCGCTGGTGCGGCAGGCGTGGGGATGGAAGTTGGCAACGGCGAAGGCGTTGCTGTCGTTGTGGGTGTTGCCGTCCGCACCGGCCTGACGGGCGCTGGTGTGGAGGCCGTGAGCGTCGGAGATGGCGTCGCTGTTGCGGTTGCCGTCGCGGTGGCGGTCGGCGTTGCCGGCGCGGCCCCGTACACGATGCGCACGCGATCATATCCCCAGTCAGCGATGTAGATGTTGCCAAACGCGTCCGCCGCGACGCCGGTCGGAACGACCAACCACGCTTGCGTCGCGGGCCCGCCATCGCCCATGTCAACTGGGCAGCAAAGCCCGCCCCCCGCGACGGTGGTGATGACGCCGCTACCGACCCTGCGGACGACTCTGTTGCCTGAGTCCGCGATATACAGATCGCCGTTTGGCGCCACCGTCACGTCTCGCGGGCCGGAGAGATGGGCGCTCAGCGGATCACCCCCATCGCCGGTGTACCCCGAGCCGCCCATGCCCGCGACCGTCGTAATCATGCCCCCAGCGATCTTCCGGATGCGCCCTTGGATGTCGGCGAAGTAGACCGCGCCGCCAGTGCTCGTAGCGACGCCGAGCGCTGTGACATTTGCGGATACCGCTGGGCCGGCGTCGCCGCTGTACCCGCAGATACCCGTCCCGGCCACCGTTTCGATGATGCCGTTGGAAACACGGCGGATGCGGCAGCCCGTCGGGCCACCTGCAAGCGGCAGGTCTGCGATGAAGATGTTGCCGTTGGCATCGGCGGCCACGCTGGCCGGCTGGATGAAGGCGTCGGTCGCTGGGCCGCCGTCGCCGCCGTAGCCGCAGCCCGCTCGGATCCCGGCTACCACGGTGATCATTCCCGCGGTCAATCGCAGCACCTGGCACCGACCGGCGTCGGCGATCAAGATGTTACCGGCCGCGTCGAAAGCAACACCGATCGGGTTGGTGAGGCTGGTATTCGTGCCTTCCGGGCCGGTGCCGCCGCCGCAAGCCTGACAGCCTACGATCGTGGTGACAACGCCGTTGCGAACTTCGCGGATGCGTCTGTTGCCCGAGTCGGAAAAGATCACCGCGCCGTCCGCGCCAACGGCAACGTCGTACGGCCCCGATGCTCCACCCGCCACGCCCGGCCCCACCAGCGTGGCGATCGTGCCCGGCACTGGTTGCGCGGCCGATGCGGGCCGTCCAGCCGGGGCGACAACCAAGACCACCATCGAGATCAGCAGCAGAAGCGGAGCAACGCGGTGCATGTAGCCTGCCATTACTCGCATAATCGGCATTGAAGGCGTGAGTCTGAGTACGCAGACCCCTTCGGCAGGCCCATGCTTGCACCCAGCCCCCGCACACGAGCGCTCTCGGCTTCGCGCTACAATTGGGGCAGGATGCACAGGAGCGCCCAGGCCACTCATGACGCCTAACGCCCGCACGGTTCTTCCGACCGACCTCGTAGCGCTGGTCTCGTACGACGGGCGCGTCTACGCGAACCAGGCGATGACGCGCGACCGCATCGGCACGCAGGACTCGCCGCACCCGCTGGAGACGGCGCTGGAGCAGTGGTTCAGCTTCGCGACCGGGCGCCACACGTGCGTCAGCGTCAAGGGCGCGACGCTGCGAGGGCTGGTTTCGGCGCGCAAGCGCGGCAACAAGCAGGCGTGGGAGATCGACTGCCTGATCGATGCGACCGAGGGCGACGACAGTGTGCTGATGAGTCTGCTGGACCAGATCACCGCCGCCGCCGGCCGGTCCGGCGCGATGAAACTGTTCGTGCGGTTGCCGGCCGGGAGCGAGATCGAGCGCGAGGCCTCGCGATGCGGATTCCTGCCGTACGTGCGCGAGCAAGCGTACCGGCGGGCCGTCGAACCGGACGCCGCGCACGCTTCGCCCGCCGAACTGAGGCGCCGCGAGAAGGCCGACCCGTACCCGGTGTTCCGGCTGTACAGCTCGGCCGTGCCGCCGGAAGTCCGCCGGGTCGAAGGCATGACGTTCGGCGAGTGGGTGTCGGCGCAGGAGTCGCTCGGGCGCACGACGCAGTACGTCATCGAGGACGGCGGGCGCATCCGCGGCTGGCTGCGCGTCGCCGGCGACGGCGATCTGGGGCGCTTCGACCTGCTGGCGGAGCACGACGTGCTCGATGATCTGGTAGAGGCGGCGCTGGCGAAGATCGCGAATCGCCAGTGGGCGTACGCGCTGGTGCCGGAGTATCAGCCGGCGCTGGCGAGCCGGCTCGAGGCGCTGGGCTTCGAAGCGGGGGACGAGTACGCCGTGCTCTCGCGGCGCACCGTGCGGCCGGTGAAGGCGGGCGCGAAGGTGCCCGCGGTCGTGCAGACAACGTTCGGTTAGGACGGTACTGGTGGAACGAACAATTACCGACGACCTCGACCTGCTGCTGGGAGCACTGCCGCCGCACATCTGCGAGCCGCTGAAGCAGCGCGACGACAACTTCGAACTGCTCGAAGTTGTCATGGACCTCGGCCGCCGGCCGGAGGCGCGCTACCCGGGGCGCGAGGTGACGCTGGCACAGACGGAGGTCACCGCCGAGGACATCGACTACGTCGTCGCGCGCATCGAGGACTTCGGCGACGACAACCGCGCGGGCATCGAGCGCACGCTGCACCGCATCTCGTGCATCCGCAACCGCCGCGGGCGCATCGTCGGTCTGACGTGCCGCGTCGGGCGCGCCGTGTTCGGCACGATCAAGGTGATCGAAGACCTCGTGAAGACGGGCAAAAGCATCTTGATGCTCGGCCGCCCCGGCGTCGGCAAGACGACGATGCTGCGCGAGGTGGCGCGCGTGCTCGCCGACGACATGAACAAGCGCGTCGTCATCGTCGACACGTCGAACGAGATCGCCGGCGATGGCGACATCCCGCACCCCGCCATCGGACAGTCGCGGCGCATGCAGGTGCGCACGCCGGCGCTCCAGCACGCCGTGATGATCGAGGCCGTCGAGAACCACATGCCGGAAGTGATCGTCATCGACGAAATCGGCACCGAGCTCGAGGCCGCCGCCGCCCGCACGATCGCCGAGCGCGGCGTGCAGCTCGTGGCGACGGCCCACGGCAACGAGCTGGAGAACCTGGTGATGAACCCGACGCTCGCCGACCTCGTCGGCGGCATCCAGTCCGTCACGCTGGGCGACGAAGAAGCGCGCCGGCGCGGGACGCAAAAGTCGATCCTGGAGCGCAAAGCGCCGCCGACGTTCGATATCGTCGTCGAGATCCAGAGCTGGGACCGCGTGGCGGTGCACGGCGACGTGTCGGAGACGGTCGACTCGCTGCTGCGCGGCTACCGCATGGCGGCCGAGGTGCGCGAACTCGGCGACGACGACGAGGTGCGCGTGATCGCGCTGCCGCAGCCGATCGGCAACGGCGCGGCGGGCATGCGCGGCCCGCGAGACCGCCGCTCGTTCGGCGAGCGCGACCGGCGTCCGTACGCCGGCGACGGGCGAGCTGATGTCCGCGGCAACGGCGCGGCGGCGGAGGGCGTGCCGGATGCGCCATTCCGGCGCGTGTACCCGTTCGGCATCGCCCGCAAGCGGCTCGAACAGGCGGTGCGCGAGACGGGCGCGCGCGTGGCGATCGCCGACGAGCTGGGCGATGCGGACACGGTGATCACGCTGCGCTCGTACTTTCGCCGGAAGCCGCAGGCGCTGCGCGACGCCGAGGCGCGCGGCATCCCCATCTACGTGCTCAAGACGAACACGGTCGTGCAGATGGAGCAGAGCCTCCTCTCGATGCAGGCGCAGCCCGGTGGCGGCGAGACCGGCGCGCCCGCGGAGTACGCTATACAGGAGATGGAAGACGCGATCACCAACGTGATGAACGGCGGCGACGCGACGGTCGACCTGACGCCGCAGAACTCGTACATCCGCCGCTTGCAGCACCAGATGGCGCAGCGCTACAACCTGACGTCGCGCAGCCAGGGCCGCGAGCCGTACCGGCGTGTGCGGCTGTACCGCGAAGACCCCGGCGACGCCTGGGCGAGCGAGCGCTTCTAGCACAGAGTGGCACAGCCGTCCCCGGCTGTGAGTCCCCTGCACCGGGCGATACCGATTCGCCAGCCACAATGGAGCATAGCCGCCCTCGGCTGTGCGTCCGGCGATCGAAGAGTCGCCATAGGAGACAGACCCGGCGACGCCTGGGCGAGCGAGCGCTTCTAGCACAGAGTGGCACAGCCGTCCCCGGCTGTGAGTCCCCTGCACCGTGCGATACCGATTCGCCAGCCATAATGGAGCATAGCCGCCCTCGGCTGTGCGTCGGCGATCGAAGAGTCGCCGTAGGAGACAGACCCCGGCGACGCCTGGGCGAGCGAGCGCTTCTAGCACAGGCCTCTACAACCCCTTAGGTCGTTGGAGAACGGCGACCCGCGGTTGACTCGCCGCACCCCGCCCGACCTAACCCCCAGCCCTCTCCACGGCGAGTCTTCGACCTTCCCGCATCGGGAAGGGGAGCGCGGCAACCGCTAGATATTCCTGGGTCGATGTTTTGATCAACCAAGTGGCAGCATCAACCAGCCTGCCCGAAGCCGCGCGCGGCCCTCGCCTTGTGGCGTGCGTTTGTGTAATGATCGAGCGCGAAACGCTCGCCGGACGTCGCGGGTGTTGCTTATCGAAGGGAGGGATCACGTTGTCTGGTCGAATGTACGGAGTGGTGATCTTCGCGAAGACCCCCGCCAGCTATCAGGGGATGTCTGAAGCGGAGAAGGCCAAGCCCGGCAAGGCGCTCGAAGCGACGCTGAAGAAATACGCGGGCAAGATCGATATCGTCCGGCGATACTGGACCGGCGGCTTCACGCACGAGGCCTCGGACGTCTTCATCATCGAGGGTGATGACCCCAAGGACCTCCATGGCTTTCAGGAGGATCTCGACAAGGCGTTCGCACGCATCGGCGGCGATCCGGCGCGGTTCGGTGTCACCGTCCACGTCACGTTCGGCATCAACCCCGACGCGGACCAGCCCAAGCGTGGCAAGCGCTAGGTAACGATGCCGCACGGCGGCAGAGAGAGAGAGGGGAGTCACACCATGGGGAAGCGATCTGACGAACTGGCAGCGAAGTTCGAACAGGCGGTAGCAGAGTTCGCGGCGACGGTGGAGCGCTGCTCCGACACGCAATGGGGGGCCGCTTGCAGCGGCGAAGGATGGACCGTCGCGCAGACAGCGCAGCACGTCTCCGGCCAGTTTCCGCTCGAGATGGAGTTCATCACGGCGGCCGCCGAGGGCAAGCCGCTGCCCACGTACACGTGGGACGACATCAACGGGAAGAACGACGGCCGCGCCAGCAGGCATCGCTCGGTGACGAAGGCGGACGTGCTGAACGAACTGCGTGATGGCGGCGCCTCGACCGCCGCGTACATTCGCGCGCTGACCGACGAGCAACTCGACCGCACCGGGGCGCTCGGCCTGGCGGGCGGGGCGTCCGTCAGCACGCAGCAGTTGCTCGAAGGGGGCGTGCTGATCGAGCACGTGACCGGACACCTCGCGAGCATCCGCGCAGCCGGCTGATCGATCGAACGTGGGGCGCCCCGTTTCGGGGCGCCCCACGGCATCGCTTCGAAGCGCGGCGATGTTCTCCGAATAGTGCAGCGTCGCGGGCCGCCCGCGACGCTGTTGTCATCATCGGCCTAACGCTGGCTGTTTCATGCCCGTGTTACGCGATCGTGAGCAACCCGGTCATCGTCGTCGGGTGGACGTCGCACTTGTAGAAGTACGTGCCCGCGGCAAGCGTCCCCAGCGACAGCGTGTCGGTGGCAGGGCCGGGCCTGGTCTCGGTGATGCCGACAGTCAGCCCGCCCGCTCTTGCGATGAAGCGGATGTTGTGGGCGATCGCCTTGTCCTGGTTGTCGAAGGTGATCGTGACGGGCCCGGGCGCAGCGGACAACGACGTACGGTCGAACGCGAGGTTGATGGCGACGACGGTCAGCGTGCCGCCCGCCGGTGGGGGTGGGGGTGGTGGTGGCTCCGTCGGCAACGGCGGCGGCGGGACGTGCGTGTTCTCCGGCTGCGGCGGCGCGGGCGGCGGCGTGGCGGGCGCCGCGGGCGCCTGCGCTGGTTGTGGCGCCACGGTGGCGGTCGCGACGGGGGCCACCGTACTGGTAGCCGCGGCTCGCGGGGTGGTTGCGGTCGCCGACGATGGTACGCTGG
>Ga0080064_1003943_pt1 | contig 20104 bp, 17 predicted proteins | sample Subgrocontami54m_FD_69260 | JGI IMG/M metagenome (GOLD analysis project Ga0080064, IMG submission 69260) | Subsurface groundwater microbial communities from S. Glens Falls, New York, USA - GMW46 contaminated, 5.4 m (SPADES assembly) (version 2) ...
AGCGCTTAAGCTGGCTGAGCCGATTCGGCTCATCTGTCGGGAAGGTAAGCACGATCACTTGCTAGCTCAGCTCGCAGTGCACGAGCTCGACTTGGTATTGACCGAGGCGCCTATTGGGTCAATGGTCAAGGTTCGCGCCTTTAACCATTTGCTTGGCGAGTGTGGTGTGACTATCTTCGGTCCGGCGCCGCTTGCCGCAAGGTATCGCCGCCGCTTCCCCCGTTCCCTCAACGGTGCGCCGTTTTTGCTTCCCACTGACAATACAACATTGCGGCGGTCGCTTGACCAGTGGTTCGAGGCCGAAGGGATCCGGCCAACGGTGATAGGGGAATTCGAAGACAGCGCGTTGCTGAAGGTTTTTGGGCAAAGCGGGGCGGGTCTCATTGCGGCTCCTTCGGTTATCGAGGCCGAAGTGCGGCGGCAGTACGGTGTTCAGATCGTTGGCCGGGTGGAAGCTGTGCGCGAGCGCTTCTATGCCATCTCGGTGGAGCGCAAGCTGAAGAACCCCGCTGTGGTCGCGATTACAGAAACAGCTCGCCAAAAGTTGTTTTGACTAAAATGGAACACTCATTAACGGCAACCAGCGTAAACATCAACCCCCGTCTTAAAGCTCTCCTGATAAAGCTCAATTGTCTTAACTTGCTTCGCCAGATGTTTGTGTGCGCAGCCGTTCGCTTGCGTTCGTTGCCCATCGGCGTGCTTCTTCTAATGCCTGCGATACTTGTTCTCGCCTGCGATCTACTCGGCTGGGACCATGACTCATGAAAGACGGGTCTGTTATGCCAGCGTTCAACGATGTCACAGGAGGCATGAATATGTCGGCTACGCTCATAATCCTGTGCCCTTTCTACCTACGGGATCTCGGACTTGAGGGCTGTGCCTCCTTTAAGTAGCGGTAGTAGTCGCTGTTGGTGGTGAGCACGAGGACGGCGTTTTTGTTCTGGCTCTCCTTGAGACTTTCGAGTGTCCTCGAGAACGCGTAGAATTCCGGATCGCGGCCATAGGCGCCGCCGTAAACCCGGGTCGCCTCGGCATCCCCTTTGCCGCGGATCTCCTGTACCTTGCGATACGCCACCGAGCGGATCTCCCGCAATTCCTTCTCCATGTTGCCCAAGATTTCCGCGCTCCGGCCTTCGCCCTCGGACCGAAAGCGAGCGGCGATCCGCTTTCTTTCGGAGATCATCCGGACGTACACCTTCTCTCGAACGCTCTCCACGTAATTGAGCCGCTTGACCCGCACATCGATAACCTCGATGCCGTACTCCGGCGTGACCTTCTGCACCGCCGTAAGGATGGCCTGCGAGATTCCTTCCCGCCCGAGGCGGACCTCCTTCTTCAGCTCCGCCAGGATCTCCGGACCAACCTCTTCGAGCGCCTCCCCCTTCGGCGGTTCCCAGGCAGAGCTCCGCACCAGCTCGGCCAGCGGGTTAGCGGCGACGAGGTCCCGGACCATCGAATCGATGATATCGCCCAGACGCGACTGGGCCCCGCTCTCCGTGGCCACGCTCTTAAGGAACTTTAAGGGATCGACAATGCGCCAACGAGCCGTGGTGTCCACCCAGATAAACTCCCGCCCCGCCGTGGGGATTTGGTTCGGAGCGCCGTCCCAAATGAGGAGACGCTTATCGAAGCGGCGAACTTCTTGAATAAAAGGGACTTTGAAGTGAAGACCGGCTTCGGTCTTCGGGGCGCCCACGGGCCGGCCGAACTGCAAAATGACCGCTTGCTCGCCTTCCTCCAACACGTAGAAGGTGCCAGAAGCGGCAAGCAGCACCAGGGCGACCAAAATTATCAACGTAGTTCGCATCGCACGCGTCATGGCTTTTTCTCCTCTTTCAGCGGCGGCGGAACGCCACCGGAATCCAAGGCCAGCCATGGAACCAAGGCTTTCTGCTCGCTGTCGACAATGTAGACCCCTTTGGCCTCGGAGAGAACCTTGCTCGTGGCTTCCAGATAGAGACGTCTTCGGGTCACCTCCGGAACTCTTTGGTATTCACTGAGCACCGCCAAAAACCGTGCGGCCTCACCCTGGGCTTGATTGACCCGCTCCGTGGCGTAGCCCTCCGCCTCGGCGATCACCTGCTTGGCTTCGCCGCTGGCCTTGGGGATCACCTTGTTCGCCTGCTCCTGGGCCTGATTGACCATCCGCTCCATATCCTGCCTGGACTCGTTCACTTCATTGAACGCGGGCTTGACTGGATCCGGAGGAGTGACGTCCTGAAGCTCTACCGTGACGAGTCGGATTCCGGTTTCATAGGCAGAGAGGATTTTCTGCATTTCCTCCTTGACTTCGCTGGCAACGGCAACCCGGCCCACCGTTAAGACATCGCTTCCCAGCCGGTTTCCGACCACGCGGCGCATGGCCGACTCTGCGATGTCCCGCAATGTCTGGCGTTGGTCACGAAGCTTGAAAAGAAATCGCACCGGGTCCTCCACGCGGTACTGGACAATCCACCGCACATCAATCACGTTGAGATCGCCGGTGAGCATGAGCGATTCGATGGAAAAATCTCCGCGCTGCTGCTGGCCTCTTTGACCGGCAGCCAGAGCCCGAAAGCCAAATTCTTCCTTGAGCACTCGCGCAGTTGGAACCAACTTTACGGTCTCGAGGCCGAAGGGGATCTTGAAATGCAGGCCCGGCCCCGCCGTTCGCATCACCCGACCGAAGCGCTGAACCACCGCCGTCGCCTCCGGCGGCACCGTGTACCAGATTGACCAGAGCAAGATGAGAATAACCAGCCCGGTCAAGAAGAGCTTCATGCCTCCGAGATTGAGGCCGAGGAACTGACGGCGAAGCCGTTCGAGAACCATCTCGAAATCGTTAGACCATTGTCCGTTGGGCATGTTAACCTCCTAACACCGCGGATCACCCGGGCCGGGATTTCTTGTGCAAGGCAAACCGGCACCAACCGATTCTCTTTTTACCCTATCTCAATTTTCGTCCGATGCAACCCCCCTGAACAGCTTAACGGCCCCGAGTGCCTCAGGGGGTTGAAGTTCTTCTTAAGCAGTGGGGGTCTCAGGCAGACCTTTTTGACTTTTTGGGCTGTCGCCCTTCTCTGAGCGCAGTGCTCAACTTCTCCGCTGCCCTCTGCAGCTCTCGGTCCTTACTAATCTCACCTGCCAGCTTGGATAACCCTCGGCTTATGGTAGAAAAGGTTCCTGCCACCTTATCTCATCACCGCATCCATACGATAGAAGCGGTGAGTCATGTCGCGCCGTGCTCGCATTCTTGCCAGTAGATTTCCAAGAAGCTACGAGCAAGCTTGCCTGGCGGAGCACCTGCCTACCGCCACGCAGTGGCAGGCAGGTGCAGACAGCGCTGGCATCCGCGTTGCCGAATACTGTCCGGTGATCAATCAGTGGCATCTGCCTTTACGGCCGTGGGGAGATAGAAAGCGCCCCGAGGTCATGCTGTGGCTTATGTGAAAAGATTCCTCACCCTTTAAATTTTCCCCTTGATCCAAACTTCCTTCAATTTCGGCTTTACAGGCGCGCACCAAGCGGGTTAAATTATTGCGATCCAGCCCGGCTTCTTCTGCACACAGCGGATGGAAGGGAGATCCTCGAATGGCGAAGGCGACGAAGTCGAAGAAGAAACCTATCGACCAGTACGATCACAAAGGCAAAAAGCGGGTGAACAATCCGCCGGTTGGGCTGGTAACGCCGGAGACCGATAAGGAAACCGGAAAGAAGAGTTACGTTCACGATCCCCATCTCGACCCGGCCTTTCAGTTCGACTCCCAGCGCAGTCAGGTTGAAGAGATTATCGAGAACGGCCTCTCGGGTGAAACCGTGGAGGAGGTGAGGACGAAAAGAGGGGGAAAGGGAGCATTCTACTTTTTGTGTAAGCGAGCCCACTTGATCCGGCCGTTAAGCTCTCCAGGGGAATAAAAGGGAGTTTTTTCACAATATTTAGGCCAGGCGTTTTCGTACAAATCAAGCCAGGAGCTTGCCGGTCCAAAGTTCTTTGAGAAAAAAGGCCGGCGGCATAATCTCGGCGCCGTCATCGGCCCTGCGCCGCATCTTCTCCCCGCAAATCACGATCTTTCTCTTCAGCCGCACCTCCTCGCCTAAGGCGTTAAGTCCTTTGTAGTCGCGCGGCGATACCCTAGCTTTCGATTTCACCTCGATGCCGATCTCGTCTCCCACTAAAAAGTCCACTTCAAACTGGGAGCGGCTGCGCCAGTAGGTAAGCTCGTAATCCAGTCTTTGGTAGTCGAGAAAACTTCTGAGTTCCAAAAATATGAGATGTTCCAAGGCCCGACCGTAGGCGTCGGAACCCTCTTCGATCACGGGCGTGCGCTTCAGAGTATTGGCGACTCCCACGTCGAAAAAGTAGAACTTGGCGGTAGCCACCGGTTTCCGCTTGGAAGTTTTTTGATAGGCCGGAAGCTGATGCCCGACTAGCGTGTCCTCAAGAATCTGATAGTGCTCGCGCACGGTTCTGGGCGGGAACCCGGCATCATCGGCGACGGCGCTAAAATTGATCTGCTCCCCACTGGTCAGTCCCGCAACCTCTAGGAAGCGAGAAAAGTTCTCGATCGAGCGGGTCAAACCCTCGGCCCTGATCTCTTCCTGGAGATAAGTACCCACGTAGGCTTTTAAGTCTTCCTTATAGTGCTCGGAATCGATGACTGCCGGCAGGCTGCCGCGATTGAGGCGGTCCAGCAATCTTGGGGCCTCCAACTCGGCCGACACGAGCGGATGGAGGCGGCAGACCCAGGCGCGCCCGCCGAGGAGATTAGCGGCACCCCGTTTAAGCTTTCTGGCGCTGCTCCCTGTAAGGATGACGCGCAACTTCTTGTTACGCTCGATCAAAAGCTGAATCTCGTCCAGGAGAGCCGGGAGTTTTTGAATCTCGTCAACGACTACTATTGGCTGCTGGGGACTTAGCGTTTGCCGCAAGTATTCCGGACGAGCGCTGATCTCACGAAAGGTATCGGCTTCCAGAAGGTCGTAATAGGCGGCATCCGGGAAAGTCTGGTGTACCAGAGTGCTCTTGCCGGTCTGGCGGGGGCCAAAAAGAAAAATGGACTTATGCTTGATCGTCTCCCGGAGGTTGAGAACCCTTTTGTACATCTTGGCAGCTATATTGCCGAATTTCATAAAATTTGGCAAGACTGATGCCGTATTGTATGAAACTCCTAGTCGCTACTCTCACAAATTGCGTTTAGGAATTCCCTACTAAAGACCTGCGGAGCTTTTCCGAAGGAAATTTGGCTGCCGTCCCACAAAGACGGCCTCCGCGCTAAATAAGGCACATCTAGGAGCCTGTCCGGGTAATGTCTCTCGTCAAAAACTGACCTCGCAGGATGCCCCAGGAACGACGATCGGTGGTCCAGGAATGGTTTTCCTACCCCCGAAATCGCCGACTTTTGGATTACTCGGACAGGCTCCTAGACGATGATTAGATCGTTGCGGTAGCTAACGGCGGGCATTTTGCAACGGACCCCTTCCCGCTTTATTGCTGCTTCGAAGCGCTTCCGGATCTCCGGATCCTCGTCCTCGTAATCGATCACTGTTCCACCTTCGCGGAGACTCGTCGTCGGCCCCTCGCGCATGTCTCGCGTGCTCGCATCGTGAAGGCCGGTCGGGTTCTTGCGGCTTCCCAGCCGTAGCGCCACATGCCTTGCAGGCTCATTGCCGGTGTTGAGATGCATATGAAACCAGCCGTCCGGCGGACTGTAAACGCTGCCCGGCTTCCAATGAAATTCCACGACCCTGTCTCCATGTCCCGACTGATAAGGCCGTGTACCCAGCTCTTTGGGCCACATCAGGAGATAGCCTTTGGACAGGAGAACCAGAAGCACGGCTCCGGCCGCATGGTAGTGGGCCTTATGATAGATGCCTGCGGGCCAGTCGGAGATGTGTCCGATCAGGCTGTTCTCGGACATTTCGAAGCAGGTGATGCCTCCCTCCGAGAGCTTATATTTCGCCTCATCCAACGCCACCGTTCTGGCATCGGCAATGAAGTTGGTCTCCCAAATGGAAGTCGGGCCCGCGAAATAACGTTTGTTGCCGGTGTTGAAGTAGCCCTCTTCGCCGCGATAGCGGGATTTGAAGTGGTAATCGTTGTTGAAGATGAAGCCCCGATCGCGGAAGATGTCCCAGATCATGGGCGCCGTGGTGACGGCGAGGAGGATCGCAGGCTCGCGGGCGCCGTTCACGAGACGATGCCAGGAATTGAGCGGCGGGGCGAAGATGCTTCCCTCTCCCCACTCGAAGAGCTGCTTGCGCCCTTCCTCCTGCCATATCTCCGTGCCGCCGCGCCCCTTGAGGACATACAACAGCTTGTCGTAAATGTGCCTCTCCGGAAGAAGAGCGCCGCCGGAGGGGATCTCGACCACATACATGCCGCTCACGCCCCCGCTGCCCTTGAGCGAAATGTAAGCGCCGCTGCCGCCCAGGCGCGCCCACGGTTTTCGGGGGATATCCGTCACATCCTCCACACCGTAGCCCTCGATGATGGGAACTCCTTCCTGTTCCATCCAGCTCTGATAAGCGGTCTTGACGGGTTTGTATATGAACTCTTCCATAAGGGTCTCCCTTCTCTATTTCGGAATGGGATGGCTTATATCCCGATCCGAATCTTTCCTCAAGACGCGCCCCTCGGGATCTCAAAGGGCAGATCTCAAATTGCAAATCTGAGATCTGAGATTCCAAGCGAAGCGAGGATATGGTGGCCCTCAAGGCACCGGCCCATCGGCTGCGCTCGGAAGCGTCGCCTCGAAGAGCTTGTGTTAGGGAATGGATGGTTGACGGACGCGGGTTGGGTTGTATAGGGTGGCGGCAGAAGGGAGGGCCGTTATGAGACGATTCTTGATGGCGATCCTTCGAACGGGGATTCCGGTCTCGGCTTTCATAGTTTTGCTGCCGCTCCATGTTTGGTCCGCGCCTTCCTGGCAAGCGGAGTGGGACCGGGTGCTCGAAGCCGCTAAGCGCGAAGGTGAGATTTCATTGTTGGGCACTACCGGCGCCGACGTCCGGGACGCGCTCACCGTCCCGTTTCAAAAAGCCTACGGCATTCGCGTTGGCTACTTTTCAGGCTCCGGGTCGGAACAGGCGAGCCGCGTGGCCGTGGAACGGCGGGCGGGAAAATATCTCTGGGACGTCTTCGTGGGCGGCACCACGACCGGCTTGGTGTCCATGATCCCGATCGGGGCCTTCGATCCCCTAGAGCCGGCGCTCATTCTGCCCGACGTGAAAGAGCCTAAAAACTGGCGCGGTGGAGGATTGGAATTCGCGGATCTGAACCGCCAGATGCTGGTGATGACCCCTATTCATCGGGTGATCCTCGTGGTCAATTCGGCTGCGGTAAACCCCAAATCATTCAAGTCGTACAAGGCCCTTCTCGATCCGAAGTGGAAAGGGCAGATCGTCATCGACGATCCCCGGAGGTCCGGTCCGGGCCAGGCGACCTTTACCTTTTTTTATCTGCATCCGGAGCTGGGCCCCGACTTCATCCGAGCGTTGGCGCGCCAGGAGTTGGTGGTCTTTCGGGATCCTTCACAGCTGCTCAATATGGTCGGGCAGGGCCGGTATCCTATCCTGATCGGTCCCCGCGATACCATTCTCGCCGATGCCGTCAGGCGAAATCTGCCGATCAGCGTCGTGAATCCCAGGGATGTCAAGGAGGGATCGGATATCAGTCCCGGCAGCGGAAACGTCGCCATGTTCAACCGGGCGCCGCATCCCAACGCCGTGAAGGTCTACATCAACTGGCTCCTGTCTAAGGAAGGACAAACCCATCATGCCCGCGCCCTGGGCACCGTCAGCAAGCGGCTGGATGTGTCCCATGATCATGCCGAGCCGTGGAAAGTCCCTCAACCCGGAGCGATCAAGACCTATACGCGCGAAGCGATGGAGGTGAAGGATTCCATGCTGGCGCTCCTGAACGAAGTTTTACCAAGGTAGAGTAGGGCGGACAGAGGATCGTTGACGGAAGCCGGACGGGTGGTATAGGCTGATGAGAGAAAGCTTCATTCACCGGCATTTCACTCATGGAGGTGTCCTTTGAACGGTAAAGCGGAAGAGAGTGCTCCTCCAAAAGCCGCGACGCCCGAGGCCGCGGCCCTCGCGGCGTTTGATCGCGAAATCGAACAATACTCGCTTCAGGGCCACTGGAAAATGGAGCTTCCGAAAAATGCGGAGCCCCGCTCGAAGCTCAAGCCTATACTCTGGCGCTGGGCCCTGCTGCGCGAACAATTGATGCGCACGGGCGGTCTGATTTCCGTGAACGAGGCCGGCCGGCGGACCATTCAGCTGCTCAATCCGGGGCTCTCTCCGCGGAAGAGCACCACGCACACGCTCCAGATGTCCCTCCAGATCGTTCTTCCCGGAGAAGTTGCAACCGCCCATCGCCATTCCATGGCGGCGATACGGTTCGTGGTCGAGGGAGGGGGAACCTTTACCACAGTCGAGGGACAGAGCTTCTTGATGGAACCGGGAGACCTGATTCTTACCCCTAACTGGACGTGGCACGACCACATCAATGAATCGAAGGAACCGATCATCTGGATCGACGGCTTGGACGTGCCTTTTGCGTTCGCCATGGATGTTGTGTTCATCGAGGAATGCCGGCAGCCGCGGCAGACCGTCGAGCGCGTCCTCGAAAGCTCCGAGCACGCCGCCTTCGCCTCCGGCGGGTCGCCCTGGTACTACAAGTGGAGCGATACGGAACAGGCCCTGCTTCAGATGAGAAACCGGATGGCCGAGGCGGGCGGCGACCTGGTGCTGGAATACAAGACCAAAGACGGCGGACCGGCCTTGCCGACGATTGCCTGCGGCGTCCAAATGCTCCGTCCGGCCGAACGGACGGCGAGCCGCCGCCGTACTTCGTCGGGCATCTTTCACGTTGTGCGGGGCCGCGGGGCCACCACGGTGGGCGATACGACTCTCGAGTGGGAGCGCGGCGACTGCTTCGTGGTGCCCAACTGGAGCTGGAACCATCACGAGAACCGGTCGAGAAGCGAGGAGGCCATCCTGTTCTTTATGTCCGATCGTCCGCTGCTCGAGCCTTTCGGACTCTATCGGGAAGAGTACCGGCGCCCGTAAGCCGTCACTTTGTTCCATGCCGCTCTACGAATACGAATGCACCGCGGGGCACCGCTTCGAAGCGGTCCAAAAAGTGACCGAGAAACCTCTCGCCCGTTGTTCCGTCTGCTCGGCCAAGGCGCGCCGCCTGATTTCCCAGCCGACGCTGCTCCACAATCGCGGCATCCATGTTTTTGATCGTGAGACCCAAGGCGAGGTCTTGCACAACCGTCCATCGTCGCTCAAGTCCTTCAAGAAAGACAAATTTTAGTTGTTATCAGGATCGGCCTTTGTTAGTTTACCGTAGCGGCACTCTCCCATCATGCTGGCCAAGGTCAACAGCGCTGCGCTTTACGGGATTGATGCGTTGAGGGTAGAGGTCGAAGTCGATATCGCCTCAGGCCTCCCCCAGCTTGCTACGGTCGGGCTGGCGGAAGGTGCGGTCCGGGAAAGCAAAGACCGCATTCGCGCAGCGGTCAAAAACGCCGGTTATTCGTTTCCTCCGAAGAAGATCACGATCAATCTGGCTCCCGCCGACCTGCGCAAAGAGGGCTCGGCTTACGACTTGCCCATGGCGGTGGGGATTCTGGCCGCGGAGGGGTTGGTCCAGAAAGAGCGGCTTAAAGATTATCTCCTGGTGGGCGAGCTTTCTCTCGACGGCGAGGTGAAATCGGTTCGAGGCGCCTTGTCGATCGCGACCGCCACCCAGAGAGAAGGGTTGAAGGGTCTCCTCCTCCCCGAGACGAACGGCGCGGAGGCCGCCGTGGTGCAAGGGCTCGAGGTCCTGGGCGTCAAGCACCTGGCCGACGTGGTGGGGTTTCTGAACGGCGAGCGGTCGCTCCCTGAAATGCGAGTGGATCTCCAGCAGCTATTTGACCGCCATTGCCAGCACGACGCGGACTTCAACGAGGTGAAAGGGCAGCAGCACGTCAAACGGGCATTGGAGGTGGCTGCGGCCGGCGGGCATAACGTGATTCTCGTGGGCCCGCCGGGGTCCGGCAAGACGATGCTGGCGAAGCGGCTCCCGACGATCCTGCCGGATCTGACTCTTGCCGAGGCCTTGGAGACCACCAAAATACACAGCGTGGTCGGTCTGCTCGACGGAAAGCCCCTGATCGCCACGCGCCCCTTTCGTTCGCCCCACCACACGATTTCCGACGCCGGTCTCGTGGGCGGAGGATCGGTCCCCAAACCGGGCGAGGTTTCCCTGGCGCATCATGGGGTGCTGTTTCTGGATGAGCTTCCGGAATTCAAGCGCAATGTCCTGGAAGTCCTCCGGCAGCCTTTGGAGGATGGAAACATCACCGTCTCTCGGGCGATGGGATCGGTCCGCTATCCCGCCAGCTTCATGCTGGTCGCGGCCATGAATCCCTGCCCCTGCGGTTTTTTTACCGATCCTCAGAAGGAATGCAGTTGCACGCCGCCGCAGATTCAGCGCTATCGGGCGAAGGTTTCAGGCCCTTTGCTGGATCGTATGGATATTCAGGTCGAGGTGCCCGCCCTGTGCTATCAGGATCTGGCCTCGCGCGACGCCGGAGAATCCTCGGCTGCCATACGCCGGAGGGTGAATGACGCACGAGGGGTTCAATTGCGGCGTTTTCAAAAACGGGGCATCCACGCCAATGCGCAGATGACGGCCCGGGATATCAAAAAGCATTGCGGGGTCCCGAAGGAAGGGGAGGAGCTCTTGGAGGTGGCGATCGATAAGCTGGGGCTGAGCGCCCGGGCTTACACGCGCGTGCTGAAGGTAAGCCGGACCATCGCGGATCTGGAGGGGGCCGAAGAGATCCGGCCCGCTCATATTTCGGAGGCGATCCAATACCGCAGCCTGGATCGGAGATTGTCATAACCGCAGAGGAGCCGTCTTATGGAAAAGAAAAAGATATTGCTGGTCGACGACAATGTGGATTTTACCGCGCTTATCAAGGCGAAGCTCGAGAGCACGGGCCGATACGAGGTTCGAGTCGAGAATCAAGGCAGTTCCGGCCATCGAGCCGCCAAGGACTTCGGCCCGGACCTCATCCTCATGGACGTCGACATGCCCGACATGGAGGGATCCGAAGTCGCGGCGCAGATCATGAAGGACCCGGAACTGAACGTGCCCATCGTATTTCTGACATCGATTGTCAACGAAAAAGAGGTCGAGGCCACCAAGGGCCTCATCGGCGGAAGGCGTTTTATATCCAAAGGGAGCTCGCCCCAGAGCATCGTGGAATCCGTGGAGCGGCTGCTTCCCTCTTGAGGGCCCACTGGCGATGGAATCCTATCCGGGACTGGAAAGCGCGCGAGGACAAGTTTCCTTCAACTGGATTGCCGCCTTCGGATTGATCGGTCTGTTGACGTCGCTGCTGGGGTTTCTCCGCCAGGACTCTTTTGCGGGAGTAGATCCGGTACTGGCGTTTTTGCTCATCGCCTATCCCTTTCTCATTGGAACGACGGTCTACTTTTACCTCAAGGACAAAAAGGCGACCGCCGATTTTCAGGAGGAATACTACGTCAAGTGGCATCTCCAGGGGCTTACCAAGCTTTGCGTCGTGGAGACCGATCCCCAGATCGTTCGTGAAGAGGTCGTCGACAGTCTCTTGCGGCTGATCCGGCCTGCCGTGGTCTGTATCTATGAGGCCAGCCCGGACAGCCAGCGGCTGGAAATCACTCATCAAGGGGGGATGAAGAATCTTCCCGAGGCCGCCACCCAGGGCTACACCTTCGGAGAAGGCGTGCCCGGATGGGTGATGCAAAATCAGAAACCGGCGGTTTTTAACGATATCAGCAAAGACCAATTTTTGCAGGTGGATCGTTGGGCCCAATCCATGGGTCTACAGTCCTACGGCGCGGTTCCCGTAGTGGTCGGATCTCAATCCGCCGGGGCCATCGCGATGTACTCGCTGGAGACCAATTTTTTTGATGATTCAAAGGTCTTGATCGCGCAAATCGTGGCTCAGGTCTATGGGCTCACCCTAGCCCAGCGCCCGCGGGAATCTTGAGAATAGCCGGAGAGCGTCCCCAGTGCTCCCGGCGTTTTTTTGACGGTTCCGGCGGGTTTCTGGAGATCACCGAGATTTGTGGCTCAAGAGGAGCTGTTCGATGGCGGCGCCGAGTTGACGATGGGTGAAAGGCTTGGCGATGTAAGCGTCGAAACCGTTGGCCAAGCACTGCTCTCTGTCGCCTGACAAGGCCTTGGCGGTGGCCGCGAGTATGGGAATTCCCTGGGTGCCTGGATCGTTTCGGAGCTTGGACGCCGCCTCCATGCCGTCCATCTGCGGCATGAGAATATCCATCACAATGAGATCCGGCACGAGTGCCGCCGCCATTTCCAAGGCTTGCACTCCATTGCCCGCTACGGCGACCTCGTAGCCGAGGAATTCGAGCTCCTGCCGCATCACCTCCTGGGTAACCGGGTGATCTTCAACGAGTAGGATGCGAGTTTTCATAAAAACCTCCAAATAGTTTACTTTCGAGCGGGGAATCGGACCGTAAAGGTCGAGCCCTTTCCTTCCTCGCTCTCGGCGCCAATGGTTCCACCGTGGGCCTCGACGATGTTTTTGACGATGAAAAGTCCTAACCCGGTTCCGTCCACCTTTGCCGCGCCTTTCAAACGACGAAATTCGGCAAAGAGCGACGCCAGATCTTCTTTGGAAATCCCGAGGCCGGTGTCTCTCACGCTGGCGCAAACGTGGCCGTTTTCCTGCCAGGATTTAACGATGATCTCTCCGCCCTTGGGCGTGAATTTGATGGCGTTGCCGACCAGGTTCCACAGGACCCGGTCGATCTGGGCCGGATCCCCGGTGATATCCGGGAGGTGTTCGTCCAGCTCCACGAGCAAGGAAAGATCCTTTTTGATCATTTGCATCATCTGCTGCTGTCCGACTTCTCGGGCCAGGACATTGATCTGCACCGGCTGCTGAGCGACTTCGACCTTGCCCGACTCTATGCTGGATGCGTCCAGAAACCCGCTGATGAGCTTGACGACCCGTTCCGCGTTGTCCTGAATCCGTTGAAGGGCGTCCAGAATCCCCTTCGTGCCGTGCCCTTCCTTCAGGTCCTGGACCGCGAAGTCGGCGTAGCCCATGATCACGGCGAAGGGGTTCTTGATGTCGTGGGCGAGAGCCGAGACCATCTGGCGCTTCAATTGCGCGGTCTCTTCCGCTTTCCGGGCCTTTTCCTTTTCTCTTCGGGCCTGCTCGGCCAGGTAGCCGTAAAGAATCGACACTCCGAAGAGGAAAGGGACCCGAAAGAGCATGTCGGCGTCGAGTTGTGGAAGACTGACGGAAGAAAATGGATTGGCCATAAGGGAGACGACGCTGATGAGCACGCAGCCGGCGATGATTTTGATCAGACTCTCGCCTGTCGCAGCGATGAAAAGGCCGAAAAAAAAGACCAAAAGAAGGTCCCAGGGGCTCTGACGGTTCAAGGTGATGCCGAAGGAGATGAGGATCGTGTCGAGGATTACCAGGGTAGGGGCGAAGAACCTGTGGTCGAAGTGGCGTATGGGGAGACGGTACAGAATAGGAACGGTGGCCAAAAGTATCAGGATCAGTGAAAAGGAGCGCGGGTCTTTGACCGTCTCTCCCTTTTGGAACAGTAGAAGATAAGAAGTGGCCAGGACGATCAACCACTGCAGATTGATCAGTGTTTTTTTCCTGTCTTCGTTCGAGGTGGAAAAGACAAACTGCACGAAACAATTCCTCTCTAGGCGTGAGCGGCGCCGCTAAAGTATTCCCCGGCGGGCCGGAGCTCCACGGGAAGGGCGAGCGTGAAGACGGAGCCCTTTCCAGCTTCGCTGGCGACGGCGAGGGCGCCGCCCAGCATTTCGGTAAAGGACTTGGCGATGTAAAGGCCCAATCCCACCCCTCCGTAGAGCCGGGTGTCGGAGCTGTCCACCTGGCGGAACCGCTCGAAGATCGCCGACTGCATCTCCGGGGGAATGCCGACCCCGGTGTCGCTCACCCGCAACTCCACCTGATGAAGCTGGGGGACGTAGCGGGCCGATAGAGCGACCTGTCCCTCGTGGGTGAACTTGATCGCGTTGTTGATGAGGTTCTGCAGGATGTGTTTCAATTTGGCGGGATCGGTGATGATCGGCGGGAGATCGCCGTCGTAGTCCCAGATCAGGGAAACGTCTTTTTTCAGGGAAATGTCATAGGTCGACCTGATTTCATCCAGAAAAAGCTTGAGATCGGTTTGCTGGCTCTGGATGACGGCGGCCCCGGCCTCGATCTTGGTCGCCTCCAAGATGGTGTTGATCATGTTGAGGAGATCCCTGGTCTGGTTTTCGATGACACGGAGCGCTTCGGCTTGCTCCAAATGGACTTCTCCTAGAACTCCGTCTTGCAACATCGCAGCGTAGCCCATCACGGCGGAGAGGGGAGTCCTCAGCTCGTGCGACATGATGCCGAGGAACTCGTCCTTCACCTTATTGGACCGCCTCAGCTCGGCGTTGGTTTTTTCCAGCTCTCCGGCCTGCTTCTTGGTCTCCTCATAGAGCCGGGCGTGATCGACCGCAATCCCGATCTGGTCGGTCATCAGGTTCAGCAGCCGGATCTCGGCGGGCGTGAGATGCCGGGGAACGGTTCCGATGCAGGACAGCACGCCAACCGGTTTGAGCCGGGTCCGGATCGGAAAGGCGGCAAAGAAATTGAATCCGGAACTCTGCATCACGTGGCTCAGACTGTCGGTTTTATATTTCACACTCTCGCGGACATCCGAAAAGATGACGGGCTCGCCGCTTTGGAACGCTTTTCCGATATTCCCCTGTCCGGGCCGGAACGCCCGCGTTCGGGCCAAAGACTCCGAGCGGGTATCCAAAGCGGAGCGCAGGTGGAGCTCTCCCGCCTCGGGGCGGAACAGATAAACCCTCGCCGCGTCGAAATGAAAGATGTCCATGATTTTACGGAGCACCTCTTGCAGCACCGGATCGAGATCCAAGGATTGGTTGACCGTGGTCGACACATCATAGAGCGCGCCGATCTCTTTTGCGCGGACCTCCGTTTCCTGAAACAGACGGGCGTTTTCCCATGCGTTTCCGATGACGCTCCCGATGGCTTCCAGAAGATGCACCTCGCGCGCCGTGAAGGAGCCAGGCTCGTTGCCGGCGACGTTCAGAATGCCGATCGCCTTGCCGTGCGCCTTGATGGGGATGAAAGCGAGGGAGCGGGTGCCCTCCTGGAGCGTTTCCTTCTTAAGAAGGGTTTCCTCGGGATCGTTGATGACGAGAGGTTGCCCGGATTCGAAGACCTGATCGGTTTTCCCGCCCGGGGTCCGACGATGCAGAAGGGTTTCCACATAGCCTTCTGAGATTCCGTGATGGGCGGCCAGGGTCAGCTCTCCGGTAACCGGATCTTTGAGCCTGATGTATCCGCGCTCCCGGTTGGTCAATGCCAGCGCTTTATCCAAGGCTATTTCCAGAATCTCCCGCACGCCGAGAGTTCGTCCGGCCTCGATGGTCACGGTGTTCAACGCTCCCAGTTCTTCAGCGCGCTCTTTCAATTCCTGATTCGACTTCGCCAAATCGGAGGCCAGCTTGACGAGTTCCGTATGGAGTTGGGCATTGTGGATCGCTACGGCCGCGTGTCCGGCCACCATCGAAACAAATTCGATCTCTTCCGGGCTGAATTCCTGTTTATTTCTGGTCAAGATCGATAATGTTCCCAGTGCCTGATCCTGCGCAACGAGCGGCACGCCGAGATACGACTGCACCCCGTACTTCAGGAAGCTTTCCGGGTTGAGTGAACGGGGGTCTCGCTGAAGGTCGGTGATCGCCAGTAACTGCCGAGACTTGAACACCACGCCGGCCAGTCCCCAGGCGCTCAATCCAACGGCCTCTCGGAGCTCGTCCTTGTTGATGTTACGCCAGGCCGCAAGCTCCAGCGCGTTGTTGGCCTCGTTCACCAACCGGATGATCAGCAGGGAATCCGGGAAAAACGGATCCATTTTCTGGAGCAGGAGATCCAGGGTAGACTGCAGGTCTAAAGTGGAGCTTACCGCGTGGTCAATCTCACGGAGGGCGTGGAGCTGCTCGAGATTGCGCTTCAAATCGTCAGTCATGTGATTGATGGACTCAGACAAAATGCCGAGTTCATCACCCCGGTTGATTTTTAAATGGGTATCCAATTTCCCTTTGCCGATTTCCCTGGAGGCATGCACGATAGATAAAATGGGCCGCGTAAAACTTGTAGCAATGATGAAGGCCAGAACCATACCAATACCAAGGCAGATCGCCGTAACATAGAGACTCGCCCTAGCCACATCACGAATGACTTGGTAGGCTGAATCAAGCGAAAATCCCACATGAAGGTGTCCAATCCGGCTGCCGTCGGGCATAAAAACGGGCCCGCCTATCTTGAGGAACCCCTCCTCTACTCTGGATATCCAGCTATTCGAAAGCAGCATCTTCTGGCTGAAGCTATCGGTTAATTTTTGACCGCGCAGGGCGTTCTCCGTGCTGCCATCAGTCAGCACTACCCCGGCCGAGTCTGTTACATAGGTGTAACGGATATCCGGGTTTAATCGGGCGCTGCCTAATTGGTCGCGCAGAGACCGGAGATCGAGAAAATAAAGGCTATTGATGAGATTTCCTGAGAGCACAGACGTCACCTGCCGAGCGTCCTTCTCGAAGGTGGCAAAGACTTGCTGTCGTTCTAGTTGGACAGAATAGAGAGAGATGCCCCCACCTACCATCAGGACGACGCAAAAGGTGAAGGCAATTAATTTGAGACGAATGCTAAACTTCATTTGGTTCTGAATTCCGAATCCAAAAATTTTCCAGCCTTGAACAGAGCGGCCATGGATTGATCGGGTAATTCGTCAAACTTTATCGTTTTTTCAAAATTTTGAAGGGTTTTTCTCCCTTCTGCGGACTGATCCATCTTAGTCAATATTTCCTTAATCCTGGCTACAAGTTTGGCAGGCAGGTCGGCTCGATAGCTGACTATTTGGCGTGGAAGAGAAAAGGTCTTACCAATGATCTTCAAATTGCTCAGATCGGCCCTCGCTTCCTTTTCATAGCTCTGATAGTCCATGGCTCCGGCCACCACCTTTCCCCTCAGCACCCACACCATGGTATTCCCGTCATCGTTAGTAAAGACATATCCCACCTCACTAGGGGCTACGGGCTCGGAGGCGCCAATTTCAGTCCCTTCTGCACTAACAACAGTTTGGGCAGGAAATAACCGGAAGAGGAAAACGGTTCTTCAAAGGCGACAATCTTCCCCTTGAGATCTTCCAGTCGGTTTATGCCTCCGTCCTTCTTCGCAAAGATAACCGAATGGTATTCTGCGACCCCCTTCTTCCACCGCCGGAGCAGGAACTTGCTGCCGGCAAGGCGACTTGCGGCCGACACGGGAAAAGGACTGTCGATGTAGAGATCGACCTTTCCTTCTCTTAAGAAGCCGGCCATCTCCAGAATGTTCTTCGCTACAACCACTTTTCCTTGGTCGAATCCCTCCGGTTGCAACTCCTTGGCAAGATAGGCAGCCAGAGGTAGAAACTTTTTAATCTCTTCTGCGGGCTCGATGCTGACGGAACCCACCTGAATCGGTATGGCCCATGTCAGCCGCGGCAAGAATAAAGCTGTCACTACGAGAAGGAGACTCCTGTATGATCTCGGCATTCTTTTTGTCATCGGCGATGCCCTCAACAGATTCTCAGGCCTGTCCGGTACCCAACGACGTTGAGTGATCGCCGATTCCCGAGAGCGACTTTTCACAGGGTAAAGTGACAGTAAAGGTTGAGCCTTTTTCCACCTCGCTGGCGACGGAGATGGTGCCGCCCAGCATTTCGGTAAAGGACTTGGCGATGTAAAGACCCAATCCCACCCCTCCGTAGAGCCGGGTGTCGGAGCTGTCCACCTGGCGAAACCGCTCGAAGATCGCCGACTGCATCTCCGGGGGAATACCGACTCCGGTATCCGCCACCTGAAACTCGACTTTTTGGAGACGGGGGAGGTAGCGGGCCGATAAAATGGCATGACCCTGGTGGGTGAACTTGATCGCGTTGTTCATAAGGTTTTGCAGAATATATTTCAATTTAGCCGGATCGGTCGCAATGCGCGGGAGATCGCCGTGGTAGTCCCAGACCAACGTGACGTCCTTCTTAAGGGAGATGTCATAGGTCAACCTGATCTCGTCTAAAAGGGCGTTGAGATCGGTGTCCTGGTTTTGGACGACGGCGGCGCCGGCTTCGATCTTGGTCGCCTCCAGGATGCTGTTGATCATGTTGAGGAGATCCTTGGTCTGATTTTCGATGACGCGGAGCGCTTTGGCTTGCTCCAGATGGACTTCTCCTAGAACTCCGTCTTGCATCAGGGCCGCGTAACCCATCACGGCGGAGAGGGGAGTCCGCAACTCATGCGACACCACGCCCAGGAACTCGTCCTTCACCTTGTTGGAGCGCTCCAACTCCTCTGCCTGGCGCTTGATCCGCCCAAGCAGCTGAGCGTTTTCCATCGCGATGGCCGCGCCGTGAGCCAATTGTTCCAAGAGTTCCACCTCTTCCGGACGGTACTCCCTGGGCTGATACGTGAGCGCTCGGATCACCCCGATCACCTCGCCTGCCCTGGAGAGGAGCGGGACTCCTAGATAGCTATGAAATTGGGTAAGGAGAGGATCCTCTTCAGAAGTCGAGCCGTTCGCGACGTCGGATATGACTAGCGGCTTACGGTTCTCGAGAATCCAGTACATTCTCTTCCTGAGCTGAAGCGAGTCTAACCCGCGCAAGCGCTCCGGTTCCACTCCCGAGGTCCCTATCAATTTCCAACGCGTTCCGGTCCCTTCTCTGATTCGTACACTGCAAACGTCCACCTTTAAGAAGTCGCGTGCCTTTTCCGTTACTTTTTGCAGGAGTTCGTCGAGACTGAGAAGAGTAATATCCTGGCTTATTTCCTTCAGGAGAGACTGAACGTTCTCGCGTCTCCTCAGCTCCGTGTTGGTTTTCTCCAGCTCTTCCGCCTGTTTTTTTGTCTCTTCGTAGAGCCGGGCGTGATCCACGGTGATGCCGATCTGGTCCGTCATCGAGGTCAAGAGTCGGATCTCGGCGGCGGTGAGGTGTCGAGGGGCTTTTCCGATGCAGGAGAGTACGCCCACCGGCTTGAGCCGGGTCCGGATAGGAAAGGCGGCAAAGAAATTGAATCCGGAACTCCGCATGACGTGGCTCAGGCTGTTGGTTTCGTAGCTGGAGTCCTGACGAACATCGGAGAAAATGACCGGCTCGCCGCTTTGGAACGCTTTCCCGATGTTCCCTTCTCCCGGCCGGTAGGCGCGTAGCGGGATTAACGGCTCCGAGCGGGTATCCAGAGCGGCGCGCATGTGGATTTCCCCCGATTCCGGGCGAAAGAGATAAACTCTCGCGGCGTCGAAGTAAAAGATGTCCATGATTTTCCGGAGCACTTCTTGCAGAACCGAATCCAGATCCAGGGACCGGTTGACCGTGGTGGATACGTCGTAGAGAGCGGAAATCTCCTTCGACCGCGCAAGGGTCTCCAGGAAAAGGCGGCTGTTTTCGACGGCATTTCCGATGACGCTCGCAATCGCCTCCAGGAGTTCCACTTCGCGGGGTTCGAATGATTTGGCCTGGGCTGTGGAGATATTCAGGATGCCCACCACTTTACCGGCGGCCTTCATGGGGACCCAGGCGATGGAGCGGATGCCTTCTTCGAGAGTCTCTCTCTTGAGAGCGGTTCCCTGGGGATCATTGACGATGAGTGAGTGGCCGGTCTCAAATACCTGATCGCTTTTTCCCCCCAAAGTCCGGCGGTAAAGAAGGACATCAGCGTACTCCTTCGAGATCCCCCGGTGAGCGGCCAGGACGAGTTCACCGGTGGTCGGCTCCTTGAGCCGGATGTAGCCGCGCTCCCGGCCGGTGACCTGAAGCACCTTATCAAGAGAGAGCTCTAAGATTTCGCTCAGGTGGAGCGATTGGCCTGCCGCCGTGGCGATGGCATTGAGGGCTGCCTGCTCCTGCGCGCGCCGCCGAGTCTCCTCCAGGAGCCTTGCATTTTCAAAGATCGCCGCGAGTCCGTCCGCCAACTGCTGTAACTGATCGATCTCCGCCGGACGGAAGTGTCTCGCCTGCT
>Ga0080064_1003945_pt1 | contig 20088 bp, 20 predicted proteins | sample Subgrocontami54m_FD_69260 | JGI IMG/M metagenome (GOLD analysis project Ga0080064, IMG submission 69260) | Subsurface groundwater microbial communities from S. Glens Falls, New York, USA - GMW46 contaminated, 5.4 m (SPADES assembly) (version 2) ...
TCTTGTACACTGCGTGGGAACTTTTCCGAAATCGCATGGGGAGTAGTTTAGCATACGGAGTATCGTCTGGACGCCCCTACATCCCCCGACAGAGTCGGGGGATTTGAATTGGGCTTATTAAACCCGGTGGGTCGCACCGACAACCCTGCGCAGGAGCGCAGGGTGTTATCATTCGCATGCGCCATTCGCTAAGCGTATCTACTATTAAACCCTGCGACAAGGAAGACCCTACCCTCGCGCAAAAGCACAGGGCATTCAACGTGTTGGGGAAAGCAATTGTCTCAAATCTCATCATATGATGAGATTTGAGACAATTGTACTTTGGGTGAATATTCACTAATTAAAAAGGCTGCCCGTTAGGACAGCCCTGTTCTACACATACGACCTAGACGCCCACGAGCGTACCGACGTCTTCTCCCTTCATAAAGGAAAGCGGGTCGGAGAGACCGATAATACCGGTGTGCATCCCTTTTCGGGCACATATCGCGGCCTGATTGATTTTTGACTGCATTCCTCCACTCCCGTTCTTTGATGGCCCCGAAGTTTGTCCAGGCAGGCGAAGTCTTTTATTTGCGTCAATTCGTGAGATGCGCTTCGCCTCTCTGCTTTTATCGGGATTGTCGGTATAGACGGCGCCCTTCTCCGTAACGAAAAGTACGTGATGTGCCTGCACAAGACAGGCGACCATGCGTGCGAGACGGTCATTGTCGCCGAGCCCTTTTTTCATCTTCTCAATTTCCACGCCGGACACAATGTCATTTTCATTCACCAAAGGTACGGCAAACCGGTCAAAAGCGAGCAGACGCAGACGAGAACGAAGGCTTTCTTTTTCTCCCTTGAAACGGAGGTTCCCGTAGGTGAAGTAGCATTGTGCCGGAACGAGACGGTCGAGCATCAGTGCCTTTCCCCAGTGTTCAAGAAGTGACGAAGCACCAATGCTTGCAAGAATGCACTTGTGGTAATCCTCCGGGTTTCCTCCAAGAAACGCGAGACAATCGCTTCCCGCCGTAACGCCACCGGAAGTGACCAGTATGACGCCGAAACCCATTTTTTTGAGCTTTGCGATTTGCCCTGCAATCACGCTGAAAGCAAGAAGGTTCTTGAGCACATCCGTGCCGACCTTGATAACAACAATTTGTTGAGTAGTCATATATTTAGTTGTACACCCACATATCAAATGCCTGTTTGGTGTGTGGGTAAAAGAGCCAAAGAAAGAACAATTTCTACAGAACACGCGTCCTGAAGTCGATGTACCACACTTTTTTGTGATACCCCGACACCAATCCGATTATAAATAAATGTGCGATATAAGTACGATCGTAGTTATATGGCACTTTTAGTTGTCGTCCGATGTGAGTGTGCTGAAAAAACATAAGTCACAAAAAAACCGCCCCATAATCGGGGCGGTTTTCTAAGTGTAAAGTACGAAGAAAGGACCGACCCGATTAAAGGGCGGCCGCCGGCGGCACAACGTTCATAACTGATTTCTTTTGCATAGTTATAGACTACTGTACTTATTTGCTTTTTGCAACTTTACCGAATTCCCGCTTTAACCTTCAATCGCAACACCGTGTCTTCAAGGCGTTCGATGCGATTCAAATGGTCGCGCAAAAGGAGATTCTCAATACGATCCAGTCTTTTGTTAATGCCTGTTTCAAGTCCATCAATACGTTCTTTCATGACTTCAAACCGCTTATCAACGCCCTCAAATCCATTGGCTGTAATGATTGCGAGGTCTTCAATTGTCATCTTCTTTGACATAACACTCCTAATTATATCGCCCAAATAAGATTTGGCAACCGAAATTATGTATTTATACTGAACGATAGAGCGCATTCAATTCCCTTCTTACCTTTGCGCTTTTGCAGTGCCGTAAGACTCCCAAATAGGACTGCCGTGTTTGGTCCAAACTCGCTTTTGTGATTTCCTCTTTTCGACACTCTTTGACTTGCCGAGTAAATGCGTAAAGAATCCTTCGTTTTGTCTTTGTTCGCAAAACGGTGAAGTGCGGATACAGAACGTAGCCTAAAAAGTCTATCCCCTGATGCCACTTCTTGAAAAAGACTTTGTCTTCGTGGAGGATGATCGAAAGATGCTTGGAAAGAAAGTCTCGTATGTGCGGAGTAAAGGACTCCAGTTCTTTTCGAGTGTGCGCAACGAGTACAAAGTCGTCGGCATACCGTACATAGTGTTTTACTTTGAGCGTACGTTTTATGAGCTCATCAAGCGGATGCAGGTACGCATTGGAAAATAGCTGACTGGTGATATTGCCGAGCGGTATGCCTTTTCCCGGAGCAGTCTCGAAACTCCCGATCACTTCGGAAAGTAGCTCCATCACCCGTACATCATTCACCCGCTTCTTGCATTCTTCCGTAAGCACAACATGGTCTACGGAATCAAAGAACTTCCTGATGTCACACTTCAAGACCCACACGGTCTTCGTATTATTTCTTGAGAGCTTCCACAAAAACTCCCGGAAACGGTTCACCGCCGCATGTACTCCTTTCTCCTTTCGCGATGAATACGAATCAAAAATGAACTGGGGTTCGAAGAGCGGCGTAAGCACGCGTACCACCGCATGATGCAGAAGGCGGTCGCGCACCGATGCTTTATGAATGTCCCGACGTTTCGGATCGCGCACGACAAAATGCGTGTAGACGCCGTGCCGATAGTTCCCTTCCGCGAGCTCACGATGAAGTGTAAAGATATGTTCCTCAAGATCAGCGGCAAACGCCGCTATATCTTGCTTTTTGGACTTGCCACGTTTAAACTCTCCCCACGCCTCAAAAATATTCCCGACAGAAATTATTCGTTCAAAAAGAGAGCTATGGATACCCCCCCCCCAACCCGCCGATAACAGCATCATTTTGCATAAGGTATATGAATTCTATGCGAAGTTGTACGCCGGAGTAAAGACCCTCCCGAAAAAGGACCGCTACACACTCGGAGTGCGGATGGAAGAAACCGCGCTTGAAATACTTGAACTCTGCCTCCTTGCCCGCACCAAAATAGGTCCGGGACAACTCCTCATCCTGAACAAAGTGGATATCAAGCTAAAAATGCTGAAGCTCTTCATCCGGCTTGCCGCAGAACTCAAGGCTTTTTCCACAGGAACCTATGCGGACCTCGAAAGCCGCCTGCTGGAAATAGGAAAGATTCTCGGCGGTTGGATAAAAACGGCAAAGGGACGCGAATCGCGTCCCTAACCGCACACTTCAGGAGAGGAAACAACCGAGATTGTCGTTCCGATTGTCGGGCTTCCAATCGTTGAGGTTCGCACCGTTCGCATCCGCATTGCCCACATTGACGACGAAGCCGCCCGAAGAGAGCTGGTTCCTTGCTTTTCTCCATCAAAATCAGCGACACTTCGCCACCCCAATCTTTGTAAAAAAATTGGGAGAGGGGTTGCGCCGGTACACCAATTCTGCGCTCAATAAAATCATTGACCCGCATCAGAAAAAAACAAAGCAGTGTGAATGGCGAATGCACTCCGTGGAATGCATTTCATAAGCCGAGAAAAGTATACAACAAAAAGAGCTGCAGCAACATTCATTGCCACAGCCCCTGCTCGGTTTTCCTAGCCGGAAAACCGAAGACCAGCCCTTCAGCTGGGAGCCCACAGCTCTGCACTGCAGGAGAGGAAACAACCGAGATCGCCGTACCGATCGCCGGGCCCCCAACCGCTGAGGTACGCACCGTCCGCACCCGCACCGCCCACACCGACGACGAAGCCGCCCGAAGAGAGCCGCGAAGTCCTGCCGTATCTGGAGGCAAACAATCGTTCGCGATTGATCTCCTGGTCGAGAAGGATCTGAAAGAGCACTTCCACTGAATACGGCAGGAACAACTCCGCAAACTTAAGTTTCGCCCATTTTTTGGCCCCATTTTGCCAATCCGGACCGGCACACTGTTTTTCAAGCGAAGTGGCGCTGCCCCGAAGTTCCGTAATCGCGTCTTTGCCATCTTTCGACAATTCGTTGCCGAAAAGCTCTTCCACAAAGCCGGCCACAATGAGTGACTGCAGAACGCAATTCTTTTCCGGAGTTCCCGGAATCACATCGCGTCCCGCGATTCGCCATCCGGACCGAGGTGTCTGCTTGTTGAAAAGCGGATCCTGAAAGTACCAGCAATCTGGTTTATCCGCTGAATACAGAAGTTTTCCATCCAGAGCGTCCTTGTTTTTACGACGTTTGTAGAGTTCTTGCATTGTGAAGGCAGTGCCGTCGGCGAACGCGTCGGACTGATACAGCACTCCGCAACCCTTTGCTTTCATCCGATACAAAAAGTCTTCGGAGAGCGTGAGGCCGGAATTCTCGGACTGTTCGGGGATTTTGGCCCCAAGCACCCGTGCCGTATCTTCTGGGAGAAATACGACCCTACCGAGTGAACCGATCTCGCAAGCGCGAGCACATGAAGTCAGCATGGGGGCTGACGCTTTCGTTGTCATAGAACTAATTCCTTCTGTTGAGGTTGGAGTTACAACTACCGGGAAATCAATACCGCAAAGGTTTCTTGACTAATAGTACCCTACCATATCAGGTTCACTTCGTCAAGATTTTACCCATGCATTCCGCTATCCCCTGCCAGTCATACTTCTCTCGGACCATTTTTGAGGCATTGGTGATAATGCGGGAGCGGAGTTCGTCATTTGACAGGAGGAATTTAATTTTTTCAGCGATGCTTTTTGGATTGTGGGGTTCACAGAAGAGGCCTGTAATTTTGTCCTTCCAGCTATTCGCCAATTCGCGCGAATTGGCGAATAGCTGTTTCTCTTCCTGTGGGCCAGGGAGTGGCGCATGAATAAAATCGGGGATACCCCCGACAGGTGTCGCCACAACCGGAAGCCCCGCCGCCATAGCTTCAACAAACGAACTCCCGAAGCCTTCGGAGAGTGAGGGGCGACAGAAGATGTCAGCGGCGTGAAGGTATCGCGAAAGTTCAGTATGCGGTACGAATCCCAGGAACTTCACGCGGGCTTCTAGCTTCAAGGTTCTAGCTTCTCGCTTTAACTGCTGTTCAAGTTCACCTCCTCCGACAATCAGTAGTTTTATCTGTTCCGGCAAATACTGAAGGGATTGAATTAAGCCAACAATGCCGTTTTTCTTAACAAGGCGTGAAGTAGTTATGACAACTTTATCATCATCTCTTAACCCCACTCTTTTTCTTAGGTCTTCTCTTTCCTGAAAGCTAGGAGCTGAAAGCTTAAAGCTGTTCACGTCTACCCCATTCGGAATCACCACCACTTCCGCCGAACTGTTTCGGCGCGCACGCTCCGCCAAATAGTTACTGATGGCGGTAATCACATTGGCCTGCTTGAAAACTCCGACATGCCACGAGTGGATAAACAATTGGTATAAAAATTCATTACCAAAAACATATCGCTTGAGGTGTGCTTCTTCGTCCCCTTCTTGAAGCGTGAGTACCAGCTTCTTGTCTTGATGCAGTTCCTTAAACCAGGTCGCCGAAATACTCGCCTGACTTGCCATCATGGACCAGAGCACGTCAAAATGCTCCGTACTTTCCAGCTGTTTTGCCTTCCAGAGCCCGAGCCACGGGAGTAACCACTTATCAAAACGAGTGCCAAACCCCACGCGATAGACCTCCACATTCCCCACGCGCTCATGCTTCGGGACCGCACGAGAGAACCGTGCGGTGATAAGCGAAAAAGACACATCGGGCAGTCGCTCGGTAATCTCTTTAATCGCAAGTTCCGCGCCTCCGACAAATGGCAGGTAGGCGGTTGAAAAAATCAAAATCTTCATAAAACTACTCAACTAATTTACGAATCTGCTAATACCCACTAATCCGACCGAACGCCACTTCCTATTCGTAGGTATTGGTAGATTAGTTCCATTCGCAGATTGGTTTTATTCAATGATATCAAACTTGTCCGCTTCAATTCGTAATTCATCCGCTGTGCTTTTCTCCCCTTTCGAACGAAGCATAGCAACATACCCAAGGATAGACAACGTGACAAGAAGCGTAGTGAGGACAAACCACGTACTACTTCCTCCCTGGTTAGTCGCTCCGACCGCGCCGAGAAGCTGTCCTGTTTGCGAAGGCAGAGTACTTGAGGCAACCACCATAACGGATGCATTTTCTTTTTTAAGCCTTTCTGACGCAGGAGCTGAAACAGCCTTTTGAGGCGAACTCATTTCGGAAACCGAAACCGCGGGTAAGGGCTCTTCCTTTTTTACCGGTGGCGGTGCGGATACCGCCTCCGCGGTTACTTCCTGTTTCGCCGTGTAGGTGTCCACGGTATTTCCATTGGGATACAGGAGCGCGGTGCCTTCTCTATCCGCAAAAAGCTTTGTAATTTCCGCGGGAAACGGAATGCTTTTCCGCGCGCCGATAAGCGTGCCCTGCGGAATGAGAAAAACACCCGAAGACGTACGCAGGAGCCACAGCGAAAGGTCTATCTCCCCCGTCCCGTTGTTCTCAATTTCAATAAACCCGTCCGCTCCCTCCTTGATGCGGGAGATGGTGAGTTCGGGCGCGACAATCAGGATTTCCTTCCGGTCGGTCGCGCTCCACTCACCCGACGCGGCGTCCACTAGAACCGTGTAGGTCGCCGGATAGTGATAGAGGTGCGTCACCTTCTTCCCTTCGCTTGTACCGCCATCACCAAAGCTCCACACATACCGAGCGTTAGGAATCGGCTCTTTCTTGAGTCCGACCGCAAAGGCGTCAACGGTGACGGGAGCTCCCGCAACTCCGCGCATGGGAACGAGTGAACTTACAAAGATTTGCGGTTTGTAGGTCCAGGTCGTTGACCCACCGGAAGGTGGCGGGGGTGCGGGTGGTGGCGTCGTAGGAGCCTCTTCGGTCGTCGTTACCGTAGTGCTTGAGGTGGTGGAGGTAGTGTCCGTTGCTGCGGGAGACGTCCCGGCACTCCCTACCGTAATGCTTTGTGTCGCACTGAAACCCGACGGCCACTCGCCTACCGGAAAATCCGCACAAGAACGTTTTTCCGATTCGGGTTTCAGCACCACTTTCGCGGTGAGCGTGTAGGTTCCGGCGGTCGTATCCTTGTAGTAAAAATTGCGATTTGCGGAATTCTTCGCAATGGTGAGTACCGACACGGGGGACCAACTTGTCGCGCTTGAAGAAAACTGCCCTTGCGGGGAGCTGGTGCGAAGCTCCACACAGGCGGTACCTGGAACCTTACTTTCGTTTCCGGTTGCGTCCTCTGACTGCAGGGTAATTTGCTCGGAAATCTTCGTAGGCTCTATCGTCTGCACCGCTGACACAAACACAAACTGTTGGACATCCGCCAGCAAAAAAGTGGCGTAAGGAACCGTAAAACCGATTCCGAGAAAAAAGAGAAAGAGGAAGAATGGATATGCGTGAAGTCTCACGTCGCGACATTAACTCTTAAGCGTGGGTAGGTGGAGTGGACTCACTATTCTTTTTGTCCGCTAACGGAGGCTCTACCGTAAGGAGTTTGCGGAGCATATCTTCGGGGATTTCGCGTGGATGCGTGGGCGCTCGTGCAGGCTCTTGCCCACTCGTTCTCGCCTGTCCTCTCTCCGCTTCGTGCGCGAGAGCCTGCGGAGTCTCGCGTGCAGGTGAAGCAGACACTTCGGAAGCGTTAGGCTTCTGTGCCGATTGAATCACGTCGGAAAGCGCCTTTCTAAGTTCCGAGAGATGCGCACCACCCGAGTTTGGTTTCTTCCCTCCCGAGCTCAAACTTGCAAGTGACACCGGTGTAGGCGAGCGTGGAGGGGTGGGAATTGGCGCGGGTGTGGCGGGTCGCACCTCACGAGGCGAAATGTGCGGGGCTGTGCGAATCGGAGCAGGGACAGACGCCAGAGTGTGTCTAGGCTCAACACGAGAGGTCTCGCGGGGTGCGTCCACGTGACGCTGTGCGCCCCCTTCTCTATGCGCTTCACGTTGAAGCGCAGGTCGTGCCAGTGGAGGTCGTGGAGTTTCCACGCGTTCGCGATGAGGCTCTGCCGGCGCTTCCGTACGTGCCGGTAATGGCTCTTTGCGCTCCTTTGGCGGAGGAAGTATCGGCTCGTGCCAAACGCGTATTTCTTCTTCTACTTGCGCGCGGGGACGCGCGAAATGCGCGCGGGACGCCTCAATCACCTGGTCGTGGTAGTTCATCTCCCCTTTTTGTATCGGAGGCATCGTCACCGCAGAAAACGGCGGAGAGGTCACGCCGTCAATCATCAGTTTCAGATAGGTTTGGTAGATGCCAAGGTTCACGAGATCTTCCGCGGTGATGGCGGGCATAAACTCTTTTTCCAAAAACTCGGCGTCAAACGCACCCACGCGAAACACTACCATCGTACCCACGTTGCCGAACACCGCCGCGCTCACCTCCTCTTCCATTTGCTCTATATATTGGTGTGCCAGCGTGAGATTGAGCTTGTATTTACGCGCTTCGGAAAGAATATCCGCGAAACTTTTGTTGGCGAATGATTGAAACTCATCTACATAAAGATAGAAGTTCGGCAATTTCTGGAGCTCCGTCTCGGTCACGTCGGCCCGCGACATCGCCGCAAGATACACCTTCGTGATGAACATAGAGCCAAGCAGGTTCGCATTGCCTTCACCTACTTTTCCCTTAGACAGGTTCACGATAATAATCTTCCCCTCGTCCATAAGCTTTCGGAGGTCAAAAGTGGATTTGGACTGGCCGATGATATTGCGGATGAGCGGGTTGGAAGCAAATTGACCCACTTTGTTTTGAATGGCGGGTGTTGCCTCTTGCGTGTAACGGTCGGTATATTTCGCGAACTCGTCCACCCAAAACGACTTCACCGACGGGTCGGTAACGTTCCCCACGACGAGCTTCCGATACTCTTTGTCCACGAGCATGCGGTTCACGCCAAGCAGTGTGGAGCCGGGATACTCCAAAAGCGCGAGAAGCGTATTTTGCAAAATATAGGCCATACGCGCGCTCCACGCATCCACCCAAATCTTTTCAAAGGTGGCCATCAGGCCGTTCACCACGAGATGCCGTTTGTCCGCACCCACGTCTTCCATAATGTTGAAGGAGACGGGAAAATCCATATCAAACGGCGCGAAGTAGAGTACATCTTTCACGCGGTCCTGTGGCACGTAATCAAGCAGGAGGTCGGCGGTCTTGCCGTGCGGGTCTATAAAGCAGACGCCATGGCCATTCTGAATATCCTGAATGGCCATATTTTCAAGAAGCGTGGATTTTCCCATGCCGGTCTTTCCAATCACGTACATATGACGTGAACGGTCTTTTTGTCTGATGCCGAACGGCGTGCGCTTTCCGCGCGAATCGGTGAGGCCAAAATAGGTAATCGGTTCGGGCTTCCCGTGAGGATGGAGCATGCTCATTAGTATATGCCTTTTTGTGCTACAAAAAAAGAGGCCTCGCACATGGAAGGTGCGGGGCCTGTGGTGACCGAAGTTTGGGCTGCTAATCTGTCGGGTAAGCTTTGTGTTCCACCTCTCTTTGAGATTCCAGGAGAAACGATGTCTTTCTTCCTTCCCGAAGCTGTTCTTCCGTGACCGCCGCCGCTCGTTTCTGCCACTCATAGAAACCTTGGAGAATCTGTGTTACTGTTGATGCTCTTCCTTCGCAAGCACCAGTACTCGCATTAGCTTTTGCCATTTTGTTTTTTGAGGGTCTTATCCCCTCTTTATTTGATGTGAGAACCCCTCATCACGCAGACCCCCCTACCCGCTTCATGCGAGTAAATTTAAGAGTCCGTTTGCCCATGATGTCCCTGAATAAGTAGCGTAGCACTCCGTCTACCGTGTGTCCACCATCCTGTGGATAACGACGTAGCTATCCCTTAACGCATATTTCAAGGAGGGTTACGTTTTAGCATTGTAGCCACGGCCGTGGCTACAATGCTAAAACACAAAGTACCAGCTAGGGGAGACACGCTAATAACAAAAAAAGGCCGGGGCCTGCAAGTCTTAAGGGGAGAAGTGGCAAACTACTCTCCATGCGCGAACTTGCAAACCACCGGCCAAATCAAAAAGGAAAACAGATAAATCTGCTTAGATAGTAACCGAAATAAAAGCTACTGTCAATAGCTCTTTATTTTGTGCTTTCCCTTTTTGTTTGGCACTCTGGATACCCTGTCTTGTATTTTACTCCGGCAGTAACGCTCCTTTGGTGTAACGATTGGAAGGTGCCCAGAGCATCCATGAGGTCAGTCCCGCATCATAGGTTGCCTGTATCTGCGCCTTTACTTCGGCAATATCATAAGTACCTCCGTAGTCAAAATCCTGCAGCCACGGACGAAGCTTCTCGGTGTTCCAGACTCCCTTCCGATACAAAAGCGGTTTTGTTGTGGTGGAAATCGGCTCTGTGCCGAAAAGTTCTACCGGAGTTGTGGTTGCAAGGAAACGGCGCACCGCGCTATCCATAGAAAACTTGATAACACCATAAGCGTGCTCGTTGGGATTCGCCCACCCATTGAAATTCGGGGGATAGTGAGACGGATACACCATGGGCGCGATAAAATCAAAATAGGGCGTTGCCTTTTCAAGCACCTGTCCAATATTGAGATCGTCAGTATTCGTTGTGGTCATTCCAAAGAGGTCAGCGGAGATAACGATACCGAGCGGATGAAGCTGTTCCGAAAGATATTTGAAAAAGCTTTCAAGTACGTCCGCCTTCTTTCGGTTTCCACTCCAGGTAAACGCAATATCGCTCATCGGCCCATCCGAAGGAAAGCGAATGTAGTCAAAGTTGAGCTCGTCAAACCCGATGGCGTACGATTCTTTCGCGATAGCTATCACGTGGTCCCACACCTCGCTTGCGCCGGGGTCCATATAACTAATACCTTTAAAATCTTTCCAGGTGCTTCCGTCACTTTTCTTTTTCACCGCAAGGTCGGGGCGCTTTTTTGCAAAAAGTGGGTCTTGAAATACCGTGATGCGTCCAAGTACATAAATACCTTTGTCGTGGAGTGTCTTGATAAACGTTTCCATATCGGGCGCCATACACCGCGTGGAAACAAATGGCTTCAGATCCTCTGCCTTCGGCGTAAACGAGAGCGTTCCGCTAAAATCTTTGATATCAATAATGACGCTGTTGAGCTCCGTCTCTTCTATGAGCTTCACGAGGCCCTCCCGAAACGACGGTGTCCCCACCACACAACTCGTCATATAAATCACTTTCTGTGGTTTGGGAGTCTCTACGTGCGCTACGAGAGGTACCACTGGAACTTTCATAAGCGCCTCCGCTCCTGCGGCGGGAAGCTTTGCCTCATAACTCGTCTTCAGCAAAAAAGGCAAACAGAAATAAAGTATGCTTACACAGACAACCGTGAGCACCACAAAAAAAGGAACTTTTCTAAAGGGACCGATATAGGCTCTTTTGTTCTGACGCTGAAATACGGACATAGTACATAACACTCACTGTGTGTTCTCATCCATGGAAGAGGAGGTTTCCCCCTCCGCTACGACACCAGTTTCTCCCTCGGCTTCTTCTGGTGTCATATTCGCTCGACGATATTCTACAAACGCATAGACGAGAGTAGCTATTGCGGTAAGCATAAGAAGCCTATCTTTCCAATTTCCCGGAAGACCTAAAAACGGCAACACAAAAAGCCAGACTCCCACCCACACATAAAGGGTATAGTTTCGCATAGTGTAAAAAGTATAGTATAAAAGACCATAAAATGCTAAGCTACCCGAAGAAAGTGAGGTATTAATGAACCTTATTCCGTTACCACAACCTCTGTACGTTAAGCACTACGGAAAAACTACCAAGCCTGAACAGGCACAGCGTCTGGCTATCCGGCTACTCAAATTCTGTGACACACAAACACCGCCAGCCTACAAAAAGAAAGGAGAACAGTGGGGTGAAGGGCAGGTACACATAAACGGATCTGATGGCAAGATTTACAAGGGACAAATCGCCTTACCAGACGGGCGACGCGCGTATAACTCCTGGGTCTACAATCCCCAAGAGAAAGATTCAAAACCCATTCCTCCTGACGTCCTCTCGTCCCTGCCCTTTAACTACCCAACTCTTCCTGATGGGCATCCACGTCCTGAAGGAGGCGGATTGCTTGTATCGGTGAAGTGTTTGTGGATTGTCCAAAAACCCATAGGCGTACGGACTGACCAGTGGGGGATGAGGACCAGCACATGGCAATGGGAGCACATTCCATCCTCTACTTGTCTCGTCCTTCCGATACGAAGATTCTACCAAAACAAATCTTACCAAAGGGACGGCATACTACATCCGAAACGACTCTTCTTTGAGACCGACCGAGGTGAACTTGGATACTTCGCCCAAAGGCACGACGCGGAAAATATACACTGTAAGGATAATATATTCACCGACCCGCTTCACCCTTCTTCCGTGTAATCACAAGCCGACGTACACCACACGTCGGCTCAATTTTTTGGTATACTCTACCCATGGACATCACCGATAAAAAATGTAAGCCTTGCGAGCTTGGCGAAGGGAAACTGATTCCTTCAGACATGGAGGCGTTTATGACCCATACCATGAAGTGGACGCTGAAAGATAGCCATGACATCTCGCGCGGGTTCACTTTCAAAAACTTTGCCGAGGCGCTCGCCTTCGTCAATAAAGTCGGCGCGCTCGCCGAAAGCGAAGGCCACCACCCCACCATACGCTTCGGTTGGGGCTTCGCGGAAATCACCCTCTTCACCCACGCGGTTCAGGGTCTCTCCGAAAACGACTTCATTCTCGCGTCAAAGATAGACAGGCTCTAGGAAGCACATACCTTCTTCTAGGTCTGCCGTTCCAGCGAAAGCGGGAATCCATGTTATCTTGAAGACACAATCACCACAAACTCCCCGCGTACTTTGTCGGGATTGGTTTCAAAGTATTTCAAAAGTTCTTCGGCAGAGCCGGAAACAATCTGCTCATGGATTTTCGTCAGTTCGCGCGCAATCGTTACTTTTTTGTTCGGTGCGAACTTCTGTAATGAGTCAAGTGCCTTCAGAATGCGATGTGGCGACTCGTAGAACACCATAGTCCGTTCAGATTCCGCAATTTCTTTGAACAGCGTCTCCCTTCCCTTTTTGTGAGGTAAGAACCCCAGAAAGACAAAGTCATGCACCGGTACACCGGCAATTGAAAGTGCCGCGGTAAGCGCGCTCGGCCCCGGCACCGCCTCTATCTCTACCTCAACATCGGATGTTGAGGTTTTGAGGTGTGTTCTAATTTTCTCCACAAGAACTGCGCCTGGGTCCGAAATCCCCGGTGTACCCGCGTCGCTTACGAGCGCCACGCTCTTCCCTTCTTCCAGCCACCCAATTATCTTCCCCGCCGTAACTCCGCTCTCCTGCTCGTTGTAGGTTGCAAGCTGTTTCGCTTCAATCTCATATTTCACCAAGAGTTTCTGTGTCACCCGCGTATCCTCGCACAAAATCACGTCCACCTCTTTCAGCACGCGAAGCGCCCGAAGCGTCACGTCTTCCAGATTACCTATGGGGGTAGCAACGATGTAGAGCGTACTCATATTAGTTCAAAATGTGTTTAGCTATCTTGTAGACATCTCCCGCGCCCACTGTCACGACCACATCTCCTTTTTTGGCGTTGTCTTTCAGATAGTGCTCTGCTTCCTCAAACGAATGAACGAGGGTGACACGGCTATCTTCCCCGCGAAGTTTCTTTACCGCAAGTGCAAGCATATCCGAAGAAATACTGGGGTCAAGCGCTTCTCGCGCCGGAAAAATGGGAATAAAGATAATTTCGTCGGCACCGTCAAACGCATTCACGAAAGCGTTAAAAAGCGTTTTGGTGCGCGAATAGAGATGCGGTTGAAAGACCACCACTATTTTCTGCTTAGGAAATTTCTCCCGAAGTCCCGCGAGGAGCGCTTTCACCTTTTGTGGATTGTGCGCGTAGTCGTCGTACACAAGTGCGCCTGATACTGTCTCCCCCAAAAACTCAAACCGACGCCATGTCCCCTGAAACCCGTTAAGTGCGAAGACCATCTTCTCGCGAGAAACTCGGAGGAATCGCCCAACGACGAGCGCGACCTGTGCGTTCAAAATGTTATGCGCGCCGGGAAGCGGAAGCCTCAAGCCTTCTACCGACTCCGCGCGGTAATGAAGAATCGGGGCGCGCGCTTCCGCGAGCACCGGCGCAATATGTGGATGCGATGAATCCGTGATAATCACCCCGTCCTTCGGCACCTTAGCGACAAGAGCCCTGTATGCCGACTGAATGTCCGCCATGTCTTTGAAGTAGTCCAGGTGGTCAAGGTCAAGGTTGTTAATTACCAGAATCTTTGGGGAAAGCGAGAGAAACGACCTGCGATACTCATCAGCCTCTACCAAAAAGAGGTTACTCGTTCCCGCCACAAAGTTTGACTTTTCTCGGGTGAGTACGCTTCCCACAATGATGGTAGGTTGCAGTCCCGCATCAATGAGAACGGTCGCTACCATTCCCGTCGTCGTGGTCTTTCCGTGTGTCCCGGAAATCGCAATCGTGGTTTTGTCTTTTGAAATCTCACCAAGGGCTTCAGAGTACGAAAGTGACGGGATAGAAAGTTTCTTAAGCTCCGCCAAAAACGCCGGCTCCGCCACCTCAATTGCCGCGGTGTACACAATGAGGTCCGTGCCCGCAGGAATCTCAGAAACTGTCTGTTCACCAAACGAAATAACTGCCCCAAGCTTCGTAAGCTCATCAGTGATTTCCGACGGCGCGCGGTCGGACCCGCTTATCTTTACCCGCGCAACCCCTCGACCAGGCTCGGGGCAAAGAAACATCCGCGCAATAGCCGATGTACCAATCCCGCCAATTCCAATAAAGTGGACCGATTTAATTTCGTTTGGGTTTACAGCTTTCACGCATTCATCCTACAAGAATACGGCACACTTGACAAACAGCGGAATTAATTTAGTCTGTCACCAGAACCAGAAAGGAAAAAATGCATGTTACGCATGGAAAGCTTCGGTCAGTCATCGCTCTCCCCATGTTGGGAATCGCAATAAAATATCCCACACTTCCGAGCATCGGACATATTCTGGCAGTGCTGACAGAGGACATTCGCGTCGTCTTGGAGACGGCATTTCAGCGACGCACGGAAAATCTCGTGTTCCCTTTCACTACCGCTATATTCGCCAACTGGCACGAGTACACCTTCTACAAAAGGACCCGCAACCCTTTTTTGCACCCGACTCTTTTCTCGCTCTTGGGAATAATCAATGTACAGCCGTTAGCGGTTCCCTTGAGCAGGGATGCGGGAAAACACATTTACGAGGCGCTGTGGGCGCTTACCACGCGCGACCGCACACGGAAACTTCTCTCCCTGGACGTACATCACTTTTTTCACGGTGAAAACTTCTGCACCGACCAAGGCATGCTTCGGATACTGGACTACAGTTCAAAGGCAACACAGCTTGTGATTCGCGACCTCGGCGACCGCCTCCTCAACGTAAAGATTGAATGACCGGACCCTCACAGGTTCGGTCACATTTTTTGTATCGGTCTCATGTCCTTGCAGGGAGAAAAAACGCTCCGCGGGGGCAGATTCACCCCCAAAAGTATAACGCGATAAGCGCCGTCGCGACTCCGACCAAAAGACCTCCGATAACTTCCGCCATCGTGTGTCCTTCAAACTCGGCAATTTTCTGTTCGGTCACCAAAAGCTGTATCGCCTTGTCGCTACTCTGCATATAATACTCGGCGAACAGTTCATAGCGCTTCTTGTTCTCAAACAGGGTGTACATCACGAAGACCGCCACAATGATGCTAAACGCGACGAGGGAGGTAAACCCTTCCGTATACCACAAGCTGGCGACCGCGGATCCAAACGCGGCGGAGTGACTACTTGGGAACTTCCCCGTCCACAGGTAGTGCCAAAAAAATGAGCTACGCGAAAGCGTTCCTCCGTTTCGAAGGAACACGAAAAACTTTATGGTGTTGCTGACAAGGATAGCGAGAATGGCAAGAAGAATAATCATCATAGCTTTTGTACAAGATTAACAAACTGCTCTCCCCTATCATACTCGTTCTTGAACCATTTTCCGAATGAAGCAAACGCCGGCGAGAAAAGAATGATGTCGCCGTCTTGAGCCAGTTTCATCGCCTCTTGCACACATTCTTTGAGGGTTTCTTTTTTGAAAATTGGAAATTGATTGGAAATTGGAAATTGGAAATTGGAAATTAGTTTTTCTGTGCCAGTCTCTTTCAGAAAAACTACTCCCTTACAATACTTCGGAATCTCCGCCACCAGTTTGCCCATATCAAGTCCCTTATCCGTTCCCCCCAGTATCAAAATAATCTTTTTCTCTTTTCTATATTCCCTATTCCCTATTCTATATTCTCCCCCTAGCGCCCTCAGGCCAGCTAGGGTTGCATCCGGTGTAGTGGCGTTGGTGTCGTTGTACATCTTCACACCATTTACTTCCCTAATGAACTCAAGTCGTCCGGGGACGCCCTTAAAACCTTCAACCGCTTTTTTGACGGCGTCTAGGGGAATCTTAAAATGTCCTGCGACCTGCAGGGCGCACGCGATGTTTTCCAGGTTATGGTCACCTGGAACCTGGATCTTCCACTCTTTCGGCACATCGTCTTTTGTGGCGACCACCACGTCACCCGTGACCGGGAGTTCAGACTTGCCTATGAGCTTCGCGACCGGCTCGCCGGTCACCAAGAGATTGCCGGGTTTTTGATACCTGAAAATGGCGACCTTATCCTCAAAGTATCTATCCGTATCGCCTTTGTAGTAGATAAGATGGTCATCTAAGAAGGTCGTGAAGACAGCGACTTGCGGTGAGATTTTTGCGTCGTGAAAACCCTGCAACTGCCACGAGTCCAGTTCAAGGACAACAATGTCGCCTGCTTTTACTTTCTCCAATAGTGGAAGTGTCGCCTCCGGCACTAAATTACCACCCTTATATACTTTGCCAGAACTTTTAACTTTCAACTTGAAACTTTTAACTAGCTCGTAGACGAGCGCGGTTGTCGTGGATTTTCCGCGCGTACCGGTGACACCAACAAGCGTAACCCCCTTCGGCATCAGCTTCGCAAAAAGCGATGCATCCATCTCAACGGGGATTTTGTTTTTTACCGCCTCAGCGATATATGGTGAGTCAAGTGCAACTCCGGCGGCTTTGACAATAAAATCGCGATTTCGGAAGTCTTCCAGATTATGCCCACCTAGCGTGTAGTGAATATTTTTGTATTTCTTGAGCTTAGCCAAAGAAGGCGCAAGCGTCTTTTCGTCCCGTAAATCGGTAACGGTTAAATCCGCACCATGCTCGGCAAGAAAAATCGCATCTCCCAACCCGCGTCCAAGAAGCCCCAATCCCATCAGGGTGACTTTCTTTCCGAAAAAGAAATCTTTCTTCATGTGAGCAGGGGGAGACTCGAACTCCCAACCCTTACGGGACACGCTTCTGAGACGTGCGCGTATACCAATTCCGCCACCTGCTCAACAAAAAGAGTATAGCTTTTTGGGGCTAATAATCAAACAAAGCTAACCAACTTTCTGCTTTAGTTTGGAAATTAGCAAATCCTTGATGAGTTTAACTTCGGTAGGGCGTGAGACCTCAACTTTCTTTAAATCCATTTCTATGGAAGGGAGGTCGTCTCGTAAAGAGAAAACTCCGTCACCTTTAAATTCTTCGAGATTATTCTGTGCTGACTTTAAGCAAATGGTTAGAAATTCTTTTGAAGCATCCCCAATTTTGACCGAACTGGCAGCTGCAGAAATCCAAAAAGCAAATGCTTTATGGTACATACCTTTGTCTTGTGCAGTTAAGGCCATTGAACGGTTAATATCTGCTTCTAAAAAGTAGAACCTGCGTTCAATTACTTTAACCTCTTGCCGTATTTGTCCCTCGATTCTTTCTTTTGTAGCGGAACTTAAAGAATCGATTTTGCTCGAGAGATCGTCGCTGATACGATCGAGATGTATTTGATTTTCTTTTTTGATCTTATCCTCAACTTCAAGAAGCTCAGACTTTCTATACTTCAAAACCAAAAATACTTGGAGAATAGCGACTACCGCCACAACAATACCGGCACAAACAAGAGCTATATTCACATAACCAAAATAGTGCTCAAGAGATTCAACCTTCTCGGTAAGTAGCAAAATAGTCGTAGTTGTAGAGACACCATTCATCTGGTGCGCGTGCCAGGATTCGAACCTGGGACCTCCCGATTATCAGTCGAGCGCTCTAACCATCTGAGCTACACGCGCAGTGTTCATCAGCTTACAAAAGATTTGAGGTGATGTCCAGAAAAGCCTTAATCGCCATCATTATTTTCCGCTTATGCTCGACCCCAAGGAGAAAGACACTTCCCGTTCCATGTCGTAGCGAACCTTTGTACGAATAAGTGTTTTTGCCGACCTTACGAACCTGTGTCTTGTAAAATTGCGACATTGGGAGTCGAAGCTGACTTCTCCAGAACTTTTCCTCCTCGGGAATGGCCATGTTTGCATACAGATGTAGCTGTACCCTAAAGTCCTTAGCGTCTACCTTGAGAAACTTAATCGCCCATGAAACAAAGAATTTGAGAAGGTGTGGATCAGAGTTTGCAACCACAATTCTATATTTATTTCTTTTGTCCCCCTCTCCCCAGTAAAGCATGAGGCCAGCTACATACAGCATGTCGGCGGTTATGTTTTCTCTAAAAAAAGTAGCGCATTTTTGATATACATGATTGTCGTCTGTCTCCTGTTTCTTTCGCATCGTCAAACGATATTTTTCTCGGGAAGCTTCTCCCTTTTGCCAACCCTTACGGCGTAGCTCTAAAATCTTCTCGGCGGTGAGCGGATATTCCTGTAGCCAGTAGCTAAGCGTACTTTTAGAAACTCCCAACCGTTTTTTAATCTCGGAGTAACTTAGTTGCTTTGTAAGTCGCAGGTCTACAGCTTTCTGTCGTAATTTGGTTCTCATTGGATTATAGAGTATATTATACAGATATTATATGCTTAGGTCCATTTTTTAGCAACAAAAGCGCCGCGGGGTGAAAACACACCCGCGGCAAGCTTCGAATTCGGTGAACGGTCACCGCGACAGAACAAGACCGAACACCACAACTACTGAACCCAAGAGAACCCATCGAAACAGATGGAGGCTCTTCCTTGAGGAGGAAACAATCCCATACTGTTGCTGTTTCTCGCGCCTCCTTTTGAGCATCTTTTGAGCTCGGGTGGGGGGAAGATGACCCCTCTCCATTGCCATTGAACTTCTTGCTCGGAAACCGCCAGGGACGGAAACTTCTAGTCCCGACCCCAGTCCTGAAGTCAAAGACCGAACAGATCTTTTCATATTTTTAACCGGAAGAGGTTTCCTTGATTAGCTGAACCAGCGCCTACGCGCATGGAAACATAACAAGGGCTAACGAGTAGCTTAGCACTGCCGTACAAAAATGCCAGAGGTGGAACCACAAAAAAATGGCGCCGGGCGAAACAAGTTCGCCCGACGCCGAAAGTTACCAGCCAAACAATATACAAAATAGCCATCCTCCCCCTGCTCCTACATGGAGTAGGAGGGCTCCGGAGAACACGACTTTGATAAAGGCAGGTTGATCCCTCCACCATTCCTTGAATCGAAGAGGAAAAAATTCTCCGCCGGAAGGGATCACAAATCCCGGGGAGTGCCAGACAGCCTGTTTACCACGGGAATGCCGACTCATTCTCATACTGCTACCTTTCGAAAAAGGTTAACTCGCCAAACATCCATCATTTTTGGATGCGCTTCGTGCATTATTGGCAAGGGTGCTAATGCTCAATAAGGTACCATGGAAATACATTGGTGTCAATGTTTTCGGAGGCACAAAAAACCGCCCTAATTGGGCGGTTTTCTGCTGTATTCTCTATTCCAGATTCTATATTCTCTTCTTCATACTATTCTCTATTTTGTTCCGTTCGCACGGCTCGTCGCTCTTACGAACGATCGGCCTTTTACTACGTCTTCCCGTAGTGCCAATTCGTTTAAGGTATCGAATAAACCTGTTATGTACGCAATTGCTGTACACAACAATCGACTCGTTCACCCTCTCCGGCGTAAACGCCGGAAAGGTTCTGTTTTTTGAAATGTTCCACGAGCAGCTTCCGCTACCCGTGCCTTGTTACGACTTAGCCCCTGTCACCGAATTTACCTTAGGTCCGCATAAAGCGAAAGGGCGGGGAGCCCCGGCGCCCT
>Ga0080064_1003947_pt1 | contig 20081 bp, 25 predicted proteins | sample Subgrocontami54m_FD_69260 | JGI IMG/M metagenome (GOLD analysis project Ga0080064, IMG submission 69260) | Subsurface groundwater microbial communities from S. Glens Falls, New York, USA - GMW46 contaminated, 5.4 m (SPADES assembly) (version 2) ...
AGCGCTGGCGCACCAGGCCCGCCTGCTCCTGATGCAGCCCCGCTCCCGGTTCGAGTCCCTCGCCGCGCAGCTCCACTCGCTCAGCCCGCGCAACATTCTCGAGCGCGGCTACTCCATCGCCTTCGATCCCGCCGGACGAGTTCTCAAAGACGCAGCCCAGGTCTCGCCGGGCCAGCAAATCACCTTGCACCTGGCGCGCGGCCGCGTCGCCGCCGAAGTGGAAAAAACCATCCCCGAGTAAACACCCGGCTCGTGTAACCGGCTTATCCCGCTCCGGCATCCAACTCCGGCCTTCCTGCCTCCGCGGGAAAAAGCCTTGCCCTCCCCCACTTTTGAAAAACGCTCGCAGTGAACTCTTGGCCCCGGAGGGGCCGACCGTGAATAGCCGTAGGTTTCAACCTACGGGAAAAGGATTAGAGCAGGATAACCAACCCCGGAGGGGTTGTCTTTCTGTCCGGCCCCTTCGGGCAATGTAACCAAGACTGGGGGAGGGCAAGGGGAAAAAGCCCCTTGCAGTTCCGTCCATTGCTTAGGATAATTCTAGGGGGCGTGAAATCACGGACCTCGCTCTTGGCAATTCATTGCTGAACTTTGGATGGGAGACGAAGCCCCAGGGGAGAAACATGGCTGGCAAGAAACCGATGGTTGCGGACGCAAGTTCTTCGGGCCTGGTGGGGCGGGCCGTCGACGACCTGAACCTCAATGAACGCTGGCAGTACGCCAATCAATGCGTGGCCTTCCGCATCTACGCGCCGCCCGGAAAGGTCACCCGCGACGGCGTCGAATACGTCGATGTGCGCCTGCGCCGGATCGAGGCCGCCGGAAAGAACCTCGACGAGTGCGTTTCCCAACTGCGCAGCCGCAACCTCGATCCCTCCGGCTACGAGTTCACCGTCCTGAAGCCGCCGTATTGAACGGCAGAAGCTAGAAGATAGAATCTAGAAGCTAGAAGTTAGAAGTCGGAAGGCAAACAGCGGGTTTAAAGAAAATTAATTCACTAGAAAGTTTTTATTCTAGCTTCTAACTTCTAGCTTCTAACTTCTTTTTTCCCCTCGGACCGCAATTCATGGGCGCAACGAAACAGCCGGCGGGAGTGCTCGACGCCGCATTGGAAAAATTCGAGCCGGTGATCGGTCTGGAAGTCCACGTCCAGTTGCTGACCCGGTCGAAGATCTTCTGCGCCTGCTCCACGCGATTCGGCGCGCCGCCCAACACCAACACCTGCCCCGTCTGCCTCGGCCTGCCCGGTGCGCTTCCGGTGCTGAACCGCGACGCGGTCGTCATGGCGATCAAAGCGGCGATTGCGTTGAACTGCCATGTGAACTCGCTTTCGCGTTTCGCCCGCAAGAACTATTTCTATCCCGACCTCCCCAAGGGCTATCAAATCTCCCAATTCGATCAGCCGCTTGCCGAGCATGGCTGGATCGCAATTCATCCCGAGCGAGGCGAGCCAAAGCGCATCGGCATCACCCGCGTGCACATGGAGGACGATGCCGGCAAGAGCATTCACGACGGCTACCGCGACTCGAACGAGAAGACCTATGTGGACCTGAACCGCAGCGGCACGCCGCTGATCGAGATCGTGAGCGACCCGGACCTGCGCACGCCGGAGGAAGCCTACGATTATCTGACGCGCCTTAAGCAAATCCTGCTGTATCTGGGCGTCTCGGACTGCAACATGGAGGAGGGGAGCCTCCGCTGCGACGCCAACGTCAGCGTGCGCCCGCGCGGTCAAAAAGAGTTCGGCGTCAAAGCCGAGGTGAAGAACCTGAACTCGTTCCGTTTCCTTCAGAAGGCGCTGGAGTATGAAATCTCGCGGCAAGTTCTCGCCATCGAAAGCGGCGAGAGCGTGGCGCAAGAGACGCGCCTCTGGAACACCCAGCTTCAAAAAACCGTCGGGATGCGCAGCAAGGAGTTCGCGCACGACTACCGCTATTTTCCCGAGCCGGACCTGCTGCCGCTTGTTGTCAGCGATGCGTGGCGAGAGGAGATTGAGAAAACCATCCCGGAGCTTCCCGAAGCCAAGCGCGAGCGATTCGTAAAGGAATACGGCCTGCCCGAGTATGACGCCGAGGTCCTCACCGCGACGCGCGAGCTGGCCGAATATTACGAGAAGGCCGCGGCAGCGGCTCCCGATAAGAAGCTCGCCGCCAACTGGGTGATGGGTGATCTGCTCGGCGCTCTGAAAGCCGCCGGCCTTGAAATCACCGCGACGCCGGTTTCGCCCGAACATCTCGCCGGACTGATCCAACTGATTCACGACGGAACCGTCTCGGGCAAGATGGCCAAGAGCGTCTTCGAGAAGATGTTCTCCACCTCGCAAGGCGCGCGCGAGGCGCTCGAACATCTCGGCATCCGCCAGATCTCGGACGAAGGCGAAATCCGCAACGTCATTCGCACGGTCATCGCCGCGAGCCCCAAGCAGACGGAGCAGTACCGCGCCGGGAAGACGAACCTCTTCGGCTATTTCGTCGGGCAGGTGATGAAGGCCACCGGCGGACAAGCGAATCCGCAAAAACTGAATGAGCTGCTGAAGGAAGAACTAGGAAGCTAATCCGAGCCGCGACCGCGAGGGAGCGGTCCCGTAGCTACGAAGTTAATCCGAGCCGCGACCGGAAGGGAGCGGTCCCGTAGCGGGTTGTATTTTCCCGTCGCAACCGCTCCCTCGCGGTCGCGGCTCTGATTTTACAGGAGAAAATCATGCCACAAGAAGGCGCCCCAGCGCCCGATTTCGCGCTGCCCAATGAAGAAAACCACACCGTAAAGCTGAAGGATTTTCACGGCCATCCGCTGGTCCTTTACTTTTTTCCCAAGGCCGATACGCCCGGCTGAACCATCGAAGCATCCGGGTTCCGCGATGCCATCGCCGAGTTCCAAAAGCTCAAAGCCTCCGTAGTCGGTGTCAGTCCCGACACGCCCGCCGCCCAGAAGAAATTCAAGGAAAAATATTCGCTGCCTTTTACGCTGTTGTGTGACGAGGATCGCAAGGTGGCGGATTCCTACGGCGTTCTCAAAGAGAAAAACATGTATGGCAAGATATCGCTCGGCATCGAGCGCACCACGTTCCTGATCGACGCCACGGGCAAGATCAAAAAGATATTTCCCAAGGTCAAGGTCGAGGGCCACACCGAGGAAGTTTTGGCCGCGCTTAAAGCATAACGTCGCGCTTAAAGCATAGAATGTCGCAAGACTTTTTTCGAACCCCGTAAGGGCACGGTTTTAACCGTGCCGATCAACGAATCGTAAGAAGAGGGCTTTAGCCCCTGAGGTGCGTCCTGGGCCCCCAGCGGCTGAAGCCGCTTGTTTACTACGTGCTTTCGGCACGGTTAAAACCGTGCCCTTCCAACACTTCAAGGGCCCGCCGCATCGCTCTACTTCAACTCCACCAGCACCGCTTCGAACGGCTGATCGGAGATGTTATCTTCGGCATGCTGGATCGGTTTATTGATGGCAGCCTCGCCCGCCTTCCGCGTAACTTCCGTCACCTTCCCTTCGGCGTCGGTGGTTTTTTGATGCACATCGGTCAGGTATACCGTCACATACGCGGGATGTGCGTGCATGGGGACCTTCGAATGAGCGCCGCGGGTGGCGCGCACGACTCGCACCAAATCATTCTCCACCTCCACTTTGTAGGAGCGCGGGTCCAGCTTCACCGGATCGAGCGAAGCCGGCACGGCAGCCTTCGACGCCCCGGCTTTGCCCTTCAATTCCACCAGGATCAATTGCGCCGGTTTGTTTTCCAGGTTCAATTCCTCGTGCTTGACCGGACTGGCGAAAGCTGCCTGGCCGGCCTTGCGAGTGGATTCCTGGGACTTCCCATCGGACGTTGTGATCTTCTGGTGGACATCGGTCAAAGCGATCACAACGTAAGGTGTGGAATGCTCGTGCATCGGTGCCAGCGAGTGAGGCGTGCGATTCACTCGCACCACCCGCACCTGTTCGTTTTCGGCCTCCACTTTATATTCCTTCGGATCCACCTTCGTCGCGTCCTGAGCCGAAGCGCCCCAAACCGCCAGTAAAACAAACGCCGTCGCCAATGCCATCCGTCTCATATTTTTTTCTCCCCCTTTTTCGATCCATCCCGATTTCCGCCCGCGCTTCCGTCTTCCCTTCTAACTTCCAGCTTCTATCTTCTCCCCGGATGCCGTATAATCGAGCGCGGTCACAAACAGCCAAACTACACATCATATGCATTACGGGATTCGTAACGGGAACCCTGGACCGGGCGGTCTCAGCGTTCCAACCAATTCCATGGAGGAGTCAGTATGACACGAGATCGGTCCGCGGTTCTATGTTCTGTGTTTGCGTTTGTCTTGGTGCTGGTGTTTGCTTTGGGAGCGGGCTCTCCGCAGGCGTGGTCGAAAGACAACGTGGTAACCATCACTCCGATCGGCGCCCAGGCGGGCGAGTTCTGCGTGGGCGATCGCGCCCTGCTCTTTCAAGACCCCACCGGCGTCCGGGTCCTCACGGCACCGGGCCGCACGGTCCTTGGCTCCACCGACCCGAGGATCGCCCCGATCGGAAGCATCCACGTCCTGTTGATCGACCATCCGCACGTGGATCATATCGGAGACGTTTTCCACAACAATTGCGCCGGGACTTCCACCTCTCCGATACCGTTTCCATCGGAGGGAAACGCCTCGGAGATTGCCGCCAAACACAATTCGGCGGTCGTGGTGGGCGGAGAAATGAACAGTTTCTTCACACAGAAAATCCTCAACATCAACGGAACCGCGCCTGCGGGTTGTCCCACCAGCGGCCTGGATAACACTTTCACCGTGCCGCGCACCTCTCCCTGCATCGGCGGCATCCGCGGAGGAACTCTTACCGCCTCCATCGGCGGCCAGCCCGGGGTCAAAATCACCACGATTCCCGCCTGGCACTCGGCCGGTGTGGCTCGGGCTGAGATTGACGCGCCCAACGTCCCCCTTGGCCTGACCGGCTACGCAGGCTCCGAGACCGGCTACATCATTCGCTTCACCAACGGACTCACGGTCCTGTGGACGGGCGACTCCGGCATGATCGGCGATTGGGCGACTCAAAGCGCGTTCTACGAGCCCAACCTGGCGGTGGTTCATGCCGACGGTTTGTTCGTAATGGGGCCGGATGAAGCGGCCTGGGCCGTGCTCAACCTGATCAAGCCCACCATGGTGATTCCCGAGCACCTCAACCAGGTTTCCACCCAGGGTGGTAAGGTGGTTTCCGGAACCCGACTGGAAAGGTTCCTCGGCCAGTTGGAACCCGGAATGGCGATCCTCCCCTTGAGCGGCGTCCCAATTTCCTGCGACGGCAAGGGCCGCTGCCGCTACAATCGATAACGCGCGTGTCTCTCCAGCCGCGGCAGCAGTGGAAGAAAGTAGCCCAGGGCGCAAGCCCTGGGTTCAGTGACAAATTATCGATTTCAGCCCCGGAGGGGCGACAGAAACCCACAGCCGTCGGATTCTTTCGCCCCCGCCAGGCGTCAAGAAGCTGGAGGGTGAAGAAAACCTTTACCGCATTCGGATGGGCGATTATCGCGTGATCTATCAGGTTCGAGACAAGGAGCTAATTATTCTGGTGGTGGAGATCGGCCATCGCCGGGACGTGTATCGGAGTTAAGCGACACTTGCCGCGCTATTTCCCTTCCTCATCCCCCCGAATTCGGCTTCCACTCGCGCGCCAGCTTTTCTCCCTCGGCCTTCTGCGCCGGGGACATTCCCCGCTCCAGCATCCCGCGGATATTCAACGCGTTCTTTTTCGCCGTAGCACTGCCCTGGTTGGCCGCGACGCTGAACCAGAGGTAGGCTTGCACCGGGTCCTTGGGAACTCCCTGGCCTGTGACGTACAAGGTGCCCAGGATATGCGCGGCCATGGCCTCGCCCTGTTCCGCCGCCGCCTTGTACCATCGCGCCGCCGACTCATAACTGACCGCGACGCCGGTGCCTCGGTAGTACATTTCGGCGAGCAGTAACTGCGCCGGAGCATATCCCTTCAGCGCCGCGTACTCGTACCATCGCCGTGCCTCGCGCTGATCCTGCCCCGTGCCGTGTCCCTGAGCGTAGGCGACGCCCAGGTTGTATTCGCCCTCGGCATAGCCTTGCATGGCCGCCATCTGATACCACTTGAACGCCTCGGCATAGTCCTTCTGGACGCCCAGGCCCTGGTAGTACATCACGCCCACGTTCGTTTGCGCGGTGGCATTGCCCGATTCGGCGAGCGGCTTCCATTTCTTCAGCGCCGTCGCAAAGTCGCGCTTCGCAAAGGCATCCATGCCCTGCTGGAAGTCCTCTTCGCCCGGAGCGCTGAAGCATCCCGCGCCTGCCAGCGCCAGTATTACTAATACAAAGCCAAAAAACTTTCTAGCCTCCGCTGATATTCGGGCCGATCTTGAATTAGGCCATCGTGGAAAAACGTCAGGGCACGGCTTCAGCCGTGCCGTAATCAATGCGCGGGAAAGCGGGGCTTCAGCCCCTGAGGGAAATTTCGATTTTGTCGATTGCGTTTTTTCGTGCATTGTTGAAACCGGCTCTGCACGGTTCATTTTTTCGGAGGATCGGAGTGCGCGTCATTGTACGCATCATGGGCTTCGAGACCCGTGATGCGGACGCCGCTGTGTTGGACCTTATACTGCCGATTGAGCGAGATCAAGAGCGCCGTCAGACTCTCGACCACGCGGGCCATCTCAAGCGCCCCGGCATCGATCGGCCGCAAGCCTTCAATCAAATTGACCAACGGAAACAACCTTTGCTTCGCCGCCGGATCGTCGCCGCAGATCAGGATATCGCAGTCGAGGCGCATCGAGAGGTCCTGCAACCCTTCCGCCGAGGCATTGTGGAACGCGGCCAAAACCGGGATGTTTGACGGCACCAGCTCGCGCGCCTGCTCGGCGGCAGAGCCTTGCCACAAGCCTATCATCCGAGTCGGCTTGCCGCCCAAAGTCACCGCCAGCGGAACCGTCGCGTCCACAAAGATCGTGTCTTTGGAGGCGCTGCGCAGAGAATTGCGGATGCTCTTCAGAATGCCAACCTGCGCCGGAAAGGGAACCGCCAGCACCACCGTGCCCACCTGCGCCGCTGCCTGAGAGTTTTCCAGACCCTCGACGGAAAAACTTCCGGCACCTCGCTCGGCAGGCGGCAATTGTTGCAGGAGGGCCAAGACCTTCCGCGCCGCTTCTTCGGCCTTGGGCGCCTCGCGCGAACCAATCACCACCGGCACTCCGGCCCGCGCCCATCGCAACGCCAGTCCCAAGCCGAGCGCTCCCGTGCCGCCGATGATGGCAATCTTTTCCGCGCTCATGTTTGTTCCATCTACGGGCGCACCTCACCACCTCAAACCGCCGCAACAGGACAACGGTTTCGTAGGTTCCCTAGACGCACGCCACGGCCTCAAAGCGCCGCAGGACGCTGTAGGTGGTGCTTCGCTCGACCGGGATGCGGCCGGCGGAAACGATGAACGACTGCAACTGTTCGGGGGTGGCCTTCGTCCCGGCGATTTCGCCAGACGCGCTGGTGATCTTCTCGTCCATCAGGGTGCCGCCGCAGTCGTTCGCGCCCGACTCCAAACACAGGCGCGCCACTTCCCATCCAAGCTTCGGCCACGCCAATTGCAGGTTGGGGATGGAGTTGTTCAGCAGGATTCGCGCCAGCGCGTGGATGGCTATGTCCTCTTCCACCGTGCTTCCGGGGCGCGACCGTCCCGTGCGGTAGAGCGCCGTATTTTCATGGATGAACCCCAGCGGCACGAATTCCGTGAATCCTCCTCCGGGGGCTTTCGACGGCCGCTCCTGAATCTCGCGCAGCAGCAGCATGTGATCCACCCAATGCGCCGGCTTCTCCAGATGACCGTACATGATGGTGGAAGTGGTCGGGATGCCCAGATCGTGCGCCGTGGTGATGACCTCGACCCACTGCTCGCGTTTCAGTTTCAAGCGGGAGATGGTCGCGCGCACTTCGTCATCCAGAATTTCCGCCGCGGTCCCCGGCAGGCTTCCAAGCCCCGCGTCCTTCAGCGATTTCAGAAAATCCCGTAGAGAAAACCCGCTCCGCTCCACGCCATAGACGACCTCCATGGGAGAAAAGGCGTGAATGTGGATCGCAGGGACGCGCCGCTTGATGGTTTCCAGAATCTTGCGGTAGTAGCCGCCATCCATATCCGGCGGCAGCCCACCTTGCATGCACACTTCCGTCGCGCCCAACCGCCAGGCCTCCTCGGCCATATCGGCGAGATGGTCGAGCGAATGCCAGTAGGCGTCGTGAGACCGCGGGCTTTTCCCAAAACAACAAAAGGTGCAGCCGATGGTGCAGATGTTCGTGAAGTTGATGTTGCGGTTGACGACGTAGCTGACCTCGTCTCCCACCTTGCGGCGGCGCAGGCGGTCGGCAATGGAAGTAACGGCGGCGAGCGCCGCGCCGCGCGCCGTAGCCACATGGATCGCTTCGTCCCGGCCAAGGTCCCGCCCTTCGAGCGCCGCATCGAGCGCCGCCCGCAACGGCCCGGCCAGCCCGGACGCCACGTCTTCGTATTTTGCTCCTGTGATCTCGAGCGTTACGTTCCGCTTGATAGCCATAGTGCCTTCCTTCGTTGTCTGTTTAGCCTGCCTCACCACAGCAGCTTGAGCGGATAGCGCGCGAATAATGGATCATGGCTGATGAGAGTTGCTTCTTCAACATTGGCTTGGGCGATCAAAAGCCGATCAAACGGGTCTTTGTGATGTATTGGCAAGCCCTGCAAGGCTAAGACGTGACGGAGGCCAACAGGCAAGACCTGGAGGTCATTGGTCTGTTGCTGGCTGGCAATCACCTCTGCCAAGGGGAGGCGCAGGTGCAGTTTGCCCAGTTCGAGCTTAATTTGCATCTCCCAGGCACTGGCCACACTGAGGAGCAGCAGATTCGTCCGATCTTCACATGCCGTTCGGGCTTGTGGAGAGAGCTTGTCCGGGGCGCTGTCCCACCAGATGAAGGCGTGCGTATCCAGTAGCATCTTCATGGCGCGCCTGTAAAGAACTCTTCAGGCAATGGTTCGTCAAAGTCATCGCTGGTCCAGACGGCGCCAGGGTGTAATCCGGCGACGCGTGGGGTGGTGGTTTCCGTCATGGGTACGATGCGCGCCAACGGTGTGCTGCCTTCCGTCAAGATAATCTCTGTCCCGGCGGTCACCAGCGATAATAGCTCGACCAGTTGGGTCTGGGCTTTGTGTACGTCAACGGTTTTGGTCTGCATTAGGTAGCTCCGCATCTATTATGACGCAGATTCTGGGTAGTGGGTCACTACATGGCGATGGCCTCTTATTTGGAACCATATTCAAGGGGACCGTTCTTACTGGCAATAAAACAGAACAATATCTTTGCCCACGGACCTTGTCTCAAGGAGGTGATCCATCGTCACCATCCCAATGCTAACAGGTTCCAACTTCTCAACCGCATGAGTTGTAATTGGATTCCAAATCCGGCCCAGAAAAATCCCAAAACCCAGCAGCACGGCGCCCAAAGTCAAATTCCGCATATTTAGCTCCTGCTTTCCATGGTTTGATTAGTTTTGAACAGCCAGCGTTTTTCCTCGCCGTGGGCTTGTTCCGCGAGGTCTAGCGGCCTGCTGTTCCTTTACCCACGGATTTCGCAGATTTGACTTTGTTTTGCGCCATCTGAGTAATCTGCGGATTTTCTTTCAATGGGAATCCATCAGCATGCGTTCGCTCTCGCAGCAGCTCCCAGACCTTGGGTGAAAAGAATTCAGTGCGCGAGACATATTCCGGATAGACTGCCAGACGCTCCCGCAAACGCAGTCCTCGACTGGAGCAAAGGGCGGCCAGATTTTCGACCTGCGGCCAGGGAGCTTCCGGGTTGATGAAGTCCAGCGTCAACGGTGAGATGCCGCCCCAGTCGTTGATCCCGCAATCGAGCAGCAGCTCCAGGCCCCCAGGACTCAGGTTGGGAGGCGCCTGGATATTCATTTCGCTTCCGAGTACCAGGCGCGCGATGGCAACCGTTCGCGCAAACTGACTCGATGCAGGAGCCGGGAAGTCACGCATCGGAATCTCGGGCTTGGGAACGAAGTTCTGCACGATTACTTCCTGGATGTGCCCATAGCGCGAGTGCAGTTCCCGGATCGCCAGAAGGGAATCGATCACATCCTCATCGGACTCGCCGATCCCCACGAGTATCCCAGTCGTAAACGGAATTTTCAGCTCGCCAGCCTCGCGGATGGTCCGCAAGCGGCGCTCGGGCAGCTTGTCGATGGCGTCTTCGTGCGCTCCGCCCGGCTCAAAGAGCGCCGTCGAGGTGCTTTCGAGCATCAGTCCCAGGCTGGCGTTCGATTGCTTCAGGCGAACCAGATCGGAGCGGGCCATCAATCCGGGGTTCGAGTGAGGGAGCAGCGACGTTTCGCGGAGCAGCAGTTCGCCGATCGCCGCGACGTAATCGAGCGTGCGTTCGTAGCCCCGCTCGCGGAGCCAGGCTTTGGCCTCGGGAAAGGCCGCCTCGGGCCGGTCACCAAGGCTCAGCAGGACCTCTTTGCAGCCCAGCGCCTCACCCGCCCTCGCGACGGCCAGAACCTCCTCCGGCTCCATCCAGCGAGCACCGGCATCGCCCGGATCGCGGCGAAAGGTGCAGTAGCGGCAGCGGTCGCGGCACAGGTTCGTCAGAGGCAGAAAGACTTTGGGAGAGTAAGTGACAGTGTCTCGCCGGTCTTGGTCCAGGCGCCGGTGGCGCACATCGCGCGCCGCTTCCGCCAGCTTTTCGAGAGACATTTGCGGCGAACGGTAGAGGAATAGCGCATCTTCCCGCGAGAGAGGAGAACCCGTGACAGCTCGCTCGAACAATGCCTCGGCCGGTTCGGTGCTCGAAACTGCTAGTGGCATGCAGCAACTCCGCCCTGGACGGTCAGCCATTGCCGGGCGAGATCGCGCGTACGGCAGGCAGGCCCTTTCGAGGCAAACTCGCGCAGATCTTCGGGCGTGTCGATGTCGGTGGCAAGTCCCGGCGAGCGGAAGATCAGGACCGGCAATCCCTTTTTCTTGGCCTCTTCCACGTGGAGGTTGCAACTCCCCGGACCGAAGCAGGGATCGATCGCCTCCGGTGGGGTCCGCAGCAGCGCGTTGGTTCCCGAGTTATCGGCCGACGGCACCACTACAACAGGGAACGCTTTGCGAAGATTGGAGACATAGACAATTTCTTCCGCCGTCGCGCCCGGCGTGTCGATGGCCAGGGAGAGCAGCGAAGTAGCGCCGAGGCTCGCCGCCCAACCGCTGGCCCGCTTGACGGATTCGGAGTGGCTGATTTGCTCTTCTTCTTCGAGACAGGGAATATTCATCTTGCGGCAGCGGGCCAACACGAAGAGCTCGGCCGAAACGACTACCAGTTGGTCGAAGCTCTCCGGCATTTTTTGCGCCTCGAAAAGCGTGGCCCAAACGTCTTCAAACATGGCCCGCGCCAGTTCGGCGCGCTGCGAGGAGTCAAGTAATGGGGCCAGGCGCTCCTTGGAATGGAGGAATCTCTTGACGGGAAGCAATACGGTTGTCATGGATTGGTGTCCTGCATTTTCGCAGTGGCGAGCGCCGACCACTTTGTTGCGGGGACACCTCGGGTCCAGCATCCATTCCGCAGAATTACCTTGCGCCAGCCCACACACCGAAAGTAGTCTGGAGGCTCGATGGTTGTCAAGAACAAATGACCAACATTGCTGACCCCCCCGAACGTCTGGAAGTTCTGGCAATCACCGGACTCCCGGAAATTTCGGCCGGCGCCCCGCTGGCGGAGCTGCTGTCCGTTGCCATGGCCCGATGCGGCCTCGCCTTCGAAGATGGCGACGTGCTGGTTCTGGCGCAGAAGATCGTCTCGAAGAGCGAGGGACGCCTGGTGGAATTGAGCAGCGTGGAGCCGTCTCCCTTCGCCCGCTCGCTTGCCGCATCGCTTGCGAAAGACGCCCGCCAAGTCGAGGTGGTCCTGCGGGAAAGCAAGCGGATCGTGCGCATGGATGCCGGATTGATACTGGCGGAAACCCATCACGGCTTCATCTGCGCCAATGCCGGCGTCGACACGTCGAACGTTCCGCACGGCTGGGTCTCGCTGCTGCCGGTGGACCCCGACGCCTCGGCCTGCCGCCTCCAGCAAGAGATCGAACGCACCAGCGGAAAGCGGGTGGCGATCATCGTCTCGGACACCTTCGGGAGACCCTGGCGCGAGGGTTTGACCAACGTGGCCATCGGAGTCGCGGGGCTACAACCGCTCCTCGATTACCGGGGCCAGGTGGACGGCGGCGGGCACTCGCTCTCGGCAACCGTGATCGCGGCGGCCGACGAGCTGGCAGCCGCCGCCGAAATCGTCATGGGAAAACTCTCCCACCGCCCCGCCGCCATCATTCGCCACTTCCGTTGGCGCCCGGAACCGGGCAAGGCCTCGGCCAAGGCTACAGAGATGATTCGCTCGCGGGAGAAGGATCTGTTCCGGTAATTCAAATTAATTTAAATCCGAGCCGCGACCGACAGGGAGCGGTCGCTTCGTCTTCCGCCGACAGATTCTTGGCCTCCCGGCCTTTCGGTCGTGTTCGCAGTGGCAACCGCTCCCTGTCGGTCGCGGCTCGGATTGCATTCTCTATGATCACCGTTCTTGCCGGCGGCGTAGGCGCCGCAAAATTTCTGGATGGACTTGCCGCGGTGATGCCGCCGGAGGAAATTACCGTCATCGTCAACACCGGCGACGACGCTCACTTTCATGGCCTGCACGTCTCGCCCGACGTTGATACGGTCCTCTACACGCTGTCCGGACTGGTCGATCAGGAGCATGGTTGGGGAGTCGCCGGCGACACTTTCCATTGCCTGGAAACGCTGCGACGGCTAGGCGAGGACTCCTGGTTCCAACTGGGCGACCGCGACATCGCCCTTCATTTGCGGCGCACGCGGCGGCTAAGAGAAGGGGCCACGCTCTCTCTTGCAACACAGGAACTGTGCGCGGCGCTCGGCGTCGGGTGCCGGATTCTTCCCATGACCAATGCGCCCGCTGCGACACGCCTGCGTACGCCCGAGGGCATGCTGTGGTTTCAGGAATATTTCGTGAAGCTCGGGCAGCGTCCCGAGGTGCTGGAAGTGGACCTTGCGGAAGCGGCCGCGGCTCAGCCCGCGCCGGGAGTGCTTGAATCCATCGCGGAGACCGAGGCGGTGATTCTTGCGCCGAGCAATCCATTCATCAGCATCGGACCAATTCTGGCGGTCGAGGGAATTCGCGAGGCGCTTCGCAACACTCGTGCTCCGGTTGCTGCCATCAGCCCCATCGTGGGAGGCAAAGCGCTCAAGGGTCCGGCCGACCGAATGATGAAGTCGCTTGGCCTGGATTCGTCCGCCGCGAGCGTGGCGGAGCTCTACCGGGACTTTGTCGATTTGTTCGTGATCGATCTGGAAGATGCCGCGCTTCGCGGGGAGATCGAGAATAAAGGAATGCCGGTGCTGGTGACTCAGACTGTGATGAGTTCGAGCAACGCCCGGAAGGATCTGGCCCGCACCGTGGTCGATGGGGTTCGCGGGAGGACATGAACGAACCTTAACCCGGAACGCTTCCCATCCAATATCCCAGCCGGGTGAGCACGCGGCCGTGCCGCTCGAATTCCTCGGGAGTGGGCACGTAAAAATCGAAGGCGTCCGCCATGCGATCGATCATGTTGTAGAGGAAGCATACGTAGAGCGCTTCTTCGATCGCACGGTCGTTGAGTCCCACTGCACGCAGCGGGCGAATATCCTCCGGGCCGACCTCCTCGGGGAATAGCGTCAGCTTCTCCAAGAATTCCAGCGCCGCGCGAAGTCTGTCGCTAATCGGAGCCGTGCGCCAGTCGTTGAGAACCGCTTTCACCCACGCTTCATCGCCCGTGCTGCACACCGCAACTGCGGTATGATCGCCGATTCAATAGCGGCATTCATTGAGCCGCGAGACGAAGGCGGCAAACAGCTCGACTTCTCCCACGCGCCACTCGGTTGCCCCTCGCAACGCCTCGTGAAAGCACGGCGCCATATACTTGCCGAAAAGCTCCCGCCGATAGGAGAGCACCAGAATCGGACCCGGCACGGGACCGCGCAAGACAGCCTGCATAAATTGCAGCGCGATCTTTTGCAGAGGCCGGTGGCCGTTCTCAAGAATCTGGAGGCGCATCGCCAGTCCTTTCGAGCAACCGCAGACCGCGCTCCAAACGCGCCATCCCGCATCCTACGCTGGCGCAAAGAGTGATCTCGAAAATCGCGTCTTCCGAGTACCCGGCCGCTTTGAGGCGCTCCACGTCCTCATCCGTTACTTTGTGGGGATCGGAGATTACTTTATCGACGTATTCGATCAAATCCAATGGAATCTCTCGGGGAATCTCTTGCGGCGTCCGGTCGCCGCCCGAGAGCCTGGCGGCACGCGCTTCGATCGCCTGGCGCAATTGAGGAGTCGTCACGCCCGGCTTCGTCAGCAAGGCATTCACCGCTTTCTGCACTTGCTTGGGGGGCGAATGTGTCATCCCAGGTTTTTCTTCAAGAACGCCAGCACGCGAGGCCATGCATCCTGGGCTGCCGCTTCATTGTAGCTGTTGGGATTCGTGTCGTTGAAGAAGGCATGAGGCGCGTCGGGATAAATCTTGGGGTCGTAGCTTTTGCCCATCTGCTTCATCTTCTCGATGGTGGCAGCGACGGTCGAAGTGACTCGCGCATCTTTCTCGCCGTAGTTGCCGAGCACCGGACACCTGATCTGCGCCATTTTGTCGTCCGACGGTGGCGTGCCGTAGAACACCACCGCCGCCTTCAATTTCGGATTGGCCGTGGCGTAGAGGAAGCTGCGCTGCCCTCCCCAGCAAAATCCCATCACGGCGATGGTGTCTTTTTTCACCGTAAGGTTCTTGTTCAGATAGTCGTAGGCCGAGTTGAGGTCGCGAACCACGTCGTCGTCCTTGACGCTCTGAAATGCCTTGGTGGCGTCGTCGGAAGTCGCAAAGGATGCCGTGCCGCCCTGGCGCGACAACAGGTCCGGAGCGAGCGTCGCGTAGCCCTGTTCCGCCAGCCGCCGGGCCACGTCGCGAATGTGATCGTTGAGCCCCCGGTTTTCGTGGATCAGAATGATTCCCGGAAAAGGCCCCTTTCCCTTGGGTCTGGAGAGGTATCCTTCGAGGGTCGCTCCATCGCCCGGAAACTTTACGGCCGTCGAGTCCACATTCGCGTTATCCGATTCGGCGGGTGACAACAGAGTCATCGCCAGACCGGTCTGCTCCAGGAGGTGATGGGCGAGCTTATAGGTCCCCACCACGGCAATCAGCCGCTCGAAAAAGACGCGGCGGTTGATCGCTCCGGAGCGGTATTCGGTCACGATCGATTCGATGCGTGTGTCTGGTGAATCCATAGATACAACTCCTTGCAATCCCCTGTCAGCGCCCGGCCCGGCAGGGCCGACCGTGAATAGCCGTAGGTTTTAACCTACGGAAAATGAAGTCAACGGAACGTATTCAACCCCGCAAAGGGGTTGACCGGCGTTCCGTGATTGTCCGGCCCCTTCGGGGCCGTGATCCTTTTTCTGAATCCGTTTCCGTAGGTTTGCACCTACGGCTATTCACGGGATTGCCCTTCGGGCAAGCACCAAGCGAAACGTTTATTCAAAGTACATCAACGTTTACTTTTGCGCCGGCTGCGCGCGGCCGGCCGGCTGTCTCGGCGGAACCATCTTGTTCAGGCGGACGTAGACCACCAAGTTGCCGTAGTGGTCCATGTTGTCCTGGATGTTATAGAGCGCGGCGTACCAGCGCATCACCTGGCGGCCACGCATGTCGACCATCTCCACGGCTTTTTCATCGGTGAGATTGGCCAATGCTTTTACGCCGTAATCGTAGCTGTCCTTGAGCGCCTTCAGGATTTCGTCGCGCGATTGCATGGCCTCGATCTTGGCGCGGTCCGGCGCGGGGTCGCCCGCGACCATGGACATGTAGTTCATGTTCTCGCTCACCAGGTGCGTCAACTGTTCGCGGAAGGAGCGGACTTCGGGAACGGGACGGTAGTCGTACTTCGATTCCGGTATGATCTCGGCGATGCCGAGCACCAGACCCTTGGTCATCTCCCATTGCGTGCGCAGCGGACCGACGATGCGGTCCTTGGTGGCGCTATCGGCGGCGCGGGCCGGAGCGCTACCCCAGGCCAGCATCACTCCCAACATCAACGAACAAACCAGAATGCGTTTCATGCGAATCTCCTTGAAAATTCCAAATACCAAGCACCAAATCCCAAACAAATTCCAAATTCCAATTCCCAAAAACGATCCGGCGGCGGCGCACGGTTTGGATTTTGGTTATTGGGACTTGGAATTTGGAGCTTGGGAATTGACCGAATGCCAAAGTCCAAATCCGCGACCTCATCCCGCGCCGCCGTCCGCCGCTATTTTGCGGAACGCGGTGGCGTGATGCCATTGGTTCTCATGTAAACAACCAGGTTGCCGTAGTGGTCCATGTTGTCGAGGAAGTTTGCCATGGCAATGGACCAACGGGGCTGTTGCTGGCCGCGAAAGGCGGGGACGCTCTCCGTCGCTTTCTCGTCGGTGAGTGCGGCCAGGACCTTGGCGCCATAGTCGTAGCTGTCGTTCAGCGCCTTCACAATCTCCTCGCGCGTCTTGAGATTCTGTGGCGCGCTCTGCTTCTCTCCGGCGACGAAGCCCATGAAGAGGTAATTTTCGCCCACAATGTGAACGAACTGCTCGCGGAAACTGCGGACCTCCGGGGTCGGCTTCCAGTCGTACTTGTCTTCCGGCACGACCTCGGCGACCTTCACCACCAGGTTCCGGATAGTTTCCCAATTGGTCTTCAGCGGACCGACGATGTTCTCCGCGGCGCGGAGCGGCGCCGCTCCCAGGACCGCGGCCATTCCCAAAACGAAGACAAAGGCAATACGCCGTTTCATCCAAATCCTCCATTGAAAGCAAAATTTTTGGTTAGTTTCGAGATTGTGCCATGAAAACCGTTCCGCGTGAACCGAAAAAGAACCTCGCCGGTCCGGCTGGCGCCGATCCCGGCAGGCATACAGGCGGTTCGCGACTCAGAGATTTTTCATCCGGTTCTGGATTTTCTTGGCGAGTTTTTCGATTTCTTCCGCCTTTTTCACACCGGAAAGCGACAGCACGTCCTCATCGTCCGTGGTGGTCACCTGCTCTTTGAGCTGATCCGCCAGATCGGACAATTGCTGAACGTCTTTCTGAAGCTGCTCGTAACTGGCCTTGAGCATTTTGCGGCTGAGGCTGCGGCTCGTCGACGGAGCCATATCGTCCGTGATCGACGGCGGCTGGCGCCGGCCCAAGCGGCCACGCTGGGCCTCGGCGGCTGGTCCCGCCGCTGTTAAGATCGCGAACAAAAGAATGCCGACACCGCAACCATATTTCATGGCATCCCCCCAAACCGGCCAGGATTTCCGCCCGCGTAGTTTGCCCGCCATACGGATCAATGATACTCAGGAATTCGCCCGGTGTCACCTGTCCGGACTGCCGGGTCGTGTCTCAGTTTCCGAGTAGGGACAGGCATTCCTGCCTGTCCTGCTTAGCGGGTACAGGCTAGAAAGCCTGTACCTACGCCGAAGCCTTCGCTCAAACCGAACCACTACAGGCTGCCGAAGCGGGACGCCGCTTTTTCCTCCGCTCAATCCTTGAAAGAAAACTGCATATTGACGCCCGAGACCTCGATCCTGTCTCCATCCTCCAACTCGCGCGAGGCGGTGAGGGGTTGCGAGTTGACCTTGGCGGCGCCGGCCTTATCCGAAGGAGCGATGTGATAATGCCCCTCCTTGCGATTGATGATCGCAGCGACTTTGGGAGCAAACCAGCCCTTGAGCTTTACGGAAGCCATCTGGTCCTTTCCGATCACGCTCAGCTTGCTGGTGAGGATGTATTCGCGCTGGTCGGTCTTTCCGGAGATCACGGTGAGACAGCCTGTCTTTTCCTTTGCCGCGGGGGCGGGCGCGGGTCCCGCACCGGCTGACGGAGCGGCTGCTGGCGCGGCTCCGCCCTCCTTCGCCAGCATCTCGCGCCTCTTTTTTGTATCGAGCACCATGGTCTCTTCGGCGAACGGATTGATCGCCTGGGTGCGCTCCGTTACTGGCGGGGCTTTGGGCAGAGCCGGTCCCTCGCCCTTAAATACGAGGATGTGCTTGCCGACCAGAATCTCATCGCCGTCCTTCAGAGGAGACTTGCGGATGCGCTGGTTGTTCACGAAGGTGCCGTTGAGGCTGCTCATGTCCTCGACCATGACCTGATCCTGTTCCACTAGGATCTTAGCGTGCTGACCGGAGACAGCGGGGTTATCGATGACCACGTCGTTGCCGGGCGTCCGCCCCACCGTGAGAATCGCTTTCTGCAATGGGATTTCCTTCAGAACCGCAGCCTCGTACTTGAGGATCAACTTGGCCATTACCTGTTTCCTCCCAAGAAAAATCTAACAACTTTCCATCTCTTCCAGCGCGGGATCGGTTTCAGCCGGCCGACGATAACAGTCACATTATCCCTGCCTCCGCTGTCGTTGGCAATCTCGACGAGCCGCTCGGCGGATTTTTGGGCGGTGGGCGATTCGGCCAGCACCTGGGCGATGCCTTCGTCCGGGATCATGCGCGTCAGGCCGTCGGAGCACAGCAGGAACTGGTCGCCTTCCCGGACCCAATGCTCATCGAGGTCCACCGTGACTTCCTTTTCCGCTCCCAGCGCCCGGACAATCACGTTCGACAGCTCGGAATGCTCGGCCTGCTCCAGGGTCAGCATGCCCTTGCGGACCTGTTCCATCACCAGGGAGTGGTCCACGGTCAGTTGCTGCAGCGCGCCGTCGCGGAACAGATAGATGCGGCTGTCGCCGACGTGTGCGATGCTCAAAATATTTCCGGTAAGCTGGACCGCGACCACCGTCGATCCCATGCCGTTGGTGGAGGGCCTGCTTTCCCCGGCTTCGTGGATGGACTCATTCGCCAGCCGTATGGCGCTTGCCAGGCGGTTGGTGGGCGGAGTAAGGTCCTCCCGACTTTTGCCTACCAGGGGAAGTCCGGGAACCCTGGCAGCCAGCCGGCAGTGCTCCATGGTGATATCCACACCCAGCTTGCTGGCCACTTCTCCGGCGGCCATCCCGCCCATTCCGTCGCACACCACAAACAGGTGCAGCGGAAGATCCACGGCAAAAGAATCTTCGTTGTTGCGGCGGACCATGCCCACGTCGCTCCGCGCGCCAACCTCAATCTCCAGAATATCCTGAGGGTCCAAGCCGCTCATCTCCGTCGCTAAGCCCCGAGCCGCCGATCCGGGACAGACCATCCCGCGACCGATCGCCGGCATCGCCTTCCGCAGTGCCTCCGCGATTACATTTCCGCGCTGATAGCGCTGGTCGGGGTACTTCTGCATGCCCCGTTCGGGGACTGCGGGAGTTAATGGCGTGGATTCTACCTCAGAGGCAATGGCGGGTCAATTGATTCTTGCAGAAAAGGGACGGCCATATACTGGGTTTGGTTAGCGCCGGTGCAGGCCGGGAGGCTTGCGTCAAATTGGCAACCTGGGAGCGGCGGGGAACGTCTAACCACCGAGACGTATGGGAACCAGTCGGGCTAACCGCTGCCGTCGCGGTGCTCCGGGTATTCAACGTCGCCGGACCAGGGAGAACTAAGGCGATACGGTTGCCGGACTGTCCGGCAGCCGGAGATTGATGGTTGGTGGAAGATTTCCCCTGTTTTTGTTATACTGTGCCGCGTATAAGAGCAAGAAGCTTAAGGTTGCGGAGTGCCGCGAGGAAAGTGCAAAGAAAGCTCAGGCGGGCCAGTCGCCGAATAGCGAGTTAGCGGCGAATGATGGCTTTCCCATACGTAATCCAAGCCCGGCTGGAAGCCATGTCTCTCGATAGTGGCGAGTTGGAATTCCATGCTTCCGGGATGAACGCCCCATTGATTTTAGGGGGAATTTCAGGGAGGAAACCGTGATCGAGGTCCAGGGACTCACCAAACGATACGGCCGGACCGTGGCCGTCGACGATCTCAATTTTACCGTCAGGAAGGGAGAGATCCTGGGATTTTTAGGTCCCAACGGCGCCGGCAAGACCACCACCAGGCGGGTCATCACCGGCTTTATGCCGCCGCCGCGGGGCAAAGTACCGGGG
>Ga0080064_1003948_pt1 | contig 20076 bp, 17 predicted proteins | sample Subgrocontami54m_FD_69260 | JGI IMG/M metagenome (GOLD analysis project Ga0080064, IMG submission 69260) | Subsurface groundwater microbial communities from S. Glens Falls, New York, USA - GMW46 contaminated, 5.4 m (SPADES assembly) (version 2) ...
AGATGGCCGATGGCGTTGAAACGCACGTTATTTTCCATCAGGTCCGGTAATTTTTTATCCAGGTAGGATGACAGCTGTTCCATCAAAAAATTGATCTCGGCCTTGGGCCGCTGCCAGTTTTCAAAATCCTTCTCGGGGAAAAGTTGCGCCCGCGCGATGTGCGGCAGCATCATCACGCCCTTCGTGCCGATGAACAACGAGCCTTGGTCGGGCAACTTGTCGTCGCCCAGATCCGGTTGCACTGCTTTCGGCGGACGCTCGTTGCCGTCATACCAGGTGACTTTGATGGTCGTGCCCTCCGTGTATTGCGTGCCGGGGAAAACGTATTCGATGCGGGCGTTGATGGCCCAGTTCCACTGGTTCGGCGCGGAGCCGGCCGAGTCTGGTCTAGGCGCCGCCGATTCGGGGTGTTCTTCCCTGAGCACGGGAGAGTCGGCGGTGGCGGGCTTCTCGTCCTCGGAGCGGATGACGCCGCTCGCGTCGGTGTAGAAGGCGCGGTGGTTGGAGTCGAACTGCTTGGGCGTGAGCGTGAGGACGAAGCTGTTCTTGCCGCCGCCGAAGCTCACCGTGTAGTCGCCGCGGTCGGTCTTGGTCATGCGCTTGGTGAAGGAGCGTGCCCCGCCCACCAGGGCGTACAGGCTGCTGGCATAGTGCCCGAATTTCTTTTTGTACTCGCGCTGGGCGTAGAGCACAGTGCGCATGTATCCCAGGGCGGAGGCCTCGGCCTCGGAGCGCGCCGGATCGCCGGGGAACTTCTGCCTGTAGGCCATCGGTGGAGCTTGCGCGGCGGCCAGGACCGCCAGCGCCGCCGCCAGGACCAGGAGCCGAAGGATCGCGCGCTTCATCTCCACATCCACACCGCCATGAGGGGATTGGTTGCAGGGCAGATTCTAGCTTTTCCTGAGCGGCAAATGAAGATATGCTGTGGCCGCGTGGAGACGCCCTGACGGGCGTCTCTACCCGCACAGCAGGAGGAGTCCCGAGAAGGCATGAAGGCAGCCGCTTCCAAGAAGCCGAAGATCCACGTAGCGGTGATCGAGAGCGACCCGCTGCGCTTCGTGGGCTTCCGCTCGCTGTTCGAGGACGAGCCCGAACTGGAGCTGGTGGCGGCGTCGCTGGCCGAGGTGACGGCGAGTCCTACGGTGGACGTGGTGCTGCTGGGCAGCCGCAATGAGCGCAACCTCTTCGACATCATGGCGGGGATGAAGGCGGCGCGCCCCGGGCTGCGCATCATCGTGACCGGCTCGGGCATGGACGACGAGACCATCCTGAAGGCGCTGGCCGCGGGCGCCAAGGGCTACGTGGACGAGGCCGCCCCCGCCGCCGAGTTCACCACGGCCATCCGCATCGTCCACCAGGGGTCGGTGTGGGCGCCGCGGCGCGTGCTCTCCATCTTCATCGAGCGCGTGACCTCCTCGCCGGGACGCATCTTTCCCGCCGGGCGCGTCACCTTCACCGATCGCGAGAAGGAAGTGCTGGAGCTACTGGTGGTGGGCCGCGCCAACAAGGAGATCGGCGCCGCCATGGGCATCGAGGAGCGCACGGTCAAGGCCCACGTGGCCAAGCTGATGCGCAAGGTCGGAGTGCGGAACCGCATCGCGCTCTCCGTGCACGCCATCACCCACAACCTGGTCAGCGCGAAGTAGCACTCTTGGGGGTTACTTTCGTACATTGTCCGTTCCGGCATACCCCGGCCGCGCCTTCCGTGACCTTGTGCGATTCCAGTGCACAAGGCAAACTCTCTTCACCTACCACAGAACCTGGGAGACGGGGGTTGGGACGGGTAACGAGGGTCACCGGTCCCAACCCTTTTCGATTTTTGGCGCATTCAGGTCGAAAGTTCTCCACAAAGCCGCCTCCGGCATCTAAGATTCCCAGAAAGGATGGGTCAATGAGAAAGCTGGCGATCGTGGTATTGGTGGCATCGTTGTGCAGCAGCGCCTGGGCGGCCGAAGGCAAGCGGCGCCAGGCCGAGCTGGAGCGCATCCAGGCTGCGGGGCGGGTGATGAATGAGATCATGGCCGCGCCCGACAAGGGCATTCCCACCAACATCCTGAGCGACGCGGAGTGCGTGGCCGTGGTGCCCTCGCTGTTGAAGGGCGGCTTCATCGTGGGCGCCGCCTACGGCAGAGGCGTGGCCACCTGCCGCACGCAGAAGGGCTGGAGCGGGCCCGCGCCCTTCCGCATCGAGGGCGGCAGCTTCGGGCTGCAGATCGGCGGGGAGGCGGTGGACCTGGTGATGGTGATCATGAATGAGCGCGGCATGCGGGCGCTGCTCTCCAGCAAGTTCAAGCTGGGAGTGGACGCTTCCGCGGCCGCAGGGCCGGTGGGCCGCCACGCCGAGGGCGCGACCGACTGGAAGATGCGCGCCCAGGTGCTGACCTACTCGCGCGCCCGCGGCGTCTTCGCCGGCATCAGCCTGAACGGGGCCGCCATCCATCAGGACAAGGACGACACCCGCGCCCTCTACGGCCACATGGTCACCTTCAAGAGCATCCTGACCGGAGTGGCGGCGGCGCCGGCAGGCTCGGGGCCCTTTCTCTCCGCGGTGGAGAAGCACGCGGCGGCGGCCAAGGCGGCGGAGGCAGGGAAAAAGTAAAAAGGAAAAAGTAAAAAGTGAAGGAGGCAAGCTGCAGCGGTGAACCCGTTAGCGGTGAACCCTACTTTTACCTTTTACCTTTTTCCTTGGTCTTCAGTGTTTGTGGGTGTGCGGCTTGGCCTCGGCGGGCTTGGCGCCCTTTTCCATCCCCGCGTGCTCCATCTGCTCGTGCTCGCTTTCTCCCTCGGCGTAGATCTTGGGGGCGCCCAGGCTGCCCGGCGCGGGCAGGTGGCGCAGGAAGCGCACGATCTTCCACATCTCGTCGTCGTCCAGCATGCCCTTCCATCCCGGCATGCCGGAGGGCGCGATGCCGTTCTCGATGATCCACTTGAGCTGACCGTCGGCGTACTCCTGGATTTCCTTTTCGGCCAGGTCGGGGACGGGCGGGTCCATCATGGCGGCGAAGGGGACGCCGGTGGCGTGGCCGTCGAGTCCGTGGCAGACTTGGCAGTGATGCTGGAAATGCTCCGCGCCTTCCTGGACGGAGGCGTCGTTGTCCGGCGCCGGGTTCTTCCAGTCCTGGCCGCCGATGGTGACCTGCTTCTTGACCTGATGCATCATCCCGGATTCCATGTCGCCGGGCTTGCCGGCCTTGCAGGCGGCCAGCGCCAGCAACGCGGCCACGGGAACGAGAAGAAGCAGCTTCTTCATGGATGACTCCTTGGGGTCTTGATAGGGTCTTGATCGGGTCTTTCCCGGTAGGATGCGGGCCCGGGAGGGAAAGATTACCCTGAATCTCGGTTTGACAACAATTTTGCCGCGATGCTACCGTCCCGCTTCGCGGGATGCGACATGGCCTCGAGTACGCGCCGGTATGGCTGCTAGTGCAGGGGATCGGCCTGCTGCCCCGGCCGCTGGCGCGGGCATTGGGCATCGCCGTGGGCCGACTGGTGTATGTGCTGCACGGGCGGTTGCGGCGCGTGGGCATGCGTAACCTGGAGCTTGCCTTCCCGGAAAAGACCGCCGCGGAGCGCCAACGCATCCTGAAGGGGCTGTTCACCGGCCTGGGACGCCAGTTGGCCGAGTTCTGCCTGTTTCCCCGCTACAGCAAGGAGAACGTGGCGCGGGTCGCCGTCTATCAGGGATTAGAGAATTTCGAGGCGGCGCGGCAGCGCGGCAAGGGCGTCATCTTTCTGACCGCGCACCTGGGGGGATGGGAGATCGGGTCGTTCGTCCACTCGCTCAACGGGAATCCGCTGCACGTGGTGGTGCGCGCGCTCGACAACCCCTATCTCGACCGGCTGGTGGACCGGTACCGCTGCCGGCACGGCAACACCACCTTCGACAAGCAGGACTTCGCGCGCGGCCTGCTGGGCGCGCTCAAGGCCGGGGAGACGGTGGGCATCCTGATGGACCAGAACATGACGCCGCCGCAGGGCGTGTTTGTGGATTTCTTCGGGAGGGCGGCGTGCACGGCGTCGGGAGTGGCGCGGGTGGCGCTGCGCACCGGCGCCGCGGTGGTTCCGGCGTTCACCCTGTGGGACAGGGCGCTGGGGAAGTACCGCGTGCAGTTCGATCCGGCGCTGGAGCTGGTGCGCACCGGCGACGAGGAGGTCGACGCCGTAGTCAACACCGCCGCCTTTACCAAGGTCATCGAGAATTACGCGCGGCAGTATCCCGAACAGTGGCTGTGGGTGCACCGCAGGTGGAAGACCAGGCCGGAGGGAGAGGCAACCCTGTACTGAAAACAGGCAGTCAGCAAATGGGGATTGCCGATTGACAATTGACGATTGACAATTGAGGGATGGTAGGGCGGAAGGCGGAAGGATGAAGCATTCGCTGGCAGAGATCGCGAAGGCGGCGGGGGCGCGGCTGGTGGGGGACGGGGCGCGTGAGGTGGGCGGCATCGCCAGCATCGAATCGGCAACGGCAGACGACGTGACCTTCGTTGAAGACGAGCGCCGGCTGGAGGAGGCGCTCGCCTCGGCCGCGGGTGCGGTCATCACCGGGGAGTTCGCTGCGAACGCCAAGACTTCAAAGCCGCTGCTGCTGGCCAAGCAGCCGCGGCTGGCCTTCATCCGCGCGGTGCGGCTGATCCGGCCGTCGCGGGGGCAGGACTACCCGGGCATGCACTCGACCGCCGTGGTGCCCAACTCGGTCAAGGTGGGGAAGCGGGTCTCCGTCGGCCCGCATGCGGTGGTGGGCGAGAGCGTGGAGATTGGCGAGGGGACGCGCATCGGGCCGGGAGTGTGCATCGGGGCACAGGTGAAGATCGGCGCCGACTGCTACCTGGACGCGAACGTCACCGTCTACGCCGGCACCGAGATCGGCAACCGGGTGATCGTGCTGGCGGGCGCCGTGCTGGGCAGCGACGGCTTCGGCTACGTCCGCGACCCGGAGAGCGGGCGGTACGAGAAGTTCCCGCAGGTGGGAAAGCTGGTGATCGGCGACGACGTGGAGATCGGCGCCAACTCCACCATCGACCGCGGCGCGCTGGATGCGACCGTCCTGGCGCGCGGGGTGAAGATCGACAACCTGGTGCACGTAGGCCACAACGCGCGCATCGGAGAGAACGTGGTGATCGCCGCCCAGACCGGCATTGCCGGCAGCTCGGTCATCGAAAAAGACGTGGTGGTGGGCGGGCAGGTGGGCATCGCCGACCACGCGCGCATCGAGGAGGGCGTGATCCTGGGCGCGCAATCGGGAATCCCTTCGAAGAAAGTCATTCGCGGCAAGGGCGTGGTGTTCTGGGGAACGCCGGCGCGGCCCCTCAAGGAGTATCTCAAGGAGCTGGCGGCGCTGGGAAGAGAAAGTAAAAAGGAAAAAGGAAAAAGTAAAAAGTAGAAACGAGAAACCAATGTCACTCGTTGTCGTGGGCGGGCACTCGCGCAACGTGGGCAAGACCAGCGTGGTGGCGGGGCTGATCGCGGCGCTCCCGGAGCGCGACTGGACCGCGGTCAAGATCACGCAATACGGCCACGGCATGTGCTCGGTGAACGGTGAATCCTGCGGCTGCTCCGTGGACGAGCACACCTTCGCCATCACCGAGGAGCGGGACCGCGCGGGAACCAGCGACACCTCGCGCTTCCTGGCGGCGGGGGCGCGGCGTTCGCTGTGGGTGCGCACCAAGCAGGGGCGGCTGGCCGAGGCCATGCCCGACCTGCGCCGCGAAATCTCCGGCGCCGTGAACGTCATACTGGAATCGAACAGCGTGATGAAGTTCCTGCGTCCCGACCTCTACCTCACCGTGCTCGACCCGGCGACCGCCGACTTCAAGGAATCGGCGCGCGAGTTCCTCGACCTGGCCAGCGCCCTGCTCCTGCATGAGCCGGCGGGGGAGCCCGCCTGGAGCGAGGTCTCGCTGAAGCCGGTCGCGGGCAAACCTTGCTTCCACATCCATCCGCCCAACTACGTTCCGAAAGAGCTGGTAGAGTTCGTCCGGGCGAAACTCCAGAACTGAAATCGCGTTGCTGGCCGTCGCAGCTAGTCGGGGCCGGTGATGGGCGGCTCCGCCGGTCCCTTCTCTTCCGGCTTTTTCGACTGCTTTTCCGGTGACGATTCGGAAGCAGCGCCGGGCGCGGCGGGAGGCGGCTCAGGCGCGGGCAGCTTCCGGCCGAAGCGCTTGTCGGTGGCGCCGCGGCCCAGACGCTTCATGATGTCGTCGCGCTCGGGGCCGAACAGGTCGCGCGCCAGGCGGGTGAGGGCGAGGCTGAGGATGTCCGAATGGTGGACCTTCCCCAGGTCCGGGTCGCGGGTCAGGTCGAGCCAGATGCGGTGGGTGAGGTAGATGTCCTCAGTTTTGAGGTCAGGAGTGTGGGGGCCCATGCGGAAGGTTTCCGCGGTCATGTCCGGCCGGACGACCTGCAGTACGAACTGGCCCTTGGGCTCGGGCATGGCCTCCCAGGCGCGGCCCAGGCGGAAAGCCTGCTCGAGAGCCGGCATCTTGGTGGACAGCCCGGCGACCACGGCGGAGGACTCGAGGGCATTCGCGGTCTGCGCGATGGCAGACCAGACGTCGCGGCCCGGCACCACCAGAAGCGAGATGTGCTTGCCATAGCTCTCAGCCACCGAGGTGGCACGAGTGAACAGAAGCTGCTCGTAGTCGCTGAAGATCTGCTCGGCGGTGAGCCCGTACTCGCCGCCGCCGGGATCGGGGACGATGCGCGCCGCCAGCACCACCACATCCTGCTCCTTGGTGTCGGTGCGCTCCAGCACCCACTTCAGGTGGTTCATGGTGTTGTAGTCGCGCACCGTAACCAATACGTTGCCGGGACGGATACCCACCGCCTCTCGTTCTACCGTGTCCTCCTGCTGGAGCTGGAAGTGCTCCCTCATCTGCATGCCGCTTGCCTGGAGCTTCCGGCGGTTCACGTGCTCGGAGGCGGTGAAGATGACAAACAAGACTCCCGTAAAGATTACCCCGGCGATGGTGGCCACCGACTTCGTGAATAGGTTCACGACGGCGGTCGAAAAAAGGACAAGAAAGACCGAGGCCAGCCCTACGGGGATTTCGACTCCCCCGAGGGTGAGGTTGGGCGGCACCTTCCAGTGGCGGGGACCTTTGTACTTGAAGCGCAGCACCAGCATGGAAAAGCTGTTGAAGGTGAAACTCCAGATCACACCGAAGGCGTAAGCCTCACCCAGGATGTAGACGTCGCCGCGGCTGACCAGGATAGTGAACAGTTGGAGCGCAACCACCAGGTTGAGGATGCGGTAGCTGGTGCCGAAGCGCTTGTGCGGCTTGCGAAACCAGTCGGTGAGGACGCCGTCCTCGGAGACGCGGTTCAGCACTCCGTTGGAGCCGACGATGGAGGTGTTGATGGCGCCCGAGAGCATGAGGAAGCCGACAATCACGACGAAGGCGCGGAAGAACAGCTTCAGCAACGGCGGTCCCACCAGATACATGGCCAGCGTGCCCAGCAGGTTGTCCTTGTTTTCCGGGAGCATGCGCACGGTGTCGGGGACCAGCATGACCACCAGCAGGGAGGAGATTCCGGTGAAGAGAAAGCTGTAGACGGCGATGACGAGGGCGGTCTTTTTCAGGTTCTTGAGTTTGGGGCTGCCGATCTCGCGATAGACCTGGGCCAGGGTTTCTTCTCCGCTCATGGCCAGGATGGAGTGCCCGAAGGCGATCATGATGCCGAACACCCCGAACAACTTGTGTAGTTCCGCATTCTTCAGGAAGCCGAGGGCGTCGCGGCTGAAGCTCAGGTTCTGCGGGACAGGCCACGGAGGCAAGGCATAGTTGCCGCGGAGCAGGGTGAGGAACGACCAGCCCAGCAGCAGCACCACCATGACGGTGGTGATCTCCATCACCCGCATGGCCTTCTCGCTGGATTCCTCGATGCCCTTCAAGTTCAGCCACCAGTAATAGAGGGTGACCGCGATTGCAATGACCACTGCAGTGGCATTCACGTTGAGGTGCGGCGTGCCCTCGAAGAGTTGGTGGATGGCGCGCGGAATCCAGCCGTGCGTGTCGGCGGCCAGCAGAAGTTCGTTCATCAGACCTGCGATGTATTGCCCCGCTGACACGCCGGAAATGGGGCCGGTAAGCACGTAGTCGAACATCAGGGCCGAGACGCTGATCTTGGCCAGGGTGCCACCCAGGGCCTCCTTGACCACGCGGTAGACGCCGCCGCGCACGAACATGGAGCAGCTCTCCACGTACACCGCGCGCACCGTGAAGGAGAACAGCATCACTCCCAGAATGAACCAGGGCGCGGCCTTGCCCACCGCCTGCTCGGCGATGGAGCCGGCGTAGAACGCCGACGAGCCCATGTCGTTGAGGACGATGGCGGCGGCGCGCCAGAAGGAAATGAAGGTGAGCATCACCGAGGTCGCGACCACGATGCGAACCCGGTTCTTTTGCGGCGAACTGGCCTGCTCAGGAGAAGACATTGCCGCGTTTTTTTGGGGACCGTCCAGGCCGCCAGAGCCGGCGGCCTATTTGGACAAACTGGTGGAGTCTACGCCGCTCGAATCGCGAGCGTCAATGTTCGACGTCCGCAGACCGGCCGAACATGGTCTCTAGATCTTCGATGAGGACCTTCACCAGCACCACCATGGCGCCAACCACGCCCACGACAAACAGGCCCTCCAGCAGGCGGACTCCGAATGCGATGAGGCTCTGCATAAACTCCCCGCAATTGTAATGGATGTTTTCCTCCCCCGGGTTGGCGAACTTTATAAGGCCTTTGCCCTCAAGCATCGAGAGCGGTTTGTTACACTCGGCGCGTGCGCGGCATCTCCAGGTCGGCGTGGCTGTGGGCGGCTCTTTCCGGAGTCCTGCAGGCGCTGATCTTCCCTTCGCCCTCGGTTTCCGCGTTGAGCTGGGTAGCTCTGGCGCCGCTGCTCGTTGCCCTGGTTCGCGCCAACGGGCAGGGAGGCGCGCCCTCCCCGAAAGCAGGGTTCGCGCTGGGATACCTGAGCGGCGTGGTGTGGTACGCGGGAAGCTGCTACTGGATCTATCACGTGATGCATGCGTACGGCGGGCTCTCGGCGCCGGTGGCGGCGGCGCTGCTCGTCCTCTTCTGCCTGTACCTGGGTCTGTGGCACGGGCTCTTCGGGATCCTGCTGGCGCGGGTGGCGCGTTCCGGGCCCTTCGCCGGGGGACGCGCGCTGGCTGTGGCGCCGTTTCTCTGGGTGGCGATGGAACTGGCGCGGGTGCGCGTCAGCGGCTCCCCCTGGGACCTGCTGGGGACGGCGCAGGTGGCGAACATCCCGCTGACGCAGATGGCGACAGTCACCGGTGTGTACGGCGTGTCGTTCGCCATCGTGGTGGTGAACTCCGCCTTCGCGGCGGCGCTGGTGGTGCCCCGCGGGCGCCGCGGGACCATGCTCGCGGCCTCGCTGCTGGCGGCGGTCGCGCTGCAGCTAGGCGTGCTGACGCAGCCGCCCGCTGATCCGACAACCCACACCGCGCGGTTGGTGCAGCAGAACATCCCCATCCTCGACTCCTCCGGCTGGACGGTGGAGTACTTCGACCGCACACTGGCCGACCTCGAGCAGATCAGTGCGGCTCCGCCGGCAAGCGGCACGGTTGCGCCCTCGCTCATCGTGTGGCCGGAGTCGCCGGCGTCCTTCTACGTCAACGACCCGCGATTCCAGCAGACGCTGAGCGCGCTGGCGGCCGAGCGGCGCGCCTACGTGGTGGCCGGCAGCCTGACGCCGGTTCCTCGAGGGAATTCCACGGCGCTGCTCAATTCGGCGGCCCTGGTCGAACCCTCAGGCCAGTGGCGGGGGCGCTACGACAAGATCCATCTGGTACCCTTCGGCGAGTACGTGCCCTTCTCTTCTCTCCTGTTCTTTGCTGCAAAGCTGACGCGCGAGGTGGGCGACTTCGTCCCCGGCAGCGAGCGCACCGTCTTCGACCTGGAGGAAGGAAAGGCGGGCGTGTTCATCTGCTTTGAATCCATCTTCCCGGATGAGGTGCGCGAGTTCGCGGCGCGTGGCGCCGGGGTGTTCGTCAACATCTCCAACGACGGCTGGTTCGGGGAGACGGGCGCGCCGGGGCAGCACCTGAATATGGCGCGCATGCGCGCCATCGAGAACCATCGCTGGCTGCTGCGCTCGACCAACAGCGGCATCACCGCCGTCATCGATCCCCACGGCCGGGTGGTGATGCAGGCGCCGCGCAATGTGCGCATCGCGCTCGACGTTCCCTACGCCTACATCGGGGAAACCACTTTCTACACACGGCACGGCGACTGGTTCGCTTTTGGCTGTGCGATAATCGCGCTGGCGGCGCTGCTGGCTGCTGCGTTGCGCAGGTGAGGAAAACCGAGGTCCCTCGACTCGCGCTCCCTCGTCCCGCAAGGCGGGACTCAGGTCGCGCTCGCTCGGGATGACAAGTCGTATGGGTTGGCCCGGTGACGCTATGAGCCCCAACTGAGCACCGGGAACTGAGAACCGGGAACCGGAAACCGGGAACTGAGAACCGAGAATTTTCTCATGATCGAAGAACTCGAGCGCGAATACAGCACAGTCAAAGAGAAGGTCCGAGACCTGCGGGAGTATCTTTGACCCGCCCCAGTTGCGCCTGCAGTTAGCCGAGATAGAAAAGAAGACCTCCGACCCGAACTTCTGGTCGAATCCCAGCGAATCGCAGCGGGTGATGCGGGAGCGCAAGCGCCTGGAGACCGCGCTGGCCACCGAAGCGGACCTGGAGCGCCGCTGCGCGGACCTGGCCGCCTACTTCGAGCTGGCGCGCGAGGGCGAGAGCGTGGAAGCGGACCTGAAGCGGGAGATCGCCGCGCTGCGCGAGCTGGTGGAGAAGCTGGAGACGCAGACGCTGCTCTCGGGCGAGAACGACGCGCGCAACGCCATCGTCACCATCCATCCCGGCGCCGGCGGCACCGAGTCCCAGGACTGGGCGGAGATGCTGCTGCGCATGTACCTGCGCTGGGCCGAGCGTCAGGGCTTTGAGACCGCGCTCAACGACTATCAGGCGGGCGAGGAGGCGGGGCTGAAGTCCGCGACCTTCTCGGTGACCGGCGAGTACGCCTACGGCCTGCTGAGCAGCGAGATCGGCGTGCACCGGCTGGTGCGCATCTCGCCCTTCGACCAGGCCAAGCGGCGCCACACCTCGTTCGCCAGCGTCTACGTCTCGCCGGAGATCGACGAATCCATCGAGATCATCATCAAGCCGGAGGAGTTGCGCATCGACACTTACCGCTCCTCGGGCGCGGGCGGGCAGCACGTGAACGTCACCGACTCGGCGGTGCGCATCACCCACCTGCCCACGGGGACGGTGGTGAGCTGCCAGAACGAGCGCTCACAGCACAAGAACCGCGACGTGGCCATGAAGATCCTGCGCTCCAAGCTCTATGACCTGGAGCTGGAGAAAAAGCGCGCGGCCACCAAGAAGATCGAGGACTCCAAGCTCGACATCGACTTCGGCTCGCAGATCCGGTCGTATGTGCTGCATCCCTACCGCATGATCAAGGACCACCGCACCAAGATCGAGGTCGGCGACGTGGACCGCGTGATCGACGGTGGCTTGGAGCCGTTCATCCGCGGCTACCTGCACCTGCGCCGCGAGCAGAAATAACGCCGCCGCTCAGGCCTGCTCCGCCGCCGTTCGCTGCCCACCAGCTACCGCAGACGGCGGGATTCGACCGCCGGAGCGGAAACGTTTGGCCTTTCCCGGCTTCTTTGTTACCTTAGAATTACGAGTGTGCAGGGCTGTCGCGGGGCCAGTCATCCGGCCGGCCGCGGCTTCCGAAATCGCAATTCCGAGGAGTTGACCTTTGGCTACCAAAGACCACTTTTTGTTTACCTCCGAATCGGTGACCGAGGGTCACCCGGACAAGATCGCCGACCAGATCTCCGACGCCATCGTGGACGCCTGCCTGGCCGAGGACCCGCACAGCCGCGTGGCCTGCGAGACGCTGTTGACCACCGGCCTGGCCTTCATTGCCGGCGAGATCACCACCAAAGCCTATGTGGATTTTCCCGCCATCGTGCGCGGCACGGTGCAGTCGGTGGGCTACACCGACGCCAGCTACGGCTTCGACGCCCAGACCTGCTCGGTGATCTCCTCCATCCACGAGCAGTCGCCGGACATCAAGCAGGGCGTGGACCCGGGCGGCGCCGGCGACCAGGGCATGATGTTCGGTTACGCCTCCAACGAGAATCCCGAGTACATGCCCACGGCCATCCTGCTGGCGCACAAGCTGACCATGCGCCTGGCGGAGGCGCGCAAAAGCGGCCAACTCGACTTCCTGCGGCCCGACGGGAAATCGCAGGTCACGGTGGAGTACGACGGCAATCACAAGCCGCAGCGCGTGGACGCCGTGGTGGTCTCCACCCAGCACTCGGAAACCGTGGACAACGAGAAGCTGCACTCCGAGATCCTCAAGCACGTGATCCAGGCGGCCCTTCCCGCGCACCTGCTCGATCAGGACACCAAGTACCACATCAATCCCACCGGACGTTTCGTGGTGGGCGGGCCCATGGGCGACACCGGGCTCACCGGGCGCAAGATCATCGTGGACAGCTACGGCGGCATGGGCCGCCACGGTGGCGGCTGCTTCAGCGGCAAGGACCCGACCAAGGTGGACCGCTCCGGCGCCTACGTGGCGCGCTACATCGCCAAGAACATCGTTGCAGCGGGGCTGGCCGAGCGCTGCGAAGTGCAGCTTGCCTACGCCATCGGCGTGGCTGAGCCGGTGAGCATCCTGGTGGATACCTTCGGCACCAGCGACCTTTCCACCGGGAAGCTGGAGGCACTGGTGCGCGCGAACTTCCTGCTCACGCCCAAGGGGATCATCGAATCGCTGCGGCTGAACCGTCCCATCTACCGCAAGACCGCGGCCTACGGCCACTTCGGGCGCAACGACGCGGACTTTACCTGGGAGGCGACCGACAAAGCGGCCGGGCTGCGCGAGCAGGCGGGCGCCGCGGCGGTCAAGGCGGAATCCACCGCCCGGGCCAAGTAATCTTCGCCACGGGGCGCGGCGATATGCGCCCCACGTTTCCCCCCTTCTAGTATCCTAGTGTGGTTCGGGACCTAGCCCGGACCACGCATGCACACAATCCAGGAATCATGGACGCGAAAGCGCGGAAAGAAGCCATCATGACCACGGCAACGCAAGTGAAGTGCGACATCAAGAATCCGGAGCTGGCGGACCAGGGGAAGAAGCGCATCGAGTGGGCCAACCAGTCCATGCCGGTGCTGCAGATCATCCGCAAGGAGTTCATCAAGAACGCGCCGCTGAAGGACATCCGCATCTCCGCCTGTCTGCACGTGACCACCGAGACCGCGAACCTGGCCATCACGCTGCGGGATGGCGGGGCGGACGTGGTGGTGTGCGCCTCCAACCCCTTGTCCACCCAGGACGACGTGGCGGCTTCGCTGGTGCGCGACTACGGCATCCCGGTGTTCGCCATCAAGGGCGAGGACAGCGAGAGCTATTACCAGCACATCCTGGCGGCGCTCGACCACAAACCCCACATCACCATGGATGACGGCGCTGACCTGGTGACCACGGTGCTCACCAAGCGCAAGGACGTGGCCGATGGCATCCTGGGCGGGACCGAGGAGACCACCACGGGCGTGATCCGGCTGCGGGCCATGGCCAAGGAAGGCGTGCTGCGCTATCCCATCGTGGCCGTCAACGACGCCGACACCAAGCACCTGTTCGACAACCGCTACGGCACCGGGCAGTCCACGCTCGACGGCGTCATCCGCTCCACCAATATGCTGATAGCAGGCTCGAAGTTCGTGATCGCCGGCTATGGCTGGTGCGGCAAGGGCCTGGCCTCGCGCGCCAAGGGCATGGGCGCGGACGTGATCGTCACCGAAGTGGATCCCACCAAGGCGCTGGAGGCGGTGATGGACGGCTTCCGCGTGATGTCCATGAGCGAGGCAGCGAAGATCGGCGACGTCTTCGTCACCGTCACCGGCAACAAGAGCGTCATCACGCGCGACCATTTCGAGGTCATGAAGAACGGCGCAATCGTCGCCAACTCCGGCCACTTCAACGTGGAGATCGATATCCCCGCGCTGGAGAAGCTGGCTTCCGCGCGGCGCGCGACCCGCGAGTTCGTCGAGGAGTTCTCCGTCAAGGAAGGCAAGAAGATCTACCTGCTGGGCGAAGGGCGGCTCATCAACCTGGCCGCCGCCGAGGGCCACCCCGCCTCGGTCATGGACATGAGCTTCGCCAACCAGGCCCTGTGCGTGGACTACCTGGTGAAGAACCACAAACAGCTGGAGAAGAAAGTCTTCCCCGTGCCCGCGGAGCTGGATAAGCGCGTGGCCAAGCTGAAGCTCGAGTCCATGGGGGTCAAGATCGACCGCCTCACGCCGGAGCAGGAAGAGTACCTGGCGTCGTGGAGCGAGGGGACGTAAGGCCTTTCACCACGAAGGACACGAAGGAACACAAAGGGGCGGCGAAAGCCGCCCTCTTAGTTTGCCGCTGTGTCGCCCTCTGCGCCGTAGAGACGTAGCTTGCTACGTCTCCCGAACCTGTGTCCCCCTCCGCGCCGTAGAGACGTAGCTTGCTACGTCTCCCGAACCACGTCACAAGACCACAATCGAGATCCCCTTGTTCCCGCGGCCCAGGTCGGAGTCCTTCTTCCACTCTGGGTAGCGTTCCAGCCACTTCCAGGAAGCTTCGTCGGAAATGCGCCAGTCCTCGCCGTAGATGACCTCGCGGATCGCGCCGCTTTGCTGAAGCTCGCGCAGCCTGAGTTGGATGGCCAGGCGCAGGGAACCGCCCACGCCACTAGAGCCGTAGCCATGAATCACCCGAAGAGCAGTGACTTTCTCGGCCCGCGCCGCGTTCAGCTCGCGCTCCAGCCGCCGGCGGGCTTCCTCGACCGTGGGCATGCCTGCTTCGATGTTGACCGATTTGATGAGCGCGGGCTTTCTGGACATTCGTTTGGCCCCATAGGCGCGGTGCGCCAGTGGATTCTCTCACTCGTGTCGGGTTACGCCCAAGCTCACCACCGAGGGCGCACAAGAACACAGAGGGCGGCCTCCGCGGTTTTCGTTTATCATCCTTCGCTTGCCATGAGCATGAAAGAAATCGCCTCCTGGGCGCTGAACGTCGCCAACCTGCGCGGGGCGAGCTATGCCGACGTGCGCATCGTGGACGAGCGCGCGCGCTCCCTCGCCACCAAGAACGGCAAGGTGGGCAGCGCCTCGGATGGCGAGTCGCTGGGCGCGGGCGTCCGCGTGATCGCCGATGGCGCCTGGGGATTCGCCGCTACCGACGACCTGAAGCGCGAGTCAGTGGAGGGCACGGCGGCGAAGGCGGTAGCGATCGCGAAGGCATCGGCGCGCGTCAAACAGTACGACGTTCGCCTAGCCCCGGAGAAAGCCGTCACCGACGAGTGGGCGACGCCCTGCCGCGTCGATCCCTTCACTCTTTCGGTCGAGGACCACCTGGCGCTCCTGCTGAGAATCGATTCCGAGCTGCGCGCGGTGAAGGGCGTCACGCTGGCCGAGACCGGCTTGAGCTTCCGCCGCTACGAGCAGTGGTTCTATTCCTCCGAAGGCGCCGACATTCACCAGACGAAGTACATCACCGGCGCGGGCTACGCCGCCTATTCCTTCGCGGGTACGGAGATATCGAAGCGGTCGTATCCCAACTCCTTCGGCGGGCAGTATCAGAACAAGGGCTATGAGCTGATCGACGAACTGAAGCTGGTGGAGAACGCGCGCCGCATCGGGGAAGAAGCCGTCGCGCTGCACCAGGCGCCACAGTGCCCGGAGGGGAAGTTCACCATCGTGCTGGATTCCTCGCAGCTGGGCTTGCAGATCCATGAGTCGGTGGGGCATCCCATCGAGCTCGACCGGGTGCTGGGCATGGAGGCGAACTTCGCGGGGACGTCCTTCCTGACGCTGGAAAAATTGCGAACGCTGCGCTACGGCAGCGACCTGGTGAACGTGGTGGCGGACGCCACGCCCGCGCACGGCCCCGGCCTGGGGACGTTCGCCTATGACGACGAGGGCGTGCCCGCGCAGTGCACGCCCATCATCTCGAACGGACGGTTCACCGGGTATCTCTCCTCGCGGGAGACGGCGCATTCCATCGGCGAGACCCGCAGCGGCGCGACCATGCGCGCCGAGGGCTGGAACCGCATCCCGCTCATCCGCATGACGAACATCTCCATCCTGCCGGGGGAGAAGCCGCTGAGCTTCGAGCAACTTCTGGCCTCGACCGAGGACGGCATCTACATGCAGACCAACCGCTCCTGGTCCATCGACGACAAGCGCTACCAATTCCAGTTCGGCTGCGAGATCGGATGGGAGATCAAAGGCGGCAAGCTGGGGCGGATGATGAAGAACCCGTCCTACTCCGGCATCACCACCGAGTTTTGGAATTCCATGGACGCCATCTGCTCGCGTGATGAGTGGACGCTGTGGGGAACTCCCAACTGCGGCAAGGGCCAGCCCATGCAAACCATGGGAACAGGCCACGGAGCGAGTCCGGCCAGGTTTCGCGCCGTGCGGGTGGGAAGTGCATACAAGGGAACATAGCTTTAATCGCGGAGTTTAGGTTTGTCATTCCGAGCGTAGCGAGGAACCTGCTGTTGACTGGACCGATTGCCTGCTGATGCTTACTGCCGACCAAGCCCGGGAGCTCTTCGCGCGCGTACTCAAGCACTCGCACGCCGACGAGACGGAAGTCATCCTCAGCGGCGGCGCGCATGCCCTCACCCGCTTCGCCAACAACACCATCCACCAGAACGTGGCGGAAGAGAGCGCGGCGCTTTCGGTGCGGGTGGTGGTGGGTGGGCGGACGGCGCGCGCCTCCACCAACAAGCTGGATGAGGAGAGCATCCGCCGCACCGTCGCGGCCGCCGAGGCCCTGGCCAAGGTGCAGGCGCCGGATGCGGACCTGCTGCCCATGGCGACGGCCGCCGAGGCGGGAGCGGCGCCTGACGGCGCGCCCAGCCGCTACTTTGATGAGACGGCGGCGATCACGCCGGAGGATCGGGCACAGGCGGTGCGCAGCATCGTGGAGGTCGCGAGCAAGAACAAGCTGACAGCCGCGGGCATTTACTCGACCTCGGCGGAGGCGGAGGCCATCCTGAACTCGCGCGGCCTCGAGCAGTTCCACCAGCAGACCTCTTCGGAGATCTCCATCACCATGCTGGGCGGGGATTCCTCGGGTTGGCAGAAAGCGAACTCCCCCGACGCGCGCAACCTGGACGCGGCGTCGCTGGCGGAGACCGCGGCCCGCAAGGCGCGCGAGTCGGCCGCCCCGCGCGAGCTCGCACCGGGGAAGTACACCGTCATTCTCGAGCCGGCGGCGGTGCTCGACCTGGTGGGCTTCATGTTCTGGGACTTCGGCGGGCAGGCGCTGCTCGACCAGCGCAGCTTCCTGAACGACCGCGTGGGCAAGAAGATCTTCGGCGAGGACATCACCATTTGGGACGACGTCACGCATGCCTGGCAGTCGGGAGCGCCCTTCGACGGCGAGGGCGTGTGCCGCCAGCGGGTGAAGCTGGTGGAGAATGGCGTGGTGAAGAGGCTGGTGTACGCGCGCGGCACGGCCGCAAAGATTAAGCAGTCGGAGCTGGCCGCAAAGCTCGGCGAAGTCGCGGCCACCGGGCACGGCTTCCCCCTGCCCAACGAGATGGGCGAGGCGCCGATGAACGTGGTGTTCGAGGGCGGCCCCGCCGCGTCGCGCCGGACGGTGGAGCAGATGATCGCCTCCACCGAGCGCGGCGTCCTGGTGACGCGGCTGTGGTACATCCGCGAGGTCGATCCCTACGAGAAGATCCTCACCGGCATGACCCGCGACGGCACCTTCGCCATCGAGAACGGGAAGCTGCGGCACGGCATCCGCAACTTCCGCTTCAACCAGAGCCTGCTGCACATGCTTTCGAGCGTCGAGGCGATGGGCGAGCCGGTGCGCGCCAGCGGGGAGGAGTCGTTCGACATGGTGGTGCCGGCCATGCAGGTAAAGGATTTCAATTTCACTGAAGTGACGAAGTTCTAGCCAGTGTTAGGATGATGAGCCATCATCGTCCGGAGGGGCGGGGATGGGCAGCGAGCCGGTCAGCAAGGCGTCGGGAAATGCGGCGGGAGAGGTCGAGCCCATCCGCGTGATCCTGGCCGACACGCAGTCGCTCTACCGGGTGGGCATCCGCAAGATTTTCGCAAGCGAGGACGGCATCCAGCTAGCCGCCCAGCCGGAGACGCTGGAAAAGACGCTGGAGGCGGTGGTGAAGTCGCCCGCCGACGTGCTGCTGTTCGAGGCGTCCCTCTCCCAGGAACCTACCGAAGCCGTGGCGAAAATCCTGGAGATCGCGCCCGGGCTGAAAGTCGTCCTGCTGATCGACAAGCCGCTGCGCGAGGAGGAGACGGTGGAATGCGTGCGCCGCGGGGTGCGGGGCATCGTGAGCCGCTCCATCCCGCCAGAGCTGCTGGTGCGCTGCGTGCGCAAGGTGGCGGCAGGGGAGCCCTGGCTGGACAAGCGCAGCGTCCACTGGCTGGCCGAGGCCTACCGAGCGCAGCCCCACCCCAGTGCGCCGCACGGCAAGCTCAAGCTCTCGGAGAAGGAGCAGATCATTGTCTCCCTGGTCACCGACGGCCGGCGCAACAAGGAGATCGCGCTCGAACTCGGCACCTCCGAGCAGGTGGTAAAGAACTACCTGCGCCGCATCTATGAACGCTTCGGGGTCGCCGACCGGCTGGAGTTGGCCATCTACTGCCTGCAGCATGGGCTGGCCAAGCGGGGAGGGCGACCCGCCGCGCCCCCGGCCCGGGCCTAGCTCCGCGCGTCTTGTAATCCCGCGCGGCGTTTGTTATCGTGGCCGCCCTCCGAAAAATGAAGAAGAACATTTCCATTCGCGTGAACGGAGTGGAGCGCAGCGCGCAGGTGGAGCCGCGGCTGCTGCTGGCGCACTTCCTGCGCGAGATGGCGGGGCTGACCGGGACCCACATCGGCTGCGAGACCTCGCTGTGCGGCGCCTGCACCGTGCTGCTCGACGGACGCGCGGTGAAGTCCTGCACCGTGCTCGCGGTCCAGGCCGACGGCGCTTCGGTGACCACCATCGAGGGCCTGGCCGATGACGGCAAGCTGCACGCCATCCAGCAGGGATTCTGGGAGGAGCACGGCCTGCAGTGCGGCTTCTGCACTCCGGGCATGATCCTGTGCTCGCATGACCTGCTGGAGCGTAATCCCGCTCCCTCGGAAGTCGAGATCCGGGAGGCCCTTGGCGGCAATCTCTGCCGCTGCACCGGCTACCAGCACATCGTGAACGCGGTGCAGTCAGCCTCGAGCAAGATGGCCAAGCCTCCGGCCAAGCGGAGGAAGAAGTAATGGCGCGGGCCGCCCAATCGAAGCCGTCCAAGTGGGTGGGCCGGCGCATGCCGCGCAAGGAAGACCCGCGGCTCATCCAGGGCATCAGCCATTACACCGACGACCTGCGGCTTCCGGGAATGCTGCACTGCGTCTTCGTGCGCTCGCCGCACGCCAACGCCAGGATCCAGTCCATCGAGACGGGCGCGGCGCGCACGGTCGAGGGCGTGGTGGCGGTCATCACCGCCGAGGACCTGACGAACGTGAACAGCGTGCCCTGCGCCGGCGCGCTGCCCAATCTGAAGGTCCCGCCGCATCCGCCGCTGGCCAAGGGCCATGTCCGCTACGTGGGCGAGCCGGTGGCCGCGGTGGTGGCCGAGGATTTCTACGCCGCGCGCGATGCCGCCGAACTGGTGATGGTGGATTACGAATCCCTACCCGCCGCGGTGGACATGGAGAAAGCCCTGGAGGGCGGCACCCTGGTCCATCCCCAGTTCGGGACCAACCTGGCCTTCACGCACGAACTGAAGAACGGCGACATCTCCGGCGCCTTCAAGCGCGCCGACGTGGTGGTGGGCGAGCGCCTGGTGAACCAGCGCCTGGCGCCGATCGCGATGGAAACCCGCGGCGTGATGGCGCAGTACCTGGCGGGCGAGGGCACGATGACGGTGTGGTCCTCCACACAGATCCCGCACCTGCTGAAGACGCAGATCTCGCTGATGCTGGGGATGCCGGAGACTTTGGTGCGCGTGGGGCCGCCGGAGGTGGGCGGCGGCT
>Ga0080064_1003949_pt1 | contig 20074 bp, 15 predicted proteins | sample Subgrocontami54m_FD_69260 | JGI IMG/M metagenome (GOLD analysis project Ga0080064, IMG submission 69260) | Subsurface groundwater microbial communities from S. Glens Falls, New York, USA - GMW46 contaminated, 5.4 m (SPADES assembly) (version 2) ...
GGCACCCGGACCGCGACACTCTGCCGCGGGCCGCCCAGCCGCTCCATCGCTTCCATTGCGCGCGGAAGCGCCGCCTCCGAGCTCGTCGTCGCGAAGGCGATCGAGCACGGCTCCGCAACCGCCGCAGCGAACCGGCGGATCGGTACGCGAGCCATGAACGCCACGGGCAGCAGCACGACGAGGATGAAGACAATCAGCGCCGCGTAAAGCGTCAACAACAGCTTGATCAGGTTCACGAGGATCCCGATCCCCATGTGACCAACGGTGTACGCGATAGCCGCGCCAACGCCGATGGGCGCAAACAGCATCACGATGTTCGTGAACTTGAACATCGTCTCCGCGAGGCTTTCGCTGAACGTCAGCAGCGGCCGACGCTTCGCCTCCGGCAGAAGCGCGAGCGCGACGCCGAACATCACGCTGAACACGACAATCTGCAGCACCTCGCCGTCGGCGATCGACTTGGCGATGTTCTCAGGAAAGACATGCAGGACGACGTCCTGCCACGTCTGCGCCACCGGACGCGCGATCTGCTCTCCCGGCGGTGGCGGCGGCAGGTTGATCCCCACGCCCGCGCGGCTGATCGTGATCGCCGCCCACCCGATGAGCAGCGCAATCGTCGTGACGATCTCGAAGTACACGAGCGCCTTGACGCCCATGCGTCCAACCTGTTTCAGGTTGCCGTGGCCGGCGATGCCGACGACAAGGGTCGCGAAGAGCAGGGGCGCGATGATGGTACGAATCAGCCGGATGAAGATCTGGCTGAGGATGCGGAGCTGGATGGCGGTCTGTGGGAAATCATGTCCGAATGTCGCGCCCGCCACCATCGAGACGAGAATCCACGTCGTCAGCGACCGCCGCCGTACGGCAAGCAGAATGAGAGCGGCGACGACGAGCCATCGCAGCGCGAACAGCATGCGGCCTCGGCGTGGTTACTCGCGCGTGTTGCCGGTGAGCGGCGGAACGCTCACGCGGGGAGGCGAGGGTGTCACCTCGAAGGAGAATCGCAGCGCGGGAATCTTGTTGCCCGGATGATCGTCGGCGTACGTCAGCTGCGGCAGACGATAGAGCTGCTGTCCGCCTTCTGGTCCCTGGTAGATACCGGGATACAAGTCGATCAGATGGACGCCGGGCGCGCCGGCCGCCGTGAAGTTGATGACGACGTCGCCCTGGCTGTTGAAGCCGCAGGCGTATCCCATGTACGCGTTGTCGTAGGTGGCGACGTAGATATTGTCGTAGTCGGTCCACCCGACGCCTTTGAGATGGATCGTCACCGGCGTGCCCACCGGACCTGATGCGGGCGACATGCCGACGATGCTCGTCTCGATGACGAAGTGCGTGGTGGCGATGATCTTGTCCGCCGAGCGAATGGAGACCGTGTGGAGGCCGCCGAGATCCTCGGGAATCGACAGCGGAACGGCGATCCGGCCGTCGGCTCCTGCAGTGACCTTCGCAATCTCTTTCTCGAGGGGTGAGAAGCCGCTGCCGCCGACGCGATTTCCCTCCTGCGTTCCCCAAATCAGGGATACAGGTGCGTTCGCGGGAAGACCTGTCGCGCTGAACGACGCGCGCGTGGCGACCGGTCCTTGCGTCGGACTGATCCGCGCGGTTGCTCCCTCGGTACCCGTTGACGCCGGCACGGGCTGCGGCTGATACGGCTCCGCGTATATTGCGCGACCGCCGGCGCGGCCGGGCGTCACGCGGAACACGAAGCCGGGCCTTGGCAGGTACGCGTTGGGCGCCTGTTCGTGATTCAGATAGCCCTGCCCCATCCAACCCGTCAGCACGCTGATCGCGTGATCGCCAACGGGTCCGGTTGCGCGAAAGCGCGCCACTGCTGTGCCGCGCGTGCCGGCCGCAGACACCCAGCCCACTTCCTGGTTGTCCCAGTTGACCACCCACGTGCTTTCCATCGTCCGCCACCCAAGGCCGCTCACGCGCAGCTCGATCGGCGTGCCGACCGGCCCCTCGGTTGGAGAGATCTCGAACGTCTGGCTGACTTCGATGCCGCCCTGCGCGAGCGGGGCGCCGCCGTCCATCACAAATACTTCGTGGACGCCGCCGTAATCTTCGGGAATCGTGAAACGCACCGCGAGCCGTCCGTTGCCGTCAACGTCGGCTTGCGCGATCGTGCGCGTCGTCTCGTTGAACTTCTTTCCTCGGAAGTGGAAGTAATCCTCGATCACCCATCCACCGTCGACAGTGCCCCACACGAGATTGACTTTTCGATTCGCCGGGAGACCTTCAGCAGTTGCCTGCACACTCGTGCCGGGAACCGGCTTCTGGCTCCGGTCGTAAACGAGCGTGAGCGGCTTTGTGGCTGTGGCGGATTTGGGCGCCGACGCATCGGGAGCCGACGCGTCGGCAGCCTGGCTGGACGTGGGCGCGCTGCGCCCGCACGCAAACGCGCTCAGCGCGACGAGCAGCGTTGCCCCGATCGCCGTGGCGGCGGGAACGCGCACTGGCCTCACTCGACGATGGTGAGCTGAGACGCCTCGACCTCGAACGGCTTGAACTCTCCGGTGCGCCCGTGCTTGTCCTTCGCGGTTACGGTGAACCGGACGATGCCCGTCGGCGCGTCATTGGGCACGATCCACTTGGCGACCCAGAACGTGCGCTCGGGCTGCGTCGCGGTGGCGCGCCACCGCATCTTGATGTCCTGCGTCTTCCCCATGTAATTGAGGTGAACGAACAGCTCCGCCTCGGGCTCGATATGCTGGCCGGTCTGCGGATCGACTGCCTCGATCCTCCAGCCGACCGGATCGCCGTGCTTGTACACGTTGCTCAGATTGCAATTCCTGGGTTTGCCTGGACCGTAAAAGAACGTCATGTCGCCGCGGAGGATGAGGGTCCCTGTCTTTGCGGCGGGCGCTTGAGCGGCCGCGCGCGGCAGCGCCGCCGGCGCGATACCAGCCACGATGACGAGAGTGAACAACGCGACGGTGAGTGTTCGGCGCACGGCGGTCTCCTTCAAGAAACTCCGAAAAGTCTATCCGATCTGGCGAATTGGTTATACTCAATGGTTCCAACCACTGCGGAAGTGGCGGAATTGGCAGACGCGCTAGCCTCAGGAGCTAGTGGCCGCAAGGCCATCGGGGTTCGAGTCCCCGCTTCCGCACCAATCCTCGCGTTGCTCGTCTTGGCGCGTCAGCGCGGTCTCAGGCGCTCGACCGTCGGCGCTCCGCGCCTCGGTCTTCGGGCACGAGTCCCCGCTTCCGCACCAGCCTTCGCTCATGGATCGCGCGAGCTTCGGCCGGCAAGCCAGCGCTCGCGTCACGCTAAGCTCGGCTCGGCTCGGCTCGGCTCGGCTCGGCTCGGCTCGGCTCGCGAAAGTCGAAACACAGACTCATGCTCTTTGCCGATCGCCATTGCCGAGACGCCCGAAGCCCTCGCTCGTGCGGTTCGGCCTGTGAAAGCCGAAATGTAGTCGCAATGTATCGGCGCGAGAGTGGCGCCGCCTTCCGCCAAAACGCGCGAGCGTAGAGCGGACGAGTAACCGCTGAGCTTCAGCGATTTAGTTCGACTCGAGCTTGTTCAGGTCCCCTATGTCGCGAAGGATCCGCCGCATCTCCTCCACGACTTTCATGTGTTCGAGCGCGGTCTGGAGCGATGCGACGGAGGCGTGCATGGCACGGATCGCCGCATGACGGGCGGTCTCAGCTGCGACTCGTGCCTCCTCACCGGCGACCCGGGCCGTCTCTCCCGCGTCGCGCAGGCGCTCCCGCCCCTCCCGCAGGGTTTCGAGCGCCTCGCGGTGCTCATCGCGGATCACCCGCGCTTCCTCCGCCAATCGCCTGCACTGCTCCGCCTCGTTCCTGGCAGACTCCGCCTGGTCTTGAGCACGCTCGCGTGTGCCCTGTGTCTGTTGCAGACGCAGCTCAGGATCGTGAGCGTTCGGCATGGTTTCCTGTTTCTCTCGATCGAACGTCGACGGATCGACGTCAAGCCCGTCCATTCCGCCGTTGACAGCGTACCAGACAGGGGTGGACGAGAGATGTTCTGAAAGTGACATCGACACGTTGGTGCGTCGAGCCGCTCCGCACTGGAAGGCTTGCCGCAGTGGGGGCGGTCGGTCGCGCTGATCCCGGAAACCCGGACGAGGTCAGCGTGCATCGCCATCCGCGACGGCGAGACGTTGGCCGCGTAGAGCCACGCGAGTCCACAATTCGGGGAACGTGAAGTAATCTTCGAGGACATTTTCCCTGAAGGAGTCTTCGATGAGCCAGGTTACGTTCAAGCGCCCGGACGGCAAGGATTGTTCAGGCTTCTACGTCGAGCCGGCTGCCGGCAGGCAGACGCCGGGTATCGTCATCATCCAGGAGTGGTGGGGGCTCAACGATCAGATCAAAGGTGTCGCGAACCGGTACGCCGGACGCGGCTACCGCGCGCTCGTCCCGGATCTGTACCGCGGCCAGATTGGCCTCGACGCGAAGGAAGCCGAGCACCTGATGGGAAACCTGAATTTCGGCGACGCGGCTGGGCAGGACGTACGCGGCGCGGTGCAGCACCTGAAGTCCACGGGCAGCGGGAAGGTTGGCGTGGTCGGCTACTGCATGGGCGGCGCGCTGACGCTGCTGTCTGCCGTGTTCGTGCCGGAGGCCGACGCCGCTGTGGCGTGGTACGGATTCCCGCCGCTCGAGTACATCGATGCGTCAAAGATCAAGGCGCCGCTCATGGGCCACTACGCCATTCACGACGCTTTCTTCCCAATCCAGCAGGTGGATGCGCTCGAGCAGAAGCTGAAGGACGCCGCGGTTCCGTACACGTTTCACCGCTATGACGCGCAGCACGCGTTCGGGAACGAGACCATCACAAACCCGTCAATCCCGATAAAGTACGACCCGGCGGCCGCGGAAACGGCATGGAAGCGGACGGTGGCGTTCCTCGACCAGCATCTCGGCGCGGCGCAGCCCGCCTGACGCGCAGGCACGACGCGTGGGAGTTCCGAGTCCGGCCAAAGCCGGACGCTACCGATGATCGGTAGTGTCCGGGTTCAGGCGGACCTCACCAGTCCACGCGCCCGTGGACGCCAGGATCGCCTTCGCGATGAAATCGGCGAGGCGATGATTTCCCACGAGGGTGTAGTGGCAGCAATCATCGATATACACAGGCGCGCGTTCATCGTCAAAGACGTGGACGGCGTTCAAGACGTCCGGCGCAGCGCCGTTCGACCGCAGCGCCTTCTCGAGAAACGGATATCCCCTTGCCGCGCCTTCCTTGAATGGCGAACCCGCGTTGAACGCGACCTGCGCCTCCGCAGCGCTGAACGTCCTCGTCGAGTAGTACTGGTTCGGCTGGAGCACGTGAAAGTACGGCACGGCGCGAGCCGCGAGCAACTGCTTCATCAGGAGTGACGACGCGATCCAGTCGCGGGCGATATTCTCGTAGACGGTCGCCTCACGCCGCTCTTTGATCGGCGGTGCGACATGGATCACCGACTGCTGCGGCGGATTCGACGGCAGTTGGTCGAAGCGCACGAGTTCCTCGCGGTACTTCCGTTCGACGAACGCGTGATAGCGCCCGAGGACGAAGTCGATCGAGGCGAGGCGGTTCCGATTGAGTCGCTCAGCCAGTGCATTCAGTCGCTGCTTGTCGCGCCTGACCCCAACGAGCGACTCGAGTTTCTCCGGTGTCAGCGTCGACTGATTGACGAGGTTGATCAGGGGATCGAGATGCATGATGCTCGGCATCGAGATGTCCCATCCCTGCTGATCGTTGAGCGGCGACAACGCGACCTCGTTGAACCCGTCGATGTTGATCACCAGGTCGAAGTGCTGGCCCATCGACAGGAAATAGGCGAGCGTCAGGAGCTGCTGCGGCTGCTTGTACCCCTCGTGGCTGAAACAGAGCGGGACCAGCTCCCGTTTGGCGAAGAACGCGTTCTCCTTCAGGGCTGCTTCCAGCCGGCTCACACCCACCTGACAGAACCATGCGCCCACTGATCCGCCGAAGATCCCAACGACGAGCTGATTGTCGCTCGTCCGGGTGAACGGGTAGTCATGAGGCGAGGCAAAACCGAAGTTGTTGGCCACCACGCGTGACGGCGACGCGGGCGTTTCACGCAACGCCGCCGGGATATCGAGCGCGCTCCCGGCCCGATGAATCGGCCCGAAATACGGACTCAGCCCGATATCGGTGAAAGCCTGGCCCCGCGCGGCATCCGGAATGACTTCATACGTCTGGCGATAGGGATTGGTGTAGAAGAGCCACCCGTGCTCGTAGTAGTAGACGGTCAGGCCGAGGATCTCAGCGCATGCGCAGAACACTGCGACGTTAATCGAGAGCAGGATGACCGTTCGCTTCACCATCATGGGAGCCGCGGCCACATCGCTATGGCAGTGGGTCGACGGGCATGCCGATATCGATCAGGCGCATCGCGATGTCGGTGTTGCGCAGCACCTGCCGCTCCATCGGGTCGAAGCCTTCGTACTGGTACGGCACGAACTGCAACGGGTGCGAAAAGCGCATCACCTCGAGGATCCCGGACGGTAACGGCGGGCTTGGCGCACGTGGATGATACAGGTGCTGCGCATTGAGCAGCACCCATCGCGACGGCTCGTGCGGATTGATGGGCGGCGGACCTTCGAGCGTCATATCGTGATCGACGGGGCCGTATTTCGCCGTGATCCCGGCAATCACGTCGCGCGGGAATCGCTGCTGCAGCGGCTGGCGAAAGTTCCAGGCGACCTGCAGCACCAGCGCGGCCACGCACGCACCGACGACCCATCCACCCCACCGCCGCCGCTCGAACAGCTGCGCGATCGCGGCCGCCGTGGCCAGGCAGAAGAACGGCACGAGCTGGCGCGACTGCCGTCCCATGACCACGAACATGTGCAGCAGTGCGGAGCTGAACGCGAGGCCGAGGTAGATGAACACCGCGCTGACGATCCACACGGTCGCCGTCTGGCGCCGCCGCAAGTTCCACTCGCCCGTGTCGAGTATCACAAGAAAAGCCGCCGCCAGCCACACGAGCAACAGCGCATGCTCGGCGTGCCACAGGTATGCCCACGTGACGCTGAACCCTTCTGGCGCGTACCCGTCGGTTACCGTTCCGGCCAGGCGCTGCATCCCTGAAAGAAGCAGTGGCGCGCCCGCCGCAAGCTCCACCACCATGATCACCAGCGGCACGAGCAGGAAACCGAGACCCGCAAATACCGCCCGGGGGAGAGCGATCCTCATCGGCGCCCGTCCCTCGTGGAACAGATGCGCCAGGAGGACGACGCCAACCAGCAGCCAATAGCCGTTGTAGGTGATGAACGCGGCGCCGGCAGCCGCGCCGCACGAGAGCGAGTCCTTGCGGGTCGTGCCAAGGCCGCACCACAAGGCCAACAGGGCAAGCGCCATCGAGCTGTCGTACGGCAGCAGATGTCGCGCGTAATAGAACATCGTCGTTGCCGAAGCCATGAGCGCGGCGGCGATCAGCGCTTCGACGCGATCGCGGCCAGCCCGGCGTGCGATCCCGTAGACGAGGGCGATCGCGGCCACAGAAATCTGTGAAAGCACAACGCCGGGCAGGATCGTGAGCGCGTTGCCCGATCGACTCAGCGCATGACTGAGCGCGAGCTGCAGACCGGCTGGCCCGGCGCTGATGAGCGCGAAGCCGAGGTGATCCTGCGTGCTGACGAGCGCCTTCACGACGCCAAACCAGCTCGATTGATTGAGGTCGAAGATGTCCAGGACCTGGGTGTAGAGGCGCTCGTCAGGCCAGTACAACTGCCCGCCCTGGGCGACGAGAGCGAGGCGAAGGAGCGAGGCAGCGGCGAGGAGGAGAATCAGCGCGCGGTGACGCACGGACCAGATTATTGCGCGTGACATGGCAGGCCGGTCGCGGAATCGATCGGCGTTCCAGGCGGCGCCGCAGGGAGCCACACGCGAACGATGTCGTTGTCGCGCGGAAGGGCGTGCTCCTCGTAGCGTCGCGAGTGGAACCACGCCGCGAGTTCGGGCCACGCGCGCTCGAACGCGCCGGCCCCTTCGAGCAGCACGGCGGCGGACACCTGTTCACGATCGAGGCGCCGGAGCGCACGCGCCATGTCGTCCGGCCCTTCGTAGTAGCCAGGCATCCACGACGGCAGGCCCGCTGCAAAGGGACGTCCGGCGAGAAACGGAATCTGCGGACCGAATCCGGTGACGAACACGCGTTCGCGCGTCGCCGTGCAGCGCGCGAGGTAGGACACCAGCGCCGCGCGCCTCGGGCTCGGCTGAATATCGGGCGAGTCGTTCAGGAGTCGTTCCGTGACTCGACCGGTCTGGCGCACGATGGCCATTGGCGTCGGAATGCGATAACCCGCCACGGCGAGCGACGTCGCGGCAAATACGATCGTCGTGGCGCACGCGATCAGAGCGCCAATGCGCAACGCCTTCGCGTGAAACACCTGCCCAATCAGTGCCGCCGCCAGGATGACGGTTGGCGCGATCACATCGGGCAGCCGCGCCAGCAGCACGTCCCGAAGGAACACGGCGTTCATCATCAGGACCAGCACCGACGTCGACGCGAGATGCGCCGCCGTCAGCGTCCGCGCGCGCGCGAAGGCGAGCAGGAGCCCGCACAGCGGAACGAGCGCAAGCAGGTAGTAAAGTGCCTGCGGCCGCCCGGCAGCCGTCCGCCTTCCCTCCGACGCAACGAATCGAAGCGCGGCGCTCGCATATTCACCGAGTCCCTCGTTCCATTGCACGTATGCGAGCCACGGAGAGGCGAAGAGCACCACGGTGCCGCCGTAGATCGCCGCGCGTCTCGCCGCTTCACGCGGATCCGGGCGGTGCCGCGCCGCGAGCAGGACCATCGTCGACGCAACGACGTACACGGCGTAGTCATGGCGCAGGAGAAATGCGATCGCCGTCCACGCAGCGATCGCGATCAGGCGGCGCATGCTTGGCAGGTCCGCATAGCGCCACTGAACGAGGATGGCCACAACCGGAACGATGATCTTTGTCGTGTTGTAGAGACGCGGCGAGCTGACGATCGCGACAATGGCCGCCGCGATGCCGGCGATCGGGCTTCCCGACGCGCGTCGCGCCAGGACGTACGTGCACGACGCGGCAACGGCCTGCAGCAGGATGCAGAGCACGACGTTGGTCGCAAGGACAGGAATGCCGAACAGCGCAGCGGCACCGGCGGTCACGAGATAGAACAACGGCTGTCCCGGATCCTCGAAGTCGCGAACGGGCCAATCTCCGTAGAGGAGCTGCTGCGTCCGGGCCAGCATCACGAAGTGATCGTTTTCAATCGGGCTGATCGTGAGATAGCGAAAGGCAAACGCCGCGAGACCGACGACGAAGGCTCCAACCGCTGCGCTCGACAGCATCGCGCGTGTGGAGGAGGTTGCGGGAAGACGCACGCAGTTCCTGACGGAAGGTATCCTAGTCGAGAGTCGCGCCAATTCTCAGAATGGCGCCCTGGTGAATGGGTTCCCCCGCTAGAAACCCGCTCGTCTTGTAGCCGCCCTGCGCGACGATCGAGAGACCGGAGCGAAGGCGGCCACGGGCCGTCCCCGTCGCTTCCCAGCCCCACTCAGGCTGACGCCAGAGATGTCCTTCGCCGTCGAACGTCCATCGCTTCCACGCGGCCAGGCGCGTTGACTGCAAACCGACGCCCCACGTGCGCGCGCCGATGGTCCGTCCGGCGCGGATGGTGGCATCGACGAAACGGCCGTTCCGCACGAACGCATTGTCGATCACCCACTCGGTCCCGAATGACGTGAGCTGGAACCGGACCATCGGCAGATACCGTGTGGCGCCCAGGGGGATCATCGGCACCGGCGATTCGGCGTGACCGCTCCACACGTACGAGACATATGCGCTGTAGTACGCGTACGCAATCATTGGGTTCGCGAACCCCGCGAGCACCTGACGGCGCAGCGTCCGGGCATCGAGTGTCTTCTCGTCATTGTCGGTCGCGACGTCGTCATAGATCTTGATGAAGTCGCCGATGTCATGCCCGTCTTTTTCCAGATCGTGGGTATGCAGGATGTAGCGGATCGTGTCGTATTCGACGTGCTGATAGCGCCTCGCGTCGCGATGGTGCCAATGACCTGATATCAGCGCATCCTGCGTCAGGATGCGTGCCGCCATTTGATTCGCCTCCATTCCTCCCACCGTCACGGCCAGTATTTCCTCGACGGTCGGATTGCGATCGAGCTGGAAATACGTCGCGCCGCCGCCGCGACCGTACGGCGGTGGCGCGGGAAGCGCGTAGTGAACGGGGCCGTCGAACAGCTCGCGCAACCGCCCGCCGTGACCAAACAGCTCGTGATTGGCGACGCGCAGCCAGTTTTCCTGCGGGTCGTCAAACAACTCCAGCTTTGCGAGCCGATAGGTGGCGTTGGTCGCGCGTCGCAGCTTGCCTTGCTCCTCGAAAAGACGCAGCGGCACGAAACGGTCCTCGATGCTCGCCATGATCCGGCCCACCGTGACGGTCGCGCTCGCGCCGGCCGCCGGCGACATGTCGCGGTCGACGAGTATCGTCGCGCGAGTAGGGGTCGAGGGCTGCGCCGCGCAGGTATTCGCCCAGCAGAGCGAAAGCGCGAGCCCAATTGCGCACGACTGTGCCTGGATTCGTCGCCGACATCGCCCCTCGACTCTGGTCGGGGCGAGGGTGAGCTCGTCGAAAGGTCGCATCTTGCGGCTCGGGACCCTCCCCAAAGGCGACAAAGTCTAGGACAATGACGCGGATGTATTGTCGAGTACTGGGGCGCGCCTATGTCGCTCTCTTCATTCTGCTTACGGTTTCAGTCGCCCACGCCGCCGCGCAAGCACTCGCCGGCCCGCCGGCGATAACGGCTGTCGACACACCCGCGGCGCCGACGATTCTCCTGGACGGGCCTTCTGCCCCGATCGCGCCATCCGTCATCAACCGCGACGAAAAAGGACGTGCGACGATGCGCGCCGTCCGCATCGATCGTCCGCTCAAGATCGACGGACACCTCGACGAAGAAGTCTACGCGAGGGTGCCCGGGGCTGGCGATTTCGTCCAGCAGCTCCCGCGAGAGAACGTCCCGGCAACGGAGCCGACCGAGGTGTGGATTTTCTTCGACGAGAAGAACCTCTACATTTCCGCGCGCTGTTTCGACAGCCACCCCGAGCGCGAAGTCGCCACCGAGATGCGTCGCGACGACAACAACATCCTCCAGAACGAGAGCATCAGCATCGTTCTTGATACCTTCTACGACCGGCGCAACGGCTTCATGTTTCAGACGAGCCCACTCGGCGCGCTTCGCGACCAGTCGATTGCCGACGAGCAGTTGAACCAGAGCTGGAACACGGTCTGGGACGTGAAGTCGGCACGCGACAACCGCGGATGGACAACAGAGATGATGATTCCGTTCAAGTCGCTGCGCTATCGCGGATCGGGACCGCAGGTCTGGGGAGTCAATGTCCGCCGCATCATCAAATGGAAGAACGAGAGCGACTATCTCAGCGCCTCGCCTGCGGCGTACGGCATGGGCGGCATCAACCGGTTGAATTCCGGCGGCACGCTGGTGGGCGTGGAGACGCCGCTCCAGTCATTGAACCTGGAGCTCAAGCCATACCTCGTATCGTCCGTCAATACCGACAGAGCCGCGACGGCGCCGTACTCGAACGACATCACCAAGAACGCCGGCTTCGACTTCAAGTACGGCTTCACACGCGGCCTCGTGCTGGATGCGACGGTCAACACCGACTTCGCACAGGTCGAGGAAGACGCGCAACAGGTCAATCTCACCCGCTTCAGCCTGTTCTTTCCGGAGAAGCGTGATTTCTTCCTCGAGGGTCAAGGGATCTTCCAGTTCGGCGGCGCCGCGATCGGCGAGCGTGGAGGCGGCGGGACGACGCCCGAGGTGCCGATCCTCTTCTTCAGCCGCCAGATTGGCCTGAGCAGCGGCCAGAGCGTGCCGGTGCGCGCGGGCGCCCGCGTCACCGGGCGCGCCGGCCAGTACAGCATCGGAGCGCTGAACATCGAAACCGGTGAGAAGCTATCGGCCAATGCCGCCGCAACGAACTTTTCCGTGCTGCGCGTCAAGCGCAACATCCTGCGGCGCAGCACGATCGGCGTGCTGGCCACACGCCGCGCGCCGACCGTGACGACGCTCGGCCACGGATCGAATTACGCTGGCGGTCTTGACGCAAACCTCGCGTTCTTTCAGAGCGTGAACGTCGTCGGGTATTACGCAAAGACCGGAACACCAGGCGTGGATAGCCATGACACAAGCTATCGCGGCAGGTTCGACTACGGCGCCGATCGCGTCGGAGTGCAGCTCGAACACATCATGGTCGGCGAACAGTTCAACCCCGAAGTCGGATACGCCCGGCGCAGCGACTTCCGCCGGACCTACGCTGACGTCCGCGTGAGCCGGCGGACGAGGAAGAACCGTATCGTGCGCCGCATCAACTTCGACACCGGCATCGACTATATCGAGAACGCCGCGCGCACGCTGGTCCAGGAGAAGGAGCTGAAGGCCGCATTCAACCTCGAGCTCCACAACAGCGATTCGTTCCGGATGGACTATCAGGCCAACTACGAGCTGCTTCCGAAGAACTTCGGAATCGCGACCGGGGTGACGGTCCCTAGCGGCGGCTACCAGTACGGCAGCTTCAACTCGTCATACAACCTCGGGCAGCAACACTTCTTCTCCGGCCAGGTGAGCACGTCGTTCGGGTCCCTCTATCACGGCACGAAGAAGTCACTCGCCTTCAACAACGCGTACCTCGCAGTGAACCGCCACCTCTCGTTCGAGCCAGGTGTGGGGCTGAACTGGGTCGACCTGCCGTTCGGCAACTTCACGACAACGCTGATCACGAACCGGACGATCATCACGCCGACACCACGGATGCTCATCAGCAGCCTGATGCAGTACAACGCCGCCCAGCACGCCCTCTCCGCAAGCGTCCGCCTCAACTGGGAATATCAGCCCAGCAGCCAGCTGTTCATCGTGTACAGCGACGGACGCGACACGCTCGGGCCCGGAGTGCCCGAGCTGCTCAACCGCTCATTTGCTGTAAAGATCACGCGCCTTTTTCGTTTTTAGTGGGGGTTCGGGGATCGTTCGGCAGTTGATCCCCGATCCCTGAGCCCCGCCGCGCTATCGGTGTACCCCTATTTCGTTGACACCGCCCTGCTGACGGCGATCGTCGGTGCAGCGGTCGGTGCCGCGTTCTGGCGGGCGATTCAGCAGGGCTGGTGAGCTTAGCTAGGTCTCTTCGTCAATCTGCCATTCGGCGAGCGGCTGTGGTCCGAGCTTGATGTCCGCAATGTCGGGATCGATACCGTCAGGCGCGGCGGGGGACGTGCCCTTGCGCTCTTTCTCCTGACGGCGCCGCTCCGCCTTTTGCTGGCGACGCTCGATCAGGCCCTTCTCACGCTCACGTTTTGCTGCCGTGGGTCTGGAATTACGAGCCATTCCAGACAAGCATACACCTACCTCAACGTCTCGTCACCGGCCGACCCCGTCGGTAATTCCGCATGCTACGATTCCGGCTTTGGTCTTCGCGCCGGTCACCGGCGTGTACGAGGAACGGCGCGTGGTGCATCTGCCCAATCGCATTTCACGACTCAACGAGCTGGCCCACGATCTTTGGTGGAGCTGGAATACCGATGCGCGCAATGTCTTCAGGCGCCTCGACTATTCCCGCTGGCGGCAAACGGCTCACAACCCCGTGCGCATGCTGCAGCTCCTGCCGCCGGAAGCAATTGATCGAGCGCTCGACGATCCAGAGTGGCTCACGCTCTACGACCGCGCGATCGCGCGGCTCGACGCCGCCCGCGCGGCGCACAACACGTGGGTCGAGAGCCACTTTCCTGAAATCGGCGGTCGATCGATCGCGTACTTTTCCGCCGAATTCGCGCTTCATCAGTCGCTGCCGATCTACGCCGGCGGCCTCGGGGTGCTGGCCGGCGATCATTGCAAGGAAGCCAGCGACCTCGGCGTGCCGCTCGTCGGCGTCGGATTCATGTATCCGCAAGGCTATTTCCGCCAGAACATCACCTTCGACGGGTGGCAGGAAGAGGTCTACGAGAAGCTGAACTGGACCGATGCGCCAATCGCGCCGGCTGTGACACCCGACGGCAAGCCATGCGTCACCGCGGTGCCGCTCGGCAACCGGACAGTGCTGGTGGCGGTGTGGCTCGTACATCTCGGGCGCGTGAAGCTGTATCTGCTCGACACCGATCTCGAGGAGAACGCGCCGTGGGATCGCGAGTTGTCGGCGCGACTCTACGGCGGCGACCGCGAGACGCGGGTACAGCAGGAGATCATCCTGGGGATCGGCGGCGTGCGCGCGCTCAAGGCAATGGGATGTGATCCGGCCGCGTATCACCTCAACGAAGGGCACGCGGCGTTCGTCGTACTGCAGCGCATCCGCGATCTCTGCGAGAAAGGGTGGAGCTTCGACGCGGCGCTCGAGGAAGTGCGGCGAACGACGGTGTTCACGACCCACACACCGGTTGCGGCCGGGCACGATGCGTTTCCTTTCCACCTGGTGGAAACACACCTTGCGGGCGCATGGGGCGATCTCGGTCCCCATCGCGAACGTTTCTTCGCCCTCGGGCACCACGACAACGGCGGCGGACCGTTGTTCAATATGACGGCGCTCGCACTGCGCGCATCGGGTGCGGTGAACGGTGTCAGCCAGCTGCACGGCGAGGTCACCAAACAGATGTGGCAATCGATCTGGCCCGGCACGTCGTACGACGCGCTGCCGGTGAAGTTCGTGACCAATGGCGTGCATCTGCCCACCTGGATCTCATCGGAGATCGAGCGTCTCTTCGACGAATACCTCGGCCCCGACTGGCTGGAGCAGCATGACGATCCCGCGTTCGTCGAGCGGGTGCTCTCGATTCCCGACGAGAAGCTCTGGAGTGCCCGCCAGACGCTGCGCGCGTACCTGTTCAACTTCATCCGCGAGCGTGCGCGCCAGCGGTGGAGCGCGCAGGGCGCCGCGTCGCGAGTGGTCGCCGCCGGAACGATGTTCGATCAGCACACGCTGACGATTGGGTTCGCCCGCCGCTTCACCAGCTACAAGCGCCCCGAGCTGATCTTCTCGGATCCGGATCGGCTCGCGCGGATACTCGACGGGGCCGACCGTCCCGTCCAACTCGTGTTCGCGGGTAAAGCGCATCCCGCGGATGAAGTCGGCAAGCATCACCTGCAGCGGATCTACAAGCGCGCCCTGGACCCGAAATTCAGAGGGCGCGTTGCCTTCGTGGACGACTACGATCTGCACGTCGCGCACTTCCTCGTCCAGGGGTGCGACGTGTGGCTGAACAATCCGCGCAAGCCGCTCGAGGCGAGCGGCACGAGCGGGATGAAGGCGGCAATCAACGGCACGCCTCACCTGTCAATCGGCGATGGCTGGTGGGCGGAGGGTTTCACCGGCGCGAATGGGTGGCTCATCGAAGGACGCGCCGACCCTGGCGACCAAGGCGCGCAGGACTGGGCCGACGCACAGGCGCTGTACGTAATGCTCGAAGAGCAGGTCGTGCCGGCGTTCTACGAGCGTGGCCACGACGGCATCCCGCACCGCTGGCTGGAGGTCGTGAAACAGTCGATGCGTACCGTGCTTCCCCGCTTCAGCGCCCGGCGCATGGTCAAGGAATATGTCCGCGAGATGTACCTGCCTGCGCTGAAAGACCACTCTGTAGCCCGATAGCGACAACTCGCAACCTCCAATTTCCAACTCCCAAGGCGCCCGCTGACGACACTTGGGAATTCGGCGTTGGGAACTGGGAGTTGAGGCCGTAGACAACCTCCTGCCGCGCCATCCCGTCCAACCCCATAGCCATGAATCGAGCCCGCTTCACAGCATTTCTCCTTGCTGCGACGCTCGCTGCCATTCCTGCCGCGCAGCTGCGGGGCTCGGCCGCGTCGCTACCTGACGACCCGGCCACAATCGCCCATGTTCTGAACCGGCTGACGTTCGGACCCCGGCAGGGCGAGGTCGAGCGGGTACGCCAGGTCGGCCTGGCCGCATGGCTGGACCAGCAGCTTCATCCTGCGAGTATCGACGACCACGCCGCCGAAGCGCGTCTTCCGCAGCTGCAGGATCCGCCTGACTCTACCGACGGCAAGGAACTGCGGCGCTTCGCGAGAAGACAGATCGTCACGCTCGCCTCCGGCAAGATGCTGCGGGCGTCGTACAGCGAGCGGCAGCTCCAGGAAGTCCTCGTCGATTTCTGGTTCAACCACTTCAACGTGTATGCCGCAAAGGGACGGATCGCGGAGCACCTGCCCGCGTACGAGAGTGAGGTGATTCGGCCGCGCGTGTTCGATCACTTCCGCGATCTGCTCGAGGCGACCGCGAAAAGTCCCGCGATGCTCTTCTACCTTGACAACCGGCTCAGCGTGGCGCCGGACGGGGATCCGGGATCCGGGATCCGGGATCAAAGGCGACAGAGAGTTCAAAGACGCCGGTTCTCCCTGATCCCCGACCCCCGATTCCCGATCCCTGCGAATGACAAGAGCAAGAAGCGCGCGCGCGGGCTGAATGAAAACTACGGTCGCGAGCTGATGGAACTCCACACGCTCGGCGTCGACGGCGGCTACACGCAGCAGGATGTCATCGCTGTCGCGCGCGCGTTTACCGGCTGGACCATCGACCGTGGCGGCGACTTCCGGTTCGTGCCGGCGCTGCATGACAACGGGACGAAGGTTGTGCTTGGTCACACGATCAGGTCGGGCGGCGGCATGGACGATGGCGAGAAGGTGCTCGAGATCCTGGCCTCGCATCCGTCAACGGCGCATCACATCGCATTCGAGCTCGCGCAGCGGCTCGTGGCCGACGAGCCTCCGCCGGCGCTGGTCGATCGCGCGGCGGCTCGCTTCCGCGAGACGAACGGCGACCTGCGGGAGGTCGTGCGGACGATCGTGACGTCGCCGGAGTTCCTGGCGCCCGCGGCGCGCGACGCGAAATTCAAGACGCCGTTCGAACTGGTCGTCAGCGCGGTGCGGACGACGGGCGCGGACGTGAGCGACGGCAGACCGTTCGTCAAGGTGCTGCAGCAACTGGGACAGCCGCTTTACATGTGCCAGCCGCCCACTGGCTATCGCGATACGGCGGAGGCCTGGGTATCGGCCGGCGGGCTCGTGAACCGCATGAACTTCGCCACACGTCTGGCGTCGGGCAGCATGCCTGGCGTGACGCTGCCCGCTGACGCAGCGCCATCAAATGAGCTCGCGCTGCGCCTCGGATCGCCCGAATTTCAGCGGCACTAACCACGATGAACACAAAGACGTACGCAACCACGAAGGACACAAAGGACACGAAGAAAAGATCACAAAGTGATTTTTTTCCTTTGTGGTCTTGATTGCTTCGTGCTCTTCGTGCCCTTCGTGGTTGACAACGTCTTTGTGGCCCTTGTGGCCTCAGGAGTCGACATGAACTCTCGTCGCATCTTTCTCAAATCCGGCTCGATGGCGATGCTCTCGCTCGGTTTTGCACCGTCGTTCCTGGGCCGTGCCGCCGCCGCGGTCACCGCGCGGCGCAAACTCGTCATCGCGATATTTCAGCGTGGCGCGGTCGACGGCCTGAACATGGTCGTGCCTCACGGCGAGTCGGAGTACTACCGGCTCCGTCCGACCATCGCGATTCCGCGGCCGGGACACGGGAGCATGGGCTCGGCGATCGACCTGGACGGCTTCTTCGGCCTTCATCCGTCGATGGTGCCGCTCGAGCCGCTCTGGGACAACCATTCGCTGGCGATCGTCCATGCGTGCGGCTCTCCTGACAACACGCGGTCGCATTTCGACGCGCAGGACTACATGGAGTCGGCGACGCCGGGCGTCAAGAGCACGCGCGATGGATGGTTGAATCGCTGTCTCCAAATCTCATCGGAACAGCGCAATCCGCTGCGCGGCGTCGCGCTCGCGCGGACGATGCCGCGCTCGCTCGAGGGCCCAGCGCCTTCGCTGGCAATCGGCAGCGTTGATGAATTCGGCGTCAGCGGAGGTGCCGGCGCGTTGTTCCAGGACCAGTACGAGAGTTCGTCCGACCGCCTTCTCAGCGCCGCCGGCAACGATGCGTTCGCGGCGATGCGCACGCTCAGACAGGCCGCAGGCGTTCCGTATCGTCCCACGCCGGGCGTCGAGTATCCGCCGACCCCGTTCGGCAAGGCGCTCCGGGAGATTGCGCGCCTCACCAAGGCTGACGTCGGCCTCGAGATCGCATTCACGGAGCTGGGCAACTGGGATCATCACGTCAACGAGGGGGCGGTGACGGGACAAATCGCCACGCGACTCGACGAGTTCTCGCGCGGACTCGCGGCGCTCGCCGCCGACCTCGGCGACCGGCTTGCCGACACGATCATCGTGACCATGTCGGAGTTCGGTCGCGCAATCGCGGAAAACGGCAACGGCGGCACCGACCACGGCCACGGTAACGCGATGATCGTGATTGGCGGCAACGTGCGCGGCGGCGTCCACGGCAAGTGGCCAGGCCTCGCCGATGCGCATCGCTTCGAGGGGCGCGACCTTGCAGTCACGACCGATTTCCGTGACGTGTTCAGCGAGATCGTGGTCGGGCACCTGGGCGCCTCGCGCAGTGCGCTCTCCAAGGTCTTTCCCGGGCACACGCCCCTTTCGGCCCCGGGCGTGATCAGAGCCTAGCGCACGTCCACTTCCAGTTCCCAACCTCCAACTCCCAAGGCGCTTGGGAGTTGCGGAGTTGGGAGTTGGGAGTTGTAAGATTCAACCAATGGCCCCCCGCAAGTCCAACCTGACCAAGTCGAAATGCGCGCTGTGCGGTGCAAAGGACGTCTCGGAGCCGCGCGGCGAGGAGCGCTACTGCCGCGATTGCTGGGAAAAGAAGATCGCGGTCGAGGAGATCGTCGCGCGCGAGTTCGCGCTCAAGCGCTACATCCGCGCACACAGCGCCGAGAAATACCTGATCTACCACTCGACCATCAAGCGTCCGTGCGGCCAGATTATCGTGGTCGACGACGGGTACGATCTGTTCCTGACAATGATTCTGTACCCGAATTTCGGGTGGGACGAGGCGGCCTACCACCTTGACGGCGACCCGGAAGGGCGGTCGTTCGCGGAGATCCTGGTTGATGTCGTCGCGACGGAGGTGATTGAGCCGTGGGGCGGTGGCAAATGGCACCTGGAGATCTTTCGATCGGCGAACCCGGACGCGGAGGATTGGAACGGCGAAATGTGAGCGTATAATGCGCTTCGAAGGCACATTCGTGCTTGCCGGGGGAGATCACATCATGAGATTGAAGAGCTTTTCGCTGCTGGCGGTAGCTGCCGTTGTCCTGTTGGCGACGAGCGCGCTTGCGGGGCAGGCCAAACCGCCGACACCGGCGCCCCAGGCCGCTCCTGCGGCGCCCGCGAAATACGTCCCGCCCATCCGGGGCGACGCTGAAGTCAACATGACCAAGCCGTTGACGAAGCGAACCGGGACCGAGATCATCACCACGTTCAAGGTGAAGAACGCGTCAGCGACCGGGTCGATTGCCGGCCTCAAGATCAGTGAGTTCTGGTACGACAAGGGCGGCAATCCCGTGAGCGGTGACGAATTCCGGTACCGGAAGCCGCTGATGCCGGGCGAGGTCATCGACGTCGAGCTGCGCTCGCCGGTCAATCCGAAGATGGCGAGCAGCCAGTATAAGTTCGAGCAGGCGAACGGCGGGGTGAAACCGAAGGTCGTCGCGAAATTCTAAGGGGCCCCGACGCGTGTAGAGGCGGACCTTCCCGGCTTCGCCGAGGCTTCGGCGGGGCAAGCAGGTCCGCCTCTTTTGTTGTACGGCGGACGATCAGCGAACGCGGATCTGAATGTCGCGAGCGACTCCGGCCCCGTCCTTGCCCCCGCGCGATTTGCTGGTGACGTGCACGACGTAGAGGCCCGGTGCGAAGTCCTTCAGGGGAATCTGGACCGTGTATCCGTACCCGCCGCGCCCGCCCTGCAGCTCCGTGGATGAGCGCTCTTCGCTGTTGCTGAACACGACGCGGCCGCCCTCGGCGCGCACGTCGGTTGCGATGTCGACCTTGTGGGCCGGCAGGTTCTGCTGGTTTTCGTAGACCTCGGCAAACAACGTGAGCTGATCGTCGCGCGTGAACACGCGCGCAGCCGTCGGTGCCTGCATCAGGAGCAGGCCGACTGGATC
>Ga0080064_1003951_pt1 | contig 20072 bp, 26 predicted proteins | sample Subgrocontami54m_FD_69260 | JGI IMG/M metagenome (GOLD analysis project Ga0080064, IMG submission 69260) | Subsurface groundwater microbial communities from S. Glens Falls, New York, USA - GMW46 contaminated, 5.4 m (SPADES assembly) (version 2) ...
AGAACGTGACGTTCAGGCTGGTGGCCGACCAATCCGCCACCTTGTCCAACAACCCCGTCACCGTCTCGGTGGCGTATGAAAGCGAGTACGCCGCGCCCTACGCCACGTCCCAGACGGCCAACGTCCGCATCCAAGGCGCGGCCCAGTTGCGGGCGCAGGTCACCGGCAGCAACCCGTTGGACGTGCACCCCGGCGACACGGCGGCCATTACCGTCACGCTGGACAACGTAGGCTCGGCCAAGGCCCAGGCCATTTCCGCGACACTTGCCGCGCCGGCCGCGCTTACGGTCAAGGCCAACGCCGCCACGCAGGTCGTCAACGAACTTGCGGCAAAAAAAAGCACCGGCTTGTCGTACAGCGTATTCGTGCCGGAGGCCGCAGCGGCCAAAGACTACGCCCTGACGCTTAAGGTGCGCTACGTGGATGAATACGGCCAGAAACAGTCCGCCGATTTGCCCGTCACGCTGTCAGTCCGGGCCAAGGCGTTGTTCGAGGCGCAAACGCACGACGGCCGGCTTTTTGTCGGTTCGAACAACGTCAACGTGCAATTCGCCATCAAAAACACCGGTTCGGCGCCGGCGAAAAAACTCCGCGTCAAGCTCGTGCCCCAGTTTCCCTTTTCCACCGACGGCAGCCAGCGCTACGTTGAAACCCTGGCGCCGGGCGCGACCGAAACGGCCGACTTCACCGTCAGCGTGGACAAGGAAGCCGCGTTGGGCCACTACGCGCTCCAACTGCAGGCCTCGTTCGAGGACGAACAGGGCCAGAGCCTGTCGGACACCATCGACGTGACGCTCACGGTGCCGCCCAAGGATTTGTTCATCGCCGTCTTTGTCGACTTCTGGTTCGTCTGGGCCATTTTGGCCATCGTCGCCTTTTTCATGCGCGACCGCATCCGCGGCATTTTGGCGGCCCGCGGCAAGAACAAAGAAAAGGCAAAGTAGCATGACAGAAAAACCGGAGGGCTCAGGAAAAATCGGCCGAAAAGTTCAACAATCGATTGAAAAAAGAAAAATACTTCGTCTGCCCACCCGGTGCAAAAACAAAAATTTCATGACAACAAATCAAGGAGGAGATGAACAGTATGAAAAATATAAAAATAAAAATTATCATGGGCAGTACTCGTCAAAATAGATTTAGCGAAAAGCCGGCGAATTGGATTTTTGAGGAGACGAAAAAGCTTGATGGCGTGGAAGCTGAATTGTTGGACCTTCGTGACTATCCCATGCCATTTTTTGACGACCCGATGTCACCCTCAATGGCAAAAAGGCAATATGCAAATGAAGTCGTCAAAAAATGGTCGGAGAAAATCAATGATGGAGACGCCTTTATTCTCGTCACTCCCGAATATAATCACGGGTATCCCGCGGTTCTCAAAAACGCAATGGATGTGATATATCCTGAATGGAACAGAAAACCGGTCGGCTTTGTGAGCTACGGTAGCGCGCTTGGCGCGCGGGGGGTTGAACAGCTTCGTCAAGTGGCGGTTGAGCTTCAAATGGCGCCGATCAGAAACGCCATCCATATTCCCGTTGACATATTTTTCTCGGCAATGATGGGGAAAGGCCCGACCGGCCCAGAGATGTTCAAACCGATTCGCGAAGGCATGATGGGCGACCGGGTGCAAATCTTTTTTGACGACCTGATCTGGTGGGCAAAAGCGCTTAAAGCGGCGCGGGAAAACTTAAAATAAGGCGTGAAAACTATGGAAACGCAAAATCAATACATTCCCGGCGTCTGCAATATCGGCCCCGCGGAAATTAAAAAGCGGAAACAAGCGGGGTGGGCGGGACTTATCGCGACCGCCATTTTGTGGGCGGCGTTTATCTGGTTTGATGTCCCGGCTATTTGGCGGCTGACACTCGTCTTGCCCGCAATGATGTCGGCAACAGGGTTTCTGCAGGCGCATATGCATTTCTGCGCCTATTTCGGCTTTGCTTCGCTTTTAAATTTGGGCGATGTCGGCAAAACCGATTCGATCTCGCAAGCGGATTTTCGGGCAAAAGACCGGCGCAAAGCATGGCAGATCATCATCTATTCTTTCTTTATCGGCATGATTGTCGCGCTTGTCGGCTATCTTCTTTAATCCATGGACCTGTTTTCCCACGGCCTCTGGGTAGGGGCTGCATATACAGATATAAATAACGCGTTTTCGATTCGCTTAAGTTGAAGTTAAGTGTTTGCTTAACTTGTGAAATTAATTAAGATTCGTAGAGTACTGTCCGTTTTCGCCCTCGTAGAAAGAAAGAATAGAAAGAATAAGAAATAAAGAAATTAATTAATTAGTTAAGTAAAGTTAAGTGTTTTCTTAATAGTTAAGTAATTACTTAATTCCAAGTTAAGCGTTTACTTAACTTGTCTCGCCTCGTGGCCGCAGCTGACGGGTTTGTTGCTTTGTATCTGGCCGGCGGAGGTTGACGTGGCGTACTCTGGTGATGTTAACTAACTTGTCAAGTTAAGCGAGTGCTTAATTCTGGTCGGAACGGAGAATAGTGGCCGGCGCGATGGTTTTGAGCCGTTCATCGATTTCCATGCGGCGCTTGAGCAGGTTGCGGGCTTCAGCGCTTCCGGCGGACCGCGTCAGGCGCATCAAGGCGTTGAGATAGGTCTGCAACGGCTCAATCACGTGCTCTTCGACGTAGATGTAGTGCGGGTAGGTGCGTTCTCTGGCGATGATGCCTTTGTGTTCCAGTTCCTTGATGGATTGGGAGAAGTAGGGGAGGCTGATTTCCATTCCTAGCTTCTTGTTTACGACGTCGCGCAGTCCTTTGAGGCTGATTCCGGGGTTCTCGAGGACGCCCTGAAGCATAGCTACCTTAAGGCCCGACAATTTGATGGGCTCTTCCAGGGCCACGCGTTCCTTTTCTTGTTTTTTCAAATCCATTCAAGCACCAAAAATCGCGTCATTTTGCTTTTTGTCGGTTGGTTTGACGAGTTTTTTCGCGTTGGATCCATGCAGGGTTGAGGATTTGGTGGCCTCCGTGCCAAGTAAATTTGAGGACGCGGGGGTTGTTGTAGTGTGGAAGCATTTTTTTCATCCATTCCGTTTCAGTTATGTGATGCCAGGCCATATGACAATTTCATCTCGTTTTTTGATTATGGACTCTTCCAGGACCACGCGTTCCTTTTCGCATTTTTTTTTGTTTCATGGGGTTTAGGCCTTTAAGGCGTGTTTTGCTCTTCTATGAAAAGCAAACGGGTTTTCTTGGTGTTTTTGTTCGGGTTCGTTGAATTCGAAGTTGGCAAGCGGGGTGTAGCCGTTTTTAGCCCATTCGTAATAGCTTTGTTTCAAAACGTGGCCCATGCGGAACAAGTTTCCTTGATTGATGTTGTAGATGAAATCGAAGTATTCGGGTCTGTTTTTTAGACAGATTTTTGAGTAAAAACAAGTAATTTTGACGGTTTTTCTGAAAGGGTTGACCGTTTTTTTAGATATTTCCTCGTTTATCAGATGCTCAATGGTTGCAATATAGGTTGGAAGGAGGTCAACCGTTACGTCGTAATTGTGGATTCGGAAGTGGTTTGCTTTGCCTTCATTTGGCTGGTCGTACTCGTAGACCCCGATTTCTTTGAAGAGCAATTGCTGAAGTTTTTCATGCACTTTATTCGCTATTTTCCAAGAAATGTCTTGGTTCAGTTCAACATAGGCGTCATGCCAAGAGACCTTCAACGGTTGTTCGATGTTTGGGGTGAGTGTTTTGGTTATTTCTCGGGTGACGACTATCTCTTCCTTTATGGGTTCAAGGGAAATGAGGTCGACGTTTCTGATTTGTTTGAACTCGATGCCTGAAAGCTGGCATGCGGTCCTCAACTTTTCACTTAAATTGAACGCAATAATCATCCGGCGGATGCTTTCAGGATGGACTTTTTCAGAAAGAACATAGTCAGCGGCGTATCGGTTGATTTGAGGTTCCGTGGCGCTTTCTGCGTGGGTCTTCAGTTCAATTAGTAGGAATTTGCCATTTTTGTCTTTGAATATTAGATCCGCACGTCCGCTTTCCAGACTAACTTCAGAGCCAACGTGCACTAACCCGTCTTCGATTAAGTGGGTGTTCGCAAGGAGGAGCCTTTGGTATTGTTTTTCGTTCATAGTTCAATCATGACCCGCCGTGCAGCCGGCGTGAGGGCATATTTGACGCTTCGTCCCGACCCGATTTTGTGGACCAATGGTGAGTTGATGCCTCGGCTGGTGAGCGTGGATGCGTCAGATTGGAGGGCCAATCGGCTTAAGATTTTGGCCACCGTTGCTTTGTTTTTGCCAGTTCTTTTTTCGATTTCTTCAAGCGTGGAGTCGCCTTGACGTAAGGCTTCAATGACGGCTTTGGGCAATTCCGGCAACTGGTCGATCGCGTCTTTACTGAACGGCGGCAAGTCCGGGTTTTCCTTTACTTCCACAAAGCGGGCACTGCTTTGGACTTGTTGTTCCTTGTAGAATGCTTTCAAATCCTCCTGGTCGTACATTTCCTTCTTCAGCGGGTATTTCAAGAGGAAATTGTTGAGGTTTTGAAGGACCAACCGGGGGGTGTAGTTGGATTCTGATGCCAAATAGGCCACTGCTCCCTCGGTGACGGGAAGTTGTTTGTTTCCCGTTCTTTTTTCCAACATGCCTTTGATTTCGGCAACGCTGGGTGGCCGCAATTCAAAGCTTGAACAAATGCGGCTGGAACGGAACGACTCGGTAAAGAATCGAATGGTTTCAGCGGGTTTGATAGACGAGAACACTACCCGGGTGTTGCTTTCGTTGTACAAATACGAAAACGTGCGGGCGATGTCTTCCGCGTCACGTTCTGGAATCGCTCCAAATTCGGATTCAAGCATTCCAATTTCATCTGCCAATATCAGCAATTTTTTGGGCCCGTTTTTCGGATATGCCTTGACGATTTTTCGGTCGATGCGGTCTTCTTTTTTCCCTGAAAAAATGGAGTTGAAAAGTTTTACTATCGGATTTGTTGTTTCTGCAACTTTTTGGAATTGGGTGAAGAAGTCCTGGTAAGATCGGATGCCGTCAAACGGAATGCGTACCACATCAAATTCGTGTGTTTTGTCAAACATTTCTTTTAGTTTGTTCAAGACGATTGTTTTTCCGCGGCCTGATGGAGCCCAGACTGAAACGTATGCATCGCTTTCAATGTAATTTTTTAGCGTGGTGATGACGTCTTCGTATCCGTAGAGCAATTCGGCGTTTGTATTCCGTTCGTCGAACGGGTTTTCTTCAAATCCGAATCGCTTGAACCAAACTTCTTCTGGGGCGGGTTGTCTACCGTTTTCGTCTACCATAGACAAAAAGAGGACTCAAAACGCCCTATTAAACCTTTCTGTCAATCCGCCCGTCAATCTTTGACAACCCTGTCTAGATTGACAATAGTGGAATCGTAAGTCTTTAATAGCCCAGTTACGTTGTCAATTACGGCTGTCAAGGATTGACAAACCCATGTCAACCTGTCAATCCTTGATTAAATGACCAGAATAGCCGAATTAAGCCTTTCTGAAAGGCTCGCTGGGTTCGCCCTCGGCGGTGTTTTTCGGGAAGGAAATAGACCACCTGGAGGCGCATGGATATGGAAAACTTGACGTTTGGAGAATGGGTTGAGACGTTGGCTAACTCGCGGCACTCGTTTGGGATTTCCCGGATTGCCGGCGTGATGCGCGTCTCCGTTGACGCGATTTAAACCCCTTTTTTTGGGTTTACCTAATGGATTCTGCTGAAGATGAGCGGGCAATTTTAGACGAGTTTTTGCGTCGTTGCCCTCTCAAATTCGATTTTGAGGACCATGAGCGGCGCATGGATCGCCTTGGGCGCAAGGCGCTCAAATTGGGTCTTTCTGTCCAGGCTGCCGAAGAATACCGTTTCATTGTTTCGGATTTGGTCAAGTCTCGGTGGCTTGGTGAGTGGTTCAAGTATCGGAAAAGTCAACATGACGCCCGTTTGGAATACGAACGGACCCATCCGGAGCCAGTGCGAATTGAGTGTCCGCCGCCCTCTAATGAAGAGGTGCTTGAGCGGATGAATCAGTCCTGCGCCATGGCGTTGTTGGAGCATCAGACGGCTTTGATTTGCGATTGCGACTGTCCGCTCATGCCGTATGATCGGAATTATCGGTGTCCTCACCTCGTAAAAATGCTCAAAGACAAAGAGCTTTCTCAAGTCGAAAATGCCGTTTTGAGGTCTTGACGGGATGGTTTTCGTCCGTTTGATTCCCAAACGCATGGCTGACGGTTCGGTCAAGCAGTATGCGTATCGGTACAAGTCGGTTCGGACCAAGGACGGCAAGGTTCGGTCGATTTACTTGGGTCCAGCGACCGTTTCTGCTGGTTGATCCCGCGCTCAATTATTGGCGGTATACCGTTGCCTTGTTTGGGTGTGCGGCGTCCAAAACCCGCGAGTTCTTCCATCGCTTCGCTTGGAATACCTCTTTATACTTGTCACGTAATCTAATTACATGACAATTGTAACTATTGGTGGCGACGCGGTCAAAATTACCAAACTTCTTTCAAACGAGTTTCCCGCTTTGGATCCGGTTGTTTGGGATTTGAGCCCTTTCATTCGTCATATGCATTATTTGCGGAAGAACATCGTTTTTGTTGAATGTGACCGGTTGGCGGTGGAGTCGGTTGCGGAGAAGCTGGCCATTGTTTTTTCAAAGATGGATGTTTACGCGGGCGTGAAGAAACCAGTCTTGAAATTCGGCAGCGGCGCAAAAGAGGTCAGTGTAGTTATCGTAGCCCGGGAAGGTAAAAACCGGCGGGAAATGGATGGCGGTAACCCAAAACTGGAGAAATGCCTAGTTGACCTTCTGTACTATGCCAAGAATGAGGTTCTTCCCTTGCCCTTGGTTGATGTGTTGGACTTGTGGGAGTTTTATTTGACGACCGAGGGTTTGGTTCGTTTTAACGAGTTGTACCGATATTCGATGCGGCGGTATTTGGGCTGGTTTGTAAGCATTTATGCCTATTCGCTTTCAAAAGACTTGAAAACCAAAGTGGACTCGCGTCATCTTCGAGCTGGTTTGAAGAATTTGGAGTTGATTCGGAGGGTCGTTTCGGGAGAGGGTTTCAAAATAGCTTGAGTACGTATTCTAAATTTTGTTGGTAGTGAGCTTCGGCGCCCACGTATCCGATTTTTGGAGCTCGCTTCTTGACTTGACCTGGCTTGATGTCGAATTTTTCAATGACCATTTTGATGTCTTGGATGTCTCGTTCGTTGAGACGGCCGGTTTTGGATAGCAGAATGTCCAGGGGGCTAATGCTGTATAAATCGATATTTTTGAGTTTGCTTGTGATGGGGGTGCATTGTTGGAGGTAGTCGTCGGGCAGTTGTTGGGAGAAGATCAGGCCGTTGGTGAAGAAGTCAACTCGGTATCCGGGGTTGAGTTCGTTGATTGTTTTCTTTAGGACGTGGTGGTCGGCTAAGGTGGTGTCGAAGTCAACGTCAATGGTGGCCGATTTGATGCCGAGCAGGGTAAGTGCAGTTCCGCCGACGGCGTTGATACGGATTTTAGATGGAAGGTTGTCGTCCACCGCTTGAAGTAATGAAAGCAGTTGTGTTTTGTCAATGGGCATGGTAGAGCCTCATTTTGTCTTTGATGTCTTCTTTTCTTATAGCTAGGTTGATTTGCCAAGGGTCTTGTCCTTGGGTCTTGGGTACGGCGTTTCGTATCCGTTCGAGGCATTTTTTGGCTTTGGTGTTTTCTTTTAGGGTTTTTGATTCGTCCAATGCGGTTTCTAGGAGAAATCCTAAGAGATTGAGTTTTCCGTATTTTTTTGCTAAGAATTCGATTAGCGGGTAGTTGATTTTTTGTTTTTCGTCTTTGGCGAATATCACGGGCGTGGCTTCTATTAGCCGGGCGTCTTGTAGGATGAGCGCGGCGGCTATGGCCGTTTCTATAGAGTAATTCGGTGAGAGGATAGAGGTTGTTCCCAGTTCGCGGTATCCGTGTCTTTCGTAGGCTAGGATGATATCGTCTCGGTTTAACTTTCGGGGGTCGGCGGTCTCGTATATATTTTCGAATTTGAGGTTTTTTTTCTGGCCTTGGTTGATGGTCATCCAGTAGAAACCTGGGTTGAATATCGCTACTTCTTTTTTTAGGAGGTTTTTGACGGGGTTGAGTTCTTTCGAGTATAGCGAGTCGATGAATTCGTCGCTAGTCAATGCGAGAAAATCGATTTTGGAATTCACGTCGGCCTCGATGGACTTTATTTTTTCGTTTAGGATGGCGCGTTCATCTTCCGCGTCGCTAATGTTCGGAGGGCGTAGTAAAACGAGCAGTTCTATTTTGTTCAATGCGAATAGTTGGGCGTCTTTCGTTATTCCTGCCGCTCCTATATATGGAGTTTCGTAGAATAGTGTGTCGAGGCTTTTTCGAATCGTAGATAGCTGGAGGTTGTCAAATAATTGGTTGGAGTTTAGCAATTCCATTTCGATTAACATGGGTTGCAGATTGGGTGAGTCAAAATTGAGCTCCAAGAGGTTGCTTTTTCCGGCTTTCGTGATCTTGAGGATGTTGTTTTTGTTTAATTCCTTTACTTGATTGTAGACGTTGGCGTAGAATTCTTTCTTGTTTTTCGTTGACATTTCCTTGGTCAAAGCTTGGATGGAGAGTGGCTTGCCTAAGTTTCGGGCCAGGGTGTCGATTATTTTCAATGAAAGATTTGTTCCCATCATTTAACCTTTATTACAGTAAATTTACTATAATATTATAGTATTTAGTATATATTAATTTGTATTGCTGCGGCTGTCTTCTAGAAAATATTTCTTGAATGGTTTTCCCTTTTTCCGGGCCCTATCTATTTCTGCACGGCATTTTCGTCATCTATTTGGTTGATTTTTCATCATGTTCTAGGTTGATTTTTTTTCCACCCAAGCCTTATATCCCCTGTTTGAGACGTTGGGGTTTGTGAAGATTCCCCGACTTTTCTTTGATTTGAATGGCTTGGACGCCAAGACGATATTGGCTGTAGGCACTTTAGGCACTACTCGGGCGGTCGGGGTGTTCAGGTCGCTCAAAGCCCAGGGCATTTCCATGTCTTACGCGGGCGTCGTCAAGCGGCTGAAGACCATGTGTTCGCAAGGTCTTTTGGCTAAAAAGGGTTTGACGTATTCGGTCAATGTTGATTGGATTTCCGAAATGAAGGACATTTTCGGAGATTTGGGTCTGTTTTTAGACGCCCAAGGCGGCGCGCGTCAAATCCCGCAGTCCGGGTGCCAAGCCGAATAACGTAATCAACAAGGCGACGAAGTTTCGCGCGTCTTCGTCTTTTTCCTGGCGAAGCATCTCGGCCGCGGCAAACGCAAAAGCGATCTTGATGGCGAAGAACAGGATGGGTCCGCCGATGTCCAGCAAGATGTTGCCCACGACGTGTTGTTCAGCGTATCCGGCGAATTGGATGCCGACGAACGTGGCGGCTCCGTCCAACACTTGGCCGAAGACCATAGGCGAGAGGAACGGGTTTTTCTCCAATTGGCGGTGTTCGCGGATTTTTTCATAAATGAACCACCCCGCGGCGGCTAAAGCCAGCGGAAGAATCGCCCATAGCGGGTGTTGGATGCGCGTCATCAAACCCAAGGCAGCCAAAGCGGACATGAGCCAGCCGGTTTTGCCGACCCATTCCAGCGATTTTTCACGATTTTTTGTCAGGACCCATGCCGTCAGGGCGATGGCGGCCAATGCTAGGAAGATGACGATGTAAATCTGGGGCGTGACGAACGGGTATAGTTCGATTCCGGCGATGGTGACCACGCGAGGCGTCAAATCGGCGTCTTCAAACACGCGGAACAGGCCGCCAAAGACGATGAACGGCAGGATGGCGCCTTGGAAGCGTGAGTCATTTTTGAACCCGGCTTTCCGGATGCCTTGGTAGATTAGCCAGACCGCGGCAAGGGCGATGAGGGCGTAGGCGGCCGTGTTGTAGACGTTGTACGGCGCGTACTGCGTAGGGTACAAAATGGGGTTGATGAAGTATTCCTGGAAAAAATTCTGCATAAAGTCACGTTATTGACATCGTTCAAGGTCGCGGTACTTTGTTATCTATTTGGGTCGCACATTATCGTCCTCTAGGCCATAGTCAAGCCGCCGTTTTTCTTATTCTGCGATGATTTTTCCCCTGAACATGTTCATGGGGCACCGGTACGCGTATTCTCCAGGTTTTTTCGGGGTAAACGTCGCCGTCTGGGTTTCACCTTTGAGGGATTCCAGTTTTACGTTGAATTCAGGAATCCAGAGAACCGTTCCGCAATAACTTTCCGGATCCGCCGAAAAAGAAAATTCCACCGGTATTCCCGCTTTAATTCGGATGACGTCTTTGTCATACAGCCCGGTAGCAAGTGCCCGGAGCGAAACGTTTTGAGCCGTAAAGCCCGGTAAAGACGGGTTGGCGGTTGTTGTCGGCTGTAAAAAGAACGCGAGGCCCCCGGCGGCTAACAACAAAATGACTGCCACGACACCGATTGTTTTCACATCCATTTTTTCCACCTGTCAGGTCGCAGTTATGCTGGTCATCATTCCGGCGCTTAAGTGCTCCGCCGTGTGGCAATGCAGCATCCACTCTCCCTCGTTCGGAAAATAGGTCAATAATTCGGCTGACGCGCCCACCGGCAAAAGTACCGTGTCTTTCCATACCAAGTTCTCGTTTTTCTTTTCGTCGGCATCCAGTACCAGGAATCGTGCGCCGTGCAAGTGGATTTGGTGTTGCATGGGATGCAGCGAATCCGCGTCGTTTTCAAATCGCACTTTGAACACTTTCCCTCTCGGAATCCGATTCGTGGCCTCTTCGTTTTCCTTCCCGGTTTTCGTGTCCCGGATAATCCAAGTGAGCCGGTCGCTGGTCGATACTCGATTCATCCCGAACATGGCGTCTTCCCACTCGATACCGTCGTCATTGTGTTGCATCATCATACCCATCGGGACCGCGCCCGGAATGTCGATGGTCAGCACGTAATCAAAATCGACCGGTTTATCGAAGTATTTCCGGTAAGCGTCCATGCCATGAGTGATTTCGGGATTTTCCTTCGGCTCGTCGAACGCCAAAACGTTTTGGGTCTCGACCGATGACACCTGGATCTCGCCCAGAACGTACTCCTTAATCGGGTTCCGGTTCAGCAGTTTGTACGTTCCGGGCCGATCGAACTTGACTTCGACGATGTAACGCTCGGAAGGAGTGATGGTCAGGTCGTCCGCAACGTACTCCCGCTCATATTTTCCGCTGTCTCCACCAACGACTTTGAGTTTCGTGTCTTGGATGGCGAACTTGAACGGCCGGACGTTGGCTGCATTCAACAGGTACAAGCGCAGGACGTCGCCTTTTTTGACCGATAGATTGTACGAGGTCTCCGCGTTGATCAGCATTTGGTTTCCGTACCGGCCCATCATGGCAAAATCCGTCACATTTTCGGGAAACGGGTGCAGTTCCCCGAGGTTTTGCAGCATGTCGTCCAAGACGAGCACTTCCTCGCGGTTGACCTCGTTGAAATAGCTGGCATTGTTAGGCCGGACTAGGATCGTGCCGTAGAGGCCGCGTTCCTGCTGGAGTTCCTCGCGGACGTGGGGGTGGTACCAGTAGATTCCTTCATCCGGAAAATCGACTTCGTAACGAAAACGCCCGCCAGGCTTCACTTCCTCTTGGGTTACGTCAGGCACGCCGTCAAAGGCGTTTTTGAGCCGGAGGCCATGCCAGTGTACGGTCGTGGGTTGATCCAACCGGTTGGTAAATTCGACGTATATTTTATCGCCCTGGTTGACTTCCAACGTCGGGCCGGGTATTTGCGAGTTATATCCGTAGAGATAATTGGTTATACCGCCTATTTTCTTTTCCACAATGGTGGCTTCGAGGTTGAACGTGCTGCCATTTTCCAAACGGATTCTTTCCGAAGGCTTGGACGGTCCGAAGTCTTTTGGCCGATAAGCTGAAAGTCGGGAGTCGGATTGCGGTGCGCCTTGGACTTCGTCCAATTGCCCTTGTTGAAAATCCGTTTGACGCGCCAAATTGAAGGAAAAAGTGGCCACAGCAATGATTGCGACCAGGACCAGTGTCCAGGCGATTAAGTTTTTGGTATTCATGAATGCACCTGGCTAGATGATGTCGCGTCGTTTTTTCCTGGATTGGTAGCGGAACAGTTCATTGGTCTTCAACATCCCACGTCGTTGCTTCGATTGTCAAACCCCTCGACTTCCATCACGGAGCATTGGTTGCCACGCGTACCTCGATTTTTTCGCCATCCTTAAGCACGTGGCGGCCCAAGTCGTCGTTTGGTTTTCCATCCACCGTCATTTCGACTTTGCCACAGTAGTCTGCAACACAGGTGGTGTTTAGCGATTTTTTCCAGACTTGAAAGAAGTTTCCCAAGGTATACGCCCGCGTGTCGGAGGATTCGACGTGGATGACGTTGTCATTTTCATGGGTGTGGATGGGTTGATGGATTTTGCCGATGCCGATGTCTTTCGGAATGGGGATTCGAATGCCGTTTTGGACGATGCTCAATTCGGAGTGGATGTGCATGGCTGCCGGAGAAAGTTGGGGCGGAAAGGACACGGATTCAACTGCAGGCGCCGCGGTTTGACCGAATGCATACCACGCTGCACCAAGCAACAGGATTGCGACGATTACGCCTAGCCATTTGTTTTTGGGCAGTCGGAAGCTCGGTAGGGGCGTTTTTGGCTTGTCAGTGGCTAGGCGGTGTTTGGCCCCTTTATGCTGACGAAGCGACTCCTCGGATTTGAACGGAGCGCCACAATCCGGACATGTAAGTAAATCAGACACGAAATCAATCACCTAACTTCTGAAAACAGCAGGGTTCCGCGCAACCCGCCTTTACACACGGCCTCACACGGTCCCTCATACTGCCCCGCTTGACTGGGCACGAATACGGCGGGCGTCATCTGGCCCGCCTTCAACTCGATTGCCGCATCACTCGTGGTTTGTGGAATGGGCGTTTGGATGCCGCCCGCCATTTTCACTAACGCAAATGAAACGACCAATGCGCCCAATAACATTACGACTACCAGAAACACCTTCATTTTCCTTTCGCCTCCTTTATGTGGCACGTTTCACATTTGCCGTTGACTTTCTTCGAAAAATAATACAGTGAGAACAAAGTCAGCGCCATTCCGACTACCAATAGTGGAGTGCGGTTTTCAAGCAAAAACAAGCTCACGCCTGAACCCAAAAAGGAGAATACGCCGGCCAGGCAGCCTCCGCATGCGGCGGTAGAATATAAACCGGAAACCAAGCCCGGCGCGGCACCGGCAACCGATAATCCGGATGAACCCGCCTGAAGCACATACTGGATCATGACGGCGAGCACGCCCATGCTTCCGGCATAGAACGCCAAAAAAACGTACGTCCACCAGGGGGTGATGGCCAACCAGAATTCAAGTGTGTTGCCCGGAATGGTGAATACGGGAATCAGCAAGAAGGCGGCGCCAAAAAGGATGGAGAAAACAGCGGCGCCAAGGCGCCGGCGAGGGGATGCAAGCACGATGGCAGCCGCTGTTTGGACGGTTCTCCAACGCGTTTCGAACGCTTCCATGGCAATACCTAACCAGCTAAGGCGGCGTCAATGGCCTGCTTGAGTACGGCGTACGGCTGCGCGCCCACGATGGCTTGGCCGTTGATGAAGAACGTGGGCGTACCGGAAACGCCTACGGCTACGCCGTCGGCAAAGTCTTGCTGTACGGCTTTCGTGTATTTTCCGGAATCCAGGCAGGAATTGAACGATGCGGCGTCCAGGCCAAGTTCGACGGCCCATTTCTTGTCAAACGGCAAGTCCACTGTTCCTTGGCCGAGTTTTTCCTGTTCTTGGAAAATTTTGTCGTGCATTTCAAAGTATTTACCCTGGTCGCCGGCGCATCGGGCCGCTTCCGCGTATTTCGGAGCGTTGGGGTGGAAAGAAAGCGGAAAATCCTTGAAGATGAAGCGGACTTTGCCCGAATCCACGTAGTCCTTGAACAGGGCGGGAATGACTTCGTTGAACGATTTGCGGCAGAAGGGGCACTGGTAGTCGGAAAACTCGACCACGGTTACTTTCGCATCCGTTTTCCCACGCCCACCGGCAAACGAACCCAAGACGGTCTTGATATCCGCGGCAGGTGGGGCGGCTGGCTGGGGGGCGTTGGGCGCCACACCCGGAGGTGCAAGTGCGGCAGGCCCGCCGCTTCCCCCAGCCGCATTGATTGAAATCTTTGAAAGGCCCGCTCCGATGCTTCCGGCGGCGCTAAAAATAGATACGGACAGAATCAAGGCGGATATGACCAAGGCAACCGCTAATAAGTACAGTGGCTTGGAATCGCCCGCCGGAGTATGCGGCGCATGATGTGCGTGAGTTGATTCGTGTTCCTGCAAGAAAAACCACCCAATCTATTGTAACCTTGTTGTAAGCTTGCGCCAAGGGTCGTATTTAAATCTTTTCACGCCCGAAGCGTTACAGGAGGTTTCGGACATGGATTACACGAACGCATTCACACAAGGACTGGTCACGCTGGCATCCATTGGGTTCCTGGCAGCCGCTTACTATACGTACCGTCTGAGCCAGGAAACGCGGGGAGAAAAATATTGGGTTTTCTTTTTGCTTGCGGCTTTGGCGCTGGGGGCGGAACACTGGCTGGACATCCCGCACGAGTTGGGCTTGCTTTCAAAGCCATCCATAGTAATGCTGGCGGAAGGAGCGGCCATCATCGGGGCCTTGAGCCTGGCATACGCGTCGCACGGACTTTACAAAACCATGAAGCGCATCCGTAAACGCGTGGAGTGATCTTGTGCAAAATAAGACCATCCTGTTTTACTGGAGCAAAGGCGCGGACATCCGACGGAAAATCCTCAACATCATCCGCCAGGCCAATCAAAAAAACAGGCCGGTTTTCCTGAATTCATTAGCTAAAACGCTTGATCTTTCCCATGTGGCCGTGAAAAAGCACGTGGACTTGATGGTGGAGGAAGGTTTTTTGGAGGAAATCAATCCCGGCGGCAAACCGATTTACCTCCGCCTTTCAAAAGACGGGGTAGCCGTCTTAACTGAGTTTTCCAAGAGGTAAGGCATGGATGTCTTATTGTACCACACAAAAACTTGCCACGTCTGGCAGACCGCATTAAAAGAAGTTGGCGACGCATTAATTCAAGCCGGCATCAAAGCCAACGTCAAAACCGTGGTCGTGAACACGCAGGAGGAAGCGGAAAAACACCGGTTCCTGGGCTCGCCCACAGTCCACGTCAACGGTAAGGATGTGGATTCCATGGCGGAAAAACTGACGCGTTATAGCCTATCGTCGTGCCGAACGTATTGGTGGAAAGGAAAATCGTTTGAATACCCGCCCAAAGAAATGATTTTATCGGCCTTGAAAGGCCAAAGCAACGCTCGATGATTCCCGTTTTAAAAACCGGGTGCTTTATTTTTCACCGTCGTACTGAGCGCTAGTTCCTTAGCTTCATCCGCAAACCAGCGGAAAAGGTCCTGCCGACATTAAAACCAAGCGCCAAAGGCAAACAGAACGATTTTTATTACATTAGAATATTAGAATACTTATGAAAAAGAGGTTGTACGCATTGCATGCGGAGTTGTGCAAGACGTTTTCGAACCCCACGCGGCTGGAGATTTTGGACCTGTTGCGAGACGGGCCGCTCAGCGTTTCGGAACTTGTCAAAAAAACAGGCGTAAGTCAGGCCAACATTTCGCAACACTTAAGCGTCATGAAAAGCAAAGGCGTTCTCCGCGGGTCCCGCAAGGGCTTGAACGTCTATTACGAGCTCGCCAATCCGAAAATGCTTGCCGCGTTTGACTTGATTCGCTCAGTCTTGCGCGAGCGATTGAAGGAAGACAAAAAAATCATGGATGCCGAGTAAAGGGGTTCCGAAATGAACAAAACTTTGGTAGCAATCGTATTGCTCGCGTTGGCGTTAACAGTCGCAGCGGATGCTGCCATTGATGAAGGAAAGCGCCTGGTTGACTCCAAAGTGGCCTGCAACCAGCTTTCCGACGTCCAATTGGAATCCATCGGCGATTACTATATGGAATTAATGCACCCAGCCTCGGCGCATGAGCTAATGGATCGGATGATGGGTGGCGAAGGTTCGGAAAGTTTGAAGCTTGTCCACATCAACATTGCAAAAAGGCTCTATTGCAACCAAGCGGGCTATGTTGGTTATGCAAGTTACATGGGTGGAATGATGGGCGGATACTTCGGCCAAACCCCCGGAACCTCAAATGCAAACACGCCGTATGGCATGATGAACGGCTACGGATGGTACGGCGAGGGCTTCAACGTGAATGGCTTGCTTTTGACGCTATTGCTTTTGGGCCTAATCGTCGCCGTATCGTTGTGGATTTTAAAATTGTGGAAAGACATCCACCCAAAAAACAAACATCACGGGTGATTTGTAATGAATCCGGAAGATTTCATGTACGCAACGCAGACCAGCAAGACGGTGGACGAGGCAACCGTATCCGTACTCAAAGCCGCCGAAAAAGCAGGGTGGTCCATCTTCAACATTTACGACGTGCGGGAGCGTCTCGCCGCCAAAGGTTTCCAGCAGCGGCCGCTTAAAATCGTCGAACTGTGTTCGGCAAAGTACGCCAACCGCTTCCTAGACCAAAACCGGTTTGTGTCGTTGTGCATGCCGTGCAAAATCAACATCCTGGAAGAAAAAGACGGCGTCAAAATCATCGGCATGCGCCCCACGGCGGTCGCGTTCTTCTTCCCCGAAGTCAACGAAAAAGACGCGAAGGATGCCGATGCAGAGCTTTGCGCCATCATCGAACAGGCCAAGGAGTGATTCGAAGTGAAGCTTGGACTCGTCCTGAATACGAATGACGCGGAAACGGCATGGAATTGCTTCCGCCTGGCCAACGAAGCCCTCCAAAGCGACCACTCCGTCCGCATATTCCTTTTGGGTAAGGGCGTGGAATTCGAAACCATCCAAGACACCCGGTTTTCGTTGCTTCAGGACGCGGCCAAGAAATTCACCAAAAACGGCGGCATCCTGCATGCGTGCGGCACTTGCCTTCAAATGCGGCAAAAACAGGAAAGCGCCGTCTGCCCGGTTTCCACCATGGGCGAACTGCTCCGACTCATCGAAGAATCCGACAAAGTCATTACGCTTGGCTAACCGTGTTCTGACCCAATCGTGGTACGACACCAGACTGAAAGAGTTGATTTTAATCTGCATCCGACCATTAGAATCTGACTGATGGCCGATACTTGCTGTTCCGATGATGCGTGCCAGACGCCCACCAAAAAACCAACGGCGGACTATGCCGACTTGTTGAGCGACCAAAAATTCCGCTGGCTCTTGGCCGCATTGGCCGTTGTCGTGCCCTTGGAGCTGCTTTCACTATTTTCCATCCACCTGCCTTTTTGGATCGAAGCACCCATTTTCTTAGCCATCCTATACGCCTTCGGACGCACGATTCTTGCCAGCGGAATCCAAAGCTTGGCCAAACTCAATTTTTCCAACATTAACTTGCTCATGGTCATTGCCATTATCGGCGCGGCGTACCTCCAGCAGTTCGAAGAAGCCGCCATCATCGTCGTCCTCTTCTCAATGGGGGAGACGCTGGAAGAATATGGAATCCAACGAAGCCAAAAAGCCCTCAAAGAACTCGTTGAAAAAACACCCAAAACGGCCCAATTGAAAGGAAAAGACGACAAAACGCCTGTCGAAGACATCGAAGTGGGCCAAATCATCGTGGTAAAGCCGGGCGAACAAATCCCTCTGGACGGCAAAGTCGAATTAGGTGAGTCGTTGGTGGATCAGGCCGCCATCACGGGCGAGCCGTTACCCCAAAGCAAAAACATAGGAGACTCCGTTTATGCGGGCACGCTGAACACGCATGGTTACTTGGAAATACGCGTCAACAAAAAAGCCCAAGACACGACGTTATCCAAAATCATTGAATTAACGTATCAATCCGCCGCGAAAAAGTCCGCTTCGCAGAAATTCATCGAAAAATTCGCCAAAAGTTACACCCCGATCGTCATCATCGCCGCCGCTTTGCTAGTCGTTATTCCCGTATTTTTACTGGGCCAGTCTTTTGACCATTGGTTCGCTCAAGCCTTGACCTTGTTGGTCATTTCATGTCCTTGCGCGTTGGTCATTTCGACGCCGATATCTGTTTTTTCCGCTATCGGAAACGCCAGCCAAAAAGGAATCCTAGTCAAAGGCGGCCACGCCATGGAACAAATCGGAAAAATCAAAGCGATTGCCTTCGACAAGACCCGCACCCTCACTTTGGGACGACCAACGGTTGCCCACGTCATCGCTTTCAACGGCTATACCCAGGAAGATGTGTTGGCTTGCGCCGCTGGCTTGGAAGCTTTTTCCGAGCACCCCATTGCCAAAAGCCTCTTGGACAAAGCCAAGCAACACGACCTCCGTATTCATTCTTTCGAAAAATTCAAGGCAACCCCCGGTAAAGGTATTAGCGGCGAATGCCTCGTCTGCACGGATGCGCATCACTGTATGGGAAGCCTCCAATTCGTCAAACAGGAACACGCCGTGGAAGACGCCGTCCAAAAAGAAATGGAAAAATTCGAAGCGCAAGGCAACACCCTCATCATCATCAGCGACCACAAACGCGTCAAAGGAATCATTGCGGTTACCGATGAAATCCGAAAGGAAAGCCAACCCACAGTGGAATTGTTAAAGTCAATGGGGGTCACGTCCGTTATGCTCACCGGGGATAATCCCGCATCCGCTCAAGCCATTGCCTCGAAAATCGGTATTACCGATGTCAAATCGGGGTTGCTGCCGGATGAAAAACTGGACGAAATCAACCGCTTGACCCAAAGATATGGCGACGTCGCGATGGTCGGCGACGGCATCAACGACGCACCCGCCTTGGCGGCCGCATCGGTCGGCATCACTTTGGGTGCAATTGGTTCGGACGCCGCCATCGAAAATGCGGACATTGCGTTGATGAATGAAAACCTGACGTTGATTCCGCATTTAGTCGCGTTGGGGCGTAAATGCCGCCAAAAAATCAAATTCAACACGGCGTTGGCAGTTTGCGCCAAGCTTGCCATTTTGCTTCTCGCGGTGGTCGGATTAAGCAACCTGGCTCTAGCCATTTTTGCCGACGTCGGTATCACCGTCATCGTAATCCTCAACAGCCTCCAACTACACGGGTATAATTCGACGGTCCGATGATCGCAAATATGGGTAACTGCCCTAGCAATAAATTACTACTGGCTAATGTCCGTAGTAGTTCACGCAATTACTGGTTTGTCTTTTCCTTCTAAGAGTTCGTGTAGTGTACAGATCGTCATCGTGAGATGCTCGTGGGTGGCGGTTCGGTATTTGATGAGTAGTTTGAGTAGGCGGTTTTTGCCGTCTTCGTTTTTGGCTATCCAATAGGATTTGACGTTTGCCGGTATCGGGGTGCCGGAGATGGTAATGTTCATGGCTTTTTGTAGGCCGGCTTGGTTGTGGGCTAACTTAGTCAGGTTGGTCAATAGTTGGGTGTCGTTGTTGGTCCCGACTTCATATTCGACAAGCAATACGTCGCGTTGTTTCTCCGTTTTTTTCTCTAGAATTAGGTCGAGGCGGCTTTTGGCTTGGAACGTGTTGATGCTTAACTCGCCGTGTCCGGGCCCGGGTTGGACGTAGGATGCCAGGATGTGGATGGTTTTGAAGTCGGCAAAATGTTCGGTAATTGCTTTCAGGGAGGCCGTGTGGTTTTCGCCCGGAACCGAGATTTCCGGCATTTTTGGGAAGTCATTGTGGTAGTAGTAATACGCCTGCTGGCCCAGGGAGGTCAATTGGTAGACGGTGGCGTTTTTGGTGCGGGTTTCGCGCCGGTTTTTCGTGACGAGCCCTTTGTCGAATAGTTGAATCAAGGCGTTCTTGTACCGCTTTCCAATTCCTCGGATTTTGATCAGTTCCTGTGGTGTTTGAGCGGTTTGGGCACCGATGGCTTTGAGAGTTTGGATGACGGTGTACGGGTCGTTAAAGTCGGTCGTATGTTCCCAAACATTTTCCTCCTTCTCTGGCGCGGCCTCAGCTTCCGGTTCTGGGGGTAGGTTTTGTTTCAAGGCGTCAGTGCGTACTTTGAGTTCTTCGGGGGTTAGGGGGGCTACGAATTGGGGTTG
>Ga0080064_1003952_pt1 | contig 20067 bp, 10 predicted proteins | sample Subgrocontami54m_FD_69260 | JGI IMG/M metagenome (GOLD analysis project Ga0080064, IMG submission 69260) | Subsurface groundwater microbial communities from S. Glens Falls, New York, USA - GMW46 contaminated, 5.4 m (SPADES assembly) (version 2) ...
CGCTACGCTCGGCAGCCTGACGGAATCTCAAGGTTTGGGTTGCGGGCGGAGCCCGCGCTGGGTTGTGGGATTTCGTTGGGATCTGGGATTTTGGATCTGGGATCTCGGACGCGGGCAGCCATCGGACCCACAGGTTGGCGCTTGACGCGACACTAGCCCCGATCTCTTGTACTCTCGCCCCTCTTGTCGCATGATGCCCCGCCACCGAGAGGGGCCCATGCGTCCACGTCCCGTCGTGCTCTGCGTGCTGGACGGCTTCGGTCTCAGCGACCGAACCGAGGGGAATGCCATCCGCCTCGCGAAGACCCCCCGCATGACCGCCTTCTGGCAGCGCTACCCCTCCTGCAAGCTCCTCGCCTCCGGCCGCGATGTCGGCCTCCCCAAGGGCCTCATGGGCAACTCCGAGGTCGGCCACCTCAACCTCGGCGCCGGCCGCGTCGTCTGGCAGGACATCGCCCGCATCGACCGCGACATCGACGACGGCGACTTCTTTCGCCTCCCCGCGCTCCTCGCCGCCATCCAGCACGCCCTCGACAACGGCACCGCCCTCCACCTCATGGGCCTCGTCTCCGACGGAGGCGTCCACTCGAGCGACCGCCACTACTCCGCCCTCCTCGATCTCGCCCGCAAGCAGGGCCTCGCCGCCGAACGCGTCTTCTTCCACGCCTTCCTCGACGGGCGCGACACGCCCCCCAGGAGCGGAATCGACCACGTCCGCAGGCTCGTCGAGCACGCCACCGGCAAGGGCCGCGTCGTCACCGTCGTCGGCCGCTACTACGCCATGGACCGCGACAAGCGCTGGGAGCGCGTCGCGGAGGCCTACCACGCCCTCCTCCTCGGCGAGGGGTTCCGCGCCTCCGACCCCGTCGCCGCCGTCGAGCAGGCCTACGCGCGCGGCGAGACCGACGAATTCGTCAAGCCCACGACCATCCTCGATGCCGCCGGCCATCCGCTCGGCCGCCTCCACGACGGAGATAGCGTCTTCTTCTTCAACTTCCGCGCCGACCGGGCCCGCGAGATCAGCCGAGCCATCCACGACGAGGCCTTCGACGGCTTCCCCCGCCGCGCCCGCGTGAACGTGAAGTACACCACGATGACCCAGTACGACGAGACCTTCACCTTCCCCGTCGCGTACGCCCCCGAGTACGTGCGTCGCCCCATCGGCCAGACGCTCTCAGAGCGCGGGATGACCCAGCTCCGCATCGCGGAGACCGAGAAGTACGCCCACGTCACCTACTTCTTCAGCGGCGGCGACGAGAAGGCCCTGCCAGGCGAGGAGCGCCTCCTCGTCCAGTCGCCCAAGGTCGCCACCTACGACCTCCAGCCCGAGATGTCCGCCCCCGAGGTCGCCTCGAAGACCATCGACGCCATCCAGAGCGGGAAGTTCGACCTCGTCGTGCTCAACTTCGCCAACCCCGACATGGTGGGCCACACGGGCATCCTCCCGGCGGCGATCCAGGCCGTCGAGGCCGTCGACGCCTGCGTCGGGAGGGTCGTCGACGCGGCGCTGAAGTCCGGCGGCGCCGTGCTCTTGACGTCCGACCACGGGAACTGCGAGGTGATGATCGACCCCGCGAGCGGAGGGCCGCACACCGCGCACACGACGAACCCGGTGCCGCTCACGCTGATCAGCGAGGCCCACGTCGGCGCGCGCCTCCGCGACGGCGCCCTGTGCGACGTCGCGCCAACGCTCTTCGCCGTCATGGGGATCGAGAAGACCGCCGAGATGTCCGGGAAACCCCTCCTGTAGCCATGGACAACCTCCTCCTATCCCGCTATCGCCTGATCCGCGTGCTCGGCACGGGCCCGCGCGGCGCCAGCTTCACCGCCGAGGACCTCGGTCGCTCACGCACCGTCGTCGTCAAGGCCCTCGTCCCGACCGCGTTCCCCGCCGACTACGCCGCCCTCCTCGAGGCCGCCTTCCCGTCCGTCCGAGCCGTCGCCCACCCGCACCTCGCGCCGTACGTCGACCTCGTCCACATCGACGAGCCGCCTCCAGGCCACACCGGCTGGCCTCCGACCTCCCGCGACGTCGTCCTCCGCGAGTGGGCCGACGGAAAGGCCCTCCTCGACGTCCTCCCCGAACTCGACATGGGCGCCCGCGTCGAGGTCGCCTTCCAGGTCTGCCGCGCCCTCGGCGCGCTGCACCGCGCCGGCATCCCTCACGGCTCCATCCACCCCGCGAACGTCATCGTCGCGACCGACGGGGGGCCTCGCGCGACGCTCGTCGATCACGGCCTCGATGCGCGCGCGAGCGCCCTCGTCGCGGGCGAGCGCTTCTCCTCCTACGTCGCCCCCGAGCGCCTCAGCGGGCAGGCCGACCTGCGCGCCGACCTCCACTCCCTCGGGTACCTCTTCCGCGAGCTGTTCGGCCTCGACACCGGCCTGTCTCTCGGGACCCCCAGCGACCCGTTCTTCGCCGCCATGCGCGGCCTCGTCGAGTGGCTCACGGCGCGCGACCCCGCGCTGCGACCCGCGGGCGCCTGGGAGGCGGGCGAGGCGATCGCGAAGGCCTCCAGGCGCATCTTCCGCATGTCGCCCGAGGAGACCGGCCGCGGCGCCTTCCTCCTCGGCGGCTGGGTCTCGCGTGAACGCGAGCTCGTGCCGCTGCGGGCCCGCTGGAGGGAGGCGATCGGCACCGGCGAGTCCCCCCGCCCCCGGCCGGGCGTCGCGCTCCTGCAGGGACCCGTCGGCTGCGGGAAGTCGCGGATCCTCGACCGCTTCGCCACCGAGGTCGCCGCCGGCGGCGGCATCGTCGCGCGCGGGGCGTGCCGAGAGGGGATGGACGGCTTCGAGCCCGCGATCTCCATCCTCCACGACCTCGAGGTCACCCGCCAGCTCGGCGCGACGCCCGTCCCCGAGGAGTTCGCCCCGTACCGCCCCGCGCTCCTCCGCCTCCTCGGCCTCTCCGCGCCGTCAGCCGAGGAGCTGCACGGCAGAGAAGCCGAGCGCGAGGACCTCGGGATCCAGGAGGCCTTCTCGCAGACCGTCCTCCTTGCCGCGCGACAGCGCCCCGTCCTGCTCCTCCTCGACGACATCCAGTGGGCCGACGAGGGGACAGTGAGGCTGCTCGGCTGCCTGCTCCGCACGCTGGCGACCGGGGTCGACCGCCCCGTGCTCGTCTGCCTCGCCATGCGCCCGGACGCCCCAGCGTGGCTGCGCGAGGCGCTCCTCGAGGGCCTGGGCCCCGCCCTCGCCGTGGGGACCTGGACGCACGAGGAGTCCGGCACGTGGCTGGAGGGCTTCCTCGGCGCGCGCTCGCTCCCCGAGGGGGCCGACGCGCTCCTCGCCCGCGCCGCGGGCAACCCGCTCGTCCTCGAGGAGGCCGCAAAGGACCTCGTCGAGTCGGGTGCGCTCACGTTCGTCGATGGGGGCTGGAGGTTCGAGGCCGGGGGCGGCGCGACCGAGCTCTCCGAGGCGCTCCGGCGCCGCCTGGATCGCTGCTCCGCCGAGGAGACGGTCCTGCTGCTCGACCTCGCCACCTACGGCCGCCCCCAGACCGTCGCCGACGTCGTGGGGCTCTCCGGTGGCGGCGTGAAGGCCCTGCAGCCGCTCCTCAGGCTGATCGCGCGGCAGCTCGTGCGTCGTGAGGAGCGCGGCGGCGTGCTCGGCTTCCGCGTGGCCTCCACGGACCTCGCGCGCGCCGTGCGTGACCGGGCCGCGCTGAACGAGCGGCTCGCCGCCCACCGGCGCGTGTCCAAGTTCCTGGAGGGGCGCGGGAAGCTCTCGCTGGAGTCCCGCGCGTGGCACGCGATCGAGGGGCGCGTCGGGCCCGAGGCGCTCCTCCTGGTCCTGGAGGCCGAGGACCTCGCCCGCCGACGCCACTCGTGGCCGCGCGCGGTCGCGCTGTGCGAGCGCGCGCTCGACCTCCTCCCGCGGGACGACCGGACACGCCGCGCGAGGGTCCTCAAGGAGTCGGGCGACGTCCTCCTCGAGGCCGGCCTCCCCGAGAAGGCCGTGGAGTGCTTCCAGAAGGCCCGCGACCTCTCCTTCGACCTGATGGGGATGCCCGAGCGCGCCGAGCTCGTGCGCGCGACCGTTCGGGCGCTCTCGGCCCGAGGGATGCCGCGCGAGGCGGTGACGCAGGGCGCGCAGGCGCTGGAGTCGCTCGTGCTGGATGGCTGCGCGGAGGAGCGCGGGCGGCTCTGCGAGACCGTCGCGTCGACGGCGCTGCTGCTCGGCGAGGCGGACCGCGCCTTCGAGTACGCGCAGCGCGGCCTCTCGCCGACGCGAGGCATCACGGAGCGGACCCGCGCGCGGCTGGAGTGCCTCGCCTCCGCCGGCCTCCGCGCGAAGGGTGAGGCGCCGCCGAAGGCCGAGGAGGCCGCTCGGAGGGCCCTGGCGCTTGCCGAGGCGGCGGGCGACGCGCGCATCGAGGCCCACGCGCTCGGCCACCTCGCCGCCAGCGCGAACGACGCGGGGAACTTCGATCAGGCGCGGGAGGTGTACGAGCGGCAGCTCCTGCAGTGGCGCCGGTTGAACGACCCCGAGGGGGTCGCCGCGGCGCTCGCGAACCTCGGCGGCGTCGCGCTGAGGCAGGGGAAGGTGAAGGAGGCCCTCACGTTCGTCGAGGGGAGCCTCCTGGCGCGCGAGCGGATCGGCCGCGGCGCGGGGATCGCCCAGGCGCTCCTCGCGGCGGGGCGGATCCACTTCCTTGCGGGACGGAACGCCGACGCGCGCGTGGCGTGGAGCCGAGCGGAGACCCTTCGCGCGACGATCGGCGACAAGCGCGGGCGGCTGGTCGTCTCCACGCTGCTCGCGCACCTCGCCGAGCGCACGGGGGACTGGGGAGAGGCGATCACGCGGCACCGCCAGGCGCTGGACGAGCGGCAGCTCATGGGCGACCGCCCGGGGTCCTGCGCGTCGATGCTCGGCCTCGCATCCGTGCATCTCGCGATGGGCGACCGCAGGCAGGCGGGGGAGGAGATCGAGCAGGCCACGGCGCTCGCCACGGAGCTGCGCCACGACGAGTACCATGCTCGCGCGGCCCTGCTCAAGGGGGTGGCCGCGAGGCGGGCGGGCGACCACGAGGCCGCAGCGAGGCTCCTGATGCAGGCCCAGGCGGAGGAGCGGGACGTCCGCAACGTCGAGGGGGAGCTGGACGCCGCGATCGAGGCGATGGAGCTGTCGATCGACGCGGGGGACGAGAAGTCGACGCTACGGACGCTCGCGTGGTGCCGCGTGACCGCCGCGAACCTGGGCGCCGCGCACCACCTGATGAGGGCGGGGCTCGTCGAGGCGCGTCTGGAGCTGTCGCGGGGCGAGGCGGACCCCGCGCGCGTCGCGTCGCTGCTTGCCGACCTGCACGAGCGGGCCTCCACGGCCGGGGCGCTGCCGATCCGCGCGGAGGCGGCGGAGCGGATGGGCGAGGCCCTGCGCCTTGCGGGGCAGACGGAGCCCGCCGCGCGCTGGATGGAGACGGCCGTCGCGGCGTGGAGGGATGTCGCCTCGAGGCTGCCCGCGGATCTTCAGGAGGTCTTCTGGGCCGACGCGCGGCGGCGAGGCCTGAGGCAGAAGGCCGCGGCGGCCGAGGTGCGCGAGGCGGCCGGGGTGCCTCCGAGACGTGGGACCACGACGCTCGCCGACGAACCGCGCTCGGAGTGGACGCTCGCGTTCCTCGAGGAGCGGCTGGCGGGGCACCTGGGGCGCCGCGCGATCGACGAGGCGTTGGGGGCCCTCGGCGCGTCGCGGGGGCTGCTGTGGATCGCGTCGACGGGCGAGTCGATGGGCCGGCGAGCCGCCGAGGATGCGGGCGGCCCGCGCTACGAAGACTGGGACGCGGGGGATTTCCCGCGCGCGATGGCGTGCAACGCGGCGGAGGGGGGCGCGCCGTGGATCAGCGACGATGCGGACCACGACGAGCTGATCGCCCAGCAGCCGGAGGCGGACCGTCCGAAGGGCGGCGCCTTCTGCGCGCTGCCGATGCCGGGCAAGGAGGGAGGGGCGCTCGGTGCGCTGTATCTCGACGCGCCGCGGCCGGGCGTTTTCGGCGCCGCGGGGCGTCCGACGCTCGAGACGTTCGCGCGAGCCGTGGCGCTCGCCTGGGAGAGGCTGGAGCGCGAACGCGAATCGCGCGAGCGGGCGATCGTCGCGACGCTGCTCAAGAAGACGTTCGCGCAGCCCGAGGTCGAGGAGGTCGTCCGGAAGGTCGTCCTGCTCGCGAAGCGGCTCGCGGGGGCCTCGCGTTCGGCCCTCCTCGTGCGCGAGGGGGAGGGGTTCCGTGCGCTCCTGGTCCGTCCCGAGGGCGAGCTCGACGCGGGGATCCTGGACGAGGCCGTCTCGGCCACGGGGGCGATCGTCTCCGCGCGGGAGTCGGGCGTCGGGAGTGTGATGTGCGTCCCGCTCTTGTCCGTCGAACGCACCGTGGGCGTGATCTACCTGGAGAGCGACACGGAGCCGATGGGGCCGCGGGTGGTCTCGAGGGTGACGGCGTTCGCCGACCTCCTCGCCGGGCCGCTGGCGATGGCACTGCGCGAGGCCCCGGCCGCGGCGCCACGGAAAAAGCCGGCCACGCCTGCGGCGCAGGGCGCCGAGGCGGCCCCGCCGTCGGAGCCGACCAGCAAGCTGGCCCTGCCAGTCATCGCCCAGTCGCGCGCGATGCGGGACGTGGTGGCGATGTTGGAGCGGGTCGCCGAGGACGGGATGGCGGTGCTGTTCGTCGGCGAGGAGGGGAGCGGAAAGGAGGCGCTGGCCCGGACGCTGCACGAGATGGGATCCAGGCGCGACCGCCCGTTCGTCGTGGAGGCCTGCGGCGCGCTGTCGGAGCACCTCCTCGAGGCGGCCCTTTTCGGCCAGCGCAAGGGCGCCTCGGCGGGGGTGGACCGCGACAAGCGGGGGTCGATCGACCGCGCGCGTGGCGGGACGGTCTACCTGGACGGCGTGGAGCGCATCGCGACGTTGACGCTGGACAAGCTGGTGCAGGCCTACGCCGCGCGTCGGGTGCTGCCGGTCGGCGGGATCGAGAGCTCCACGTGGGAGGCTCGGCTCGTCGTCGGGACGGCCCGGCCGATGCCTGAGCTGGTGGAGCGGCTGGGCGGGGTGACGATTGCGGTGCCGCCGTTGCGGGAGCGACGTGAGGACATCCCGCTGCACGTGGACCGCGTCCTGGCCGCGGTGGCGCGCGAGACGAAGACGGCGAAGAAGCGGCTGGACAAGCGGAGCCTGGAGGCCTTCCTCTGCTACGAGTGGCCGGGAAACCTGCGCGAGCTTGAGGCCGAGCTCCGGCGGATGTGCCTGCTTGCAAAGAAGGTGATCGGCCCCGACCTGCTGGCGCCGAAGGTCTTGGGATCGACGGTGCAGGCGGGCGGCCCCGCGAAGGGGACGTACGCGGCGGGGGTGAAGGAGCTGGAGCGAGAGGCGATCCGTCGCGCGTTGACGGATGCGCAGGGCTCGATCCGCGCGGCGGCGAAAACGCTCGGCATGGACCGCATGACGCTCACGCGACGGATGCGCAAGCACGGCATCGTGATCCCCGAATCCCAGTCCGGCGACGAGCCGCAGCAAGCGGCCGAATAGCGCCTGTTCGGCGGGCCGTGCGAGGTAGTGTGCCATGGAGTCCTGGCGCGGCCGGGCGGCGCTCGTGGGCGTCGCGGTCTCTGTCTCCGTCGTCGCGTGGGCCATCTGGTACGCAGGGCTGCCGGACCCCGGCGGCCTGCAGGACCCGCCAGCCGCGGGTGGCGGTCCGACCGGTCCTCCTGCCCCTCGCATCGACCACGACCCGGCGCTGCCGATGCCGCCGGGCGGCGAAGCCCCGAGTGCCGCGGGCCCGGAGGAGGTCGGGGACCTGCTCCGTCGGCTCGAAGTGGCCCTCGCCCAGGGTGACCCCTACGCCATCCGTGCCGCGGCACGAAGTCTCCGCGCGCAGTTTCTCTTCGCCGAACGGGAGACGGTCGAGGCGATGGCGACGGCGCTGCTCGATGGGGCCAGGGACCTGAGGCTCCGCCAGGCCCTTGCCATCGTGTTGGGCTCGCTCCCCGGCGAGTTCGCCCAGGCGTTGCTGGCCGACTTGCTGACCCGCTGCACCGGGCCTCCCGAGCTGGTCTGCTCGCTCCTCCTCGCGCTGGGGGAGCTGAAGGAGGGGCCGGGGGCGGGGGACTTCGGCGCCGAGGACGTGCCGTTCGGCGAGGCCGATCCGAGCGGCCTCGCGGTCCGCGTGCGCGGCCCGTTGCGGGGCGAGGGCGTCTCCGCCGCCGTGCCGCGCCTCTCGGATGGCAATGTCGAGACCCGTCGCGTCGCGGCCCTCGTCCTGCGGGACTCCGTCGCCCAGCCCGTCGTCCGCGCGGCGCTCCTGGGGAGGCTCCCCGTCGAGCCGGACGACGAGGCGTGCGGGGAGGTCGGAGCGGCCCTCGTCGCGACCGCGGTGGACGCCGACCCCTCCGACGCGGGTCGGGCGGAGGTCGTCCGCGCCCTGCTGGACGTCTCCCGGCGCGCGGGCCGGGACGTCACGCGGTTCCGGATCGAGGCGGGCCTGGGTTCCGCGACGCTGAACGCCGCCGAAGAGGCGGAGCTGGTCGGCCTCCTGGGCGACGGCGACGTCCTGATCCAGATGTTCGCGCTGGAGGCGCTCGGGCGTCGCCTTCGCGAAGAGGGCACGACCGCGCCCGCGAGCCAGGTCGCCGGAGAGATCGGTCGGCTCCTCGTCGGCTCCCCCGAGGCGAAGGTGCGGGAGACGGCCGCGCGCGTCATTCACCCTGCCGCGGCGTCGCCGGAAGTCGCGCTCGCCCTCATGCGCGCCCTGGAGTCGGACGCCGCCTGGGAGGTGCGTGCCACCGCGGCGCAGGCGCTGGGGGCCGCCCTGGTGGAGGGGATGGAAATCCGGCCGGGGGCGATCGAGGCACTTCAGAAGGCCGCCGCGGGAGACCTGAACGAGGAGGTTCGCGCAGCGGCCCGGGCCGCCCTCGACAGGGGGCGTCGCTGACTACTTCGGGACGGTGACGGCCTTCAGCGCGTTCACGCGACCCCAAGCCACGTACGTCAGGAGGACCCCGTCGCAATTCCCCTGGATCTGCCCCCGGACGATGACGTTGCTGGCCTGGAACGGCGAGGCCCAGACGAGCGCTGCGATCCCCGACACGAGCGGCGCCGCCATCGAGGTCCCGCTCAGCTTCCCGTACCCGCTTCCATCGGCCTTCGACGGCTTCGTGAAGTTCGGCGAGACCGGCAGCGTCGAGAGGATATTCGTCCCGGGGGCCGCGACGTCCACCCAGGCGTCGCGCCGGCCGTTCCGGTTGCTGAAGGAGGCGATGCCGTCGGTCTCGGTCGAGGCCGCCACGGCGATGGAGTTCGCATACGCCGCGGGATAGGTCTTCGTCTGGTTGCCGTTGTTTCCCGCCGAGCAGCAGACGACCGCGCCGGCGGCCCATGAGTCATCCACGGCCATCTGGCCCGTCGTGCTCGAGGTCCGCCCGCCCAGGCTGACGTTGAGGACCTTCGCCCCGCGGGCGACGGCGTCCCGCATTCCGTTGGCCAACCAGGAGTCGTACCCGGCGCCCGCGCTGTCCAGGACACGCTCATCGAGGAGGAGCGCGCCGGGCGCCGTCCCGGCCACGCCGAGGGCGTTGTTGGTGGCCGCCGCGGCGATCCCCGCCACGTGGGTCCCGTGGTAGTGTCGCATCCCCGTCGTGTCCGTGGTCCAATCCACGGACGCGGTCACCTTGCCGGCCAGGTCCGGGTGGCTCCCGTCGATCCCCGTGTCGCAGATGGCGATCGTCACGCCGCCGGACGAGACTTCCCATGCGTCGGGTGCCTGCACCTTGCCCAGCCCCCACTGCTCGGAGGAACGGGGGTCGTTCACGGCGATCGTCATCTGGACGACCTGGTCCACCTCGACATAGGCGACCTGGCTGGCCCTGCGGAGGATCCCGATCGTTCCCGCGGGAATCGTCGCCGCGTAGGAGTCCTTCCCGCAGCGATGCCGGACCCGTCCGCCAACGCGGAGGATGATCCCTGGTTCGCCGCGCAGGCCGACGACGACCCGAATCTCCCTCGCCTCGGCGACGGAGGAGGTCACGGACGCGACGATGAACAGGGCGAGCAGGGACCAGCGGTGGCGCATGGGATCCTCCGGCTGCGGGCATCCCTGGCGCGTCGGGAGGCCGATGCGCGGACCGCAGCATCGGCAGAATCCGCCCCCGGGGGTGCCTGTTGCCCCGGGTCATTTCGGCATCTCGGGCGCTTCATCTGAAGCCACGCGGCCGGCGCTTCCGGCGTGACGCTACGTTTCCTGACCGGCGGGGCGACCTGCGCGGTCACCGGTGACGCGGCGGAGGTGCTTGCGCAGCTCATCGATCCGGTCGAGTCGCTGCAGGAGTGGGACGCCTGACGGCTCGTGGCGAGCCTGATCGACGAGGAGCCTCGTCGCGCTCGCAGCGAGGCAGAACTCCGCGTCGACCGCCGCCAGGTCCAGCTCGCGCCTCGCATCCTCCATCCGGCCGCGACGCCGGTACACGTCGGCGAGGGTCAGCCTCAGGTGCGACTGGCGCGGGTCCGCCTGGATCGCGAGGACCAGGCGGTCGATCTCGCCGTCGAGCACGCGCCCCCCCACGCTTCGAGCGAGATCCGCGGACGCAGGGTCCTTGGGGGCAAGAGAGACCGCGTGCCCGGCCGCCTCGCGCGCCTGGTCGATGTGTCCCTCGGCGAGGCAGATGGCCCCGAGCGAGCGCCAGGCACGGGCGTCCGTGGGCGCCTCCCGGAGGACCGCGCGCCAGGCGACCGCAGCGCCCGCGCCGTCCTGGAGCCGCTCCAGCGTCCCGGCCAGCTCCCGCAGGGCCGCGACGTCTCGCGGCTCGAAGTACAGGTAGGCCTTCAGGTGATGGGCAACCCGAGCGGGGTCGCCCTTCCGCGCGAACGCGTCGGCCAGGAATCGGTGCGCGTCCGCGCGCGAGGGCTCCTTCCGGATGATCTCCCTCGCGATGGCGATGAACTCTTCGCGGGGCGCATCGGGGCGTGGGAGCAGGGCCTGCATCCGCGCGACGGCCCGCGGCGTCCTCCCGAGCGCGAGGTACAGCTCGACGAGGTCCAGCTCGTCGCGGACGGTGCTGCCGGTCGCCGCGGCGCGCTCCTCGAGGAGGCGCACGGCGCGGTTCGGCGCGTGGGCACGCAGGTAGGCGTCGCGCAGCGCGGCGACCCCGTTGGCCCAGGTCAGATCGGCGTAGACCGCCCCCTCCAGCAGGGGCAGGATCCTCGTCGACGTGGCCCCCTCGCGGGCGGAGGCCTGGAACTCGACGAGCGCCGCCGCTCGATCTCCCCGTTCGAGGAGGCAGTTCGCCAGCTCCAGCCGGAGCTCCGCGCTCGCAGGGTGCCTCGCGAGCGCCGCGTTCAGCTCAGCGATTCGCCTGCCGAGTCCGCCCGACCGGGCCGCGCGAAGCCGGCGTTCGATTTCGAGGTCGCCGACGTGGCGCTGCGACAGGTCCTCCAGCACCTCGGCGCTTCCACGGACGTCCCGCTGGCCATCGAGAAGCTCGCAGAGGCGGAAGGCCAACTCACGGTGCGCAGGGGCGAATCGCCGGGCTGCTCGGTACACCGCGATGGCATCCTGCGGGCATCCGAGGCGGAGATGCGCGTCGGCAAGCCGAATGTACGCCTGGAGGTCGCACGGATTGCGACGGACCGTTTCGTTCAAGCGGGAGGTGTCGTCGTCCTGGCCTGTCATCTGGGGGGAGGCCGACGGGGCCCGACCCGCGGCCGGTGACACGTAGGCTTCAAGCGACGCATCCCCATCGCGCGCCGGCTTGCGAATTGGCTCGAGGTCCAGGTCCTCCGAGCCGTCGAGCCAGCCTCGCTCTCTCAGGATCTGCGCGAGCCTCAGCAGGCGGCCATCGCCCGAGAAGAACCGGGTCCGCTGCTCGGCCAGACAGGCGTCGACGTGAACCTGATCGACGAGTCCGCGTTGGACCGCGTCCCTGGCGTACGCCCTGTCCTCCTTAAGGGCGGCGAGGAATGCGGCATCCCGTGTGACAATCTGCACCTGCACAGGGGAGAGGAGGCCCTTCTGCTGGAGGCGACCGACGAGGGAGCCGCCGGCCTGCGGGTCGCCGGGGGGCCCGTCGCACTCGCGAAGGCGCTCGGGCGTGACGAAGCCGTAGGCGACCGCCACCTCGCCGTACAGGGACTCCGCCGCGCACCGCATGGATGCTCCTGGAACAGAAGATCTCCAGGATCGGATCGGCCATGTGGGCGGCGGACCTTGAGGCGACTTGCCGGGGCGGGCCGCGCCGGCGGGTCCGGCTAGCGCAGCTCCATCCCGACCTCCTTGGCGAAGGCCTTCTGGGCCGCGTGGATCTCGAGCGCCTTTTCCTGTTCCCGCTGCTGGGCCGCGACGGCACCCACGGCCACCTTGATCATCTCCTTCTGGACCTCCTCCCGGCTCAGCTTGCTGTTGGACAAGAGCTCCACGATTCGCTTGATGTCGGTCTTCAGGATCTCGCGCTCCAGCTCCAGGAACTCCTTCGCCTTCGCGACGAACGCGCGCGCCGTCGCACGATTGGGGGTCTCGAGGGCGTCGATCCTCTTCTCGACGTCGTCGAGCGTGGCGAGACACGCGTCGTAACCCGCCTGGAGCTGTGCCGCGTCGACGTCATTCCCGACCTGCCACGCATTGAGCTGGGGTTGGATCGGCTCCGTCAGGGTCTCCAGACGGCCGCAGGTCTTGACGAGGTCGTCGTTGAATTTGCGGCAACGCTCCCCCTCCATCTTCCTCCAGACGGAATAGCCGCCTCCCCCGAAGATGAGGAGAAGGACGAGCACGCCGCCGATCAGATTACCGGAGATCGCCGAGGACTTGGGGGGGCGCTTCGGCGTGGGCATGGGGAACGGAAAGGCCGAGGGTTCGTCGATCCTCGCGACGGGGACCTCGTCGGGGAGGAGCGGGTCGCTCGATGCCGCGGGCGGACTCGGCGCGCGAGGCGCAACAGGGCGCTGAGGGGGGCGCGCCGCGGCGGGGCGCACAGCGGGCTTCGCAGGCGTCGCACCGGCGGGGGGAGGCTTCACCCCGACCGTGTTGCCGTCCGCGGTGGCGGGGAAGCGGTAGCTGCCCCCGCACTTGGGGCAGCGCCCCGTCTTCCCGAGGAACTTCTCGGCGCCCGGAAGCGTGTGGGCGCAGAACGGGCAAGCGAGCATGCCGGTCCTCCTCCCTCCGAATGCGGGGAGCATAGCAGGAGGGAGGAGGCGGCGCTATGACTTGGCTAGCGGCCCTCGCCCTCCTGGGGACGCTGCTGCTCCTGGTCCTCGGCGGCCTGCCGCACGACGACCGCGGCAAGCGCGGCGAGCGCCTCGTCGAGCGGGAGCTGCTTCTCGGGCCAGCGGACGAGCAGGTCGTCGACGAGCCCCTCGACCACGGGCTTCGCGCCGTACTGCCAGTTCACGGTCGCGTAGAGCGGGCGGGCGAGCTTGTGAAGGAAGAGGACGTACTTTCCGCCGACCTCGAACGACGTCGTGTCGCACGCGTAGTCCGTGTTGAAGCCCACCTCGACCGTCTCGGCCTCGAGCTTCCCCTTGATCAGCCGCTCAATCTTCACGACCGCGGCGCTATGGGCCGTCTCCTCGATGTCCGCGTCGGGCGACTCGTTCGCCTGGGTCGCCTTCACCTCCAGGACCGTTCCTACGAGGATCAAGTCGGACTTCTTCACCTTCTCCTCGGGCTCCATCGGCCCGTGCTTGGCCCAGCAGAGACCCGAGACGAAAACGAACGATAGGGCGAGGGATACGGCTCGACGCATGACGTGACCCCCTTGTTGGTTGCCTCTGAAATGCGGGGCGTTCGACGCCGCCTGGGGGGAAGAAGTTCCCGGGAGTTTCCGCGGAACTCGCGGCCCGAGACGGTCGTCCTAGTCCCTGTCCGCAAAACACATCCAAAGGCCCCATCAGGAGACACGTCCGTGAGGCTTCGCATTCCGTCCGGCCGTCACCTCATCCTGTTCCCCCTCGCCTGCGTCGCCCTCCTCGTCGTCCTCCATGCCGAAGACCCAGCCGGGTTTCCCAAGGACCTCGGCGGCGACGACCGGGCCAGGGCCTTCCTCGCGACCGACAAGCCGATGTACCGCGAGGGAGAGACCGTGTACGCCCGCGGCGTCGTCCTCGATGCCCTCTCGGGCGCCCTCAAGGCCGACGGGCTCTACGCGCAGTTCACGGTGAAGGGGCCCAAGGGAGACATCGTCGCCCAGGCGATGTCGACCCTCCAGGCCGGGACCGCGCCCTTCACGTGGGCCGTCCCCGAGGGGACGCCGGGCGGCGAGTACACCCTCGTCGCGAGCTTCCCGTGGAACGGCTACGCCCCCGCCGAAACGAAGTTCGACGTCCGCGCGTACCGTGTGCCCCGCCTCAAGGGTGAAATCGCGTTCGTGAAGAAAGGGTACGGACCCGGCGACGAGGTCTCCGCGTCGCTCTCCGTGACCCGCGCCGAGGGCGGCATCCCCGCCGGCGCGAAGGCCTCCGCAGTCGCCCGCGTGGACGGGAACGAGGTCGCCCGCCAGGACCTGACGCTCGACGCGCGCGGTGCGTGCTCCGTGGCGTTCGCCCTCCCGAAGGACATGGCCGCCGGCGACGGCGACCTCGCCATCGTCGTTCAGGACGGCGGGGTGACCGAGACCTTCGCCAAGACCCTCCCCATCCTCCTCAACAAGGTCGCAATCTCGTTCTTCCCCGAGGGAGGCGACCTGGTCGCGGGGCTCGAGAACCGGATTTACTTCGAGGCGCGCGACACGCGCCAGAAGCCCGCCGACGTGCAGGGACGCATCCTCGACCGCGAGGGGAAGGACGTCGCGACGTTCGCCACCTCCCACGAGGGGCGAGGCACGGCGCGGTTCACGCCCAGGGCGGGAGAGACGTACGCCGCGGTGATCGACGTCCCCGCCGCAAACACGCAGCGGTTCGATCTGCCCAAGGCCCTCGATCGCGGATGCATCCTCTCCGCCGCGTCCGATGTCTACGACGCGGGCGCCTCCGTCGCCTTCACCGTCGCCTCGACCGAGGAGCGGACCGTCCGCCTCTCCCTTCACCACATCGACCGCGAGGTGTCCGGGATCTCGTTCTCCGTCTCCGCGGCCTGCCCGACGCAGGTGACGCTTCGTCCGACGGGGGCCGCCGAGGGCGTCCTCAGGGCCACCCTCACCGATGACCAGGGCGCGCCGCTCGCCGAGCGGCTGATCTTCCGAAGTCCCGCGCACAAGGTGAACCTCAAGGTCGTCGCGAGCCCCGACAAGACGACGCCCGCCGGAAAGGTGAGCCTCGCCATCCTCGCGACCGACGAGACGGGCAAACCCGTGGAGACGACGCTCTGCATCTCCGTGACCGACGACGCCGTCCTCCAGCAGATCGAGAAGCGCGAGCAGGCCCCGCGCCTGCCCGTGCAGATTCTTCTCGGGGCGGACGTGAAGGAGCTGGCCGACGCGCACCTCTACCTGTCCGACGCACCGGAGGCGCCGCGCGCCGTGGACCTCCTCCTCGGGACGCAGGGGTGGAGGCGGTTCTGCTACTTCCACGCGGCCGAGTTCGTAAAGGCCCAGGAGGACGCGGCGAAGCGCGTCCTGGCGTTCCGCGACCAGGCTGAGGTGGATCGTCAGAGGGAATTCGGCGGCCGAGGCGACTGGAAGGAGGCGGATGGCGCCATGCCACCGGCCCCCGCCGCGGCCGTGGCCCAGGAAAACCGCCAGGCGCACGCCATGAAGGCCCCGAAGAAGCCAGCAGCCGACCCCGCCGCGCAACCCGCGGCGGAGGGGCTCCTGGCGGACAAGAAGGACATGGATGCGGGTCGCATGCGCCGGGGCTTCGCACAGGGGAAGGCTCTCGCTGGCGAGATGGCCTACATCCGCGAGTACGCCCACGTCGCGCAGGCGGGTCGCCCCGCCGATGAGCGCAGCGACTTCACGGAGACCGTGTATTGGAACGCGGGGGTCAAGACCGCGGCCGACGGCACGGCGACCGTGACGTTCGACCTCTCCGATTCGATCACGTCGTTCAGCGCCCGCGTGGACGCGATCACCGCGGCCGGCGCGCTCGGTCAGGCCGACGCGACGATCACGGCGAAGAAGCCCTTCTACCTCGAGCCGAAGCTGCCGCTCGAAATCACCGCGGGCGACCTCGTCGAGGTCCCCGTCGCACTCGTCAACGGGACGCAGGCCCAGCTCGAGGCACTCCTCGAGACGACGACGGGCGAGGGGATCGCCCGCGAGGGGAACGAGACGCGCGTGACGCTCGCCGCGGACGCCTCGGGGCGCCTGTTCCTCACGCTCGTGGCGAAGCAGCACTACGGGCCCGTCCAAGTCCACCTGATCGGCAAGGCGGGGGACTACACCGACGAGGTGAAGCGCTCGATCCGCGTCGTGCCGTACGGCTTCCCCGTGGAGGAGTCGGCGGGCGGTCTGCTCGCGGGCTCCGCGGCGCACGAGATCGTGATGCCCGAGCAATTCGACGCCGCGAGCGTCGAGGCGGTCGCGAAGGTCTACCCGAGCCCGCTAGCGACGCTGACCGACGCGCTCAAGGGGCTCCTGCGCGAGCCGGGCGGCTGTTTCGAGCAGACCAGCTCCAACGCCTATCCGAACATCATGGTGATGAACTACTTCACGTCCCACCACGTCGAGGACGCGGAGCTGATGACGCGGGCGAGCGACCTGCTGGACCGCGGATACAAGCGGCTGGTCGGCTACGAGTGCCCGGAGAAGGGGTACGAGTGGTTCGGAGGCGACCCGGGCCACGAGGCCCTGACGGCGTATGGCGTGATGGAGTTCACGGACATGGCGAAGGTGTACCCCGTGGACGCGGGGATGCTGGAGCGGACCCGCGCGTGGCTCCTGTCGCGCCGGGACGGGAATGGGGGCTTCACGCGGAACCCGCGCGCGCTCGACTCGTTCGGCGGGGCGCCGGACGACGTGACGAATGCCTACATCCTATGGGCCCTCGCGGAGTCGGGCGAGAAGGGGCTCGAGAAGGAGATCGCGTGGGCGAGGAAGCGTGCGGGCGAGACGCAGGACTCGTACGTCCTCGGGCTCATCGCGAACGCGCTCCTGAAGATCGGCGACCCCGCGGCGGCGGAGATCGCCGCGAAGATCGCGAAGGGGCAGGAGGCGGACGGCTGCGTGCGCGGCGCGGGGACAAGCATCACGAGGTCTGGCGGGGAGTGCCTGGAGATCGAGACGACCTCGCTCGCGGTCCTGGCGTGGCTGCGCGTGCCGGAGATGCAGGGGAATGTCGAGAAGGCCGCCACGTGGCTGTTCGAGAGGTGCAAGGGAGGGCGGTTCGGCTCGACGCAGAGCACGATCATGGCGCTGAGGGCGATCCTCGGCTACGACGCGGCCCGCGCGGTGCCGAAGGCGCCTGGGACGGCGATCCTCGTCGTCGACGGGGAGGAGATCGGACGGGTCGACTTCACGCCGGAGACGAAGGGCGACCTGACGCTTCCATCGTTCGCCAGCCGGTTGACACCGGGGGCGCACACAATCGAGGTGAAGATGGAGGGCGGGGCGGAGATGCCGTACGCCGTCGATGTGAGGTACCACGCGCCGAAGCCGGCAAACAGCGAGGCGTGCCAGGTCCGGGTGACCACGGCGCTCTCGGCGAACGAGGTCAAGGAGGGAGAGACGGTCGACGTGGTCGCCAAGGTGACGAACCTGTCGAAAGAGGGCCTGCCGATGACGGTGGCCATCGTCGGGCTGCCGGGCGGACTCGAGCCGAGGCACGATCAGCTCAAGGAGCTGGTGAAGTCGGGGGCGATCGATTTCTACGAGGTCCTCGGCCGCGACGTCGTGCTCTACTGGCGGGACATGGCCCCCGAGCAGGTCGTGGAGGTGAGGATGAGCTGCATTGCGGCGGTGCCGGGGAAGTACACGGGGGCCGCGTCGCGCGCGTACCTCTACTACACGGACAATGACAAGTGGTGGGTGGATGGGTTGAAGGTGACGATCTCGCACGAGTAGCGTCGAGCACGAGAACGAGTACGAGCACGAGTACGAGCACGCAGGGCTGCTCGGGGCGTTGGAGAAGGTTGAAGGTTGTGGGGCCGGATGATATGGTGCGCGCCTCGCCAGACACCGAGGAGGAAGCACCATGGCCAGGCCCAGGATTGGCGTGATCGGCGCGGGCTTCGTCGGGATGACCGTCGCCCAGCGCATGGCGGAGAGGGAGCTCGGGGACGTCGTCCTCTTCGACATCATCCCAGACATGCCCAAGGGGAAGGCCCTCGACCTCTGCGAGTCCGGCCCCGTCGAAGGGTACGACTCGCGACTCGTCGGCACCAACTCGATCGAGGAGGTCGCCGGCTGCGAGATCGTCGTGATCACCGCGGGTCTGCCGCGCAAGCCTGGCATGTCGCGCGAGGACCTGATCGACAAGAACGCGGAGATCGTCCGCGACGTGTCGTCGAAGATCGGGAAGAACAACCCCAACGCAATCATCGTCACGGTGACGAACCCCCTCGACATCATGACCTACCTCTGCTGGAAGGTGACGGGGTTCCCGAAGCAGAGGGTCATCGGGATGGCGGGCGTCCTCGACAGCGCGCGGTTCAGCTACTTCATCGCCGAGAAGATGGACTGCTCCATGCGCGACATCACCGCGATGGTCCTCGGCGGTCACGGCGATACGATGGTCCCCCTGCCTCGGTACACGACCGTCTCGGGGATCCCGATCACCGACCTCCTGCCCCAGGAGACGATCGACCAGCTCGTGAAGAGGACCCGCGACGGCGGCGCCGAGATCGTCGGGCTGCTCAAACAGGGCTCCGCGTACTACGCCCCTGCCGCGTCTGTCGCCGCGATGGTCCAGAGCATGCTTCACGACGAGAAGAGGATTCTCCCGTGCTGCGTCATGCTCGAGGGAGAGTATGGGCTCAGCGGGGTGTGCGCCGGTGTGCCCGTGAAGCTCGGGAGGAACGGCGTGGAACAGGTGCTCGAGCTGAAGCTCACCGCGGACGAGATGAAGGCCCTCCACGCCTCGGCCGACGGGGTCAAGAGCGGGATCAAGCACCTCAAGCTGTGAGTGGAATCACGAGACGCGGATTTCTAGGGTTCGCCGCGGGGGCGCTCGTCCTCCGCGGCGTCCTTCGCGTCTCGGCCGAGGAGGGCCCCCGCGGTCTCCTCTCCCTTCCGCATCCCCAGTACGCCCGCCCACTCGGCGGCGGGGCCTGGCTCGTGACGTGGATCACCGACGAGGGGATGTCGCGGCTGTCCATCGTCTCCGAGGGCGGCACCCGCGACTGGGCGAGCACGGGCAGCCAGGTGGGAAGCCTCCTTCATCCTCAGGGCGTTTGCCGCGACGAGGACGGCGCGGTGTACGTGTGCGACTCCAGGAACGGCCGAGTCGCCGTGTTCGACGCCGAGGGGAGGGCGGGGGAGTCGATCGGCCGGACCGGCTTCCTGCCCGGCCAGTTCCACCTCCCACAGGGCTGCGATGTGCGGGGGACCCTCCTCGCGGTCGCCGACACCCAGAACCACCGGGTACAGCTCATCGACACGCTCACGCTGGACGTGCAGCGCGTCATCGGACGCCTTGGGGACGGTGTGGGCGAGTTCCGCCGTCCGAGCGACGTCGCATTTGACCCCGACGGGGCGCTCTGGGTCCTGGATTCGGGCCACGGGCGTGCGCTGCGCTACGATGTCGAAGGGAAGCTCCTGGAGAGACTTGACGTGCCCGTCGGGGTCCAGGGTCTGACCATACTCAAGGTCCTTGGCGAAGATCTCGTCGTCCACGGAGAGACCGTTCCCCTGAGACTCGTCGATCGCCTCGTCATGTCGGACACGCGTGGAAACCGCGTCTTGATCTGCGATCCCCAAGGACTCTGGACGAAGTCCATCGATGGGCTCGCCGCCCCTCGGGGGGTCTGCTCCGACGGAGAGGGGGGCATCGTCGTCTGCGAGAGCGGGGCGGACCGGCTGTCCGTGTTCAAGCTCGACTGACCTCTCGGTGTCCGAAGTCCAGGATCCCAACAAGATCCCAGGTCCTAAGTAGGACGCACTAAGTTCCACGGGATACCGGAATGCACGATCGCTGGAGTCGCGCCCGTGAGGGCGCGGTGGATCATGCCCGTAAGGGCGTGATCCTGCGGTCGCACGCCCTTACGGGCGTGATCCACCGCGCGCT
>Ga0080064_1003954_pt1 | contig 20049 bp, 13 predicted proteins | sample Subgrocontami54m_FD_69260 | JGI IMG/M metagenome (GOLD analysis project Ga0080064, IMG submission 69260) | Subsurface groundwater microbial communities from S. Glens Falls, New York, USA - GMW46 contaminated, 5.4 m (SPADES assembly) (version 2) ...
TTCCGAGGGGATGGCGATCATGTCGCGGAGGAAGCGGACCATCTCGGGGGTGTGCTTTTCGGCGAGCCGCGCGACGGCGGCGGTCGGAAATCCGGCCACGGGGCCCTCCCAGGACGGAGGTTTTGGCGGGACGGGTATCCTATGTGCGCACCTCCGGCGGGTCAATGCGAATTGCGGCTGGAGCGCCCCCGGACCCTCGTCCTTGCAGCCCATCGGCTGGTGGGACTAGAATCCGCCTCCCGCCGCCTGGAGGACGCTGCCTCTCCTGAGGAAGCGAGTCCGATGAAGCGGTGCGCGCCCGGCCTCCTGATCGCCGCACTCACGCTGGCGGTTTTCCTTCCCGCCCTCAGCAACGACTTCGTCAACCTGGACGACCGGGAGTACGTCTACGACAACCCGAGCATCCGGTCCCTCGACGCCGGGTTCTTCCGATGGGTTTCGACGGCCGTGGTGCTGGGGCACTGGCACCCCCTGACCAACCTCACGTACGCGATTGACTTCGCCGTCTGGGGGCTGAACCCGCTCGGTTTCCACCTGACGAGCTTCCTTTTCCACGCGCTGAACACGCTCCTGGTCTTCCTCCTCGTCAGAAGGCTCGCGGAGCCGATCGTGACGGGAAACCCGGCGTGCAGGAACCCCGATCGCAGCCTCGCCATCCTCGCCGGCGTGTCCGCGCTCCTGTTCGGAATCCACCCGACCCGGGTGGAGTCGGTGGCGTGGATCGCCGAGCGTAAGGACGTCGTGTACGGTTTTTTCTTCCTCCTGAGCGCCCTCTTCTACGTCGAGTACTGCAAGGGCGGGCCTCGGGGGAGGGTCTTCTACGTCCTCTCCCTGGCCGCCTTCGCGCTGTCCATCACGGGAAAGGCGATGGCCGTGACGCTTCCGGCGGTCCTCTTGCTTCTGGATGCGTGGCCCCTGAGGAGGTCCGCGGGTCTACGGGCCTTGGTCGTCGAGAAACTGCCCTTCTTTCTGCTTGGGGCCGCAGGCGCGATGGCCGCGGTGTATACCCAGCGCATGGCAGGCGCGCTCGCGACGTTGGAGTACCGCTCCATCGAGAGCCGCATCTTTGCCTTCGCGCACGCGTTTCCGTTCTATCTCTACAAGACCGTCGTGCCGACTGGCCTTGCGCCCCTCTATCCGTACCCGAGGGATACCTCGTTTCACTCGACGACCTTCATGATCAGCGTCGCAGCCATCGTTGCGGTGACGGCGGTGTGCGTAGGGGTGAGGCGGAGGACGGTGCTCCCGCTGTTCGCCTGGTGCTTCTTCGTCCTGACCGTGCTCCCGGTGTCCGGTCTATTGCAGGCGGGGCAGCAGCTTGCCGCTGACCGGTACACGTACCTGACTACCCTCGGCTTCTACGCGCTCGTCGGGGCGGCGGCAGAGGCCGCCCACAGGAGGGCCTCACGGCTCTCGTGGATGGTCGTCCTCGCCGTGGCCGTCACCGGGGCCCTGCTGGCCCGTGCTTCCATCCGGCAAATGGGGGTATGGAAGGACTCGGTGACCCTCTGGAATCATCAGATTGCGCTGTTCCCGGGCGGCGAGCTCCAGACTTGGTACTCGCAAGGCAACGCCCATGCGCGGCTCGGGAGGCATGCCGAGGCGATTGCCTACTTCGATCGGGCAGCCCAACTCGATCCGCAGTTCGATGACATCTACTACAACAGGGGGCTCTCGCTCTACGAGATCGGCAAGCCAGACCTGGCGATCCGGGACTTCACGAGGTACCTGGAGGGTGTGCCCAGGTCGATCGACGGGCTCACGAACCGCGGAAACGCGCGCCTGATGTCGGGGGATGCCGCCGGCGCTGTGCAGGACTACACCAGGGCGATCCAATACGGCGGCGGGGCTCCCGTGTATGCGAACCGCGCCCAGGCATTCGCGGCCGTCGGCAATGCTGAGGCCGCAATCGCGGACTACACGAAGGCGCTGGAGCTCGACCCCGACAACGCGGACGTGTGCTTCAACCGCGGCCTGGTCTACGCGAAGAGCGGAAGGACCTCGCTCGCAATCGCAGACTTCACACGAGCGATCGAGCTGAATCCGACGATGTTCTCGGCCTACAGCAACCGCGGCATCACCTACGAACGGGAAGGCCGATTCGCCCTCGCCAGGGCCGACTACGAGAGGACCATCCAGCTCAAGCCGGCCGACCCGAGCGCCTACTTCTACCTCGGGCTCATCCAGATTCGGGGAGGCGATGGGCAGCGGGGGAGGGCCCTCATCCAGCAGGCGGCGGACATGGGGTTGCCCCTGGCGGCCTCGTACCTGGAGGAGCATGGCGGGCGGTGACGTCCCGCCTCTCCCTATCCCCGCAGGATGGCCCTGGCCGCAGGCGAGTCCTTCATCGGCAGCGCGAAGCGCCGGACGCCGTCGAAGCGGTACAGCGCGTTTGCCACGGCCCCCGCCGTCGGCACGAGGCCGATCTCGCCGACGCCCTTCGCGCCGTACGGGCCGTCGGGCTCGGGGTCCTCGACGATGATCACCTGAATCTCCGGCATGTGCCGCGCCCGCAGGATGCCGAGCTGGCCGATGCGGAGCGTCGTCGGGACCCCGTCCTCGCAGGCGAATTCCTCGGTGAGGGCGTACCCCAGCCCCATCTGGACCGCCCCCTGGACCTGCCCCTCCACCAGCGTCGGGTTGATCGCCCGCCCGACGTCGTGCGCGGCGACGACCTTCGCCACGCGCCCCTTCTCGTCGAGGATCACCACCTGGGTGGCGAACCCGAACGACGTGTGCGTGATCGGGTCCGGGACGTCCGCGCCGAGCGGCGAGGTGTTGTCGATCCGCACGATCCCGAGGTACTCCTTCCCCTCCAGGGTTGCGAGCGGGATCCCCTTTTTCAGGTCTGCGGCGAGGGCCTCCGCGGCGCGGCGGCACGACTGGCCCGAGAGGAGGGTCCCGCGCGATCCCGTCGTCTGCCCGCACCCGAGCGGCTGCGCCGTGTCGGTCGTCACCCGGATCTGATCGGGGCGGAGGCCCGTCTCCTCGCAGACGATCTGCATGAGGACCGTGTAGAGCCCCTGGCCCATTTCCGTGAGGCCGTCGTAGACCGTCACGCGCTCGCCGGCGCCGACGACGATCTTCGTCCTCCCGAACTCGATCGCCCCGTTTCCCAGCCCGCTGTTCTTGATCCCGCAGGCGATTCCCGCGACTTTCGCGCCGTAGAACGCCTCCTTCACCGCCAGAAGGGTCTTCTTGAGGCCCACGCTCTTCTTCAGGACCTGCCCGGAGCACCAGACGGAGCCGACGTCGAGGGCGTTCCGCCAGCGGATCTCCCACGGGTCGATCCCGACCCTCTCCGCGAGCATGTCCATTACGCTCTCGATGCCGAAGTGGGCCTGGCACGCGCCAAAGCCCCGCATCGCGCCGCACGGCGGGTTGTTCGTGTAGACCGCGAGCGACTCCACGTCGACGTTCGGGACCTGGTAGGCGCCCGTCGCGTGCCCCGCGGCGCGCTCCAGGACCTTCGCGCCGACGCTCGCGTACGCCCCCTTGTCGCCGAGCATCCTGACGCGCGCGGCGGTGATCTTCCCCTCCGCGTCGCAGCCGACCGTGTACGACATCCGAATCGGGTGTCGCTTCGGGTGGACCCGCATGCTCTCCTCGCGGGAGAGCGTGATCCGCACCGGGCGACCCGCGATCCTCGCGAGGAGGGCGGTCTGGCCCTGGACGGAGAGGTCCTCCTTGCCGCCGAAGGCCCCGCCGGAGGACACCAGGATGGCCCGGACGTTCTCCTCGGGCATCGCGCAGATGGAGGCAACCTGGCGGCGGTCGTCGTAGATCCCCTGCCCCTGGGTGAAGACGACGAGGCGGTCCCCCTCGGGCACGGCGAGGCAGCTTTCGGGCTCCAGGAAGGCGTGCTCGATCCGCTGCGTCTGGAAGTTCGCGGAGACGACGTGGGCCGAGCTGGCCAGCGCGGCGTCGACGTCCCCCCGGTGGATGACGGACTTCGAGAGGAGGTTCCCCTCGGCGTGGACCCGCGGGGACTCCGGTCGGAGGGCCTCCTCGGGGTCGGTCACGGGTGGCAGGACCTCGTACTCCACGCGGACGGCCTGCGCGGCCTGCCGCGCCGCCTCGCGCGTCTCGGCGGCCACGGCGGCGATGACGTCCCCGACGTACCGCGTCTCCTCGCCCTCGGCGACGAAGATGGGCCAGTCGCGGCGGATGAGCCCCTGGAAGCGCTCCCCAGGCACGTCGCGCCACGTCGCGACGGCGGCGACGCCCTCCATCCTACGGGCCGCCTCGATGTCGATGCGGAGGACCCTGGCGCGCGGGTGCGCCGAGAGGACGAGGGCTCCGTGGAGGAGCCCGGCCACCTTCATGTCGTCGATGAACTGGCGGTCGCCGAGCGCGAGGTCGCCGCCCTGGTACTTCGTCGCGCGGGACCCGACGCCGGAGGGGCCCTCGGGGGCAGGGAGGCGTCCCTCCTTCCAGACGGTCCCGGCGAGGCGGATGCCGTCGACGATCTTCACGTACCCCGTGCAGCGGCAGAGGTGCGGGTTCAGCGCGCGGGTGATCGCCCCCTGGGACGCCCCGGGGTCGGCATCGAGGAGGGACTTGGCGCGGAGCGCGATGCCAGGGACGCAGTAGCCGCACTGCACGCCCCCCGAGGTGGCGAAGGCGGTCGAGAGGATGTCGCGTTCCCGCGTCGAGAGGCCTTCGAGCGTCGTGACGTGCTTTCCGGCCACACGGCGCATCTCGAGGACGCACGAGAGCTGGGGCGCACCGTCCACGAGCACCGTGCAGCAGCCGCACTGGGCCTGTGGGGCGCAGCCGTTCTTCGGCGACGTGATGCCGAGCACGTCGCGCAGCACGTCCATCAGCGATGCCTTTGGGGCGCACGCTACCGAGCGCTCGGCCCCGTTCAGTCGGAAGGCGATCTCATCCATGTCGTTCACCGATGCAGGCCGATCAGGGACTCGATGCGTTTGTTTCACCACGGAGGCACTGAGGCACGGAGGACGCACGGAGGCGTCTCCGGACGGAACGCCGTGGTCTTACAACTCGGCGGCCGCGCGCCCGAGGAGAAGGGGCGCGCCGCGCCGCGGCGCGGCGCGCCGAGCGGTGGGGCCGAGGCATGGGGGACAGAGGTTGAAAATGCGGGCCTGTGGCGAGCATCCACGGTCCGACATGATGCACGCGGTTGGAAGCGAATCCCGGCCCTCTGTCCCTCCATGCCTCGCCCCACCGCTCCGCCGCCCTTCGGGCGGCGCCTTCTCCTCGGGCGCGCGGCCGCGGCGTTGAACGAGCGCATCCGGGCCTGCATCACGCCTCCGTGCGTCCTCCGTCCCTCCGTGCCTCCGTGGTGAAGAAAGCGTCTCAACGTCCAGACCCCGATGCGAATGCCGAGGAGTCGCCCAACCACTCGGCATTGACGAAATGGACCGCGGCCGGGTCGGTCAGGCCGTTGAGCAGGCACCGCATTGCGCAGTACGCCTCCAGGTCGAGCGTGTGCCCCTCTGGCGCGCCCTCGGCAACCTCCACGCTGACGGGCTTCCCGTCCATCCCCTCCACCTCGCACGTGACGACCCCGTCGCCGAAGCGCGCCGGCCCGTCGCCGCGGGGCACCTCGAGGCGGTACTCCCTTCCGTCGATCCGCCCGAGCATCTCCCAGGCCCCCTCGCCGCGCGCCACGTGGAAGCCGTTCCGCGGCCGCCACTGCTCCCAGGACTCCCGCGTCGAGAAGACCCTCGGGTTCGCCGCGTGCGGCCCGCCGTGCTCGGGACAGTGCGTGTCGCAGTTCCCGCACTCGTTGCAGGCGTCCGCGTAGCACGCGTACTGGTTCCGCCGCTCCACCACGAACTCGCGCTCTCCCCCTCGCACGGTCCGACCGTCCGCCACCGTGAGCGTCACGAACGACGCGAGGACCGGGGTCGTGGGGTACGAGAAGATCGAATCGTTCGGGCAGACCGAGACGCACTTGTCGCAGGAAAGGCAGTCAAAAAGTTCCAGCTCCCGCTCGGTGCGCCGGGGCGTCGCCTTGTTCCGCTCCCGACCGTACCGCGGGTCCTCCGTCGCGGCGCGGACGACGTCCGGCGTGTGGAGGAGCGCGGACAGGTCCCTCGCGCGCATCCGCACCGCGGCGAGGGCGCGTAGCCACGTGCGGACCGCGTCGGAGTCCCACCGCGCGAGGGCCTCCGTGGCGTGCGCGACGGCGTCCGCCAGCGCCAGGTCGAGGTCCACCGGCCTCGCCGCGAGCGCCCCGACGAGCTCCGCCTCCGTCTCGTCCGCGGTCCTGAGGACGGCGGGGAGGGCCCCCTCGGGCCACTCGCCGCGCGCCGAGCGCGCCTCCTCGCGCAGCTCGGAGACTGCGAGCGTGATCGCCTCCTTGCCGTGGCGCCCCGAGGCGACAATGAAGTCGGGGATGTTCCTCACGTGCAGCGACCGCATCCGCTCCTCGAGCTTCACCAGGTAGCCGGGCAGCCTGCCGTACCCGCCCGGGCGCAGCAGGTCGGTGCAGGTCGTCACCGGTACGAGGCCGATCGCGACGAGCGTCGGGAAGTTGAGCGCGTCGGCCCCTGCGGAGAAGCTGATCGGCACCTCCGCCCCCAGCGCGCCCCTCCACCGCTCGATCATGTGGAGGGCGATGACGTGGAGCGGCTGGCCCGAGAGGTACGCCACGCGGCCGGGGAGCTTCCCCTCCAGGTTGATCACCTCCAGCGTGTTGCACATCTTCACCGAAAGGCGGCGGCCGCGGGAACGCGCCACGCCGAGGAGGCCTCGGACCATGTCCTCGGCCTGCTCGAACGGGACGTCGCGGTCGAACGCGGACGCGTTCGGCTCGATGTCCGCGTACCCCAGGCGGTCGCGGACAAGCTGCTCCACGCGCTCCCGCCCGAGCATCGTGGGGTTGAGTTTGACGCAGACGTCGAGGTCCATCTCCACGAGGAGGGACCGGACAATCGCCTCGATCTCCCCCGGCGGGCAGCCGTGGAAGGTGGAGAGGGTGACGTTGCTGCACAGGTCGGTGCGGAACGGGAGGTCGCGATACTGCGCGTAGCGATCGGGGATCTGCCGGCGCAGCTCGTCGACGACCGGACGCGCGTCCTTCATCCGCTCGATGAAGCGGCGGATCGGCTCGCTCGTGATCCCGGCGAGGTCGTACCCGAGCGACAGGTCGAGCTGCACCGGCGGGCGCTCCCCCTCCAGGATGCCGGCGGCCTGGAGGATCTCGATCAGCATCGAGCCCGCGACGTACTCGCGGAGGGACTCCTCGATCCGCAGCTCCTGCGACCACTCGACGTTGTACCCGACGTTCGGGACGTGGATGCACGGGCGGGGGATCTCGAGGCGGTCGGCGAGCTGGACCGTCTTCAGCTCGATGATGCGTGACCCCGCGAGCCAGGAGAGGACGACGTTCTGGGCGAGCTGACCGTGCGGGCCGCTCGCGGGACCGAGCGGGGTGCCTGCGTGCCTCCCCTGGAACTCGACCGACAGGTCGAGCGCGGGGTCCCCCACGTGGAAGGAGCGCTCGGGGAGGTCGAAGATCGACCGCGAGCGGGCGTACTCTTCCATCGCGCGCGCCAGGAGGAGCGGAAAGGGGATCGGCGTCAGTCCTGACATGACCTCACCTCATCCTCATCCAGAGCGCCTCGGCGGACCGGCGCGCACGCTCGGCGGCGGCCGCGGGGTCGACGGCGGCCGGCCGCCGGTCCCGGACCACGAACTGACCGCCGACGATCACGCTCGAGACGTGGCGGGCCTCCATGCCAAAGATCAGGTGCCCCGCGAGGTTCTCGGCCGACAGCGGCGTGGGCGGGTCGTAGTCGAGCACGGCCAGGTCGGCCATGCAGCCCGCCGCGAGCGTCCCGAAGGGACGTCCGAAGGTCTCCGATGCGAGTCGCTGCCCGGCCTCGAGCATCTGGAGCACGCGCTCGGGACCGAGTCCCGTGCGTTCCTCCCGCATCTTGAGCCACGCCGCACGGGCCTCGGCGAACATGTCGGCGCCGAGCCCGTCCGTGCCGAGCGCGGTCTTCGGGGGGAGGTGGGAGATGGGGGCGTACCCGACGGCGTTGTTCTGGTTCGACCGCGGGTTGTGGACGAACCAGCAGCCCGACTCCGTCGCGGCGCGGACCTCGGCGAGGGAGAGGTGCACGGCGTGGGCGAGGATGGCCTTTGGCCCGGTCACGCCGGCCTCGATCAGGCGGGCGACGACGCCGAGGCCGTAGCGCCCCCGGGTCTCGAGGTCGTCGACGAGGTCCTCGGCGACGTGGATGTGGACGCCCGTGGCGAGGTCGCGTGCAGCGGCGGCGCACGCGGAGAGCGATGCGGGCCTGAGCGTGAACGAGGCATGGGCGCCGACGAGGAGGCGCGAGCGCGTGTCGGTCCGGAAGCGTCGGTGCTCGCGGAGCCCCTGGAGGGCCTCGTCGGGCCCTCCGCGGTCCGTCACCTCGTAGCAGAGGGCCGCGCGAAGGCCGACCGCGTCGATCCCCCTCCGCACCGCGTCCAGGGACCCGTCGATCGCGGCGGGGGAGGAGTGGTGGTCGAACAGGGTCGTCGTCCCGCAGGCGGCCGCGTCGAGGGCCCCTGCCAGGGCGCTCGTCTCGACCGACTCGGCGTCGAGGGCGCGGTCGAGGCGCCACCAGACCTTCTCGAGGACCTCGCGGAAGTCCCTCGGCGGCGTCGGGGGCGGGGGCATTCCGCGGGCGAGCGACGAGTAGAGGTGGGTGTGAGCGCACACCATGCCCGGAATGACAACGCGCCCGGCGAGGTCGATCGCCTCCTCCCCCTCGGCCGCAAGGCCCGTTCCGCGCTCGACGATCGCGTCCCCGTGGATGCGGAGGTCCGCGCGTTCGGCCCGGGCGGGCTGCCAGGAGACGACGATTCCGTTCCTGAGGAGGAGTCCGTTCATGGGCCGATCACGTGGTTCTTCTTGAGGAGCTGCTCGAGCGAGGACATCTCGGGCTCCACGATCCATGGGCTCCCCGCGGCCTCCTGGGCCGACCGGACGTCCTTGAGGCCGCTGCCGGTGATGACGGCGAGGAGGGAGTCGTTCTGACCGACGACGCCGTCGGCGCGGGCCTGGAGGATCCCCGCGACCGCGGCGACGCCCGCGGGCTCGCCGAAGACGCCTCCGAGGCGCGCGGTCTGGCGCATGGCGTGGACGATCGTCCCGTCGGGGACGGCGACCATCGCGCCGTGGGACTCCTCGACGGACGCCAGGGCCTTCCGCCAGTTGCGCGGGTGGCCGACGCAGATGCTGTCGGCGAACGTGGAGGCCTCGCACGGGCGGAAGGGGGTCTTCGTCTTGAAGGCGTGGGTGAGCGGCGCTGCGCCCTCGGCCTGGACGCCCAGCATGCGCGGGAGCCGGTCGCAGAAGCCGAGGCGCTTCATCTCGACGAGCCCCTTCCAGACCCCTGCGATCGTGCAGCCGTCGCCGACGGAGATGACGACCCAGTCGGGCATCTCCTTGCCGCACTGCTCGGCGATCTCGTGGCCGGCGGTCTTCTTCCCCTCGACGAGGAAGGGGTTCACGGCGCAGTTGCGGTTGTACCAGCCCCACCGGGTCGCGGCGGCCTGGCAGAGGTCCCAGGCCTGCTCGTAGGTCCCTTTGATCTGGATGACGTGGGCGCCGTAGACGAGGAGTTGGGCGACCTTGGGGGCGGGCGCACGTTCGGGGACGAAGATGACGCTCGGGAGGCCGACGGAGGCTGCCATGCCGGCGAGGCTCGACGCGGCGTTTCCGGTGGAGGCGCAGGCGATGGTGCGCGCGCCGGCCTCGAGGGCCTTCGCGACGCCGACGGAGCTCGCGCGGTCCTTGAACGAGGCGGTGGGGTTGCGGCCCTCGTCCTTGAGGAGGAGGCGGTGGACGCCGACGAAGACGGCGAGCCGCTTGGCGTCGTAGACGGGGGTCCAGCCGACGTGGAGCGGCGGGAGGGTCGTCTCGGGGGCGACGGGGATCAGCTCGCGGAAGCGCCAGTGGTCGCGCGGGCGGCTCCAGACCGATTCGGGGGTGAGGGAGCGGGCCACGCGGTCGTAGTCGTAGCGGACGTCGAGGATCCCCTCGAGGCCGCACTTGGGGCAGGTGCCGGTGGCCTCGGGTCCGTGGTCCTTCCCGCAGATGACGCAACGGAGCCCGGTGACGTACGGCAGGCGCACGGCGCAAGCCTCCGAAGGGCGTCGTGGCGGGGGAGAGGACACTGTAGTCGTCCGGCCCGGCGGATGCAAGCGCGGCGAGGCGCGCGTACGCTGGAGATCACCGGATGCGTCTGCTACACTCCCGCCCGACATGGGAGAGACATTCAAGGGCGCGCGCGTCCTCGTGACGGGTGGGACCGGATCGATCGGCAGCGAGATCGTCCGCGAGCTGCTCGCGCACGCCCCCGCCGTCGTGCGCGTCTTCTCGCGCGACGAGACGAAGCACTACATGCTCCAGGAGGAGCTGGGCCCGCGCGCCGACCTCCGCTTCCTCGTCGGCGACGTGCGCGACCGGAAGCGCCTCCGCCGGGCCCTCGAGGGGATCGACTTCGTCTTCCACGCTGCCGCGCTCAAGCACGTCCCCTCCTGCGAGTACAACCCGTTCGAGGCGGTCCAGACCAACGTCGTCGGGACCCAGAACGTCATCGACGCCGCCCTCGACGCGGGCGTGAAGCGGTTCGTGGCCATTTCCACCGACAAGGCCGTCGTCCCGACGTTCGTGATGGGCGCCACGAAGCTCCTCGCCGAGAAGATCGTCACCGCCAGCCAGATGTGGGCGAAGGGCTTGACCCTCGCCTGCGTTCGCTTCGGGAACGTGCTCGGGTCGCGCGGATCAGTGGTTCCGGTCGTCCGAGCGCAGGTCGAGGCCGGAAAGCCCATCACGATCACCGACCCGAACATGACCCGGTTCGTCATGTCAATCCGCCAGGCCGCGCGCATGACGCTCGAAGCGCTGGAGCGATCGATCGGCGGCGAGGTCTTCATCCTCAAGCAGATGGCCGCCCTGAAGGTGGGGGACCTGGTCCACGCGGTCGCCGAGGAGGCCTGCGCGCGCTTGGGGCGCGACCCGAAGTCCGTCACGTTCCAGGTCACGAAGCCGAGGGCGGGGGAGAAGACCCACGAGCGGCTGCTGACCGACGAGGAGCTGACGCGCGTGAAGAACCTCGGCGAGATGTACGTCGTTCACCACTTCAGCGCCGTGGAGCGGATGGAGAAGTTCCGGCCGGACCGCGTGGCGCCGTCGCTCTACCTGAGCGAGAAGGCCAAACCCCGCTCCCGCGAGTGGATCCGCAAGATGCTCCGCGAGGAGAAGCTGGTCTAGCGCGATGATCCCCCTCTCCCGACCGGACCTGACGAAGGCGGACCGCGACGCGGTCGCGAAGGTGCTGCGCACGCCGACCCTCTCGCTCGGGCCGCGCGTCCCCGAGTTCGAGGAGCGGTTCGCCCGCTGGATGGGCGTCCGGTACGCCGTCGCCGTCGCGAACGGCACCGCGGGCCTCCACCTGTGCGTCCGCGCGCTCGACCTGGCGCGCGGCGAGGAGGTGATCACCACGCCGTTCTCGTTCGTCGCGAGCGCCAACGTCATCCTGTACGAAGGCGCCCGCCCCGTGTTCGTCGATATCGACGAGGAGACGCTCAACCTCGACGTGCGCGCCATCCCCGCGGCCGTCACCGCGCGTACGCGCGCGATCCTCCCCGTCCACGTGTTCGGCCTGCCCTGTGAGATCGGCGAGGTCATGAAGCTCGCGCGCAAGCACGGCCTCCGCGTCGTCGAGGACTCCTGCGAGGCGATCGGCGCGACGTTCCGCGGGCGAAAGGTCGGCACGTTCGGCGAGAGCGCCGTGTTCGCCTTCTATCCGAACAAGCAGATGACCACGGGCGAGGGCGGGATCATCGTCACGAACGAGAAGGAGCTGTGCGACCTGTTCCGCTCCCTCCGCAACCAGGGGCGCCCTGCGGACGGCGGGTGGCTCGAACACCCCAGGATGGGGTACAACTACCGCCTCGACGAGATGTCCGCCGCGCTCGGAGGGTCGCAGATCCTGCGGCTCGACGGGATGCTCCGCCTCCGCACCCAGGTCGCCGCGCGGTACCACGAGCTGCTCGCCGAGGTCCCCGGGGTCCGCACGCTCGGCTGCCCGTCGCACATGACGCGGAGCTGGTTCGTCTACGTCGTCCGCCTCCCGAAGGGGGCCGACCGGGACCTCGTGATGTCGCGCCTGAAGGGCAAGGGCGTTGCCTGTGCGAAGTACTTTCCGTGCATCCACCTCCAGCCCTACATGCGCGAGCTGGGGTACCGCGAGGGGCAGTTCCCCGTGTGCGAGCGGGTCGCCCGCGAGACCCTCGCCCTTCCGTTCCACAACCGCCTCCCCTACGCCGACCAGGTCCGCGTCGCGAAGGCCCTCCGCTCCGCCCTCCGCTGAAAGGTCCTTTCAGGGGCGGCCTGCAAGATCCTTTCAATGGAGCCTCGTGGGCCGCTACACTGATCCGGGCCTAACCGACAGGTCCTTGTGACGACAGGGGTTGCATCTGCGGAATCCCTGCGCCGGGTGGCGGTCGGCTTGCCTAACCAGGGGCGTCCGGCATGGTAAGGTGGGTCATGAGATTCCTTTGTCCGAACTGCAGGGTCGAGATCGAGGCCCATGAGGACCTCATCGAGTTCCCCTGCCCCGTCTGCAAGGCGAACGTCGACCGCCGCAAGCTCCAGACGATGCGCGCGGGGAATACGCCCGTCGAGCTCTCGCCCGACGTGGTGAAGTCCGACGTCGTCGACCAGGTGCTGCCCCCCGGCTACAAGCTCGGGCCGTACGAGATCGTCGACCGGATCGGCGCCGGCGGCATGGGCGTGGTCTACAAGGCCACGCAGACCAACCTCCAGCGGACCGTCGCGATCAAGGTCCTCCCGTCCCACTTCGCGCGCGACCCCGAGTTCGTCAACCGCTTCCACCGCGAGGCCCGCGCGCTCGCCAGCCTGAACCACCCGAATATCGTCAGCATCTTCGACCTCGGCCAGATGGACGGGCTCTACTACTTCGTCATGGAGTTCGTCGACGGCGTGGCGCTCCGCGAGCTGATGCGGCTGGGAAAGCTCACCCCCGACCAGGCGATGAGGATGGTCCCGCTCATCTGCGACGCGCTCGAGTACGCGCACGGGGAGGGTGTCGTCCACCGCGACATCAAGCCGGAGAACATCCTCGTCGACAAGAAGGGGCGCGTGCGGATCGCCGACTTCGGCCTGGCGCGGATCGTCCGCGGGGACGCGCCCGGGGGGCACGTGACGCAGTCGAACGTCGTCATGGGGACGCTCGACTACATGGCCCCCGAGCAGAGGAACGACCCGCGCAGCGTCGACCACCGCGCCGACATCTACTCGCTCGGCGTCGTGATCTACGAGATGCTCACCGGACAGCTCCCCGTCGGACGCTTCGAGCCCCCCAGCCGGCGGCTGCAGATCGACGTCCGCTTCGACGACGTCGTCCTCCGCAGCCTCGAGCAGGACCCCGCCCGCCGCTACCAGCGCGCGAGCCACGTGGGCAGCGCCATCAGCGAAGTGATGGACCGCCCCAAGGCCGAGCCGGTCGTCTCTGGTGGGCCGATCCGGCAGAGGCTCCTGGCGCAGGGGCGCGGGAAGCTCCACCTGCCGGAGATCTTCTCGGCGAGCATCGAGCTGTACCTCGCCAACTTCTGGCCGGTGTTCGGCACGGCGTTTCTGTTCCACCTGCTCTCGTTCGCCACGGTGGGCGTCCTCGCCGGGCCGCTCTTCGGCGGATTCGCGTTCGAGCTGCTCCGGGCGATTCGCACCGGCGACCGGTTCTCCTTCTCGCGTTCGTGGAATGGGTTCGACCGGTTCGGGACGCTCGTCGGGATCTTCTTCGTGACGCTCCTCGCCACGGGGGTCGGTCTCTGTCTCCTTCTCCTTCCCGCGTTCCTGATCGGCGGCTGCCTCATCTACGCGAACCTTCTCGCGATGGACCGTCGCTTGCCGATGGGAGAGGCCCTCTCGGCGAGCTATCGCGAGGTCAAGCAGGCAGGGCTGTGGCCGCACGTGGGGCTCTTCGCCGTCGTGGTCCTGCTCGGCGGGTTCATGGTCGGGATCAACGCGCTGGCCGTCATCGGGAGCGTCGGGTCGCTGCTCGTCCTTCCCTTCACGCTCGGGCTCGTGGCGGCCGCGTACGAGCAGGTCATCGGTTCGCGGCGCGAGCAAGTCTGCCCGGCGCCGGTCCCTGTTCGGCAGCCCGTGGCGCCCTTCGCTGCGCCGAACGCCGCGACGGTTCCGGCCGCGATTCCCGTGGCCATGCTGGCGCCCGAGGCGGCCGCGGAGCACGACTCGGGGCCGCTGCCGCCCTCGGTCGTGAATCCGATCCCCGCGACCCCGCTGCTCGCGCCTCCGACGCCGCGCGTGAGCGGCCTGGCGGCCATCAGCCTGCCGTTCGCCGTGCTCTCGCTCCTCGTCGGGACCGCTGCGGCCGTGCTCTACATGGTGGCCCACGTCGCCGGCCAGGGCGGCTTCGCAGCCGGGCGCATGAGCGCGAACGACCTGGCCCTGTTCACGTACGCGGCGACGATTGTCGCGGCGGTCGGCGCGGCGATGTCGCCGTTTTCGCTCCTCATGGGCCTGGCGGGGGCGGCCCGCGCGTGGCTCCGGCCCCACGAGACCCGCGGCCTCGCCCTCGCACTCTTCTCGGCGCTCTGCTCCGCAGCCTCGTTGGCCACGTGCGGGCACCTCCTCGCGCGGCTGCTCGGATAGTACTGGAGAAACCCCCCATGGAAACGCGTCGTACCTCGGGACTGGTGCTCCTCGGATTCCTGACCTCGCTCCTCGTCTACGGTACGTTCGTCGCCTCCGTCGTGATGACGACGATCCTGACCATCGTCGACCGCGACCGGTCGATGTGCTCCGTGACGGGGATCTCGCCGCGCGACTTCAAGGACCTCCTCCTCGCGCTGCAGATCACGGCCGTGTCCGGCCTCGGGCTGGCGGCCCTCCCCGCCCTCCTCTCGGTCGGGGGGTGCTTTGTCGTGTTCGGCGACCGCCTGAAGAAGAAGGGTCTGTCCCTCGCGACGGTTGCCATCGGGCTGACCGTCATCGCCGCGGCGGGTCAGGTGTTCGTCCTGTTCAAGAACCCCACGACGCGGCTCGGTCAGGCCGCGGCGCCGTTCGAGCTGACGCTCTCGGGGGAGAAGGGATCGAGGACCGGGACGCTCGACTTCGTCCTGACGCTTCGCTCGCCGGGGGGGACGCTGGACGCGGCGAAGGCGTACCAGTTCTCGCTCATCGCCGGGAACCACTGGGACGAGAGCGAGGTCCAGGACGTGACCGACCAGGTCCACGCCGCTCTGCGCGAGGGGAAGGAGACGGTGCAGGTCGCGATCGACGGGGTGCGCTTCAAGGGCGGCTCGAGCTCGGTCGCCGTGCACGCCCGCCCGAAGGGCGCGAAGCCGAGCGTCGCCAGCGTGGTGAGCTCGCCGTACGTGTACGTCTACGTGTCCGATTCCGACTACCGGTGAACCTTCCAGCCCGGAGGGGGTTTCAAGACCCGTCCCTACCGAAAGGAGGCGTGAGATGAGCGCCCTTGTGCGTGCCCACCATCATCGCGATCACGCCTCCGGGGGAACGTAAGCCCCCGTAGTACGCGCATTCCAGGGCCGCGGGCGTGACGCACGTCCGCGGCCCTGATGCGTTAACGGGGGATCCTCTCTTGAGCGAACCCATCGCCGGGCTCGAAGCGATCGGGCCCTTCATCGACCAGGGAATCGTGTCCGAGGTCCTGTTCCAGGTGAGATCGGGGAAGGAGGCGGTCGTCTACTGCTGCCGCGGCGGGACGGCCTCGCCGCGGGAGCTGCTCGCGGCGAAGGTATACCGCAAGCTCCAGTGGCGCTCGTTCCGCAACGACCAGGACTACTTCGAGGGGCGCGTCATCCTCGGCGGGCGGAACCGCCGCGCCTTCGCGGCCGGGACGTCGCACGGCCGCGACGTCCAGCACGGCTACTGGAAGGCGGGAGAGTGGGATGCGCTCAAGGAGCTGCACGCCGTGGGGGCGGACGTGCCGGAGCCGATCGCGCGGTCGGGCGGGGCCGTGCTCCTGGAGTACCTCGGCGACGCGGAGGGACCCGCGCCGCAGCTCGTGCGGACGGAGCTGTCGCGCGACGAGGCGCAGGAGGCCTACGAGCGGCTCCTATGGAACGTGGAGCTGTTCCTCACGCGCGACCGGGTGCACGCGGACCTCTCCGCGCACAACGTATTGTGGTGGGAGGGGCGGGTGCGGGTGATCGACTTCCCGCAGTCGGTGGATGCGAGGACGAATCCGCGGGCGATGGAGTTCCTGCTGCGGGACCTCGAGAACCTGGATACGTGGTTCTCGAGGTGCGGCGTCGAGGTGCGCGGCCGGAAGTTCGGTTTCGAGGTGTGGGAGAGGTTCAGGATGGGAGAGATTGGATAGAGGGAAGTTGATAGCAGATACCCGATAGCAGATACCCGATAGGATCCGAAAACGGCGGCCCTTCCGGGAGGCCCGTGGATTCGGGGTCCTATCGGGTATCGGGTATCTGCTATCGGGTATCTGCTATCCGCGATCTGCTGTCGAGCGGCCGCTATTCCTTCTTCCCAGCCTTCGCCTCGTACCCCTCGAGCGTCTTCTTCAACTCCTCGCGCATCTTCTCGTCCTTGCACAGCCCGACGGCCTTCTTCTGGAGGTCGATCGCCTCGACGAGTTTGCCCGTGTCGAACAGCGCGCGCGCGTAGGTATCGATGATCGCCGCCTCTTTCCCCTCGCTGGCGTCGAAGGCGGCCTTCGCGGCCTTCATCGCCATCTCCATGTCGCGGCCCTTGATGGACGGCTCGGTGAGGAGCGTCCAGGCGAACTCGTTGAGGACGTTCGCGTTCGTCCCGGCCATCTCGAGGAACTTCGCTCCCAGCTCCTGCAGCTTCGCAGCGTCGCCGCCGCTCGCGGCGAGCTCGAGGTACTCCTTGCCGACCTTCGCGGCCTCCTCGGCCTTCTTCGCGATCTCCGCGCTCCACTTGCCGTCGACGACGGCCTGGACGACCTGGTCGAGGCCGTTCATCGGGTGGCCGTGCCATGCAATCGCGCCCGACTTGTCCACGACGAAGGCGTGGGGGATGCTCTCCACGTGGAAGGGCTTCATGTACGCGAAGTTCGTCTTTCGCGCGTCGTCGACGGCGACGGCGTAGTCCATCCTGTCGCCCATCTCCGTGACGAACGGCTTCACAGTCGCTGCGTCCTCGTCGCTGACGCCGATGAAGACGACGCCCTTGTCCTTGAACGATTTCGCCATCTCGGAGAGGTGGGGGATGGTCTCCTTGCACGGCGGGCACCACGTCGCCCAGAACTCGACGACGTAGATCGTCTTCCCCTTCCCCTCGGCGAGGTCGACGGGGCCGCCCTTGACCCACTCGGCGACCTGCAGGGGCTCGGCGGGGTCGCCGATCTCCCCGGCGAAGGCGCCAGCAAGCTGGCTCTGCCAGATCGACGCCGACAGGCATACCGCGGCGATGAAGATGGCGCGCATGACTCCTCCCAGGTGATGTGTGCGTTGACGAAGCGCGGGATGGTATCAGGCCGCCTCGGCGGTCGGCAACGGAATCGAGGGATGCGTTACGCCGTTCCCTGGCGGTCGGGGAGGGATGTGCGGTGGAGGTGCAGGACCGATGCGCCGGTCGTAGGGTCAACGACCGTGCGGAACGTCGTGTCCAGGACCCGGGAGCGGACCGAGCCATCCGTCTCGACAGGGACTCTCTCGAAGACGTCCAGCCCGCGGGCGTAGATCTCGGTGGCCTTCGTGTCGCGGTGGATGACGATGACCTCAGTCACGCCGAGGTCGAAGTAGAACGGGAACTTCTCGTAGGTCTCGTCGCCGGGGGAGCGGATCTCGATGAGCGAGTCGGGAGGGCCGACGACCCAGCCGTCCTGAACCCTGTCCTCGTGGCCCTCAAGCAGGAACACCATGTCGGGGCCGCGGTAGTTCCTCGGAACGGTCTGCCCGGCAAGGTCAACATCGGGAGTGCCTGGGGGTTTTACGCCCACGTGCGGGCAGATGGTTCCCAAGTCCATGTTCTCCCAGTGCGCCTTGAAGAAGTACGAGAGGTTGACTTCCAGTCGCTGGTGGATCCAACTCGGCAGCGGGCTCATGTGCAGCTCCCCCTCCCACATCTCGTCATACCGGTCGACGTCCTTGCGCCGACGCTCCTCGATGAGGTACTCGGGGACTTCGATCAGGACGGCTCGCACCGGGTGACCTCCTTTGCAACCGCTCGAAGAGCATTCTAGCCGACGAGCCGGCCCGCTACAATCCCCGACGCGATGGGAAGGGTCTGCATCATCAACGTGGTCGGGCTGACTCCGCGCCTTGCGGCGCATGCGCCGAGGATCCGCGAGGTCGGGGCGCCGCGGTCGTGGAGCGGGCCGATCCCCGCGGTCACGTGCACCGCCCAGGCGACGATGCTCACGGGCCTGCCTCCCTCGAAGCACGGCGTCGTCGCGAATGGGTGGCTCCATCGCGACACGATGGAGGTCCGCTTCTGGCAGCAGGCCTTCTCGCTCGTGCAGGGAGAGCCCTTCTACGCGGGCGTCCGCACGGCGAAGCTCTTCTGGTGGTTCAACCAGGGCGCGCCCGTCGAATGGTCCGCTACGCCGAAGCCTCACTACGGCGCGGACGGCTCCAAGGTGTTCGGCGTACTCGACCGGACCGGTTGCGACCTGGAGCGCCACGTCGGGCCATTCCCGTTCCCCTCGTTCTGGGGCCCGAAGGCGGGGCTGCCGGCGAGCGACTGGATCGCGAGGGCCTCGGCGCGGGTGCTGCGGCAGAATCGCCCCGACCTGACGCTCGTCTACCTGCCGCACCTCGACTACGACTTCCAGCGGGTCGGGCCGGGCGACCCGGCGCGCATAGCCGAAGTCGACGCCTGCGCGGGCGTCGTGATCGACGCCGCGCGCGAGATCGGGGCGCAGGTCGTGGTCGTCTCCGAGTACGGCCTCGTCCCCGTGCGCCGCGCGGTGCCCTTGAACCGCGAGCTGCGCCGGGCCGGGTGGCTGGCCGTGAGGGACGGCCCCTTCGGGGAGATGCTCGACACGTTCGAGTCGCGGGCGTTCGCCGCCTGCGACCACCAGGTGGCGCACGTGTACGTCCGAGGCATCGCGGTGGAGGAGGTCCGCGCGCGGCTGCAGGCCCTCGACGGCGTGGACGTGGTCGTGCCTCCCCGCGATCTGGACCTCGATCACCCGCGCTCCGGCGAGCTGGTGGCCCTCTCGAAGCCCGACGCGTGGTTCGCCTATCCCTACTGGCTCGATGACGAGCGTGCCCCGGACTTCGCGCCCACCGTCGACATCCACCGCAAGCCCGGCTACGACCCCTGCGAGCTGTTCCTGACCTCGGTCCCGCGCGCGGCGCTGCGCCTGCTGCAGAAGAAGCTGGGCTTCCGCTACCTGATGGACGTGATCCCGCTCGACCCGTCGCTCGTGAAGGGCTCCCACGGCCTGCGCAACGCCCCCGACGACGGCCCCGTCATCGTTGGCCCCGACCCGCCCTCCGGCATGACGGGCTTCAAGACCTACATCCGACGTCTGCTGGGTGGAGTGGCCTAGCCAGGCAGCGCAGATCGCGGGGATCCGAGCGCGGTCGCGGACCACCGGGCGCACATTGCCGAGTCCGACGGATTCCCCCGTTCGGGTTCACCGCAAAGGCGCCCGCGAGGGCTGCGCCCACAACCCAAGTCATCCTGCCTGGGGCGCGACCTCCGCATTCGCTTCACCCCGGCGGACGGTGCGCATGGACCCTGTCCCTGGCACGCTCAGCGTCTCCTGGCGTTCTTTTCACCACGGAGGCACGGAGCCCACGGAGGACGCACGGAGGCGTGATCCAGGCACGGATGCGCTCGTACAACGCCGCGGCTGCTGCGCCGAGGAGAAGGGCCGCGCCGCGGCGCGGCGAGCCGTGGGGCGGACAGGGTCGAGACAGAGGGTTGGCCTGACGAGGGCGGGTGCCAGGGATCGCGTGGAGATCGTCTCTTACGCCATTCCATCAAGACCGCCCTCTGTCCCGACCTGTCCGACCCCACGGCTCGGCCGCCCTTCGGGCGGCCCCTTCTCCTCTGGCGCAGCGGCCGCAGAGTTG
>Ga0080064_1003956_pt1 | contig 20046 bp, 24 predicted proteins | sample Subgrocontami54m_FD_69260 | JGI IMG/M metagenome (GOLD analysis project Ga0080064, IMG submission 69260) | Subsurface groundwater microbial communities from S. Glens Falls, New York, USA - GMW46 contaminated, 5.4 m (SPADES assembly) (version 2) ...
GTTGTCCTGAGGGCACCCTGCCCCCAGGCGCGGGCGTGGCGCCCGCGCGACAGCCGCCAAGGTGGCGGCGCTACTTTTTCTAGAGCTTCGCGTTCTTATGAATTTCGACTGTTGACCAAGTCTTGTCGGCGGCGTGGCAGAGCGTTTCCAGACCGCACTCCGCACACTTCGGACCCCGTGCCACGCACAGCTTCCGCCCGTGCCAGATCACCTGGTGAGAAAACTCCGTCCAACGCTCGCGCGGCACCATCTGCATCAAGTCCTGCTCGATCTTCTGTGGATCTTCGTGCTTCGTCAGTTCCAGGCGGCGGGAAATACGCGTGACGTGCGTGTCCACCACCACGCCTTCGTTCTTCTTGAACCACGTGCCCAGCACGACGTTGGCGGTCTTGCGGGCGACCCCGGGAAGGGTCAGCAGTTCTTCCATCGTCTGCGGCACGTTGCCGCCGAAGTCGGAAACGATCCTGCGAGCCGCTCCCACCACCGACTTCGACTTGTTGCGGAAAAAGCCGGTCGAGCGAATGTCGGGCTCCAGTTCTTCGGGCTCGAGCGTGGCAAAATGCTGGACGCTGGGATATTTCTGGAAGAGTCCGGGCGTAACCATGTTGACGCGGACGTCGGTACACTGCGCGGACAGAATCGTTGCCACCACCAGTTCCCACGCGCTGCTGTGAGTCAGGGCGCAGGTGACGGCGGGATAGAGCTGGTCCAGGCCAATCAGAATCCGGCGAACGCGCTCTGGAGCGAGAGGAACGTAGCCGGGCTTCTTCGTCGGCGCAGCGATCTGGGCCGTTGGCGGCTTGCTCTTTTTCGGCAAGCGCGGAACTCCCGCCGAGCGAATCGGCGAGGTCTTGGGCTGAGGACGATTCTGCAGGCGCCTGCCCTCCTGGCGTCCGCTGCGGCTGGGTTGGCGCGGAGTGTTTCCGCGGGGCATAGGCTCTCCTTCGAGAAGATTCATGGTAGCAAAGAGGCGAACGTACCCGTTGGATGCAGTTCTGGCCCACAGGTAACTCTGCTGCAATTGACTCCGTGTGAGTCCGGTGGGTAGTCTGAGAGTCGAAGGAAAAAACTCGTGGCCGTGAAGGGCATTAAACTCGGGCAGGTTTGGCGGCAAGATTCCAGCGGCCAGGATTACCTGGTCACCAAGGTTTACAGCGAAGTGTTCAGCCAGTTCGCGGTGCTGCGTCCAGCGGAAGTGACCGCGCCCGATGCGCCCGTGGTGAAAGTGAAGGTCGCCAGGTCGGGGGAGGGCGTGACGCTGCCGGGCTTCAGCTTTACTCAGGAAGGCGCGTTCTGATGCCCCGCTGCGCGCCCAAGCGCCATCCGCAACTCTGATCGCATGACCGAGAAAATCCTCGCTGTCCTGTTCGTCTTCATCAAATCCACGATCGCAGCGACCGGCTACTCGGGCATTGCCATCCTGATGGCGATCGAGTCCGCCTGCATTCCTCTTCCATCTGAACTGATCATGCCGTTCGCGGGCTACCTGGTTTACGAAGGCAGCATGAACCTGTTTTGGGTCGCGACCGCGGGCGCCATCGGATGCAACCTGGGATCGCTGGTGGCCTACGAGGTTGGCAATTACGGCGGACGGCCGCTGGTGGAGCGCTACGGCCGCTGGATCCTGATGGGTCGCCGCGAACTCGACTGGGCCGATCGCTTCTTTGCGCGCTGGGGCCACGCGGCGGTGTTCATCGCCCGCCTGTTGCCGGTGATCCGCACGTTCATCGCGCTGCCCGCCGGCATTGCTCGCATGCCACGCGGCAAGTTTCATATCTACACCTTCCTGGGATCGTGGCCGTGGTGTTTCGCTCTTGCCTGGGCGGGCATGAAGCTCGGTGAGAACTGGCGTTCGCTCGGCAAGTACTTTCACCAATTTGATGTCGTAATTGGCGTACTGCTAGTGGCTGGGATTGTGTGGTTCCTGTGGTCTCACTGGCAGAATCGGCTGCGCGTGAACGAGAAGTGAATCAGGGCCCTGCGTGCTCCTTCGGTCTGGCCAGCTGCGACGCCACCAGTTTCCACTCCCCGTTCCGTTTCAGCAAAACATCCAGATACACATACTGCACAGCGGACCGCTTGCCGTCTACCTCCACTTCATCGGTCTCCGACCCGTGCACGACCGCCACGTCGCCCAACACACGGATTGTCCGTCGGGTCGAGACAATGGAGGGATAGCGAATCGCACCCGTCCTGAAATTGTTGAGCACATCCTGCTTGGTGAACACCTGACCCGATTCGTTGTACTGCACGTAGTCGTCGGCGAAAATCTGTGCCAGCACTTTCAAGTCGGCGCTCATCAGCGCTAAATCTCCGGCTTGGTGCAGCCCGAGGATCTGCTGCTCGTCGTCCATCTCAGACATCGTTCCTCCTCACGCTCGTTTCAGGGCTGAAATAGCGGTAGAGACGCGGCTTGCCGCGTCTCCCTTGCCGGGCCTCAGACGCGGCAAGCCGCGTCTCTACGAATCGATCAACAAATGCCCACTAGTCTTCAGTCTAAATGCCCCAAAATAATTCTTTCGGTGCACTCCCCACTAACTTCCTACCTTTTGCTGTAAATTATGTAATCTCAGCGCTAAGGCAAACACCGGCATGGGATTTCTGAGCAATCTCTTCTACCCGTGGGGCTTCTTGCTCCAAGGGCTGGCGATTGTGCACTTCATTCGCCGGCGGCCAGATACGTACTGGCTCTACATCATTCTGTTCCTCGGGCCGGTCGGAGCAATCGTGTATCTGGCCGTCGAGGCGCTTCCCGACATCGGGTTGGTCGGACAATCCTTCAAAGTCTTCCCGCGCCGCAAGCGGATCGGCCAGCTCGAAGCCATCATTCGCGACAATCCTTCGCCCGGAAACTACGAAGAGCTGGGCGATCTCTACATGGACGACGGCAAGATTCCGCAGGCGCGCGAGGCATTCAATAGGGCCATCGCAGCGCGCGCGGACACGCCCGACCCGTTTTACCGGCGTGGCGTCTGCGCCATCCAGTTGGGCGACTTCGCGGCGGCGGTGCCCGACCTGGAGAAGGTGGTCAAGAAGCAGGCGGACTATGATTTTCAGCGTGCAGCCGGTTTACTGGCCCATGCCTATGCGCGGACCGGACAGGAAGAAAAAGCCGAGTCGCTCTTTCGCCACGTGACCACGACTTCGACGCTCTCGGAAACCTACCTCAATTTCGCCGATCTGCTGGCCTCAGACCAGCACCCTGACGAAGCCCGCGAGTGGGCCCAGAAAGTTCTGGACAAGAAACCGACCATGCCAAGCTATCTGCGCCGCCGCGAACGTCCATGGTTCCGTCGAGCCAACGAAATGCTGAAAAGGCTGCGAAAACCGGCAGTTAGCACTTAGCATTTGGCACTTGGCTTTCAGGGTATCCAGCCAGCAGTGTCCAGTCCTCAGCATGGAAAGATTTGGCTAAGTGCCAACTGCCAAGTGCCAAGCGCCGAAATGCTATCCTTCCCGCCATGCGAATTGCTTACCTCGAGTGCACCCGCTGTGGCGAACATCTCTCCGCTGATGAGCCACAGAATGTCTGTCCGAAAGATGGCGGTGTGCTGTATGTCCGCTACGATCTCGCCAGTCTGCGCGGCAAGCTACGGCGCGAAGACCTTGCCGGCCGCGTGGCCAGCATGTGGCGCTACGCCGAAGTGCTGCCCGACGCAAAGCCGGTAACGCTGGGCGAGGGATTCACTCCGATGCTTCCCAGCCGCGAGTATCCGGGCGTCTACATCAAAGACGAAGGGTTGAATCCGACGGGATCGTTCAAAGCGCGAGGACTCTCCGCAGCGGTCACCATGGCGCGGCATTACGGACTGAAGAAGCTGGCCATCCCTTCGGCGGGGAACGCCGGCGGAGCGTTGGCGGCGTACGCGGCTGCGGCGGGCATTGAAGCTCACATCTTCATGCCGAAAGATGTGCCGCTAGCGAACCGCATGGAAGCCGACTACTACGGCGCGCACGTGACGCTGGTGGGCGGTTTGATCAGCGATTGTGCGCGCATCGTCGCCGAGCGCAAAGAGAAAGAAGGCTGGTTCGATGTCTCCACGCTGAAGGAGCCATTTCGCGTCGAGGGCAAGAAGACCATGGGCTATGAAGTCGCCGAGCAACTGGGATGGAAGATGCCGCAGGGCATTATCTATCCCACCGGCGGCGGCGTGGGCATGATCGGCATGTGGAAAGCGTTCGACGAAATGGAGCAACTGGGCTGGATCGGTCCGGAGCGTCCGAAGATGGTGAGTGTCCAGGCAGCGGGATGCGCGCCCATCGTGAAAGCCTGGGAAGCAGGGAAGAGCACCTCCGAAATGTGGACAGCCGCTGCGACGTTCGCTTCCGGCTTGCGCGTGCCCAAGGCTTATGGCGATTACCTCATCCTCGACATCATCAAGAAAAGCAAGGGAACGGCGGTTGCCGCGACGGACGACGAAATCCTCGGCGCCGTCCGGCATTGGGCGAGCGTCGAAGGCGTGTTCGCCGCCCCGGAAGGAGCGGCGTCGCTGGTGGCGTATCAGAAGCTGCGGGCGAGCGGTTTCTTTCGCGCGCAGGACACCGTTGTGCTGTTCAACACCGGGACGGCCTACAAGTATCTCGACATGATGGAGGCGAAGAAAAGAATGGTTCGTCCCGAACCACCCGCCTCGCGCAACATCGGGGGAATTATCGGGCCGTATTGAATCACGTAGGGACAGCCGCCCTCGGCTGTCCGGTCGGCCGAAGCCCGGCGGCGCCACCAATGCGACTTCCATTTCAACGCGACTCTTTCGACTCCCAGCGCGAGAAGATGGTGCGCACGCAGATCGAGGATCGGGGTGTGCACGACCTGGCCGTCCTGGAAGCCATGAGTGCAGTGCCTCGACACGAGTTCGTAACCGCGTCGCTTAAAGACGCTGCCTACGAAGACCATCCGCTGCCGATTGGGGCGGGGCAGACCATCTCCCAGCCGTACATTGTGGCGGTGATGCTAGAGCACTTGGCCCTTGAGCCGGCCGACCGCGTCCTTGAGGTGGGCACGGGCTCCGGATATGTGACTGCTCTGCTGGCGCGGATGTGCGCCGAGGTGTACTCGGTCGAACGGCACGCCGAACTGGCGGCGGCCGCAGAAGCGGCGCTCGCACGGCTGGGGTATGCCAACGTGAAGATCCGGGTCGGCGACGGCAGTCTGGGTTGGCCGGGATACGCTCCCTTCGATGCGATTCTCGTTTCGGCCGCAGCGTCCGAGGTGCCGCCAATGCTGTTCGCGCAGTTGTGCGAAGGCGGACGCATGGTAGTGCCCGTGGGCCTGCCCGCCAGCCAGGAATTGCAGTTGATCCGAAACGTGAACGGACAGCCAGAAGTGCAGGTTCTGGAAGGCTGCCGGTTTGTACCGCTGGTGGAGGGAACAGGGGATAGTGGTTAGTAAACCCTCACCAGTCCACGAATCTCGTCGTGCTAACCACTAACCACCAATCACCAACCACTGCTTTACAATGTCCTGTGGGTTTTCTCCAAAATCTGAAGATCACGCTGGAGATGATCAAGTGGGAGCACTCCATCTTTGCGCTCCCGTTTGCGCTCTGCGGCGCGATGCTGGCCGCAGGCGGACTTCCTGCTTGGCGCCAACTGGCTTGGATTGTCGTTGCTATGGTATCGGCGCGGTCGGCGGCGATGGCCTTCAATCGCCTGGCCGACGCTTCGATGGACGCCGTCAATCCTCGCACCAGCGTTCGCGCTTTGCCGGCGGGCCTGCTGACTCCCTCGTTCGTCAGCACCTTCGTTCTGGTTTCCTGCGGGATTTTTGTTCTGGCGGCCTCGCAGCTCAACCGGATGGCTCTGATGCTCTCCCCGGTAGCGCTCGCGGTTGTGCTGCTCTATTCCTATTCCAAGCGCTTCACGCGCTGGTCGCATCTTTTTCTTGGATTTGCTCTCGGCCTCGCTCCGGCGGCTGCGTGGATCGCGATTCGCGGGTCGCTCGATCCGCGGATTTTGTTGCTCACGGCGGCAGTTACGTTTTGGGTCGGGGGGTTCGACGTGATCTATGCCTGCCAGGACTATGACTTTGACCGAAGCCATGGATTGCACTCCCTGCCCCGGCACCTGGGAATCCACACAGCGTTGTGGATTGCGCGCGTTTTTCACCTTGCGATGCTTGGCTTGCTGGTCGCGCTGGTGCTGGTTTTCGGACTGGGTAAACTGGCAATCGCAGGAGTGATCGCTGTAGCCGCGCTCCTGGCTTACGAGCACTCCCTGGTACGACACGACGACCTGAGCAAGCTGAACGCCGCGTTCTTCACCATGAACGGCGTGATCTCGGTGGTGTTTTTCCTCTTTGTGGCGGGAGATCTGCTGCAGCGACGTTAGTTTGGCGGATATTCTCTTTTGCGCATTACTTCGGGAACGTCACGCGACCCGTGCAGGACGGTCAAGACTTGCAACGCCTCTGGGCGTTCGCGGTAGACAATCAGATAGGAACCAGTGGGCCAGAACCGCACGTCGCGCTCAGTTAGATCCGGGCGAGTGTGCCCCATCCCAGGTTGCCGGGCCAGCTTCTCAAATGCGTTGAAGAACTCATCTTCGAGTTGGTCGGCGGCGTTTTCATTGTCGAGCGCGACAAAATCCCAAATGTCCTGCAAATCTTGCAGTGCATCGGGGGACAGCACATAAACGGACATTGCCGCTACTTTACGCTTCTCCGCTGCCGCAGTCGCGCTCTGGCCTCGGGGCCTGGAATACCGAGGCCGCGATCCAATTGCTCGATCCCGCGGTCAATCTTCCGCCGCACTTCTGAAAGCCGCTGCTGTTTGAGTTGCTCCTGCTCTTCCAGAAGCCGCAGACCTTCACGGATTACTTCCGAGGCAGAGGCGTAGCGTCCGCTCTTTACCTTGTCGTCCACCATCTGTTCCAGTTCTGGTGTTAGAGAAATGTTCACGGGCCACCTCAAGTCTACAGTATAGCGAAAAATGCTTAAAAATAGCATATCATGCTACTGAGTTGGGATACTGCCAATGAGTTGGTAGTGAGCCGTAAGGCGGAGTCGAACGGTGTCGGCAATGCGGCAGCCACTTCTCGAAAGGCGCGAGAAGTGGCGCACCCCCAGTTATTTCGGTCAATGCTAAAGGACAAACCCGCGTTATACTTCCCCGTTGAGGTGGCCCACCCGCCAGTGACACGTCAAAACTTAACTCGGCAGGCGCGGGACCGCTCATTGATTCAGTTAGTGGCAGTGCCCGCCCCCGTCAACGATCTGAAACGTCACCAAACCTTCTCCCGCAGCTAGGACGCCGTCGCCATCGTAGACTACTCGACAGGACCAATTTCCCGTCTGATCTGGGCTAATTCCGAACGGGGCCTGATCGTATGGTCCTGAGGGGCAACCGTTCCCCTTGCAGAGTGTCAAGGTTGCCGCACCGAGGTCTACGTTCTCCTGCCCGTTTGTGCAACTGGCATGCACTTGCTCGCCCGTTGGGAGAGCGTAATACTTGTCCGACACCCAAACCTTAGCGATCATGGAGAACCCACCGCCAAGATTGACGATTTTGCATTGGTGCCGAGTGGCCCCCAGTTTAACGGCCGTGGGTATGGCGGAAACTCCATGTCCCACCAGCGGAACGGTCACAACGCCCTCGCCGTAGTTGATGGTCAAGGTACCATTGTCAATCTCTCCCACAGTCGCGGGCGTGTAGGTCAGGTACACATTGCAGTGGCTCCCTGGCCGTACCCCGTTGCCACATCGGTTTTCGGCAATCGTGAAAGGAAGGCCGCTGATACCAACGGTCAGAGTGAGTTGAGTCGTACCCGTGTTGGTGAAAGCTATGCCTTCCTGCGGACTAGTATTTGGGGGCACAGCCTCAAAACTAAGGGTGGTCGGCCTCACGTTTTGGGCCAGAAGAAACGAGGCGACAAAGAGCGGCAACACTGCTAGCGTAATTCTCATCGGGCACTCCCGCGAGGGATGATCCTCCCAGAAGAGTGCTCATGTCAATGGGTAGGCCAACTTGGTTTCTTCGATTTAACTACAGCTTAAGGATCCACCTACCGCTAGTTTCACGGAATCCCCTGCGGTATCATCTAATGACGATGCCCAGCACGCACCCATTTCAGACCGACGACGCCCGTCTTGAGCCGATCAAGGAGAAGGTTCTAGCCGGGGAGCGGCTCGCCGAGGCGGACGCGCTGACTCTCTACGCCACCGGCGACATCCTTGCCGTAGGCTGGCTGGCGAATTGGGTGCGAGAGCGGATGCACGGCGACACGGCGTACTTCAACGTCAACCGACACATCAATCCGACGAACGTCTGTGTGGCGGCCTGCCGGTTGTGCGCGTTTGGGCGCAAGAAAGAGGCTCCGGGCGCGTACACCATGGCGCTCGAAGAGGCGTTTCAGACCGCAGCCTCCGGCTACTCGGAGGCGATCACGGAGTTCCACATTGTCGGTGGTCTGCATCCCGATCTGCCTTTCCAGTATTTTCTCGATCTGGTTTCGGGATTGAAAGAGCGCTTCCCGCAGGTGCACATGAAGGCGTTCACCATGGTCGAGGTCGCCTACCTGGCGAAGCGGGCGAAGCTCTCGATCCGCGACACGCTCGTGCAGATGAAAGAGGCTGGCGTTGATTCGCTGCCGGGCGGCGGGGCTGAGATTTTTGCCGACCGCGTGCGGCACATCATCTGCGACCACAAGATTGACGGCGATCAATGGCTCGACACGGCGCGCCTGGCGCACCAGATCGGGCTGAAATCGAACGCCACCATGCTCTACGGCCACATCGAGAACGACGAAGACCGCGTCGATCACCTGCTGAAGCTGCGCGCATTGCAGGATGAAACCGGCGGCTTCCAGACGTTCATTCCGCTGGCATTTCATCCCGCGAACACGCCGTTGCAGCATCTGTTCACGACCACCGGCATGCTCGACATCAAGCAGATTGCGGTCAGCCGCCTGGTGCTCGACAATTTCCCGCACGTCAAGTCTTACTGGCAGATGATGACGCCGAAGATTGCGCAGATCTCCCTGCGCTTCGGAGCGGACGACATTGACGGCACGGTAGTCGAGGAGAAGATTTACCACGATGCGGGGGCCACCACTCCGCAAGGCATGCGGCGGCAGGACCTGATCCGGCTGATCACGGAAGCCGGTCGCGAACCGGTCGAGCGCGATACGCTCTACCGGCCGGTGACGCGGACGGAAACGTCGTTCACCGTCTCGGTATAAACGGGGTTCAGCTCCGACGACCCAATCCGCCAGTAAGACAGCAAAACTTTCCAGATAGCTATTCGTCATTGATCAATTCTGGGTTACCATCGCTCTGTCCTGGAGCGAATCGTGCGATCCCTTAAGTTCTACCTGGCACTTAGTTGCGTGGTCTTTTGTTCCCGCCTCAGTTTTGCGGGAGATCCGCAGTGGGTTGAAGTGCGATCGCCCAATTTTTCGGTGATCACCGACGCTGGCGAGAAACGTGGACGCGATGTTGCGCTTCATTTCGAGCAGATGCGCTCCGTGTTCGGCGCTCTGATGACCAAGGCGAACGTCAATCTCTCGGTGCCGCTGCAAATCGTGGCTTTCCGTAATACCAAGGAAATGCGGCAAGTGGCGCCCATATTCAACGGCAAACCGACGGAACTGGCTGGGCTTTTCCAGGGCGGCGAGGACCGCAGCTTCATCATGCTCGACATGTCGGTCGAGAACCCGTGGTCGGTAGTGTTCCACGAGTATGCGCATCGGCTGATGGACGGGAATCTGGCGTTCCGGACTGATCCGTGGTTCGAAGAAGGATTTGCCGAGTACTTTTCCAGCATTGAAGTGGACAACAAGGAAGCGCGGGTGGGGAAGATTCCGCCTGAGACCTACGAAATCCTGCAGCAACTCGGCATGATGAAGGTCATGGACCTGTTTCGCGTGCAGCAAAATACCAAGACTTATAACGAGACCGGAGATCATCGCACCACGTTTTATGCCGAGTCGGGGCTGGTATTGCACTACCTCTACGACAACGTTCTGATCCCGAAGCTGGCTGTGTATTTCGATACGCTGCAGGTGCAGAAAAAGCCGGTCGATCAGGCAATTCAGAAGGCGTTTGGGATGACGCCGGAACAGTTCGACAAGGTTCTGCGCAATTATTTGAGCAGCGGGCGTTACCGTTACTATCCGATTCCAACGCCGGCGGGCATTGTGGCGGCGCAATTCACTGTGGCTCCGGTGAGTCTGGCGGATGCCAAGGCCGTGCTGGCTGACATCCACGCACACTCGCCCGACCACAAGGACAAGGCCCTGGCGGAGTTTCAGGACGTGCTCAAGATGGACCCCAACAACGTGTCGGCGCTGCGCGGCGTAGGGTATGCATACCTGCAACGAAGAGACATGGAGCACGCCGCAGAATACCTCCGGCGGGCTGCCGAACGAGACAGCAAGGATCCACGAGTCCACTACTATTACGCCATGTTGCTGAATCAGGGAGGCCCGCTCGACGAAGGGAAAGCGGCCGAGATCAAGAAGGAGCTGCAAGCGGCGATCGCGCTCGACCCCAAGCTGGCAGACGCCTATTCGCTGCTGGGTTTTGCGCAGGCGTTTTCGGGCGAGCCGGAGAAGGGCATGGAGACCATGAAGAAAGCCCTCGAACTAGCCCCTCGGGAGGAACGCTACCAGTTCAACCTGGCGAACATCTACATGGTGAACCGCAAGGTGGATGAAGCGATCGCGATGTTCCGGGGCCTTGCCGGCAGCGGAAATCCGGAAGTTGCCATGCGCGCCAACCAGGCGCTGGCCCAGGCGGAGAACTTCAAAGCGCAGACGCGGACGTTCGAGTTGCGCATCGAAAATCGGGGGGCGGAGAGCGCCCACCCGTCGCAGGATTCAACCGATCGCGAAGTGGCGGGTCAAAAGGTGGAGGCTCCCATCCCGGTGCCAGTGCGCTTCCTGAAGTGCAAGCTTGTGAGCGTGGATTGCTCCGCCGCGCCGCAAGCGGTGCTGACCGTAACCTCGGGAGCGAAGTCTCTGAAACTACATGTGCACGATAGCGCTCATGTCATTGTGATCGGGGCCGATCAGCTTTCCTGCGATTGGAAGAACAAGAGCGTGGCGGTCAACTATCGCGAGCGTCCTGGCGGCGAAGGGGACGTGGTCTCGGTAGAGGTCCAATAGGACTGGGAACTTCCCAGGCTGATTCGCATCTAACCACCATGGCAAAAGAGCAAACAGCAGTCTTCGGCGGCGGATGTTTCTGGTGTATCGAAGCCATCTTTCAGCGTCTCACGGGCGTGAGCCATGTCGAGTCCGGCTACATGGGCGGCCAGATCGAGAATCCCACCTATCGCCAAGTCTGTGGCGGCGATACCGGGCATGTGGAAGTGGTGCGCGTGACGTTCGATCCGGATGCGATCAGCTACCGCGACTTGCTGGACGTGTTCTTCACGGTGCACGATCCGACCACGCTCAACCGGCAGGGAAACGACGCGGGCGAGCAGTATCGCTCGGTGATCTTCTACAACGATGAAGAGCAGCAGCGGATCGCGGAGGACGTGATCGCCGAGATGACGGCCGCTAAGGCGTTCCCCGAACCGATCGTCACGGCAGTCGAGCCGGCGTCTAAGTTTTATGTCGCCGAGGACTACCACCAGAACTACTACAACGAAAACTCGCGACAGCCGTATTGCATGTTCGTGATCTCGCCGAAGCTGGCGAAGTTCGAGAAGAAGTTTGCGGAGAAGATGCGGGCGTAGGTCAGGCAGCCTCCGGATCTTTCTTACCCTGGACGGCCGTGGGCTCGGCCCTTTCATCAAATAGCAAGCGCCGCAAAGTGCGCAGATCGTTCAGGGCGCGGCTACTGCTGTGCAGATGCTGCTCCAGCTTTTCCAGCTTGTAGTGAACGAGTCGCAGCGCCTCCAGGCGCCGGTCAGACTTCTTGGCCCCAGACGCGGCGGCCAGATCCGCTGCGATGTCCTGCCGCGCGTCGGCTATGGTTTCGAGCAGCAGCCGCACGTATTCGTGAGCATTCTCGACGCTGTCAAAAGGAGTCTCGGGTTGACTGCCCACGATTAGTCCTTCTTGTTTAGGGAATGATGGCGGAGAGGGTGGGATTTGAACCCACGATACCCGTTAAGGTATGTCCGCTTTCGAGGCGGATCGTTTCAACCACTCACGCACCTCTCCGGAGAAACAGTTGCCAGTTGCCGGTGGCCAGTTGCCAGTTAAAACCAGGGCGAAGCGCGAACGACTCGCGACTGACGACCAACGACTCTCTCAACGACTAACGGCGCTTTCTAAAGAACTCTTGCAGGATTTCCGCTGCACGGCCTGCCAGCACGCCACCGCGCACGTCCATCCGATGATTCAGTTGCGGGTGATTCAACACCTGCAAAACAGAATGAACGGCGCCCGCTTTGGGGTCGTCCGCGCCGTACACCAGACGGCGCATGCGGGCATGAACGAGCGCGCCCGCGCACATGGCGCAAGGTTCAATTGTAGCAAACAGTTCGCAGTCGCCCAGACGATGGTTGCCGACGTTAGCACCCGCATCTCGCAGCGCGACGATTTCGGCATGGGCGGTCGGATCATTGTCGGTGAGATTGCGATTCCATCCCCGGCCGACCACCTGACCTTCACAGACGACGATTGCCCCCACCGGCACCTCTCCCATCTCCAGAGCGCGTTGCGCGCAGCGCAGGGCTTCTTCCATCCAGAGCTCGTCAGTGGGAACCAGTTGTCAGCCGCCAGTGGCCAGTTGCCAGAAATCAGTTCTCAGTTCTCGGTTCCCAGTTCTCAGTCGTGGAAATACGGGAGCGCGCAGGACCGACAGGTCACATTCTAGTGGGAGGGCGGCGGGCAGGGAAATCTGTGCGCATGGAGGGGTGGCTTCTTCAGATGATCCGCAGTACGGTGCGGACCACTTCCGGGACTACGGCGTGGACCACCTGGGGAACAACCGTCGCCACCACACAGCGCGTCACGACCAGCGCGGGCAGGGCAACCAGCGCCCAAACGGCGGTCGGAAGATTGGCGAAATAGGCTTTCATGACTATGTCCTGTGTCCTGATACGGAGACGGGCAGCAGGAAGTTCCGTGAGTGGAGAAGCCCGTCCCTGGTCGTTCGTCGTTGGGCGTTGGTCGCTCGCGACAGCAACCAGCGGCTGATGCTAGGGTCTTACTGGCAACGGGCAACTGCAGTGGTATCCTAGGCTGGTTATGGGAATGACCGAGATCGTACGGAAAGTGTTTCTCGTGGACCTGCTCCAGGGACTGAAAGTGACGTTCAAGTACCAGCATCCCAAGGAGATTTACACCGAGCAGTATCCGCTGGAACGGCCGCAGGTGGCGGAGCGCTACCGGGGTGCGCCGCGGCTGAACGTCAACCCCGACACGGACGAAACCCTTTGCATTTCCTGTGACCTGTGCGCGCTGGCTTGTCCTGAGAACCTGATCGTAGTCACCAGCGAACGCAACGAGAAAACCCGCCGCAAGGAACTCACCAACTTCACCTACGACCTGAGCCGCTGCATGTTCTGCGGCCTGTGCGAAGACGCCTGTCCCACCGACGCCCTCGAACTCACGCAGGATTTCGAGCTGGCCAGCTACTCCCGCGAAGGCATGATCTGGGATCGCGAAACGCTGGAAAAGGGCCCGCTGCCGACGGTGTACAAGAAGTAGCTGTCCTCGAACCCTGGGCCCAGCCAAAGAACAAATAGGTTGGAATCCACCGATCGGTATATAGTTTGAGGCTGCTGGGAGCTAAGACGGGAATTCCGGCTTAACAGTATTGTGATAATTGAAAGACTGTCACCGTTTGCTGGTATTCGACGTACTGCTCCGCGGGCAATCCTTGAGTGGACTCCAAGCATTGGCTGAGCGAATGGGGTCATTTCGGGGCGATAAATGAACGGGAGAAACCTGTACGCAACACTGTTCTGCGTTTCCTCCCTTGTTCTTTTTGGGTCGAGCGCTCGCCCTCAGCAGGTCAGCCGCCCGGGCTCCGAACTTTCTAGTAACTCAGCTTCCAGAATGGCTCAGAGAGCAGCCACTCCGAAAAGCTCTACTCCTCGGACCCCTTCCCAGCCTCATCAAAAAATCGAGATTCCCATGGCGACCGATGAGCGCCTGGGGGCTCGCGGATGGTGGCCCACGAAGCCCTTCGCTTCTCGCCAGGATTTCGTTGGCACCGCGGAATGCGCCAGGTGCCATTCCAAGAAGGCAGCCACTCAGCTCACCACTCCGATGGCGCGCGCCTCAACGCCGGCAGCAAATTCAGACATATTGCGCGAACACGATCCTATCTCTCTGCACCTTGGTCCCTACACGTACACGATCTCACGCGGCGATGGAGGGATTGTCTATTCTGTCAGCGACGGCACGAACTCAATCTCTGAACCACTCGCTTGGGCCTTCGGCCTGGGAAACAAGGGTCAGACGTATATCTACCAGCGGGATGGTTTCTTCTACGAGAGCCGGATGAGTTTCTACAACACTCTGCAGGGTCTTGATCTCACGACGGGTCACGGGAACAAGACACCCGGCAATCTCGAGGATGCAATGGGTCGACTCATTGATCCCGACACTCTGCGGCGTTGCTTCGGCTGTCACACCACCGCTTCGACGACAACCGCCGGCTTCGATTCCATTCACCTCACGCCCGGAGTGACCTGCGAGGCGTGTCACGGCCCCGGCGCCAAACACGTGGCCCTCATGAACGAAGAAAAGTTCGCGGAGGGACAGCTTGCCATTTTCAATCCGCGCCGCCTGAATCCCGTCGCTCTCGTCGATTTCTGTGGCGCTTGCCATCGCACTTGGAACGACGTCTATGAGATGGGTGCCACCGGCGTCTTCAACGCGCGCTTTCAACCGTATCGCCTGGAAAACAGCCGCTGCTGGGGCGACGGCGATGCGCGCCTCACCTGTATTGCATGTCACGACCCACATCAGCAGCTAGTTCATGTTGCGGGAGCCTATGACGAGAAGTGCCTGGCCTGCCATGTTGTGGCGCCAGTGAAAAAGACCTCCCGCGACCATCCCGGCAAGCCTTGTCCCGTGGGCAAGAAAGATTGCGTCACCTGCCACATGCCCCGGGTCGAAGTTCCGAACATGCATTCGCCCTTCGTCGATCACCGCATTCGTATCGTCCGCCCCGGCGCTCCTTACCCCGATTAACCAGGCAAGGAAAACCAGATAGGTGCTACCGCGAGCAGGAGAAGTGCCTGCCTTGCTGCGAACACGGACTGAAGGTTGGGTCCTCACACGCTGCGGGCTACTCGGTCAGCAGCGGCAATCCCTGAATATTCCAAGAGATGTGGTGGACAGCGCTGTTCGTGGCAAGGATGGCGGACTTGCCCGGCGCGAAGGCCAGTCCCACCAAGCCCTGGCCGGAAACTTCCAGATTTGCTTTGCCGTCGGGCGTAATCTTCACGATGCCACGCTTGCCGGTCAGCGACGCGGCGACGTAGAGATTTCCTTCGGCGTCGAAGGCGAGGCCCTGCGGACGTCCCAACCCACGGTAGAACACCGACACGCTGCCGTGTGCATCCACTTTATGCACGCAATCGAAGCTGGAAGTGGTTGGGCCGGTGACGAACAGGTCGCCATGCGGACCGAACGCCAGGTGATACGCGGAGACGCTCGGCTCGAGCGTGGCGAAAACGAAGATCTGCCGGTCGGGAGCAATCTTGAAGATGGTTCCGCTGCGGTCGCCGACGTACAAGTTCTGTTCCCGGTCGAAAGCCATCCCGGTCGCGACGCCCATGCCCTCGGCATAGGACGACATCGTGCCGTTGGGCGCAACTTTGTACACGGTTTCGTCGTGGCGTGAGGAAACGTACATCTGGCCCTCGCGGTCGAAAGCGATCGCGGTCGCGTTCATCATTTCATTGAGAAAGGGCTTGATTACGTAGTTGGTGTCGATCTTGAAAATCGCCACCGGGACTTTTTGTCCGCGCGATCCAGAGAAGGTTACGTAGATGTTGCCCTCGCGATCGAGCGCGGGATTGGTGACGGAGTGCAGGTTGTCAGCAATGGGGACTGCAACCTTGATGGAGTGCGGGTTGCTGACATGCCCGTTGGTGCCCACGACGACTGTCCCGGAAACGGCGCCATCCGGTACGCGCGCAATGACGAAATCGTCAGAGCTGATTAAAACCGAGCCCTCCACTTCGCCAAAGTGCACACGCGGCCGTCGTAGTTCGGGTGGACGCAGACCGCTGCCGACGATGCGGACCTCGCCTCCGGGCAGGGCAAAGCTGGGCGCGACCGCCTCGATATGCGGCTTGCCGTTAACGTTTTTCTTGCCTAGCAATCGGTCAGAAATACCCATGAGTGCGTTCCAGCGGCGACCGTGCTTACCCTATTAGAACTCGAAAGCGCAGCAACAGATGCATGATGATGAGAGCATAGATCCCCGCCCCCAAGTCATCCGCCACGATTCCGAAGCCTTCCGGCAAACGCTCCAGTTGCCGCAGTGGCGGCGGCTTCAGAATATCGAAGACACGAAAAAGTATAAGGCCCGCGAGAAAGGTTTTCCAAGCGAGCGGGACCGCAATCAGCGCCACCAGTTGGCCGGCGACTTCGTCAATCACGACAAATTGCGGATCTTTCAGGCCGGAAGCCCGCACGACGCGGGTGGCCGCGGAGATTCCGACAAGCGTGACCACGATCGCGGCCGCGATTGTCGCCCAGGTACGGGCCTCAGGTGGAATACGCCAACTCGCCAGGGCCCAGAGGACGACCGTGGCGACCGATCCCCAGGTCCCCGGACCGGGCTTGAGTCGGCCAACGCCGAAGAAAGTGGCAACCAGTGAGGCCCAGCGCGGAGGGTGGAGGCGGGACGCCCCCGCGACAGCCGGAGCCTGTCCTGAGCGAGCGAAGTGAGCCGAAGGGCCGGCGCTACGGTCGGAGTTTGTGACGGCGACTTTGGGCGTATCCTTCACGAGCTCTCTTCCGGGTCGTCGGGGTTGCTATCTCTGATTGCTTCCTCGGCATCTGGTACCGGCGACGGAATCACATATGCACCGCTGGCCCACTTGCCAAGATCAATCTCCCGGCAGCGGTCGCTGCAAAAAGGGAAGTCGGGGGCCGTACTAATGACGGGCTTCTTGCAGATCGGGCAGCGAAGTTTGAGCCGGCGCGGCATAGGGACTACAGAAGTCAGGTCAGATTGCAGAGGTAGTTGGCTTCCGCAAAGCGGGTTTCACCTCTGCAATCTGACCTCTTACCTCTGACCTCTCTGATTCTAGACAATCTCTGCGACCAGGTCGTAGTCGTGCGCTTCGGTAATCCGGCAGCGGTAGAACTGGCCCTTCTGCGGCTCCGGTCCCTCCGGGTAATCGTTCACGAAGACCTTGCCATCAATCTCGGGAGCGTGCATCGCGGTGCGGCCTTCGAGGAGCAAGTCGCTTTCCTCCGAAGGGCCCATCATCAGCAACTCGACCTCGCGGCCAACGAAGGCTTTCTTTTTCGCGCGGCTGATTTTTTTCTGAATGGCCATCATCGACTTGCGGCGGCTCTCGATTTCACGCGCCGAGAGCTTGTTCTCGAGATCGAAGGCGCCGGCGCCTTCCTGGTCGGAGTAGCCGAAGGCTCCCATCCAGTCGAAGCCGGCCTCTTGTGTGAACTCGCAGAGTTCCTCAAATTCCTTCTCGGTTTCACCGGGAAAACCCACGACGAAGGAAGTCCTCAAAGTCAGATTTGGAATCGTACGACGCATTTTCTCGATCGAGCGCAGGAACAGGTCTGCTCCGCCTCCTCGTTTCATACGATTCAGTACTGAAGCCGAGGCGTGCTGTAGAGGAACGTCAATATCCGAGCAGATGTTGTCGTGCGCGGCGATCGTTTCGAGCAGCCGCCCCGTAATCTTGTTGGGATAGGCGTAGAGGAAACGGATCCAGCGCAGTCCCTCGACGCCCGCCAGTTTCTCCAGCAGCAACGCCAGGCCATCTTTGAGGCCAAGATCTTCACCATAGCAGGTCGTGTCCTGGCCAATCAGAGTGATCTCCCGCACGCCCGACTGAGCCAGTCGCTCTGCTTCGGCGACTACCGACTCGAACCGGCGGGAGCGGAACTGTCCGCGCAGCTGCGGGATGATGCAGAAGGTGCAGGGATGATCGCAGCCCTCGGCGATCTTGATGTAGGCCGTATATCCCGGCGTCGCGAGAACGCGCGGCGTCGCCTCGTCGTAAAGATAGTTGGGGAGATCGGCGATGGCGCCGTCCCAGGAATCGCGCGCGAAGCGCCCCTGTTGCCGCCGGTGGTCGCCCTCGGGCCGCGAGGTTAGGATGGTGAATGGGCTTGGCGTTGCGGCGGCTGGCGCCACGCCGGTCGCGGCAAGAATCCTGTCCAGTTCGCCGGTGCCGACGACCGCGTCCACCTCGGGGATGTTCTTTAGAATCTCGTCGCGAAAGCGCTCGACCAGGCAGCCGGCGACCACCAACTTCTTCGCTTTACCGCTGGTCTTGTGCCGAGCCATTTCGAGGATGGTGTCCACCGACTCCTGCTGCGCGCTGACGATAAACGAGCAGGTATTGACCACGATCACGTCGGCGTCCTCAGCCGCAGGGGTAAGCTCCGCGCCCGCGTGAGCGAGCATGCCCATCATGACCTCGCTATCGACGAGGTTCTTGGGGCAGCCCAGGCTGACGAAACCAACCTTGGCCGGGGCAGCATGCCCCGTGGTTACGGAAATGTCTTTCTGTGTAGGCACTGGAGAACGATCAACGGGAAAAGGAGACTGCTTGATTTTATCATCCGGCGCGCAGGGAGGTGCTGTTGTGGGTGGCTGGGAGCCCCGCACCACGGAGGGTACTTTCGTTTCGACCGAAGGGGTTTGCCCCATGCTACTCTTAGGAAAATAAAGTACATCCGCAAGACTCCGGAGGAGAGATGTCGCTCAAACGCCTCGCCGCTCTGATTGTGTGGGTCGTAATTCTCATGTCCAGCGCTTTCGCGCAGCGGAATGAGATTTCAGCCACGCTGGGGCACACCTTCGTCAGCTCGCAGAGAATCCAGGGAGCGAATTTCTTCAACCCGAACATTCATTTCGGCAACGGGCTCACGATCGGCGCCAACTACAGCCGCTTGCTCAAGACCTATGGCATTTTCGGAATATCCGGCGAAGTGCCCTTCGCGTACGCGTTCGACATGGATCTGAACACGGGACAGAATCTGATTCCAGAAGGTTATCAGTCGTACTTCGTGACTCCTTCGGTGCGGGTGAACTTCTTTTCCGGGCAGGGCGTGTCGCCCTGGGTCAGCGCGGGCGGCGGTTACGGCTTCTTCAAGCAGTCGGACCAACTGGTTTTCGGCGGGCCCAATCCCGGCAAAAGGAGCACCAACACAGGAGTGTTTCAGTTCGGCGCGGGCCTGGACGTCTGGCCCTGGCAGAAGTGGGGCTTGCGCCTGGAAGCGCGCGATTTCTATTCCGGCGTGCCCGATCTGAATGTCACTACGGTGCGTAGCCGGCAGCACAACATCTACGTAGGTGGCGGGGTTATTCGGCGCTTCTAAAGCAGTTCTCGTGTTGATGTAGAGCGCCTGACCGCAGCGGCTAAAGCCGAAACGCTTTGCAGGACTTGCGGCACGGCTGAAGTCGTGCCCTCCCGTTCTTGATTCGCACTCTACAGCAATTGGAGACCTGCTCTAGACTAACGCTCCACGGCGGTAATTTCCTCGAACAGTTCAGGTAAGGCGCGGGCATCGTCCACCGACTGGCCGAAGCGGGCGGATTCGTACGCGCGCGTAAAAGTGGCGACTTTACGCTGCAGGACCGGCTCCTGGATGGCGGCGACAAAATCGTGCGGTGTCTGCGCGGGAGATTTGCGCCAACCCCGCCGTGCCAGCCGGCGCAGCATCTGGTCGTACCAGAGCGCAGCGGATGCACGAGGTTCGCGGTCAGGGTGCGTCCGCAGCCTGCGGTTCGCGAGCGCGCGCAGAATGTGGCGGAGATTGATCAAGATGATCAGGAACCCGGTCACCGCCAGGCTGCCGCCGATGAGTGTGCCTGTGACCACGGTGCCGAACCCGGCCACTGTGAAGGAGCGGTCCCCCGCCAGCCGCGGCCGGCCAACGTCCTGCCGAGGCGGCGTCTTGGTCAGCATTTCGTCAATCTTCTGC
>Ga0080064_1003958_pt1 | contig 20044 bp, 16 predicted proteins | sample Subgrocontami54m_FD_69260 | JGI IMG/M metagenome (GOLD analysis project Ga0080064, IMG submission 69260) | Subsurface groundwater microbial communities from S. Glens Falls, New York, USA - GMW46 contaminated, 5.4 m (SPADES assembly) (version 2) ...
AGTGGCGGCGCAACGCGCCAACGCGGAGCGGGTTGCGGAGGCGGCGGCGAGCGCACACGCCGCGGTTGAAGTGAAAGCGCTGGAGGAAGAGACTGCGCGGCAGCAAGCCGAAGCGCAAGCGGAAGCGGCAGCGCTGGCCCGAGCGCGCGAGGAGCAGGAGAGTGCGGTGCGGGCGCAGGCGCGTGAACAGGCGGAGCACGCGGCAAACGCGCAGGCGAACGCGCGGCGTGAAGCGGAGCGCGCGGCGGAGGAGAGCGCGAAGCAGCGCGCGGCGGCGGATGAGCGTGCGGCGGCGGCGGCGCGGGAGCACGCGGCAGCGGAGCGCGAAGCGGTGGTACAGGCTTTACGCCGGGAAAAGGCGGAAGCCGAAGCGCTGGTGGTGGCTGAAACCCGTCGCGAGGCTGAGCGTCGTTTGATCGAGGATGCGCAGGCACGCGAGGCGGCGGAACGGGCGGCGCAGGTTGCGGCGCAGGAGCGCAGTGCGGCCGAAGTGCGCGTGCTGGAAGAAGCGAAGGCGCGCAGCGAAGCGGAGGCGCGGGCGGAAGCAGCGGCTGTTGCGCACGAGCACGCGGAACAGGAAGCACTGGCGCTGGCACGGGAACGCGCGATTGCTGACAAGGAAGCGACCGCACAGGCGGCGCGCCGCGAGAACGCGGAGGCGAAAGCGCGACGTGAGGCTGAATCTCGGCTCGAAGCCGAGCGGGAGGCTGCGGCAACGGCGCTCGAGCGCAGTGCCGCGGAGGAGCGCGCCGCGCAGGAAGCGGCGGCAAGAGCCCAGGCCGAGAGCGAGGTGGAGCAGCTGGCCCAGGAGAAAGCCGTGGAACAGCAGCGGCTGCTCGAGCTCGCGCAGCAGCGCGAGCGCGCGGAGGTTGAGGCGCGAAGCGCTGCCGAATCCCGCCGCCATGCTGAACGGCGTCTGATCGAGGAAGCGCGCGCGCAGGAGGCTGCCGCGCGGGCGCAAACCGAGCGTGAGGCTGCGCAACTCGCCGTGCAACTTGCGGAAGCGGAGCGGCTTGCGGAAGCAGCGGCGGAGGAGCGCAGCGCAGCGGACGCGCGCGCGCTGAAGGAAGCCACGGCACGGCAGCAGGCCGATGCGCAAGCTGAAGCGGCGGCATTGGCACGCGCGCGCAAGGAGCAGGAAGCATTGGCGCTGGCGCAGGCACGTGCGCAGGCGGAGCAAGCGGCGATTGAGCAGGCGCGCACACGGCTCGAGGCGGAGCGCGCAGCGGAGGAAAGCGCCAGGCAGCGCGCCGCAGCGGAGGAACAGGCGGCAACGGCGGCACAGGAACGCGCGGCAGCAGAGACTGAAGCGGTGGCGCAGGCAGCGCGCCGGGAAAAAGCGGAGGTTGCGGCGCAGCGAGTGGCTGAATCGCGGCTCGACGCGGAGCGGGCGTTGCAGGAAAAAGCCCTGGCGCGCAGCGTGGCGGAGGAACGAATTGCGCAGAAAGCCAAAGCGCGTGCTGAAACCGAGCGCGCGGCTGAGCGGGCAGCGCGCGAGAAAATCGCGGCCCACGAGCAGGCGATGAAAGCGCTGCAGCAGCGCGAGCAAGCCGAGGGTGAAGCGGAGCGCGCGATGCAGGCGCGCGCCGGCGCCGATGGCGATTACAGCGCACTCATTGCGGCGCAGAAAATCCCGGCGGCCGGCAGACGGTCACGGCTGCGAACGGCTGCAGGCGCGGCACTGGTGCTGGTGGCCGGGTTTGGCATCGGAACATGGTATGGAATCGAAGCGCCGGGACCGGTGCAGCGCGTGGCCGAGCCCTTGATCAAGGCGGCTCCGATACCGGTGGCCGGGCCGTTTGCTGAAGCGCGCGGGCTGCCGTTGCCGCTGCGTGTCGAGAACGACCTCGAACGTTTCAACCGCAGCCTCGGCGTGTCCGCGGCAGGCGGCGCCCGCGCGCCGGCGCGCTGAATTCATGGTCGCGTACCGGCGGTTGACCACTGGCCCGCGAACGCAACGGCTCGACCGGGAGTTCGCGTGGCGGTAATGCTGGGTTATGAAGCGCTGCAGGGTGTGCTCGCGATGCGCGAGGTCATCACTTTGCTCGAGCAGGCGTTGGTTCACGAGGCGGCCGGGAAAACCACCGTTTCACCCAAGTTCGTCACGGACTTCGAGGGCGGCTCGATGCGCATGCTGGTCGCCGCCGATCGCGAGGCCGGCTATCTCGCAACCAAGGCCTATCACTCGGTCGGGAGCACGGGCGCGCGTTATGTCGTGACGCTCTATCGCCTGCAGGACGGCGCGCTGCTCGCGCTGCTGGACGGACAGGAGATCACCGATCTGCGCACGGGCGGGGCGACCGGAGTGATCGCCCGCAAGGTGCAGGTATCCGGTCCCGTTACAGTCGGTGTGATCGGTTCGGGCCACCAGGCGCGCACGCAGCTCGAAAGCCTGGCTGCGGTCTATGACGTGCAGTCGGCCACGGTATTCAGCCCGACCGCCGCCAACCGCGAGGCCTACGCGCGCGAAATGTCGAAAAAGCTCGGCATTCCCGTGACGGCGGTTGATTCGGCGGAAGCGGCGGTGCGCGATCGCGCCGTGGTTGCCACGGCGAGCAGCGCGCGGAGCAGCGAACCGGTATTGCGCGGCGCATGGCTCGAGCGATGCCGGCTGCTGTGCGCGGTGGGCAATACGCGGCCGCAGTTTGCCGAGGCTGACGTCGACTGTTTTCGCAATGCCGGGATGGTGGTCGTGGATTCCTGGCATGCGCTCGAGGAAGCGGGCGAATTGCGACAGGCGGTCAGGAGCGGCGCGCTGCCGGAGGCGAAGCGGGCAAGTCTCGCACAGATCGTTTCCGGCGCGGCCACCGTGCCGCGCGAGGGACTCATTGCATTCAAGTCGGTCGGCTCCGCGTTGCAGGACCTCGCGCTCGCTTCACGCTACTATGAGCTGCTGGGATCGCGACCGGGGCTACCCGCGTGCGCGGACCTCGCGAGCCCGCGGTAGCAAGCAAGATTCAGGTTCAGACTATTCAATCCGGTGGGGAACATGTCGATCACTCTCAAAGGCGTAATGCAGGCCCCCGTCACACCGCTCAAGGACGACTTCAGCCTTGACGCCGACGGGTTCGCAAAAATGGTGGACTTCCACGTCCGGCATGGCGCGCCGGCGATTGCGTGGCCGCACCACAAGGCGGAGTCGCTCAATCTCACCATTGCGGAACGCAAGCTCGGCGCGGAAGTCGCGGTAAAAACGGTCGCGGGGCGCGTGCCGGTATCGATTTTCGCCGGCACGTTGTCGGAGGAGGATTCGCTCGACATCGCGCGGCACGCCGCAAAAGTCGGGGCCGACATGATACTGGCGATCTCGCCGTACTGCCGGCGGCCGTCGCAGGAAGAGATTTTCGATTCCGTCGTGCGCATTGGCACCGCGACCGATCTGCCGATCCTCACCTATAACTCGCCGTGGCGTAACGGCGAGGGCGTGGAATTCACCGGCGAGCTCACGCGCCGCCTGATCGACCGCCTGCCGAACTATATCGGCATGAAGGACGCGAGCTTTCATAGCGAGAAATTCCTCGAAATCTCCCGCGTGGCGCTCAGGATGCGGCCCGGCTTCGCCATCATCATGGGTGTGGAGCACCTGCTGGCATCGTTCCCGCTCGGCGCCTGCGGGTCATTCTCCTCGTCGGGCGCGATCGCGCCGAATCTCTGCAACAAGTTTTTCGCCGCGCTGGTCGCCAATGATTGGGAGAGCGCGCGGGAGTGCCAATACAAGATTTCGCGGCTGTGGCGGCTGTTCAAGGAGCAGTACCCCTCGTCGCTCAAAGGCGCGATGATCATGATGGGGCGGCCGGTCGGGCCGACGCGTTCGCCGTTGCCGACCGCGACCAAAGAGCGCATCGATTTTCTCCGCCAGCAGCTCGAGGAACTCGATATTCTGCAGACCGAACCTCACGGCTGGTAACAAAAACCGTAATCGGTGATTCGTAATTCGTGACTGGCAAAATCCGCTCTTACTAATCACGAATCACCAGTCACCAATCACCGCTCTTATCACCAATCACCGCTCTTATCACCAATCACCAATCACCAATCACGAAAATGGCCACTTTCAAACCCGGATTAGTGCACACGCCGGTCACGCCGTTCAAACGCGATCACAGCATCGACTACGAGGCGTACGGCAAGCTCATCGAGTTCCATCTGCGCAACGGTGCGGAGGCGCTGGCGCTGCCGATGCCGCCGGGCGAGGATATCAGCCTGACCGATGGCGAGCTGCGCAAGCTGCTGGAGTTCGCGCTGAAGCAGGTGAATGGCCGCGTGCCGGTGCTGGCGCACGTCAACGATGCGGGCACTGACATCGCGGTGGCGCGGGTGCGGCACGCCGAGCAGGCGGGGGCGGCGGCAATCGTGTCGCATCCGCCGTATTTCTGGCATCCCAAGGCAAGTATGGTGGTCGAGCACATCGTGCGGGTGGGTTCGGCAACGCGTCTGCCGTTTTTTGTTTGCAGCCCGCCGATAGAGGACGTGGGCACGCCGCTCACCACCGAGATCGTGTTGGAGGCGCTGGGGCGGCTGGACAATCTCGCCGGGGTGGTGGATGCGAGCATGGACTGGGTGTTCATGGTGGAGGCGCTGTCGCTGGGGCGCAAGACGCGGCCGGAGTTCCAGCTGCTCACGGGAACGGATTACATGGTGTCGGCGGGGGTGGTCGGCGGGTCGGGTGTGTTTTCTCCGCTCTCGGGGGTTGCGCCGAAGCTGGTGCGTGAGGTGTACGACTTGTGCGCGAAACAGCAGTTTACGCAGGCGCGCAAGGCGCAGGAAGACATTGCAGCGCTGCATCACCTCCTGAAGACCGCGGGATTCGCGGGACTGAAAGGCGCAATGCGCGCGATGGGTCGCGACTGCGGCCAGCCGCGGCCGCCGGTGCGTGCTCTGGGCGAGGTCGAATACGGCACGCTCGCGCAGGAAATCGCGACGATGGATTTTCTGCGCGCCGAACCGTGCGGCTGGTAACTAAAACATCATCTGGCCGCCGTTCACCTGGATGGTCTGCCCGGTGAGGAAACTTGCGCCGGGCCCGGCGAGGAAGCGCACCACGCTGGCGATTTCCTCCGCCTCGCCGTAGCGTCCGAGCGGAATGTTGGTTGGTGCGGGACGCGGCGCGCGTCCCGGGCCCCGCGTCGTGTTCATCGTGCCCGGCGCGATGCAGTTGGCGCGGATGCCGCGGTCGCCGAACTCGCGCGCGAGCGCCCGCGTCATGCCGACCAGTCCGTGTTTGGCGACCGATCCGTGCACGCGGTGCTTCGAGCCGGACAGCGACTGCATGCCGCCGAGCGTGATGATCGCGCCGCCGCCATGTTCGAGCATCGAGGGCAGGCACGCCTGGGCGCAGAAGAATGCGCCGTCGTGCGTGATCGCCAGCGGCTGGCGCCATTCTTCATAACTCAATTCGAGGAACGGCCGCTCGGTGCGCACCGAGGCGTTGAGCACGAGTATGTCGATGCGGCCGAAGCGCTTGAGGATGCCTTCCGCCATGGCTTTCACCGCGCCCCCGTCGGCGATGTCGGCGATGAAAAGTTCCGCCTGCCCGCCCGCCACGCGGATTTCCTGCACCACTTTCCCGGCATCCTCTTTGGACGCGCGGGTATTGACCGCAACCGCGGCGCCGCCGGCCGCGAGCGCGAGCGCGGTGGCGCGCCCGATGTTGCGGGACGCGCCGGTGATCAGCGCCACCTTGCCCGCAAGTTCATTTCCCGGCCCGGACACGCCGGCTGTCGTCGTTGTCATGTGTCGTCTCCTCCTGAAAAAAATGGCAAGGATAACCGAATATGCATTACCATTCCCGCGAGAATAATTCACTGGCGGAGGAATCATGCGACACGTCGTGGCCAAAAGTATTGCCGGAGTCGCGGTTGCGCTGCTGCCATTGCCCGCCGCCGCGCAAGCCTACCCCGACAAACCGATCCGCGTGATCGTGCCGGTGCCCGCCGGTGGTACGCCGGATGTGGTGGCGCGCATGGTGGCGCCCGGTTTATCCAGCCTGCTCGGCCAGCAGCTTGTCATCGACAATCGCGGCGGCGCGGGCGCGCTGATCGGAACGGAGCTTGCGGCAAGAGCGGTTCCCGATGGTTACACGCTGTTGTTCAGCAGCCCGGGTGGGCTCACGATCCTGCCGCATTTGCACAAGAAGATCTCCTACGAACCGCTCAGGGATTTTGCTCCGATAAGCCTGGTCTGTATTGGCCCGTTCCTGTTGCTTACGCACCCCGCGGTTCCCGTCAGGACCGTGAAGGATCTGATCGCGTTGGCCAGGGCCGAACCCGGCAAGCTCAACTATGCATCGGCCGGCAACGGCACCCCGAATCATCTCGCGATGGAATCATTCAAAAGCATGGCGGGCGTCAACATCACTCACGTGCCGTACAAAGGCGCGCCGCAGGCGGTCACCGATTTGATCGGGGGCAGCGTGGAACTGATGTTCAACTCGATTCCGCCGGCGCTGCCGCACATCAGGTCGGGGCGGCTGAAGCTGCTCGCCGTTGCCAGCGCCCGGCGCGCGGCGCAACTGCCCGACGTTCCGACGGTCGGCGAAGCGGGAGTGCCGGGCTTTGAGGCGATCACGTGGTTCGGGTTTGTGGCGCCCGCCAGGACCCCGAAGCAGATCATCGCGCGCCTGAACGAACTGGTGGTCAAGGTCGTGCGTGCGCCGGAATTGAAATCGCAGTTCGAAATTCTGGGTTACGAGGCGGTCGGCGGCAGCCCGGGCGAGTTCGCCGCATTCATACGCGCGGAGTCGGAAAAATACGCGAAGGCGGTGAAGCTGTCGGGCGCGAAGGTTGATTGAGAAAATAAAATCCGTGGAGAGTCTATGAAACTCAGGTTGAACGGTATTGATGTCAATTACGTGATCGAAGGCAGCGGCCCGTGGCTGACGATGTCGCATTCGCTGGCGAGCAACCTCACGATGTGGGACGAGCAGGCGCAATTGCTCAGCAAAAAGTTCAAGGTGCTGCGCTACGACACCCGCGGTCACGGCGAGAGCAGCGCGCCTCCGGGACCCTATACGCTCGACCAGCTCGCTGACGATGTGCACGCGCTGTTCGCCGCGCTCGGCATCAAGCAGACCCATTGGGTGGGATTGTCGATGGGCGGGATGATCGGGGAGACCTACGCGCTCAAATATCCTGGCGTGTTCCAGAGCATGGTGCTTGCCGATACTACCAGCCGCCGCCCGCCCGGTGCCGCGCAGATGTGGGGCGAGCGCATCCGGATCGCGCAGGAAAAAGGCATGGCAGCGCTGGTGGATAGCACGCTTGAACGCTGGTTCACCGCGCCCTATCGCAACGCGCGCCCGGACGTCATGGCGCGCATTGCCGAACACATCCGCACCACACCGGTCGCGGGCTACGCCGGCTGCAGCCAGGCGATCGCTGCGATCGACGTCATGGACCGGCTGAAGGAAATCAAATGCCCGGTGCTGATCATGGTCGGCGAAGAGGACCACGGCACACCGCCGGCGGCGGCGAGGCAGATCCAGGAAAATCTGCCCGGCTCGGAACTGCTCATCATTGCCTCAGCCGCGCATTTCTCCAGCGTGGAGCAACCCGAGGTGTTCAACAAAGCGATGCTTGCTTTCCTCGACAAGCACGCCGGGTAGACGCGCTGCTTGCTACCTCACGCGACAGGTTACGGCAGAAACCGGGTGCGGACCCCGTAGCGCTCATAAACCGGCAGCGCCCGCCGGTCGCAACTGATGAGTTCGGCGCCGCAGCCGGCCGCGGTCGCGGCCACCAGCGCGTCATACGCTGCACCACCGCTCACCCCATGACCGGGCAACCCAAGAACGAAATCCTTATAGGCTTGTCCGCTCAGCCGCAGGAACGGCTGCGGAAAACGCGCCGTCAGGAAATCACGGATCACCTCACCGGAGGTCCTGTGAGGAGGAGGCAACCGGCTGAGCACGGAATAGGTCTCGAGCGCGCAGTGCTCAATCAAATGCAATCCGCCGTCCAGCGCGCGCCGCGCGGCGTCATGGCTCTCGTGCCACGATGCGAAGGCGGCAACCACCACGCTGGTGTCTGCCGCTTTCAACGCCGAACGCGCTCCAATGTGTCGCGAACCTGTTCGGCTGTCAGCGCAGGCAGTTCGGTATCAGGCACCGCAACGACCCCTTTTCCCCGTCTCTTCAGTTGCACCGGAGTCGGAGCGATCTCGATCTCAAGACGTCCGTCACTCGCCCGGATCTCCAGCGGCTGTCCGGCTTTCAGGCCCAGCGCCTGTCGCAGCGACTTGGGAACGACGATTCGGCCCGCGGCATCAAGTGTAGCTTTCATGGCATTCAGGTTGCCATAAAAATGGCAGAGTTGCAACCGTGAATCAGCCCCTTTCAGTTTCGTTGGCAAGCCAGTTGGCCTCGGGATGGCCGGTCACCGGGCGCATCCAGTTGCCGCGGACCAACGATGGCTGGGGCCGGCCGGTACGCGGGTAGCGCGTCAGGCCGGCACCGATGGACAACCCGGAAACAGGGGGGTAGATTGACGTGCCGGGCCCGACGATTGGTGCGGTTTTTTCCCGGCATGTTAAATCCGGATGAGGAGCAGCAAATGAACCGCACCGCATGCTGGTTGCTGGCGCTCGCTGCCGGCCTGGTCCTTGCCAGCTGCGGGCTGCAGCGCGGGCAAACCACCGGTACACTCAAGAAAATCGGGGACACCGGCATCGTGAAGATTGGCTACCGGGATGCCTCGATCCCGTTCTCGTACCTCGATGATAAACAGCAGCCGATTGGCTACGGTGTCGACATCTGCCTGAAGGTAGTCGATGCGATCAGGACCGAACTGAAGATGCCCAACCTCAAGGTCGAATTCGTGCCGGTCACTTCCCAGACCCGCATTCCGGTTCTCACCGGCGGCAACATCGATCTGGAGTGCGGCTCCACCACCAACAGCGTCGAGCGCCAGAAGCAGGTCGCCTTCGGGCCCACCTACTTCATGACCGGCACCAAAATAATCGCCAAGAGATTGGCCTTCCTCAGGGACTACGACGATCTGAAGGACAAGACCGTGGTTTTCACCGCGGGCACCACCAACGAACGGGTGATGAAGGCTTATGACGAGAAGAACAAGCTGGACATCAACTTCATTCCGTCCAGGGACCACGCCGAATCGTTTCTCGCGGTGGAAACCGGCCGCGCGGTGGCGTTCCCGATGGACGACATTCTGCTCTACAGCCTGCGCGCCAGCGCCAGAGCGCCCGACGACTATGAGATCGTCGGCGATTTTCTGTCGGACGACCCGTACGGGATCATGATGCGCAAGGACGATCCCGCGTTCAAGAAACTCGTCGATAACGCCGTGATCGGCCTCTACGAGAGCGGCGAGATCAACAAGATCTACGCCAAGTGGTTCGAGTCGCCCATTCCACCCGGAGGCATCAACCTGGAATTGCCAATGTCATACGCGCTCAGGGCACTGGTGAAGAACCCGAGCGACAAGGGCGTCGGGGCCTGCGGCAGGATGAAGTGTTAAGACGCTGGCGTCACGCGGATTGTTACGGTCAGCGCGTGAGTTGCTCGCGCAGCCATTTCCAGCTGGCGGGTCCCCATTCGCGTTCGTTTTTCGCCGCGATGTGGCCGTCGTCAGGATAGACGCGCGCGACGCGCCCGGTCGGCGGCCCGGACTCCAGCGCGAGATAGAGGTTGCCGATCGGCGTCAGGTGGTCGATCTTGCCGTTGACGAGGAACATCGGCATCGTCAGCTTGTCGAGCAGCCCGTTGTCCTTCAACGACCAGCGCAGGAATTCTTTGCGTTGCTCGTCTTCGGTGATCTTGTGTGGCGCGGGCTTGGTGCCGCGAGGGCCGAACCAGTTGGTCTTCGCGCGCGCCTCGGCCGCCTTGCGCCATTCGGCGCGTTCCTCGGGCGTGCCCCAATAGCCGACCCCGCCTGGCGCGCAGGAAATCAGCGCTTTCACCCGCGCATCGTGCGCGGCAAGCCGCATCACCCACAGCCCGCCGCGGCTCACGCCGAACGCGCCGAGGCGATTGCCGTCGATTTCCGGCCGCTGGGCGAGCACGTCGAGCGCGGCCTGCCACGCGACGATCGACTCGGGCGCCTGCGGAAAACTCGTCTGCCCGGTTCCCGGCGCATCGACGACCAGCGCTGCCATGCCTTCGGCGTTGGCGTAGTCGGAGTACTTCTCGCGGTCTTCCTTGTACATGTCGGCGCCGCACATGACGAGCACCGCAGGCACGCGGCTGGAAGGCGAAGCGCTTTTGGGCACCCGCAGGAAACCGACGGCCTGCCTGCCGTCGCGCGCGACGCGGATAATTTCATGCGGCATGTCGCTCAGCTCGGTCGCGCGGCGGAAGCATTCGAGGTACTTATTGTATGACCGCTCCTTCAACGGACTCATGTCCGGCGGGCAGATCGGCGAGCCCGAGTGGTACGGCGCGGGAAAGCGCGCGAGGCTGTAATACGTTTTTGCCTGCAGGAACAGCTTGCGCGCCGCCGCCTTGTCGCCGCGCTTGAGCGCGGCCTCGGCTTCTTTTTCGCAGGGCGCCGCGACCGCGCACCATGCCGGGACCCAGTCCTCATCCTCGGTTCCCTTGAGTTTGGCGACCGTGTCGAGCATCGGCTGCAGGTCGTCGACCAGATTGAACCAGCGGCGGTAGAACCCGCCGATGGCCACGATGAACGGATCTTCGTCGGGCCGCACCGGAAGTGCCGCGAGCTGTGCTGCCTTGTCAACTTTACCCACCGCCATTTGAATCTCCCGTTGGTTTTATAAGCAGGGCAGGAACATTACGGCGGGCGGACGCAATTGTAAAGATCCGCTGCGCCGCCGGCGTGCGGATGTCATACAATTCCGGTTCCCGAACTGCACCCCACAAGGAAACGCAACGATGAATGCACTCAGCAGCGAAATCCGCGACGGCATGAAAATCGATTGGGATGTGCCGATCACGATGGACGACGGCCTCGTGCTGCGCGCGGACGTGTTCCGCCCGGTGGCGGAAGGGCGCTACCCCGCGCTCGTGAGCTACGGCCCGTACGGCAAGGGGCTCGCGTTCCAGGAGGGCTACAAGACCGCGTGGGAAATCATGTGCAGGGAGAATCCCGACGCGGTTGCGGGCTCCACCAACAAGTACCAGAGCTGGGAAGTCGTCGATCCCGAGAAGTGGGTTCCGGACGGCTACGTCTGCGTGCGCGTCGATTCGCGCGGCGCGGGCCGCTCGCCCGGCTACCTGAGCCACAACAACGCGCGCGAAAACCGCGATTTTCATCTGTGCATCGAATGGACGGCGGCGCAGCCGTGGTGCAGCGGCAAAGTCGGTCTCAACGGCATTTCGTATTACGCGAGCAGCCAGTGGCGCGCCGCGGCGACCCAGCCGCCGCATCTTGCGGCGATTTGCGTGTGGGAAGGCTGGGTGGATAACTACCGCGATTCGAACCGCCACGGCGGCATCATCTGCGTGTTCCGCAAAAACTGGCAGGACATGCAGGTGAAGACCGTGCAGCACGGCGTCGGCAGCCGCGGGGCGAAAAGCCGCATCACAGGCGAACTCGTGTGCGGCCCCGAGACCCTCTCCGAAGAAGAGCTCGTGAAAAACCGCGAGAACCTGTGGCAAAGCGTGCTCTCACGTCCGCTCGACGGGCCGTATTACCACGAGCGCACCGGCGATCTGTCGAAAGTCACCGTGCCGCTCTTATCCGCCGGCAACTGGGGCGGGCAGGGCCTGCACCCGCGCGGCAATTTCGAGGGCTACACGCGTGCGGCCTCACAGCAAAAATGGCTCGAAGTGCATGGCGGCTCGCACTGGGCGCCGTTCTACACTGATTATGGCGTGAAGCTGCAGAAGCGCTTCTTCGATCATTTTCTCAAGGGAATCGACAACGGTTGGGACCGACAGCCGCGCGTGCTGCTGCAGGTGCGCCATCCCGGCGAGAAGTTCGTCGAACGCCCCGAAAACGAATGGCCGCTCGCGCGCACCGCGTGGACGAACTTCTATCTCGATCCGCGCAACAAGAGCCTTACGACCACGCCCGTCGCGGCGGAGCAGTCGATCACCTACGATGCCATGGGTGAAGGTGTGACCTTCTCGACGCCGCCGCTTGAGAAGGAAACCGAGATCACGGGGCCCTCGGCGCTCAAACTTTTCGTTTCATCTTCGACCGCGGACGCCGATCTGTTCATCGTGCTGCGCGTTTTCGACCCGCACGGGAAAGAAGTCGTGTTTCAGGGCGCGCTCGATCCGCACACGCCGATCGGCCAGGGCTGGCTGCGCGCATCGCATCGCAAGCTCGATCCCAAGCTCTCGCTGCCGTACCGGCCGTATCACACCCACGACGAACACCAGCCGCTCACTCCGGGACAGGTCTACGAACTCGACATCGAGATCTGGCCGACATGCATCGTTGTTCCGAAGGGCTACCGCGTCGCGCTCACGGTGCGAGGCAAGGACTACGAATACGAAGGCGAAGCCGCGGTGCTGTCGAACATGAAAAATCCGATGAAAGGCTGCGGCCCGTTCATGCACGATGATCCGGTCGACCGGCCGCCGGAGACTTTCGGCGGCAAAGTCACGCTGCATTTCGGCGCGAACCGCAAGGCCGCCGTGCTGCTGCCGGTCATTCCGCCGAAATAGGTTTTCCGCCTTGCTCAGCGCCGCGCCGCAATCGCGTGGTTGGACACGGCCTCCAGCACGCGCTTGCCGCCGGTGGCGAACACCTCGGTCCTGACCACTGCCACGTTGCGGCCTTTCTGCAATACCGTCGAGCGCGAGGTCAGCGCCTTGCCCTGGCCCGGACTGATGAACCAGGCGCTGGCCGCGGTGAGCAGCGGGTGATGCGGCACGGCGCCGATTGCGGTCGCCAGCGCGGCGTACATCAGCAGACCGCCCTGCACGTGTCCGACGCGGTTTCCCACGTGCATGCCGACGGCAAGGCGGGAGGCCGCGCCGCGCGGCGTGTGGCGCACAGCAGGCTCCCACAGGCTGCGCGGAAAACCGTGGTGAGGCGCGTCCCGCAGCGCCTGCCCGACGCGGCGCATGACGTTTTTTTCCAGCGCATCGAGTTGCGCGGGTGCGAGCGTTGCAACGGGTGCGGCATCATTGTGCTCCCACGGCAAAGGATTGAGCGCGCGTCCTTCGGGCGCCGGCGGCGCGACCCAGATACCCGACATGCGCACGACTTCCGCGCCCGCGGCGCAAACGGTTCCTTCGCACGCCGCCTGCGCGAGCGCCGTGTGCGGCGAGAAGCCATCCGACTTCGCCTCGGCGCGCAGCAGCCCGCGCGCGGGGGCTCCCGTGAATTCGACGCGCAGGCACAGCGTCGCCGTGCGCGCGCTCGAATCGACGTACAGCCGCGTCGACGCGGCGAGCGCCATGTCCGCGAACAACAGCAGCGCGCCCAGGTTCATCGTCCCGTCCGGATCGACGCAATGCGGCCCCGGCTCGAGCTCGAACACAACTTCGCCAGCCTCGAAGCGGCGGCATTGCAGGTCGAGGAAATGCCCCGCAAAATGGTAACCGGGATTGCGGTTGCCCGCCAGCGCGCGCAGCGCGCGCTCGTGGATTTCGTGTGCGTCGGATGGACTCATGATGGGAAGCTATTTTCGCACGAAGCGCCCGCCGCCTGAAAATTCAAAACACGCTTGCCGTGCGTGCCGCGGAAATAGCGGTATAGTTCAACAAGAGGAGATTTCACATGATCAGGATCGGATCGACATTCGCCGCAATCGCCGCTGCGTTGCTGGCCGTTGGCAGCGCTGCGGCGGCCGATTATCCGGTGCGGCCAATCCGGATGATCGTTCCTCAGGCGCCCGGCAGCGCATCCGACACCGTTGCGCGACTCGTCGCCTCGGCGCTCGCGCAACAACTGAAGCAGCAGATCGTCGTCGACAACCGTCCGGGCGGCGCATTGCTGATCGGCATGGAAATGACGGCGCGCGCGACCCCTGACGGCTACACGATCGGTTATGCGCCGGTCGGCGCGCTCGCGATCAGTCCCAACCTCGCGAGCCATGTGCCTTTCGATGTGTTGAAGGATTTTCAGGCGGTGGCGCACATCGCCAACAACCAGATGCTGCTCGCGGCCACGCTGTCGCTCCCCGTCAAAAGCGTGCGGGAGCTGATCGACTACGCCAGGCGCAATCCCGGCAAGCTGTCGAATGCTTCCTCCGGCAACGGCACGCCGGGGCAGGTCGGCTTCGAGTTGTTCAAGCTCATGACCGGTACCCGGATCGTGCATGTGCCTTACAAGGGCGGAGCGGCAGCCACCACCGATCTGATTTCGGGACAAGTGGAACTGCTGATGGAAAGCCTGAACTCGATCACGCCTCACGCGAAGGCCGGCCGCGTGCGGGCTCTCGGTGTAAGCGGCGCGAAGCGCTCACCGGCGCTGCCGGACGTGCCTACCATTGCCGAAGCGGGCGTGCCCGGCTACGAAGCCACTACATGGAACGGCATCGTGGCGCCGGCAGGCGTGCCCAAAGCGATCATCACGCGCCTCAATGCGGAGATCAACCAGGCCCTCGCGTCGCCTCTCAGGGATAAACTCGCCGCGATCGGGGCCGAGCCGGCCGGCGGCACGCCCGAGCACTTCGCCGCACTGATCCGGAGCGAATACAGGAAATGGGGCGACGTCGTGAAGCGTTCCGGGGCGAAAGTCGATTAAAACACTAAAGGAAATCCAGATGCCGCGCATTCCATTGATTTCACCCGAAAGCGATCTCTCGCCAGTGCAGCGCCGCGTAGTCGACGGCATCCTCGGCAAGCGCGGGGGGCGCATCCCAGGACCCTACCGGTTCGGGTTGCATTGTCCGGAGATGACTGAAGTCTGGCACCCGCTCGGGGAAATGCTGCGGCTGAAGAGCAGTTTTCCGCTCAGGCTCAGCGAATTCGCAATTGTAATCACCGCGCGCGCCTGGGACTGCGGCTACGTGTTCAACGCTCATGCACCCGCGGCGGTGAAGGCGGGGATTGCGCAGGAGGTGGTCGATGCCATGGTCAAAGGCGAACGCCCGGCTCTGACGCACGACGATGAAAAGGTGATGTACGACTATTGCACGGAGTTGTTCGAGCACCACGCCGTCAGCGACCGGAATCATGCGCGTGCGCGCGATCTGTTCGGCATTCCCGGGGTGGTGGAGCTGACCGCGCTGATCGGCTATTACTCGATGGTGGCGATGACGATCCTCGCGCACGAGATGCCGTTGCAGGAAGGCGCGCGGGCGCTCCTGCCAAAACAACACTGAAGTAACGGGACGCAAATCACGCGGCGTATATCGGCGGCCCCGGTTCGTCAGCCGACCGGAAAGTCCCGCGCAGATACGACTGCCGTCAGGTTGATGGGACCAAAGATGTGAGGAAATGAATCGGATTCTGAAATGCCCGGGGCGGGAGGTCCCGCAGGCGCTTCCCATCTGAGTTCGGGCTTGAGTTTCGATTCGTCGATCAGCAGCAACACGAGATCGTTTCGTCCGCGATAAAAAGCATTTGCAACGTGGATGACCTGGTTTTCTGTGGAGCAATGAATGAAGCCTTCCGCGTTCAGGCTCGGCGCAATGTATTCCCCGCGTGATTGTGCCTCAATCCACTCCGCGCGCGATGTGATGTGCAGGATCATGGCAGGACCATTATAGAGGGTTGGCTTGCGCCCGTTCCGCCGCTCGCGCGGTATCTGGGCTTTATGCTCAAGCCGCGCAGAGAGCCCATGACAGGCACAGGGTTTTGTCGCGGAACAAAACTGCATCGCGCCTGCAAGGTGGGTCGGGAAGTGAGGTAGACTCCCGGCTGCCTGGAGTAACCCGAAAGAGATCCCATGAGAAACCGTGTTTCGCTGTTCGCCGTTGTCCTGCTGTTGGCTGCCTGCGGTCCCAACCCTTCCAGCGCGCCCGACCGCTACGACATTTCAAAAATGGATTTGAAGCCGGCGCCCGCGCAGGTTTCCAGCGAGCGCCACACCGGCGCATTCGCAGCCGGGGCATCCCTCAGCATGACGGCAACGCTCAAGCCCCTCGATCCCGCGCCGGTCAAGGAAGTGCGTCTCGACACGACGCACAAGATCATAGAAATTGCGGACGGCGTGAAATTCAGCGCGTGGACTTTCGGCGACCAGGTGCCCGGACCGAGCATACGCGCCCGCGTCGGCGACAAGATCCGCTTCACCATGACCAACCGCAGCGACGAGCCCGTGCCCGGCGTGCAGCTCACCGCCGCGCCGATGATGCACTCGATGGATTTCCACGCGGCGATGGTTTCGCCGCAGGACAAATACCGCTCGATTGCGCCGGGCCAGACCATTACCTTCGAGTTCACGCTCAATTATCCCGGCGTCTTCATGTACCACTGCGGCACGCCGATGATACTCGAGCACATCGCCTCGGGCATGTACGGCGCCGTGGTCGTCGAGCCGCGCGAGGGCTACCCGACCAAGGCCGACCGCGAGTACGTCGTCATCCAAAGCGAGTTTTACGCCAAGCCTGACCCCGCCAAGCGCCAAGCCGGCGGCGCGCCGCTGTACGTGCTCGACAGCGACCGCCTGCGTGCCTCACAGCCCACGCACACGGTGTTCAACGGCGCGCATAACGGCATGGTCAAGCGGCCGCTGGCGGCGAAGGCCGGCGAGCGCGTCCGGTTGTTCGTCATGAACGTCGGTCCGAGCAAGACGTCGAGCTTCCATGTGGTCGGCACGATTTTCGACCGCGTCTGGTTCGAGGGCAACCCGGACAACCAGTTCCGCGGCATGCAGACAGTGCTGCTCGGTTCCTCCAACAGCGCGATCGTCGAGTTCGTGATCCCGGAGGACGGCTCCTATATCATGGTCGATCATCACTTCGCGAATGCCTCGCAGGGCGCGATCGGCCTGATCTCCACGAGCGCGAAGTCCGACGAAAAGGACATCGAGCACCACAACATCGAGGCCACGGCCACGCCGAGCGATCCCGAGGAGGTCAAGGGCAAGCTCGATTTCGAAAGCAAGTGCCTCGCCTGCCACACCATCGGGCAGGGCAAGAAGCTCGGGCCGGATCTGGCGGGCGTGACCAAACGGCGCAACGACGACTGGATCGCGAAGTTTCTGAGGTCGCCGGAGAAGATGCTCGAGTCCGACGCGGACGCCAAGGCGCTGCTGAAGGAGTTCAACAACATTCCCATGCCGAACCAGAACCTGACCGACGCCGAGATACAGCAGTACCTCAAGTATTTCCACTGGAGCGATGCGCAACCCGCCGGCGCGGCGCAACCGCAAGCCGCGCATTGACGCCAGCGAACTGAAACCTGCCGCCCGTCCCTGATCGGAATCGCAGCGATGCCAAGCGCCAGTAACCCGTCTGCTGCCGGCGCGCCGCGCCGATTCGCGCTCTGGAACCTCGGCTTCCGTCCGTTTTATTTGCTGGCCGGCGTGTTCGCGGTGCTCGCGCTCGTGCTGTGGACCGCGCACTTCGCCGGCTGGCTCGCGGGAGCTTCGTATCTGCGCGATCCGCTTTGGCACGCGCACGAAATGATTTTCGGCTACGCGTTCGCGGTGATTGCGGGTTTCCTGCTTACCGCCGTCTGCAACTGGACCGGACTGTCCACGCCGACCGGAAGCAGGCTGGCGGCGATCGCCGCGCTGTGGGTCGCCGGCCGCGTGCTGGTCGCGACGCCGTGGCCGTTGGCTGCCGCAGCGGCTGACACGGCATTCGCGCTCGCGTTGGCCGCGGGCATCGGCGTGCCGCTCGTGGCAAGCCGCAACCGGCGCAATTATTTCTTCATTGCGCTCATGCTCGCGATCGGCGGCGCGAACCTCGCGTTTCATCTCGCGATGAACGGCCGCCTCGAAATCCCGGTGGGCGACATGCTGCAACTCGGCCTTAACCTCATCGCTTTCATCATGGCCGTGATGGGCGGGCGCGTCATTCCGATGTTCACCGCCAACGGGGTTCCAGGGACGAAACCGGTGCGGCGGCTGTGGCTCGAACGCGTTGCGATCGCGAGCCTGCTCGTGCTGCTGGCCGCGGACCTGGCCCATCTGCCGCCGGTGGCGGTCGCGGTGTTTGCAGGGGTTGCCGGTGCCGCGCACGCGTGGCGGCTGGCGCTGTGGCAGCCTTTGCTCACGCGCGGCACGCCGCTGGTCTGGATCCTGCACGCGGCGTATGCGTGGCTCGCGCTCTACCTGATCTTGCGTGCGCTTGCGGGTTTTGGGATCGTGCCGCCGAATCTCGCGACCCACGCGCTGACGGTCGGCGCAATCGGCGGATTGACGCTGGGCATGATGACCCGCACGGCGCGCGGCCACACGGGGCGCGCGCTGCGTGCCGAAGCGTCCGAGACGGCGTGTTATGTGTTGATCAATCTCGCCGCCGTCGTACGGGTGTTGGTGCCGCTCGCGGCGCCGGCGTTTTATCGCGATACGGTGATCGTGTCCGGCATGCTGTGGGCCGCTGCATTCGCCGTGTTCGTCTACAAGTACTGGACTATCCTCACCCGTGCGCGGGTGGACGGACGCAGCGGCTAGCGCGTCGCGTTTCCGGATTTGCGTAATCCCGCCTGCCTTATGGTATTACTTCTTCCCGAGCCCCTGTGATAGACTGAAATTCATATCAGCGGGCGGAAAACCAGGGGGGAGTCCGGTCGTGTCAGCTCAGAATCCAGATCCAGTAGTGCCGCGACCCGACAGGGCGCGTTTCACCCATGGCTGAGCCCGTCGTATCATCCGCGGCGCGTCGACGCGGGTCTGGCGCGACCGGCCTTGCGCTGCGGCTGCGCGCGTCGGGCGCGACCCCGGTTGAAGTCATCACCATCACGGTGCTGACTTTGCTCGTGCTCTGGCTCGTGCTCTACCCGGTCGGCTGGCTCGTCTGGGGTGCGTTCCACAGCGGGCCGCCGGGCGCCGCGCATGCGTGGACGCTGGAGAATTTCAACGAGGTGCTCCTCGATCCGAACCACTGGGTCGTGGTGTGGCGCTCGATACTGGTCGGCGTTGGCGTCACGGTGCTCGCCACCGTGATCGGCGCGCCGCTCGCCTGGCTCACGGTCAAGACCGACCTGCGCGGCAAGCGCTGGGTCGAGCTTTCCGCAATCATCCCGTTCTTCACCAGCACGTTCATCGGCGCGCTGGCGTGGATCCTGCTCGGCAATCCGACCAACGGCGTGCTCAGGCTCTGGTTCGGCATTCCCATCAATGTCTACTCGGTGGGCGGGATCATCTGGGTCACGGCCCTGTACATGGCGCCCTATATGTACCTGTTCACGGCAGCGGCGTTGCGCAACATGGACACGACGTTTGAAGAGGCGTCGTTCATGTCCGGCGCCGGGCTCTGGCGGACGCTGACGCGCGTCACGTTCCCGTTGATTCTGCCTGCGCTGCTGTCGGCCATGACGCTCGTGTTCGTGATCTCGATGGGAATCTTCGGCGTGGCGGCGATCCTCGGATTTCCGGCACGGATCAACCTGCTGGCGACCGATATCTACGTCAAGGCTTTGCTGATTCCGCCGCGTTTCGGCGCTGCTACCGTATCCGCGCTGACCCTGGTCGTCATCACGGCCGCGCTGATCATGCTGCAGCGTTGGGCGCTGCGCTCAGGCTCCTACGCGCTGGTGAGCGGCCGCGGCTTCCGGATCAAGCTCTATGCGCTGGGGAAATGGACACAGGTCGCGCACGCCTGGTGCTTTCTGTACGCGTTGCTGGCCGTGATACTGCCGGCCTTCGTGCTGATCAAAGTCAGCCTGCAACCGTATCCCACGCCCAAGTTCGGTCCGTGGACCCTGGAAAACTATGCCCTGTTCTTCAACAACGACCAACTGTACGGGACGCTGCTGCGGTCGCTCTACCTGTCGACGGGAGGTGCCACGCTATGCGTGCTGCTCACCGCGATGATTGCCTACATCATTCAGCGCAGCCACGTGCCGGGACGGAAACTCCTCGAGCAGGTGAGCGTAATGCCAATCGGCATTCCCGGGATCGTGATGGGCCTGGCCATGATCTGGGCCTACATCACCGTGCCGATCTGGGGTACGCTCTGGGTCGTGATCGTCGCCTACGCGACGCTGTTCATGCCCTACGGCGTGCGCGCCCTGGGAGCGAACATCGTGCAGATCCACCCCGAACTCGAGGAGTCG
>Ga0080064_1003959_pt1 | contig 20042 bp, 16 predicted proteins | sample Subgrocontami54m_FD_69260 | JGI IMG/M metagenome (GOLD analysis project Ga0080064, IMG submission 69260) | Subsurface groundwater microbial communities from S. Glens Falls, New York, USA - GMW46 contaminated, 5.4 m (SPADES assembly) (version 2) ...
CGCACTGCGCAAGATTTCGCTTCCCGGGGGCGGACTCCTCCCGGGGTAGGACTTGCTTGATTCGTTGATGTCTCTTCCTCAAGCTCACCTACTTCCTCCTGCCGGTTTGTGCCGGCGCTCCCCCTCTCCGCTCCTCTCCTCCCCGCCCCGCGTCGCCCGCTCACCGCGCCGCGCGTCGATACGTTTCCAGCGCACCCGTCGGATCCCCCGCTTCGTCGATCGCGCGCCCGCGCTGCACCGTCGTCTCGCGCGGCTCCCGCGGCGGACCCGGGGGGTACGCCCGCACTTCGTGCCGCGGACGCGGGTCCCAGATGCCGCGCACGAATCGCGTCACGCCCATGTCGTGGTACTTCGCCGCAGCCGCCAACGGCGCGAGCAACGCGAGGAACACAGCAAACACACCGACGGTGTGCGCGGCAATCGATACCGGCCGTTTCTCGTCGCCGCGAAACGCGATGATGGCAATTGCGATCGCCGCGAGGAAGAACGGAATCATCCCGACCATCGCGTCGACTTTGAAGAAGTGACTCCCGGCGTTGTGCGGCGCGAGGCCACTGCGCACGACGGGAACGAACATCTCGAATACCGGAGAGAGGAACTCGGTCGGGACGTGCGGAAACCACGCGCTCGGCAATCCCGAGAAGAGCAATGCATGCAGTGTCGCTCCGCCTGCGAAGATCGTCACACCGCGCCGGCGCGCATCGGACCCTTTCGCAATCGCGTCGAGACCCGCAATCGCTGCAAGGCCCACGATGGGCGCCAGCGTCGCGAGATAGCGCGGTCCGACTTGCCAGCCGCCTCGCCAGTTGTTCATGGCACCGATGAGTCGGGACAACCCGATGCAACTGAGCATCATCGTGGCGGCCAGTGCGGCATCGCCACGCGTCGGGCGCGGGAGGCTCACACTGGCCAGCGCGATGAGCGCGAGCGCCATCCACGCCACCCACGAGGCTTCTGCGATGCGCGGACCTTGCCAGTTGGCGGCACGGATGACGGGGATCGCCGCCATGCACTTCGCCATCACGAACACGCAGATCAACCCGAGCACGCCGCGAACCGCCCACGTCGCATGCGACTTCCACTTGCCCTCGACCGGCGGCCGCCAGGACAGCATTGCTCCAAAACCCGCGAAGCCCGCGAGAAAGATCACGGTCATTGGCATCAGGCCAAACGCGGGGTCGAGCCACAATCGCACGCCAGATTCCCAGGAGAAGTGCGTTGCGCCGAAGAACCCTTGACTGGTCTCTGCGTGAAACTGCGGGTTCTCGAGATAGCTGTATCCCGGCTTCCACGGACTGCCGAAACAGCGCTTGTGATAGTAGAGCGTGAGAAACGTCGGAACCGATCCGCCGATGCCGGCGACGACGAGCCGCGCCGCCGATCGCCACGAGAGTGTCATTCCGTAGCTCGCGGCGGCGAGTAGGAACACGGCAACGGCCGCGGGCCGGTGGTGGCGAACGAACAACTTCGCGGCAATCGCTGCGAGCGGCATCGACGCGAGCAGGAAAACGGGTCGCTTCTCGGCGCTCATCGAGAGGATGAACAGGGCCACGGCGGCCGTTGCGATCGCCGCGGGGTACTCGAACATCGTCGCGCCCGCCCCGAGCATCCCCGCGAAGAACATCGGCACGAGCGACCAACTGCGAATCGCCGGAGTGGTGTATCCCTCGCGATCCCGCCGTCGGGTGGTCTCGATGGCCATGAGCGCGCCCATTGCGCAGATCGCGTTCTGCGAATGACTCGCGTACATCTCGCTGTACGCAAAGATCAGCGACCCGGCCATGGTCGAAAAGAACACCGCCTCTCGCAGCGCGGGAATCGACGTGTACCGACCGAGAAAACGATGCCAGAACCACGCGAAGACGAGCGCCGGCAGCACGTTGGACCACAGACGCAGGAAGTAGATGATCCGCGTGCGCTCGAGCATCGGCGCGTGATGTGCACGATACTGCGCGGCCGTGAGCGGGCGCGTGTTGCGGCCCGTGATCCGTGTGAGCAGCCAGTACGCGGGTACGCCCAAGTAACTCGTTCCGGGAGCCTTGGAACTGTAGAGCCGACCGTTGCGCACGGCCTTGTCGTTCACGTAACCCCAGTCGTACTGCTCGTGCAGTCGGTTGATGGCGAACGTGTGGTCGTCGACGATCGACACGGTCATGTACACCCGCACGTTCTCGTTCGGGTTGTTCACCTGCGCGTGATACGGAAACACCCAGAGGTAGAGCATCGCGAGGAGGCCCACGGACAAGAGCGTCCGGCGGCGAGTCGGGAACGCATCCGCGGGGCGTGCGGGCACGACGGCGGCGCGAGGCTCGGCGGCGGCTGGAGGCTCGACAGCGGGACGCTCGACGGGAGGAGGCTCGACGACGGCAGGAAGCTCGACGGCGGGACGCTCGGCGGCGGGATCGGGCGGGGGATCCGGAGGGGTCGTCACGCGTCGGGGGTCATAGCCCGACGGCCCAGGAACGCACAACCAACGGCGGCGGGAATGCGAGGGCCGGGCTCGACGGTTGTTCGTTGGTCGGGACAGCGTTGCCCCGACGCGCTACCGTTGGCCCACGGGCGCTCGCGGGCCCCGGAACGTACGGCCGCCAACGGCACGACGGTGTACTCGGAAGGAATCACAGGCACTGCATGGAATTCGACTTCGGTTCGTACGTCGAGCGGCGCAAAGCCGGCTGGGTCGGCGATCGGCCCGGCGACCAATACGCGTTCAGCGGTGACTTGAACGTCCTCCGAACGCTGCGAACGTTTCGGCCCGTCGAGCTTGCGGTGTCGAGCGTCGTGCGCCTCGGGAAGAACGTGTACGCCGGCGACCTGCTCGGCAGCGCGGTCAAAGTCGGGACCAATCAGTACCCGCGCGTGTACAACATCGCGAAGCAGTGCTGCGACACGCTCGGGATCTCGATGCCGCAGATCTACGTCGTCGGCCGCTTCGACGTCATGAACGCCATGACCACGGGAACGGACAAGGAATCCGTGATCGTCATTCACTCGGTACTGATCGACCATTTCAGCGACGACGAGCTGCGGTTCGTGATCGGGCACGAGTGCGGGCACATTCACAACGGTCACGTCGTGTACCTCGTGGCGCTCAACTGGCTCACGCGACTCGCGGGCGCGCTGTTGGGGTGGTTCGTGCAGCCCGCGGTGATCGCGCTGCAGAGTTGGTCGCGCGCGGCGGAGATCACGTGCGACCGCGCGGGTCTGTTGTGCTGCAAGGACGTGCGCGTGGCACAGCAGGCGTTTCTCAAGCTCGTGACGGGCAGCCCGAAGTTGTACTCGGAGTTGAACGTCGAGCAGTTTCTGGACCAGATGCGCGAGGGCCGCGAAGGCATCGGGCGGGCCGCCGAGCTGACCAAGTCGCACCCGTATGTTCCCAAGCGCATCGAAGCGGTGAAGCTGTTCGCGGAGAGCGACGTGTACCGCAAGGCCGTCGGGCTGCCGGGTGGAATTCCGCTGGCCGAGGTCGACAAGAAGGTCGCGGAAATCGTGAAAGTGGTTTGATCGCGTCGACCGACGCATCGCGAAATTCGTCGGGGCGCCGCGGGGCGTCCAGCAAGGAAGTCTCATGGCGCTGTCCACGCTGATCGAGTCGAAGAACCAACTGATCGAGACCCTCGTCCGCCTCGCAGAACTCGCGAAGGTGTCGGGCGTCCCGTCGTTGCATGATCGTCTGCAGGCCGACCGGATTCCGCGGCTTCGCGAGGAGCGCCTGGTGCTCGTCGTGCTCGGCGAGTTCAATCACGGCAAGACAACGTTCGTGAACGCACTCCTCGGCGGCAACGTTCTTCCGGTGGGAATCACACCGACGACGGCGCTGATCCACGAGGTGCGGTACGGGACGATTCCGAAGGCCGAAGTGGTCTTTCGCGCGCCCGAGGACGCTGACATCTCCGCGGAACACACGCGCCTCGCCGGGGGCAAACGTCAGGCGCTGGAGTGGACGAAGTTGGGTGAGCTGGTCGTCGGGGGAAACATCCATCCGGACGAAGTCCTGCGCGTCGAGATCGAGTACCCCGCGGAAATGCTCCGCGATCGAATCACGCTCGTCGACACGCCCGGGGTCAACGATCTGAACCTGCAGCGCGCCGAGATCACGTACGGCTACGTCCCGCGAGCCGACGCGGTCGTGTTCCTCCTCGACGCCGGACAGATCTTGAAAGAGAGCGAGCGAACGTTCTTGCGCGACAAGCTGCTCGGCGCCGGGCGCGATCGCATCGTGTTCGCGATCAACAAGTCGGACATCCTCGACGAGGCCGAGCGCACGCAAGTGTTCGACTACGCGAAGAAGCAGATTTCACAGATCGTCCCGGGCGCGCCGGTGTTGCTGATTTCCTCGGAAAAGAAGCTTGCCGGCGACGAAGCAGCGTCGGGGTTCACAATGCTCCAGGCACGGCTCAACGACCTGCTCGGACAGAATCGCCTTCGCATGTTGGTGGACTATGGCGCCGACGAAGGTCAGCGCGTGGCCGACATGCTGTACCGGTCGCTCGCGGTGCGACGCCGAGCGCTCACGATGTCCGCCGACGAACTCGAGCGTCGAATCCAGGCAGCGGAGAAAGACCTCGAGGTCAGCCGCGCACAGGTCGCCGAGCGACAAAAAATGATCCAGGAGGAAGTGAGCGCGGTTCGTGCCGTGGCGCGTCGAGACCTTTTCGCGTTCGCGGAAGAGTTCGCTAACGCGATCGCGGCGCAGGTCGAGAAGCAGAGCGCCGACGACACGCGGCGTTTTCTCGCGAGCTACATCGAAGACACGTGGAAACAATGGCTCGAGCGCGAAGCGGTGCTGGTCGGCAGCAAGCTCGAAGCGCTCGCGGAAAACATCGTTGCGATCGTCAACGAGGACGCGCGAGACGCCGCGGCGAAGGTCAAGGCGTTCCTCGGCGACTCGGCGACCAACCTCGACATCAAGGTCGACACGCTTGCGTACGACGTGTCGGTGTTCGCGCTCGGCGCGTTCGGCATGAGTGTGATGGTGCTGTCCAACCTTCTCGTGGGTGGCCTGCTGACGCTCGCGGCCCCCGTGCTCGCGATCCTCTTCAAGGACCGCGTGGACAAGGAGGTCAAGAAGAAGGCGGCCGAGAACGCGCCGGAAGTGATCCGTGCGGCGGCGCGCAAGATCGAGCCCGAACTCGTCGGCGGAATCGATCGTTTCGGGCAGAAGCTGACCGAGTTCTTGAACACGGCAACCGAGGAACTGCGCCGCAGCGTCGTGGAAGTCCTGCACTCGACCCGCACGGCCCACGCACAAGCAAAAGCCGACGCTGCGCCGCCGGTGGCCGAGGTCGAGCGCAACCTGCATGAGAGCAAGTCTCTCGCCGACCAGGTCGCAGCGCTGCGGGCGCGCGTCTGGGAAGACGCCGCGAAGACCACCTGAACTCGATTCGTCCGCCCGGGACGCGGCCGTCCTGGTCGTGGCCGACACGATTGATGTACGCTGCCAACGCATGCGCTTGGGCATTCGGTGGGTTGCGCGCATTTGCGCCGTCGCGCTCGGGCTGATCCCGGCTGCGGTACTCCTTGCTCGGCCCGCGCTCGCTCAGGACGAGGCGACGCTCGCGTCTCGGCGCGTGCTGCTCGACCAGGCCGAGCAGGCGCGAACGGCGGGCGATCACACGCGCGCGCTCGACCTCGCGCGCCGCGCCGGTACGATCCAGATGACACCGTCGGTTCGACTCTTCGTCGCCGAGGAGCAATCGCAACTCGGTGAACTCGCGGGCGCGCTGGTCTCCGCCGAAGCGTGCATTCGAGAGACCCCGCGCACGGCGAACGTTTCGAACGCCGACGTGATCGTGCAGCGCTGCCGCGAAATCGGTGCGAGCGTTCGCGCCCGGATCGGCTACGTGACGGTGCGCGTGCCGGGTGCGCCGCCCGAAGGACTACACGTGCGCGTGGCGGGATCGGAACTCGCGACGGCCCTCATCGGCGCGCCGTTTGTCGTCAATCCGGGAAACGTCTCCGTCGATGCCACGGCCGATGGCATGCAGCCCTTTCACCAGGAGGTCACCGTCGGTGCCGGGGCCACGGTCGACGTTTCGGTCGCCTTCGTTCGCACGCCGGACGCACCGACGATGACCGCGCCCGCGACCCCGCACGTGTCGCTCCCTGCGCCCCCCCCCGCAAGCGAGCGCGCGCCGCAGCCACGGGGTGTCTCGGCGGGCCCGTTCGTCGTGATGGGCATCGGTGCGCTGAGCGTGGGAGCGACGGTGCTCTTCTACCTGCTCCGCAACGACGCGATTTCCGGCTGCCCGTCGAACGGGCAGATGTTGGTCTGCCGAGATACGCCGGCATTCAATCGTGCGCAGAGCGCGGGGTTGTACAACGCGCTCACGAACGCCGGGATCGTCACCAGCGGTGTCGCGTTCGGCGTGGGACTCGTCTGGCTCATCGTCGACCGCGCAACTGCACAGCCGCCTCGGCAAAGCGGATCGTGGCATGTGCGACCATCGATCGGTTGGAGCGCCGCGGCTCTCGTCCTGGAGGGTGCGCTATGAACAGCTCGATCGTTCGCTTGCTGTCGGTGCTCGCGCTGCCGCTCGCGTCGGCGTGCACGCTGCTGCCCATCGTGGGACCGTGCGATGCGGGCGACGGAGGCTGTTCGGAGCCGTGCATGCCGGGTTCGAGCCGTCTGTGCTACCCCGGGCCACCCGGGACCATGACGCATCCTCCGTGTCGCCCGGGGTTGCAGAGTTGCGACACGATGGGCAACTGGGGCCTGTGCCTCGGCGCGACGCTGCCGGTTCCCGAAATGTGTAACGACGTCGACGACGACTGCGACGGCGTGCCCGACAACTGCGATCCGGGACTCGTCTGCGTTCCGACTCTGATGGGGCGCATGTGTTGTACTCGGCCGATGCCGGGTCGGTGCGCCGACACGGGGGCGTGCGATGCGCACCCGGGCACACCGAACTGCCGCCCGACAGCATTGCTCGACATGAGCACCTGCTGCCGATGACTCGGTCCCGAACGGGGACGGCGATCGTGGTCGCGGCCGTCGTCGCCGCGTGCGGTGGTCGACCGTCGGGAAGCGACGGCAGCGTGGACGTTGCGCCTGCGCGTTGGAACTGTCCGAACGAGTGGATTCCGTACGTGCGCGGCGGCTGCGGGCCCGCCGTGCTCCTCTGCGCTCCGGGCGGAGGCGCAGTCCCGGGCGCGTGCGACGGGATCGACACGCGGCACCCGCGCCCGATCCCCGACTCGGACGGTGGCACGACGTTCTACCGCGGCGAGGACGGTGGAATTCGCGGTGCGTGGCCCGCGCGCGACTGGGTGCCGGACGCGGGAATCGCGCGGTGCCCGCCGGGTTGGGGCGATCGCGGGGATCACGGGTGCGCGCCGCAGTTTTCGGCGACATGCGAGATCGGCGCGGCGGCGCTTCCCGGAGGCGCGTGCACTCCCACGGGAGAATCGAGCTGTCCGACGACGCCGTATGCAACCCTCCCCGTCGAAGCGATGGGCGCCACGATCGCGCACGTGCGCGCGGGCGCGGATTCGTCGACGGCGGACGGTAGCGAAACGCATCCATTCGCGACGATCGCCGAGGGCGTGACGTTCGCTGGAGCCAATGGGTGGGTGCGAGTCGCCGCGGGCACGTACGACGCGCGAATTTCTCTTGCCGGCAACACGCACATCGTCGGTGTGTGCGCTGCGCGCGTGACGGTTCGTGTCACGTCTCCGGACCAGTCGGCACTGTATGCGTCGGGAGCCTCGGCGGTCGCGGACGTTCGGGGGATGACGCTCGAGGGCGGACGGCCGGGAGTATTGATCGCGGACGGCGCCCACGCGCGCTTGCAGAACGTGCGGATTCTCCGGTCGACGACGCACGGCGTCCAGGTGAGCGGCACCGGCGCGCAAATCGAACTGCGCGACGTCGTCATCCGCGAGATCGCTTCGTCGCCGGGCGGAATGATGGGCCGCGGTGTGCAGATCGAAAACGGCGCGGCGGCGACACTCGCTCGGCTGGCGATCGACGCTGTGCGCAGCCGCGGCGTCAGCGCGTCGGGATTGGGCACGACGGTGAACATCGAAGACGCCTCCATTCGCAGCACGGTGCCCGGTTCGGAGTTGGCGGCGGCGTTCGGGGTCGCGGCGCTCGGCGGCGCGCGTCTTGTCGCAACGCGTGTGTCGATCGTGGACACCACGGGCATCGGCGTGATGTGCGGCAGCAACTCGGCGATCGAATTGCACGATGCGTGGATCAACGGCTCACGCCCGGCACGCGCGAACGCGCTCGCCTCGGGAATCGCCGTCGGTGCGGGTTCGTCGGTCACGGGCTCGCAGGTGACGATCGGACAGAACTGCTGTGCGGGCGTGCTCGCGACGCAGCCGCGAACGCGCTTGGTGCTCGAAGACTCGGTGGTGCGTGACACCGTGTCCGACAGCAACGGAACGTCGGGATTCGGGCTGCAGGCGACGGCGGGCGCGCTGATCGTGTTGCGTCGCACGCTCGTCGCGAACAATCGCGACCAGGGCGTGGATGTGCTCAACCCGGGATCGCGAGCGACGCTCGAGGACGTCGTCGTGCGCGATACGCGGCCACAGTCGGACGGCACTTCAGGCTACGGCATCGAAGTCGCGATCGGCGGCGCACTCGAAGCACACCGCGTCGTCGTCGAGCGCAGCGGATCGGCCGCAGTGTTTGTGTCCGATCCCGGGACGACGGCGCAGATCGACGAAGCGCGATTGGGGCCGACGGGTGACACGTCGGCGACAGGACGTGGTCTGTCGATTCAGAGCGGCGCGGTGGCATCGATGACGCGAGCGCTGGTTCACGACTCGCGACAAGTCGGGATCATCGCGATCGGAACGGACACCGCGCTGACGCTCGAAGACGTGAGTGTAACAAACACCCGGACGAATCCGTCCAACCTCGGTGGCCACGGCCTGGACGTGTTGGACTCTGCGCACGTGGATCTGCTGCGCGGACTGTTCGCGGGCAATCACGAGGCTGGGGTGGTCGCGGCGATGAACAACGCGTCGATCGATCTTCGCGACGTCCTGATCGCGGGCGTGGAACCGAGCAACCTGGGCGGTTCGGGTCTGGTCGCAACGGCCACCGCGTTCGTGATCGCACACTCGGTCGCGGTGACCAACGTGCGTGGGATCGCGATCGGCTCGGTTCCGAGTCGCGTCGAGGTCGGCCCGCCCGCGGACTCCGCGATCGACTTGCAGGATGGGTTCGTCCGATCGACCACGACAGGCGCCGTGCGCTGGGAAATCCGAATGGGCGAGCCGCACGTCATCGATCGCGAGGTCGCGTACGGTCTGCACGCGGCCGACTCGTGTCGACTCGATGCAACGCGCACCGTCGTCGACGACGGCGGGTATGGGTTCTTCGCAACGGTGGCGCCGATGTCGCTTCGTGACGTTGTCATCACGCGACAACTCGACGCGGCCGGCGCGATCGGTCGCGGCACGCCGAATGGTTCCGTGGAGGTGATCGGGGACACGCGCTTCGACAATGCGGACAACGCGATTTTGCGCGACGTGCTGCTTCCGAGTGGAAGTGCACTGCCGACGCCGACACCGATCTGTCCGCCGGGCGGTTGCTGAACCCCCGCGCAGAAGTCTCTCGCGTCTACGGCCCCTGAGACTGTCGCTGCTCGACGGCGCGGATTCGCCGCAAAATGTCCGGTTCTTCCGGCGTCCCGCGACGCGCCGAGAGGTACTCGCGGTAGAACTCGAGCGCCTGTGCGAAGTGGTTGAGCCGTTCGTTGACGACCGCAAGGTTGAAGAACAATTCCGGCGAGTGGTCCCGCAGGTACTGATGGGCCTGCTCGAAGGCCAATTGCGCGGCCGGGTACTGCCGGCGACCAAAGAGTGCGAGACCGCGCCTGAACCACGTGAGCCCCTCTTGCTCGAGGGCGTCATTGGACGCAGGTGCCTGCGCGATGCCACTGCGCAATCGCTCTTGATACGCCCGAAGGCTCGCGACCTGGCCCTCGATGTACTCGCGTTGTTGTGCGGGCGTCGCAGGCGTGAGGGCGCGACCGAAGTAATCCAACGCAACGTCGATGTCCCCGTTGCGTCCGTGAGCGCGCGCAACGTTGAATGCCAACTCCGGCGACGGACAAGCATCGTACGCACGGCGAAACGCCTGCGCCGCTGCGCCGAAGTCCGCACGCGCAAACGCCCCGCTGCCCTCCGCGAACGCGCGCTGAATCGTCGCAGTCTGCGCGGGCGTCGGATTCGTACACGCGGGCTGCGCGAATTCGGGCACTCCTCCCGCATCCGTGGCGCTGGCCGCTTGCGTGCCACTCCCGGCGTCCACGGACGAAACCTGCGACGTCGTTCCGCCGCCCGCCTGCGTGTTGATCGCTGTCGTCGTCCCACCCGTACCCGTCGCTCGTGCCCCGCCACAGGCGCACGACAGCGCCGCAACGAACGCCGCGGCACCGAGTCGTGATCGTCCGTCCGCCATGCCCCTCGCCCCGCCTTACCCTTCGCCGCGGTCCGGACCGTCGTCGTCCCGCTTCTCCATCCGAGCAACGTTTTCTTCGAGCTTGCGTATCGTGCGCTTCAACTCGCGAACTTCTTCCCGCGTCGCCAGATTGAACGACCGCGCGACCGATTGCGTTGCCGCATTCGTTGCGCTCGATACCTTGCTGCGCAGCGAGATCGCTTTCATCACGGCGCCCATGACCTTGGGGTTCATCGCCACGCGCATGACCTTGGGATTTTGCGCGAGCTTCATCACGCGATCCATGGCGGCCTTTTTCAAATCCATCGCGTGGTTCCTTCGGGTGCCCCGTGTCGAGCGGCGGGTCCCCGGGGGACCCGTTCGGGAGGTATGCTTGGCGTGACGCAGCCTGTCAACGGCAACGCAGCGGCCGATCTCGCGCTAGAATCCAGCCAATGCTCACGAACCGCACGATCCGCGAAATGTCGAACGTCGTCATTCCGGCGCTGTGTGCTTGCGGCTTCGCCGCGGCGAGCGGCACTGCGCACGCGCAAGTGACACCCGATTTCAACCGCCGCGCGACCTCGTCCACCTCGTGGACCACGTCGACGCCGACCACCGGTACGGTCGCGTCAAGCGACGCCGCGGTCGTGACGATCGCGCCGTTCAACGTCCGCGAACGACTGCTCGGCTGGGATCCCACACGATCGACGGTGACGTACGTCGAAGTGGCTCCGAGCGGCCTCGCGGGATTCTCGCACGTCACGCTCGCGGACATTGGTCGCGATCCGGGCAGCGACCGGCGCGTGCGACTGACGACGGACGACGACGTCGTTCAATTTCGCGCATCGCGAGACCGCAACGCGCTTCGAGTGATTCTCGAACAACGCGTCGAGCGGGACATCGCCGCCGCGGCCGCACGACTGCAGGCGGGTTCGGTCATGCCCGTATCGCCGAGAAACCGGGTTTCTGCGTGCGTGCGCGCACCGTTCCCACCGGTCGATTTCGATGCGAGTGGGCTGTCCGTCCACGTCGAGCCCTCGTTCGACGGCATGCGGGCCGTCGTTCGGCTCGTCGAGCAGGGACGGCAGGGACCGCCGGCGGAGGTTCCGAGCGTCATCGTTTCGTCCGGGGGCCAGCAGGTGAACGCGCCCTTCAATCGCGTCGCCGACTTGCGACAAGTTCCCGGCGCGCCGCGCTACGTTGCACTGCTTGCTTCGGACGCCTGCACGCCCGAAGGCGTTCGCGTTCCCTCGCGCGCGGTGATTCTCGAAGCGCCGCCACCGCCCGAACGAGCGCTGACGCCTCTCGTTCACGCAGAGTTGTTCGAGCACCAGATCATGCGAGACCTCGCTCCGCGCGCACAGCGACGCGTCGTCGATGAAGTGAGTGGCTGGTTCGAGGGGCGCACGCGCACCGTGTTCGACAATGCGTGGACGCTCCCGGGGGGGGGCCCTGACCGGGTGCTGATCCAGTTCACTCGGCAGGACGGAAATCTTCCTCCCGACGCCATCGCACGCGGTACGGCACCGACGATGTTCGCTGTCGCAGAGCGTCGCGGCGCGGGTGGGATTCGCTTGTTGTCCACGCTGGCGCCGCCGACGAGCGAAGACGTGTTTCAGGGCAACGGGCAGGAAGCCTTTCAGACCGACATCGATGGCGACGGCACGCCCGAGATCGTCGTTCGCTCGCGGTACGGGCCCATCGGCGAAGTGACGACGGTGCTGCACTACGCGTCGGATCACCTTCAGTTCGTCTGGCGCACGACGACGTTGCTCGACGAACGAAGCGGCCCGGCGCTGCGTCCGCAGGCGGAAGTGCGGCGATGCAACGTCGGCGAGCACCAGCGCGCGCTGGTCGTACGCTGCAACATCGAGCGGTATCCCGCTGGCGCCGGCCGTGACGCGCAACCGGTCGCACGCGAGCAACTCATTCAACGCTTGCAGTGGAACGGCGGTTCCGCGACGGTGAGCACGGAGCGGCGGTAGGGGCGCGCGCGCGCACGTCACACGGCAAGCGACATCTCGACGTCGTCGATGCTTTCGCCATCCACGCGAAAGCGGTCGCGGGTCGTCCCGCGCTCGACGAAGCCGAGGCGCTGGTACAGCGCGCGCGCGGGCCGATTGCGCGAGAACACGCCGAGATCGATCCACGAGAGCGTCGGTTCGGCGCGCGCCCACTCGATCGCCGTGCGCATCAACGAAGTCCCGATGCCGCGACGTTGTGCCGCGCGACGAACGGCGATTCCGAGAACACATCGATGCATCTCGGACGGGAGCTTGAGGCCATACAGCGTCACGCTTCCGATCGCGATCCCACGCTCGATCGCGAGCCACAAGCGTCGCCAGTGCGGCACGTCGAGGGGCCGCGCGATTTCCTCGAGCAATCGTGCGCGGCGATCGGGCTCGTCGGTCCTCGGTGGAGCACTCGGCGAATAGGGTGCCGTGAGATAACCGTCGCTGCCATTCTCGCGGTGCGTCGCCGCTCCGAGATCAAACCATGCGTCGGCGTCCTCGGGGCCGGCCAATCGAACTTCTACAGCGGTAGACACATCACATCGCGCCGCAGGTTCCCGGTGGCGGCGCGTCGACGATCGGGTCCATCTCGCGAATCCGCACAGGCAACGCCGTGAACTCCATTCCCATGGACACTCCGCCGTAACGTGCGCGGCTTCCGCTGCGTGCCACGCAGATGCCGCCGTCCTGAATGTCGACGAGGCTGCCGAGAATGCCCTCGACCGCCGCGCGATACATCGGCGCGAGCATCACGATCGCGTCGACGAGATCCTGCCCCGTCGCCCAACCGCCCAGGTTTCCGTGCGTTCCACGGATGTCCGTGACGTCGAAACGCATGTGCAGCGCGCGCAGCCCGACCGCCGTGCTCAAGCCCGCACCAAGTGGAATGGGCAAACGAAACACGTCTCCCGCCCCCGCGGCAAACTGCAGGCGCCCCGACACGATCCGCCCGCGAACATCAACGATGGCGTCGCCGAGTGTCGTTCCGCCGGCAATGAGCGATCGGCGATCGACGACGTACTCACGGTCGGGCTGAACCGAAGTGCAGCCCGTCGAGAACGTCGGAAATCCGATGAACACCCGAACGCGAATGTCCGGGTCGTCGACGAGATCCTCGACGCTCGTGACGTGCACGAGAACGACGAGCCGATTGTTGGCGACCTCGCCGGCGATCACCGCGCGTGGACTCATGCCCGAGACGGATTCGATCGTGTTGAACACCGTCGGCAACTGGTTGTCGACGCCGGCCACGCAACCCGCGGTTCCCCGCGTGCATCTGGCGGGTCGGTGCTGATCCCGATCGTACAGAGAGAAGAAGTCGTCGTGATTGCAGCCGTCCGCGTCGGTGGGTCCAGAAAAGAGACCATCGAGATTGAACCCCGTGTGCGGGAGGTCCAGGCCGTCACTCGCCTCGACCACCAGCTCGTCGAGAACGAACGTCAGCGACCGACCCGTGTCCGGTGGCATGTCACGCGGAACGTCGACGATGTCCGCGCCAACTTCCGGCCTCACGTCGAGCGGCGCAACGTCGATCGGTTGTGCGTCGAGCGCCTCGTCGCCGTTTGCATCGACTCCCACTTCGGACCTCGCGTCCGCGCCGACCTCGCCGGGCGTCGTCGACGCACCGCACGCAATCGGGCCAACAAGAAGACCGAGGCAGACGAACCATGACTTGTTCATCGACGGATCGCTCCTGCGCCAAACGTAGCACGAGTCGCGCGCCCGTCGGCGAATGCGCTCCCCTCCCCTTTCACTCGTTCTTTCGGCTAGTCTCGCAGGATGTCAACGACCACCGGGACGCTCGTCGTGGGCAGCGGAATCGCCGGGCTCACGTTTGCGCTCAAGGCCGCGGAGCATTGCGACGTCACGATCGTGACCAAGCGCGCGCGCGACGACGCGGCGACGACCTGGGCGCAGGGCGGCATCTCGGCGGTCCTGGACCCCGGCGACACGTTCGAAGCCCACATCGAGGACACGCTTCGAACCGGCGCGGACCTGTGTCATCGCGACACGGTCGAAATGTGTGTGCGCGATGCGCCCGAGCGCATTCGTGAACTCATCGCGCTCGGCGTGCACTTCTCGCCAGGGCGCGACGGCGGTGGAGAGCCGTTCGACCTCGCGCGCGAGGGCGGGCACAGCGCGCGGAGGGTCGTTCACGCGGGAGACATCACGGGGCGCGAAGTCGAGCGGGGATTGCTCGCGGCCGTCGAGCGGCACCCGCGGATTGCGCTGCTCGAGCAACACATGGCGATCGATCTGATCGTGCGTGCGCGCCCGGGCGCGGGCGGAGCGGACGCGTGTGTCGGCGCGTACGTGCTCGACAAGGTCAGCGGCCACGTGAACACGTTCGCCGCGCGCGCGACAGTGCTTGCGTCCGGCGGCGCGGGGAAAATTTACTTGTACACGTCGAACCCGGACGTCGCGACCGGCGACGGCGTCGCGATGGCGTATCGCGCGGGCGCCGACGTCGCGAACATGGAGTTCTTCCAGTTTCATCCGACCGTGTTGTTTCATCCGCAAGCCAAGAGCTTTCTGATCAGCGAAGCGCTGCGGGGCGAAGGCGGCGTGCTGCGGCTCGCGGACGGAACACCGTTCATGAAGAAGCACCACGAGATGGCCGACCTCGCACCGCGCGACGTCGTGGCGCGTGCGATCGACTACGAGATGAAGCGCACGGGCGAAGAATGCGTGTGGCTGGACATGTCGTCGCGTCCTGCGGACTTTCTCGCGAAGCGCTTTCCGAACATTCATGCCGAGTGCCTGCGATGGGGAATCGACATGACGAAGGGCTCGATCCCCGTCGTCCCCGCCGCGCACTACATGTGTGGCGGCGTCGTGACCGATCACGATGGTCGCTCGACGTTGCCCGGACTCTTCGCGATCGGCGAGACGGCGTGCACGGGTCTGCACGGTGCGAATCGCCTCGCGTCCAACTCGCTGCTCGAGGGCCTCGTGTTCGGCACGCGCGCGGCGGCGGCAGTCGCACGCATCGAGCCGACGGCGGGTTCGCTGGTGGTCCCCGACTGGAACGTGGGTCAAGCCGCGCCGCCCGACGAAGCCGTCGTCGTCACGCAGAACTGGGACGAGATCCGTCGCATGATGTGGAACTACGTCGGGATCGTGCGCACGACGAAGCGATTGCAGCGGGCCATGCGACGCATCGAACTTCTCCAGGAAGAAATCCGCGAGTATTATTGGAACTACCTCGTCACCGCGGACCTGCTCGAACTGCGCAACATCGCGACCGTCGCGGAGACGGCGATCCGCTGCGCACTGGCACGCAAGGAGTCGCGCGGGATTCACTACACGCTCGACTACCCGGAGACGGATGCGACGCAGGCGCGGGACACCGTCGTGCGGCGGGGTGGGGAGGCACGGATTGGGGGGCCTGGCGCGACGCTGGCGTCGACGATTCCGCCGGGGGTACCGGGATCGGTCGCGCCGTGAGTGGCTTCCGGCACACACTCGACTGGGACGAGGAAGACCGCCTCACGCGCGTGACCGACGCGTCGAGCGCACCCGTGGAGTTCCGCTACAACGCCGACGGACAGCGCACGCACAAGGTCCAGGGCGGAACGTCGACGACGTACGTCAGTCCGTTCTGGACGGTGAGCAACGGCGTGCGCGGGACGAGGCACGTGTTCGCGGGGGACGTGCGGATCGCGAGCGAGATCGACGTACCTAACGCGGTCGCGGGTCTGTCGCTTCTCGTTCTTGCGGGCCGGACTCGTCGAGAACGCCTTGGAAAGATCATCGCATTCGTGGTGCTCCCCTTCGCGATCGCGTCCGGCGGGCGGAGCGTCGGCAGAGTTCATGACATCAGGGCGCTATCGGGCGTTCAGCAGCGCGCGGGCGCGGCATGTACAGCAGACGTTCCCATCACACTTCGCGCCGATGGAATGTGGACACTGTCCAATGGAGAGTTCCTCTATCGGTGTCGATCCGACCGAACCCTCGAGATCGCCTACACTCTCGATGGCGACGACATACGCATCCACGGCGACGGTACACTCGTCATCAATGAACTGCGCCTTCGACCGAACCGGTCATGCCGCTGGGCATGCCGGTGATCGGCTACTCATCGGCGGCCGACGGTCGGTAACCCACAGCCTCCGCGCCCGTCCCGTCAACGTCGACCTTGACCTGAACCTCAACCTCAACCTCAACCTCAACGCCACCGTCAACCTCAACGCCACCGTCAACCTCAACGCCACCGTCATCCTCGCGACCACACTCCCCACCACCGCGCGTCCCCAACCCGTGACAGCCTATGTCCAACGCGCGACCGCGCGTCCTTGCGTTCCCCTCCCGTAGCGCCATGTTCCGCGTCGTGCCCTCGCCCGTCCACGAAGCGCTGCGTGACCTGTTCCGCGATCGACCCGCGCTCGCCGCCGAACTCCTGCGCCTCGCGTCGGACGCCGACATCCCTTCGCATGACACGGTCCGATATTCTACACGCTCCAGCGTCCTAGCCCGAGCGTCCCGCCCCCGCCGCCTCCGCGCTCACTCCAACGCCCTCCTCGTCAACGTCGACCTTCCCCTCGACCTTGACGTCGACCTTGACCTCAACATCAACTTGAACCTCAACCCCACCGTCATCGTCCACGCCCCCGCCCCCGGCACCGCGCGTTCCCTCGCCCACACGAGGACGATCGGGTGACGCGGCTCTTGGACGTTGGCGCGCGAGAACCCGACTTGGCTCGGGGGGCTTGCACCGTCGCTCCCATGGTAAACTGGCGCCGCCGTGCCGGAACTAGCACGATTCTATGGCATCATCATCCGGATGTTCGCCGAGCCGGCGTCGCCCCACCATCGTCCGCATTTCCACGCGTATTATCAGGAAGACGTCGCGATTGTCGCCATTGACGACGTTGAGATCATCGAAGGCAAGCTGCCTCGAACGCAGGAGCGTCTCGTGCTCGGATGGACCGAGTTGCACTTACAAGAATTGCTCGACGACTGGCGCCGCTTGCAGGCCGGCCAGCCGTCAGTCAAGATCGACCCGTTGCGTTGAGGTGATCGTCGTGGGCCATCCGATTCATCGCGTCGAGTCATTCGAGATCGTGGCCGCCTACACGCTTCGCGTCTCCTTCGAGGACGGTCTGTCGCGCACGATCGACTTTCGGCCGGTTCTCGAAGGCGAACTGTACGCGCCGCTGCAAGACCGACGCCTGTTCGACGCCGTTTTCGTCGACCCCGAAGTGCACACACTCGTCTGGCCGAACGGCGCCGACTTCGATCCGGCGACGCTGCACGACTGGCCCGTTGTCGCCGAACAGATGGCGGCGATGGCCAGACGTTGGGCAGCGGACATGCCCTCGCTGCCACTTCGGAAGTCAGCGTCCTAGCCCGAGCGTCCCGCCCCCGCCGCCTCCGCGCTCACACCAACGCCCTCCGCGTCAACGTCGACCTTCCCCTCGACCTTGTCGTCGACCTTGACGTCGACCTTGACCTCAACCTCAACGTCAACGCCACCGTCATCGATCCCCTCTCCCGCCGCCGCGCCGCCCGCGTCTCTCTCCTCAATTCAACCGATCCGGCGTCGCACTCGGCCCCGGCGGCAACCCACCCGCCTGCCCCTGCCCTCCCGCTTCAGGGGGCGGCGGTCGGAGATTCATGAAGCGACCGACGGGTGCCGCATCAAGCCGCACGTCCCAAGTGAGCGAGAACGGCGGATCCGCGCCCGGCGGAAGACCGTCCGCCGTGGAACCCATTTCCAAGACGCGATCGAGCTGATCGTCGTCGAAGCCTTCTTCGTACATCACGAGCATGTTCGGCGTGCACACTTGCGCTTCGACTTGCTTGGCACGCAGCGGTCGGCCGCACGCGTCGTGCAGCGCCGACACCAGGTGATCGTTCATCACGACGGACGCCACGAGCGGTCCGTACACCATCAGCGCGCGATTCTTCTTCGCGTCCTCGTGCATGGACACGTCCACCGCGAAGATTGAATTCGACAAGTCCGTCGCCAGCCGCTTGTCGAACGTCTCGGGCGTGAGCCCGGCCGCTGCGAGTTCGTCCGCGGCCGGAACGCGCACGTGCTGCTCGCACGAGATCGTCGCGAGCAACGCAGCCTTCGGGTTTTCCTCTGGCCACGACTGGACGATGTACGGACTCTTCCCCTCTGTCGCGCGCCGGAACTCCTCGACGACCTGCCACGGAAACAGCCGCGCGGCCACGAACGCTTTCACGCCGCACGGGCACGACCGAGTTGCGTCAGCGTCCTTGGCGAGTTCGTCGCAGCAGAATCGCACTTCACGGTCGAACTCCGGCGTGCCGGGCTGAAACCGAAACGGAGTCACCGCCAGGTTGATCGGCCGGCCGTGCGTTCCGTCCTTGCGCGCGGGCGTCATCTTCAGACCGTCGACCTTGAACTCGATCTCGGGCCGAGCTTTGCGAATCGCGGCGATGAACTGGCCGAGAACCTGCAACCGCGCGGACGACTCTCCCACCGCAGCCGCAACAGTTTCTGCCAGCGTCCACCCCAAGTGCGCGGCGCCGAACGCGACGATCTGCAATTCGATCTGCCACGTCGCTTCGCCGACGAACGACGTGATCACCGGCCCGTGCGCCGTCGTCTGCTCGCGCCAGCCGACGTTCATGCGATCGAGCTGTGTCGTGATCGATCGCTTGATCGCGTCCATGTCCAGGATCACGCCCGCGCGCAGCTCGTGCGATTCGATCGCCTTCGCGTGTTCGAACGCCCAGAACGGCCACGCGGGTCCCACCGGCAGCGGCGTGTCCTTGCCCAACTCCGTGAGACCGCGCGCGACGCTCGACGGGTTCTGCTTCACGAGTTCCGCGACCTTCGCGTCGAGCGACTTGTCCGCCGTCGGTCCCGCCCAGATCCAGTACCCCGCTTCCACGCGATGAACCGTCTCGGTGCCAGCCTTCGCCGCGTCGAGCACCTTCTTCCACGTCTGGGCGAGTGTGAGTGGCCGTCCGAACGCCTTCTCGATGGCGCCATCGTCGAGCCCACCGTCCACCTCGTGCTCGTTGCCGTCGACGGGCGCGCGGAACAACCGCCACGAAAACTTCTCGCCTTCGGCTGCGCGACCGGACGGCGCCAGGATCAGCGATCCACCGCCTGCGACTCCCTCCGCGATCAGCTCCGCGCCCGCGCCCGGCATCGCGTGCATGTACCGAACGCCCGCGACCTCTCGCGACTGCACGGGCGCACCGCACGCGCACTGCTTGCCCTGATTGCGATCGTCGGGTGCCGGCATCGGACCGGGCTGTGTGACGAGCGTGTCGAGAAAGCGGGTGAGTTCGAACGCGTTGCGAAATCGCGGCTGACCCGGTTGGCCCGCGTACGGCGGATCGGGAAATCCCAAGACACTCGATCCGAGCCTCCCGCAATTCGGGCAGGCGCCGAAGACATGGGCGGTGTCGATGGGGAGCAGCGCGCCGCGGACGATCTGGTTGCGTTGATTTCGCGCAGAGTCGAGGGCGCGGCGGAGCGAGAGAGGGTCGGCTTTGGTGACCATGGGCGCGGCGCGGACCGTATCATGGGACGGGCGACACAGCGCATCGCCCGTTCGACGGCCCAGGGGCTCCGCAAGCCGGCGGACGCGGACCGCGGCCCGATCGCGGGCGATTTGTCGCGACTGCGGCGGGCGGGGCGCCGC